>Ga0180437_10003713_pt1 | contig 22392 bp, 22 predicted proteins | sample SS_ome_4_FD_132410 | JGI IMG/M metagenome (GOLD analysis project Ga0180437, IMG submission 132410) | Hypersaline lake sediment archaeal communities from the Salton Sea, California, USA - SS_3_D_1 metaG | ecosystem: Environmental > Aquatic > Non-marine Saline and Alkaline > Hypersaline >...
ATCTGCATCAACGTCTGCCCCTTTGGTCGTTAACGCCTTTATTTTATTGCTATAATACATCTTTTATATTAAAGACTCTCAATAACAATCCACTTTTAGGCAAAAAATAGTGACCAAGAAATATCATAACATCTTAGATACGATTGGAAATACACCCATCGTCCCAATAAAGAATCTTAATAAAAACGAGAGGGTCGAGATCTTTGCAAAGCTTGAATGCTTCAATCCCGGAGGATCGATTAAAGATAGGGTAGCCCTCTCTATGATAGAAGCAGCAGAGAGTAATGGCCAATTACACAAGGGCAAAAAGATCGTGGAGGCCACAAGCGGCAACACTGGAATAGGGCTTGCCCTTGTTGCTGCCATTAAGGGTTACAGCGTTGTGCTCACCATGTCTGATTCAGTGAGTGAGGAAAGAAGGAAAATACTAAAGGCATTGGGTGCCGATCTTCGGTTTACCCCATCCCACCTTGGCACTGATGGCGCTATTGAGGAGGCATATAATCTTGTCAGAAAAGAGCCAGACAAATACTGGCTGGCAGACCAATTTAATAATGAAAGTAACTGGAAATCCCATTACGATGGAACTGCTGTTGAAATTTGGCAGCAGACTGATGAAAAAGTGACCATGGTGGTTGCCGCTATGGGCACTACGGGTACGGTAATGGGACTTTCAAAAAGATTAAAGGAGTACAACCCAGAAATCAAGATAGTGGGAGTCGAACCCTATCTGGGACATAGTATCCAGGGAATGAAAAATATGAAGGAATCCTATCGGCCTGAAATATTTAATAAAGATTTTCTGGATCGCATTGTCCATATTGAAGATGAAGAGGCCTTCCAGATGACAAGGAGGCTTGCCAAAGAAGAAGGCATCTTTGTTGGTATGAGTTCGGGAGCAGCCATGGCCGCTACTCTTAAGGTAACACAAGAGATACAAGAGGGCGTGGTTGTCGTTATCTTTCCGGATGGCGGTGAACGATACCTGAGCACCAATCTATTTATGGACAAAAAAAAGACAGACATCAAATTCTATAATACATTGAGCAGGCAAAAAGATGTCTTCATCCCCATAAAGGAAAATGAGGTCTCTATCTATTCCTGCGGACCCACAGTATCAAAATTAATAGACCTCGCTAATTGCAGGAGATATATTGTCGCTGACCTCCTGAGACGCTACCTTGAGTTCAAGGGTTTTGCTGTAAAACATATAATAAATATTACTGATCTGGATGATACAACCATTCAGGGAGCAGGGACTGTGGGTGAAGAAATATCTACGTTCACGCAGAAATATTACCAAGAATTCCTTAAAGATATGACTACCCTCAATATCAAACGGGCAACCAATTACCCATTGGCCAGCGATCACGTGGAGGAGATGATAGATATTACGCAAAAACTTTTAGAAAAAGGTTTTGCCTATGAAAGATTACGCTCTGTCTACTTCGACATCTCCCGTTTTAGGGACTATGGTAAACTTTCAAGGGTGGATTTAAACAAAATCAGGATCGGCAAAACAGTTGACCTTGACAGTTACGAAAAAGACAATCCGAGAGACTTTACCTTGCTTAAGAGATCAACGTTGAATGAACTGAAAAGAGGAGTATTCTTTTCTACCAAGTGGGGAAATGTACGACCCAGCTGGCATATAGAATGTGCTGCCATGGGTACGAAATATCTTGGCGAAACCTTTGACATTCAAACTGGTAGCACCGACATGATCTTTCCACATCACGAAAACAATATCGCGATCTTAGAATCCCTAACTGGTAAGCCAGTAGTTAACTACTGGATCCATAATGAATTGGTGAAAGAAAAAACTATCACCCTCAGAGATGCACTCAATAAAGGCTATACTGGAAGGGAAATCAGATATTGGCTTATTACTATGCATTACAGAAAAGCTATTGATTTTTCATGGTCAAAGCTGGCTATAGCAAAAAATACCGTCTCCCGTTTAGATAGATTCATCCATAAACTCCGCTCCTGCCAAAAAAGCTCACATAATAGCGAAATTGATCAATTGATCTATGATCTTAGACATACGTTTACAGGAGAAATGGATGATGATCTGAATATTTCACCTGCCCTGGCTGCACTCTTTGAATTTATACATCATATCAATCGCATAATGGATTCCCAAGGTTTGGACCCATCTGATCGAGACAATATTGAAGCTATTCTATCTCAGCTTAACTCAGTGCTTATGGTCATGGATCTGGCAGAGGGAGAGCCCTCTCAACAGATAGAAGAATTAATGAAAGAAAGGGCTGATGCTCGGCAAAAAAAGGATTGGTCAAAGGCTGATACAATAAGGAATAAACTAAAGAAATTGGGGATTGAGGTTACTGACACGAAAGATGGGACAAGGTGGAGAAAGATTACATGAATACCACAAATGACAAAATGATATTGTGTGGCGGAGAGAGAGGGATTCGAACCCTCGGTAGAGCTTTCGCCCCACACTCGCTTAGCAGGCGAGCGCCTTCAGCCGACTCGGCCATCTCTCCGCAATCGCATCAAATTTTCTGGCGGAGGGAGTAGGATTCGAACCCACGGTCCACCTTAAGCAGACAACGGTTTTCAAGACCGCCTCCTTAAACCACTCGGACATCCCTCCATTGCCTATGTGTATAGCATACTATCAAAACACCGTCAAAAATTTTCCTCATCAATATCCAATCCAATTTCCCTAAAAAAAGTATGATATTATTTTTATATGTAATAAAATATAACATTTACTTGACAAATTATCTTACATAATATATATTCTTTACATAAAGATATTTTATAGGGAGAAGACGATGATTAAGCTTGGTTATAGGATAAAAAAATTAAGAGGAGAATTGGGAATTAGTCAGCAAAGGCTTGCGGATCTATTAGGAGTTGCACGACCTACTGTATCTCAAATCGAGAATGGCGAAAGAAAAGTTTCTGCTGATGAACTGATAAAACTATCTGAAATATTTAATCTTTCTGTAGAAAGTCTACTAAATTTAAAAAATGAGCCAAAGGTTGTTTTAAGTGAACATAAGAAAAGAAAAGAACAGAAGACTCAAATTAGAATCAATGTTCCCCAAAGGAATTTAAAAAAATTCAAAGAGACCTTTCTTTATATTCTTAACAAGGTTGGTTCAAAACCGAATATTGGAGAAACTGTAATTTATAAGCTTCTCTACTTTATCGACTTCAATTTCTATGAAAAATATGAAGAGCAGTTGATCGGTGCCACGTATATCAAAAATCGTTATGGACCAACTCCTATAGAATTTAAAAAGATCACTGACAAAATGATCAAGGAGGAGGAAATTGAAAAAGTTGAAAGCAAGTATTTTGAATACCCGCAGACAAAGTACTTGCCTTTGAAGAAAGCAGATCTCTCTAAATTAAAAGCCAACGAAATTGAGGTAATTGACGATGTTCTAAATAGGCTTTCTGACATGACCGCTACTCAGATTAGTGGATATTCTCATAATGATGTCCCATGGTTAACAACAGCTGATGGAGAAGCAATTGAATATGAGTCTGTTTTTTACAGAACACCTCCCTACTCAGTAAGAGCATACGATGAAGATATTTCATGAGGTTTCCCGTCTTCCTGAATTTGAAAAGGATATAAAAAAACTTCTCAAGAGATTTAAGACACTTGAAGATGATCTAGAAATCTTTATTAAAAACGAGTTGAACCTCTACCATAAACTTAAAATAGATAATAGGGGTGTTTTTCAACTTCCAGCCTTAAAGATTGAAATCCCTAAAATCTACAAAGCTAAAAAATTTGCATGTCGCTCTCTTAAAGGTAAGGGAGTCCACTCTGGTATCAGGGTAATTTACGCCCATTTTGAAGAACGAAACAAAATCGAGTTAATTGAAATCTATTATAAAGGCGATAAGGAAAACGAAGATAGAGAAAGGGTATTAAAATATTACGCCCACTGACCAAAAGAGACATAATGTTGTGTTTGCCAATGCACAACTTTCTCTACGAAATTTATAACTATTTCATTTTCCTAACGATTTTTAGTATCTAACCTTAGCGAGATGTAAAATATTATGCCTTTTAGGGTGTAAATATAAATCTTAGGTTTAGGATGGTATATGCAGAGATGTAAATTTTGCTGTAAAGAAAGACCTCTTGTCAAATCACATATAATCCCTCAGTCCTTCTTTGAAATTAAAGATTTCCACAGGAAGGCGCCAAAAAAATCAGTATCTATAATATCTGATTCTGAAGAACTTAAACCAATTAAACGACCTGTTGGCATTTACGATGTCCATTTATTCTGTAAAGAATGTGAAAATAAATTCATGAAATACGATGATTATGCATTTAAACTACTTAATGAAAAAAGGGGCAGGTGTTAGGGCAATACTATGATAAATTCGATTATGAAACGCTAAAATTGTTTTTTATGTCCGTTTTACTAAGAGCTGGTCTTAGTGATGATTTCTTTTTTCATCATATTAGTCTTGGTCCTTATATTGAAGTTTTAAAAGAAGCAATCGACTCTGGAGACGCAAAAGAACCGAATGATTTTGCTGTATTTTTTGCGTATTATGCACAAATAAAAAGAGGGCCAATTATATTTCCACCAGCACTTATTAAAATTGATAATATAAACTTTTACAACTTTCATATAGGCCGTGTTATATTCTATATAAAGGTGGATAAAAGAGACCCGCCTTCCACACTAAGCCCAATTATTCTAAAACCGGGAAGTAAACTTTTTCTAATTGAATTTGATCTAAGGGATTCAAATGCACTTGAGATACTGAACCGAATGGTGAATAACCCCTCGAATTCGAAATATTTTACAATTTAAAGTTTTTGTACTTGAAAGTTATTTCGATACCTCTCTATACCTTCTCGCAAGAAATGTGTTAGGTGGGAATGGAAGGATAAATAAACCAGCAATCCCATAGAATACTGAAAAGGATCGGACCCCTTTTCTTAAAAACAGAGGAAGTTTGCACTATGAGAAAAAAAATAGATTCGCCTCAGCAAACGTGGAGGCACCCTGGGGGAAAACTCAGGGAGTGTGGGCCAGAAAGCCTCACAGATACTGAGCTTCTGGCCATCTTGATTTCTTCCGGCATCAAAGGCAAGCCTGCTGAAGAAATTGCTGAAGAAATTTTTGTAAACTTTGGCTCATTCAAAGGCATGGCAAATCAGCCTTTACATAAATTTCTTGAGATAAAAGGACTAGGTAATGTAAAAATCATACGGATTGCTGCTGCCTTTGAGATTGCACGAAGGTTATGATGTGATATTTTCCCTCATCAAAGCAATTGTTTCAGCATAGTCCTGGCTTCCAAATACGGCATTGCCTGCCACAAATACATTGGCTCCAGCCCGGGCTACCTGAGATATATTTTCAACGTTGATTCCCCCATCCACCTCTATATCTACCTCTATGCCCTTTTGTTCTATTATTCTCTTGAGCTCCTCTATTTTTGGCAAAACCTCCGGAATAAAACTCTGGCCACCAAAACCAGGATTAACAGTCATCAAAACTACCATATCCAGATTATGAAGCACATGTTGAATGCTACTCAATGGTGTGGCCGGATTAAGGGCAGTCCCTGCTTTAATGCCCGCATCTTGTATAACTCCTAAAAGCCTATGCAGGTGAGTGACCGTCTCTACATGAACGGCGATTAAATCGCTTCCTGCTCTAACAAAATCATCAATGTATCGCTCAGGATTTTCTATCATCAGGTGAACATCTAACGGGAGATCGGTTACCTTTCTCGCTGCCTTTACAATCATAGGGCCGACTGTGATGTTTGGTACAAAGTGACCATCCATAACATCTATATGTATGTAATCTGCTCCTGCCGCCTCCACTGCTTCTATCTCTTCACCGAGTTTGGTAAAATCAGCGGAAAGTATTGATGGTGCGATTTTTCTCATATGAAACCTATTTTCCTAAAATGCTCCCCACGCTTAATGTGCTTCCCCTTTGAAATTCCTTAACAGGCAACCTCTTTTTTCCAGGGGCTTGAATCTCTTTAACAAGTATAGATCCCTTCCCTGTTTCTATCTCGAGTCCTCTTTCATTCAAGCCTTTTATTTTTCCTGGCTCTGAAAATATTTTCCCCTTATTACCAAGGAAACAGCCAAACAGTTTCAGCATTTTTTCATTATAATATGTAAAGGCCCCGGGCCAGGGATCCAAACCCCTAATCAATCCATACAACTGTTCAGCCGGCCTGGACCAGTTTATCAGTCCCTGCTCCTTTGTTAACTTTGGGGCATAGGTAGCAAGAGAATTATCCTGTTTTCTCTTTTTAATCGTACGATTAGTTAATCCCTCCAGGGTTCTAATAAGTAATTCGGGTGCCAGAGAAGAAAGCCTATCATGTAGCATACCTGCTGTCTCTCCTTCTAAAATATCTACCTCTTGCTGCATAAGGATCGGGCCAGTATCAAGGCCTTCATCCATAAACATGGTTGTCAGCCCTGTCTTCTTTTCATTATTAATAACAGCCCACTGAATCGGGGCAGAACCCCTGTATTGTGGTAAAAGAGAGGCATGGATATTTATCCCTCCCCATTTGGCTGAGCTCAGCACTCTCCCCGGAATTATTTGTCCAAAGGCAACAATAATAAGAAGATCGGGCTTGAGGTCAAGAAGAAGGCTTAAAAAGCTATCATCTAATCTTTTAGGCTGAAGGATGGTAAGGTTATTGTCTTCGGCAAGTATCTTTACCGGAGAAGGTGTCAATTTTTGTCCTCTCCCCTTTGGCCTATCAGGCTGGGTGACGACAGAGAGAATCGTGTATTTTTCATGTATAAGGGTCCGTAATGCAGGAACAGCAAAGCGAGGTGTTCCCATAAAAATTATTCTTGGCCTTGACGGAAATGAACTATGAGAGATTTGATTACCCACTATTGTGCCTTTTTCATTAACTTCCCGACTTTCCTTTTATATAGATTTCTCTTCAGATGACTCACATGATCAAGTATCAGAGTGCCATTAAGATGGTCAATTTCATGCTGGATGCAGATAGCGGTCAGATCTTCTGCCTCAATATTAATGAGTTTACCATCCCTATCAAGACCTTGTACCTGAGTGTATTTCTTTCGGGAAATCTTTCCTTGAAAATCAGGCACACTGAGGCATCCCTCTTCAAATTCTATTTTATCTTCTGCGAAAATAATTTTTGGATTAATTAAAACGGTTAGATCTTTTCCCTTCTCTTTATAGTGTATATCAAAGATAATAACCCTTTTTTCTACTCCAACCTGGTTTGCGGCCAGGCCTATACCTGATGCCTGATACATCAATGTGCTCATAGTATCGATGAGGTTCTGAATATTTCCATCAATATTTTCTACTAACTCCGCTTTTTTCTTTAAAACGGGATCAGGATAGGTAACTATCTCGATCATGTATCACCTTACGTAATGTTTTCTTTTATCCATACAACTTAACCCCTTCCTTCTTAAAAATCAAGCCACTATAGCATCAATTGAAAATTGACTACTGCAAATTGATCAATCGAAAATCTTCAATCTTCAATTAAGATCCTTATGTCTTGACAACGATCCATCCCGAAATTATTCTGATATTGTAATTGCTCAAAATCATGTGGAAATTTACTGCTTTTTTAGGGCATGGGTGTCTTTTTTTGCTTATGCCCTTACATATAACGTAAGATTAGTTGTCGTTTCAAAATTGGGTAATATAGACGGAGCATATGATTCTAATGTCACGTTGCCCTTCGGCCTCGAGTCGTTCGATCTGGAGGCCATTCGGCTCCGAGCTCACGGCCGAGGGGCTCTCGACAGGCTCAGGGCCGAGAGGCTATTGCCCAATTTTGAAACGACATAGCAAGGCGCCCTATTAGAAGAGCATAACAAAAAAAGACACCCATGCCCTTCATCAAATTATTGAGCAGATATCTGATATTTCAATTAAAGCAGATCAAAATGGATATAACGTCTAAGAAAACGAATAGAGGAATTGCGAATTAAAAGATATTTCAGGAAAAATGAAACCCGAAGATCGTCAATTATTAAAAAAAGGTGCCAGTGAGTTTGGGGTTATGCTTTCAGAAAAACAGCTCTCCCTCTTTGCTCTTTTCCTAGAAGGTTTATGGTCATGGAACAGGCGAATGAATCTTACGGGCATATCAGAAAAAAGGGAGATGATTATCAAACTTCTTCTCGATCCTCTGGTTGCACTCCCATATCTTTCACCAGGTGGCACGGTGCTTGACATAGGTTCAGGAGCCGGTATTCCAGGTTTGCCTCTCAAGATAGGGCGACCAGAATTTGAGGTCCACCTTCTTGAATCAAAAGCTAAAAAGATAAGCTTCTTAAAGGATATGATCAGGAAATTAGGCCTCAAAGGTATTGAAGCGTGTAAAGGTCAAGCAGAACAAAGGGATGATCTGCCAACACTATTTCATTTCTATGATATTGTGACAGTGCGAGCCCTGGCACCTCTAAAAAAAACGATCACCATCTGTTCTTCTTATCTTGAACCGGGTGGGCTTCTGGTTACCTTCAAAGGTTTACGCGTTGACCGAGAGATTGAAGAAAGTAAACAATTAATGAAGGAATTCAATTTCAAAATCAGTAAAAAAGTTCTCTACAGCCTCCCAGAAACACGGGATAATAGGTGCCTTCTAATCCTGAAAAAGGGGGAAGCTTAGTTCGCTTCGCTCATTCCGCTCTGCGGGAAAATGATGGCATGGATATGGGTTACAGGTTGTATTCAGTTTAAACCCTGGCCCGGACCCGCCTGCCAGACGGCGGGCAGGCCTGGCCTATAATCTCAGCAGGCTGATTTGAATATGCAGCGCCTTATAAACTTATCGGTCTGATTTAAGCACGTCGCGCCTCCCGATCCCGTCCCGGTTTCGGGACGGGGAGGGCGGGCTCATTTTAGTCACTTACATTATAGGAGATACTATTATGGCAGTTGTTACTAAAGAAGTTGAAATCCAGACAAAAGGATTTAATGACATTCATAATATCACATCGCTGGTAGATGACTTTGTAAAAAAACTACCTTTCCCCGAAGGTTCGGTTATCATATTTGTTCCTGGTTCTACCGGTGGGGTGACAACTATTGAATTTGAATCAGGGGTGATTGATGATTTGAAAGATGCCTTTGAAAGACTTATTCCTCAAATAATAGAATACAGGCATAATCTAAGGTGGGGAGATGGAAATGGCTTTTCTCATGTCAGATCAGCGATATGTAAGACCTCTCTCACAGTACCCTTCATTGACAACAAGCCTCTAACAGGTACCTGGCAACAGATTGTTGTTATAGATTTTGACAACAGAAAAAGACACAGAAGATTGATATTTCAGGCAAGCGGCTAAAAAGCTCTTGTAATTATTTTCTTTGTGATGAAAAAGGTTTGTTTCTTGGGTGGAAATAACAGGGTATGTCGAAAAAAAAGAGCGTATTTTATTTCAGGCGGTAGGTAATTAATCCATGCGCAGTATCGTAAGGGGAAACACTAATCTGAACCTTGTCTCCGATTATTACCTTGATCTTATTCTTTTTCATTCGGCCAGAAAGTACACCGGTAATCTTAACCCCTTTATCACACTCAATCTCCATGGTCCCCCCGCCTAACATCCGTGTGACCACGCCTTCTAAATGTATAAGATCGTCTCTGCTCAATTCCTTCTCTATCTCTTTTGTCTTCAGATTTATAAAATTTTTGTCTATATGACATAAAATACCTTTTATGTCAATATGTTATCTTAAATTTTCTAAATTTGTTAAAATTGAGCATGTAATCCTTGTTTTTCATAAAAAAATCTCATATATTTTTGCGTTTTGACGAATAAAAGACATTTGTGTATAAACACAAATTAATAAGGAGTAGTGTAGCGATCATGAAGGAAAAATTTGAGCATAACAAACTTTACGACCACATAACAGGGGTAATACTGGCTGGCGGAGCCAGTAAGCGATACGGCAAAAATAAGGCCTTTCTAAAAATCGGGAGTGCCCGATTGATCGACAGTATACTACAAGAAATGAAAACTATCTTTAAACGTGTTATTCTGATCACGAATGAGAAGGAAAAGTATGAATATCTTGAAGTACCAATGGTTGAGGACCATGTCAAAGGGTTAGGTCCTTTAGGAGGAATATATACAGGATTAATGAGCATACCTGACGAGGCAGGATTCTTTGTTGCATGCGATATGCCATTTATAAACAGGCAATTAGTTCGCTATATGGTTGATATAAAAGGAAATCATAGAGCCGTGGTTCCCTCGGTAGCCGATAATATAGAACCCCTTCACGCTATCTATTTCCGATCATGCCTGAAGTCTATTAGGCACCTTATTGACTCTAAGCGCTATCAAGTCAGGCTTTTTTATGACAATATACCAGTCAGATATGTTAAAGAGGATGAGATACGCAAATTTTGTTGCCCGAGCAAGGCTTTCCTTAATATCAATACACCTGATGAATTTGCCAAAATTCAATCTCTTATTAATGCATAAAATAAAACGGAAAAATGATCATATCTACCTACCAACCATTTTTTGCTCCATTTTCTGCCTTCTTTGCAAAGGCTTATCTTTCCGACATGATGATTGTTTTGGACAACGTCCAATTTCCTCAGAGGACAACGTGGATAACCAGAAATCGCTTTAAAAACGATCAAGGAATCCTATGGATTACTATTCCAGTTTGGAGAAAAGGACTGGGACTCCAAAAAATCAACGAGGTAACAATAGCCCCTGAGGGGAACTGGAGAAAAAAACACATAGCGAGCTTAAAAATATCCTATGCCAATACCCCATATCTTAAAGAGCATGTAGGTTTTGTGGGTGAGATCTTTTCAGATAGATTTGAAAAATTAATAGATCTAAATATGAGTATAATCCATTATCTGAAAAAACATCTGATGATTCCTACGCCTCTGGCTCTGCAGTCCGATTTGGGCATTAAAGGGAAAGGGCATGAGCTTCTCATTAAAATTTGCATGAAAATAGGTGCATCTGACTATCTGGCCCAAAAGAGTGCTGAAAAATATCTGGATAAGGATCTATTTTCTCGCGCAGGAATAACGTTACATTTTTTTACACCTCCATCTCCTGTGTATCCCCAGCTCTGGGGTGCATTTATCCATAATCTCTCTGCCTTTGACCTTCTGTTTAACTGTGGCCCGAAAAGTCATGAAATCTTGTTTCCCAAAAAAGGCCTATAGTGCCTTGGGAAAAGTTTAAAAAGGTTGGTTATCACTTCATGCTTACTTGCCAGGTCCGCATTGAAAATAAAGTCACTCATTATTGCATGCAATCCCTTTCTCAACACCCCTTTCCAGCTTAAATAATCTAAACTGCCAGACATCATGTCTGATATAATTCGGCACACCGATAGGCTCCCTTTAGCCATTTGAATCATAACCTCTATAAACTCAGGCTGGTAAAAATATTTAAGACCCAGAAGAGCCTTGACCAAATTTTCACCAAAATGTTTCATACATAATGGCTGATAACGGGCTAACTCATTTTCCACTATACATTGTGACAAGATCTCAGCTGAATATACCGCATAATAGATCCCTTCACCACTCACTGGATCGACAAAAGTAGCAGCATCTCCAATTAAGGCCCAATTATTGTCGCAAATACGTATATTCTTACTATCGTCTGCACAAAAAAGGGGAATGTAGGCACCTTGCACAGAGATTTTTGGTGCCTGCTCAGGATAATATCTCTCGATAAAATTAAGCAGCTTCTTTTCTATATCCTTAACATTCGTTTTTCCGCAATAATTTGAGACTATGCCAACAGCAAGATTATTACTTCGAGGAAATGCCCACAAGTATCCTTGAATATCAGGAAAGAACTTAAATATGACAACATCTCTTTTCACCGTTAAAAAACACTCGAGGGCAAAAAAGGCATCTTCTTTTTTCAACACCACATTCAGTTTCCTTCTTGTTCTGCTTAAGGCCCCATCTGCCCCAACTAAAATCTCAGCTTTATAATCACCGTTGGTTGTAAAAATCCTCCAGGAATTACCTTCACGGGCAAAGGATTGAACCTTTTCTTTTCTGAAATGAGCACCGAATCTCATTGCCTTTTTAAGAAGAGCGTAATCCAGATCTCTTCGATTAAATATTGTTAATGGTTTTTCAAGCCCTATTTCAACCGTCCTGTCTTTCGGGGAAATAAAAGTAGACTTCCAGATCTCCTTCCTGGGAATAGGAAGTTCCCTGATAATTGGAAACCTTTCAATTGTCTTGTAACTCACTCCTCCTCCGCAGATTTTCTCATGGGGAGCTCGAAAATCAAAAACTATCGTATCTACTCCTTCTTTGCCTAAGCAATATGAAAGGTAAGACCCTCCAATGCCCGCACCTATTATTCCAACTTTGTACATGCTGTTTGTTTATTCCTGGTATCTGTATCTATACCTATATTTTCACCCCATTTATGATACTATAATAAATCATTTTAAGTAAAAATAATATATTGGTCTTTTGTATTTTTTAATTTTTTACTAAAATGAATTTTCCTGGACCGCTATATTCTTTCACCTCTGCGAGGATAGAATCGTGCAAATACATAAAAAAATTCAAATAGATGGCAGGCACGGTGAGGGAGGTGGCCAGATCCTTCGAACAGCCCTAACATTATCTTCCATCTGTCAAGTACCGCTATACATTCACCACATCAGGGGTAATAGGAAAAAGCCAGGGCTCAGACCCCAACACCTCATAGCAATACATTCACTGGCAACTATTACGAAAGCTAAAGTTCAAGGTGCTACAATCGACTCACATGAGCTTATCTTTGAACCTGGCAAGATACATGAAGGAAATTACTCATTTCATATTGGAACTGCCGGTTCAACGAGTCTCGTTTTGCAGGCCATGATTCCAGTTTTACTTTTTGGAAAAATCTCCTCTCAAATTCAGATCACAGGTGGAACACATGTTCCATGGAGCCCATCTTTTCATTACCTTAAAACTGTGTTTCTGCCCGCCCTTAAAACAATGGGAGGAAACGTTACCGTAGAGATTGATAAATGGGGATGGCATCCAAAAGGTGGCGGTACAATTCGTGCCGTAATAAAAAACACCAAAGACCTCAAGCCGATTCATCTCTTCAATCGAGGCAAATTATTACATCTTCATATTCTTTCTGCCGTCTCCAATCTTCCGTTAAGCATAGCTGAAAGGCAAAGAGATCAAAGCGTAAAAAGGTTTGAACATCTTAGGCTCAACCCCACCACCTCAATTGATAACGCCCCATCTTCTGGTCAGGGCACAGTTCTTTTTTTACATGCTCAATTCGAAGGAGGTGGAGGAGGATTCACCTCGTTGGGCAAAAAAGGAAAAAGGGCTGAGGACGTAGCGAATGAAGCCTGTGATGAGTGTATCAAATTTTTTCATTCACGGGGTGTTATTGATATTCACCTTGCCGACCAACTTGCTCTTTATATGGCTCTGGCCAGGGGGCGCTCAACATTGATAACTGAACGCATAACTGAACATCTCCTGACAAATATCTGGGTAATAGAGCAATTTTTACCCCTTACCTTTGATATTGACAAAGATACTGGAAAGATAGAGGTGGATGGTATAGGATTTAGCGTTAAGCAGTGACAGCTGAATATCAAAGAAAGGGAAGCTTTTCCTGTTTCCTGTATACCATGGCCTGGCATGATGCTATAAGACGTTCCTCTCCTTCTGTAACCTTGATATCGTAGGTTGCCGTCTTTCTGGAAAGATGTATCTCCTTTGATTCCGCCCTTAACACCTCTCCTTTTTTTGGGGCTCTGTGGAAACTAACCGTCATATTCAGGGCAACTGCTATGGTACCATGGGAGTTACTCGATATCTCAAAGGCCTCGTCAATCAAGGAAAAGATTGCTCCCCCATGGGTTATATTATGTATGTTTGCCATATCATCAGCAACATCCATCTCCACTAGGGCATACCCCGGCTCCACTTTGATCAACCGTATGCCCAGCTTTCTGGCATATGGTTCGTTGGCTACCCTTTGCCTAATAGCATGCATAATAGTATCATTCATAAAAAATCCCTTAATTCTCCCTTTTTGTATATCAATCGCTTTCTAACCATAGAACATTGGCATTCAATCTATTCAAGAACATCAACAAAGTCAATAACGATCATGTCTTTCCAAATAATGGTAATTATTTTGGATCTGAATGAATGTCGACTGGAGGAAAAATGATGATTAAAAAATGTTTAGAAGATATTCATCCCTATCAATTGCGGTGTAGGTGGCAACATCAGGGAGACCAAGTGATCTTTTTGCAAAATCAAATACCTTATCATAGTCGAAGCAAATCTCCATCCTCTGGTAGTACCTTCCTAAAATCCTTTTTGGCCTGAATTCTTTGAACTTGCAGGGGGTTGAAAGGGTCTGGATACCGGCTTGAGTAATCACTTTTTGGATACTGTTGCTATTGTACTTTATTAGAGGTCTAAAAACTGTATAGCCTTCCTTCATTCTAAGTAAAGGATAAAAACGCTGGGCTGTTTCCATAAATCTTTTATTATCTCCAGGATCTATAGAATTTGAAAAAAAATCATTCAAGATATGTTCTATGGAATAGCTGACAATATCCCAGAGACTATAGCCTGTCACAAGGACAAGGCTTTCCCAATCATCAACCATATCCCCTAATATGGTCTTCAGTATCTTTTTTCGTAGCTTCTGGCATTTGAGGCATGGATTGATCTCATTCTTTATATAGTCATCCGTCTCCCCCAAATCATACCAATGTATATCTATACCTCTTTTATTCCAATAGGACTCGATCATTTTCTTTTCTTTACTTGGGTATCTGTGAACCGGATAGGCTCCACCGTGTGCTGAAAAATCAAACCCAAATTCCTTTTTCGCCCTTAAAATAAAATCCAAAGCCAGAGATGAATCCTTGCCTCCTGAAAATAACATCATTACATTCTTATCAGAAAAGGTATCCAGTATTGTTTTGTGCTCTTCCTTCCACTGATGGTAGTCTATAGCTGAGTTCATACCTGTTTCCATTACGATAAAGGGTTCGAGATCGTTACACTGGGAGAACCGTTACTCAAATGCATTAAGCTTTCTTTATTAATAATTACACCAAGCCCTGGTCCATCAAGGGGTCCTGCCTCACCACCTGGCCCAAAGGAGACATGTTTTTCAGTAATATTTTCCTTTAACAAGAATTGATCATAGGAGCCATCATAGTATTTAGCATCGCGACAGAGGAGACTCAGCGCTCTACCCGCAGCAGAAAGAATGCCCGACTCGCCAATCGTACAGCCGATTTGAAAAGATAGCCTGCTGCTTCGAATCCGCTCAATCATCCTCAGTGATCTTCGAAAACCGCCACTTCTGCATAATTTTACATTGGTCATGTTATAATAGCCATCTTTGATTATTCTTTCCAAATCTTCTAAGGTGCATACTGTCTCGCAGGCCATTAACGTCACCCCATAGTGCTTCATCAATCCTACAAATTCTGTGAAACCTGGATTAAGATAGCTCATGGGCTCTTCCACAACGGTAACCTTGTGCTTTTTAATAAGCGGTATATGCTTAAAAGCAAGATCACGATCCCAAACACCGTTTGGGTCTATCCTGAGATCGCAGTCATCTCCAAACACCAGCTTGAGTGTTTCAACCGCCTCTCTATTTTGTTCAAAATCTGTATCCATTTTAACCCGTAATTGATTAATCCTGAGCTTCTTAATCAATTCACAGAGTTCCATAATTCTCAGTTTATTGCCGAGAGGGACTCCAGCTCCATAATAAACCGAGCCAGTGTAAAAATCCTTGGAGAAATAATCTATAATAGGTTTGTTTTGGATCTTACCCAGGGCATCCAAAAGAGCCATCTCGATTGCGCAAATTGCTGCATTATCTTCTTTTCCTTTAGGTAAACTGTCTATAAAATCCCATATCTGTGAAACATTATCCAGTTTCCAGGGAAAAGAATCCTTCTGTGCAAAGCGACTGGCACTTTTGGCCGCGCTTTCCTGTGTCTCACCGGTGACAAATCGTATAGGTGCACCCTCACCGTATCCCTTTATTTCTCCCTTGTCTGCAACTATCTCAACAACAATATTATTTGCAGAAGACCCTTTTTTACGGGAAATAGAAAAATCGCCTACAAAAGGAAGGGATACTCTATAGATATTAATCGTATTAATTTTCATGAATTGTATCTATTGTTTTCCCTGATAATTTTACTGAAGGATCAACAGGGAGATTGAGAATAAATGTTGTACCTTTATTGACCTCACTTTGGACATCAATTGTCCCCTTATGATCCTGAATATTTTGATGAGCAATAAACAGGCCGAGACCTGTGCCGCTATGCATATTACTCTTATATTTGGTTGTAAAATAGGGCTCAAATATCCTATTCATCATTGATTGGTGTATGCCGATCCCATTGTCCTTAATCTCTATCCGAATATCTTTTCTTCTTTCATTCATGAATTCTTTTGCAGTAGAAATCTCTATCCTCCCCCCTTCTGGGGTAAAATCTACAGCATTAGAAAGCAGATTTAAAATAACCTGTTTCATTTTTTCAGAATCCATCTTCACCTCTCCTATTGAGATATCAAACTTATGGATAATATCAATATTCTTTGCCTTGGATTGCGGAGAGATGAGAAAGATCATCTTATCAATCAGGCTGTGGAGGTTGTGAAACTCAAAGTGTGATTCTCTTGTATTAATAAGATCGAGAAGTTCTGTAATCAAATTATTCACCCGTGTTGTCTCTTCCATTGCAACGTTATAGAAGTTTGTTCGAAATTCTTCGTCGTTGAATTTTTGGGGTAACATCTGCAGGAAGGTTCCTATGGCTGTCATAGGGTTCTTAATCTCATGGGCCAATCTTGCAGCCAGGTTACCCAAAAAGGAGAATTTTTCCGCCCTGCTCAACAGGACATGTGATCTTCTAAGCTCTTCCATCTGTTCTTGCAGTTTACAGTAAAGTCTTGCATTTTCTATGGCTATAGCAATCTGGGGTGAAAAGATCTCCAACGTCTCCCTGGTTTCTTTTGGGATACCTATCCCATCGACAGCATCCGTGGCAATGGCTCCGATCACCTTAGACCTTGTTATCAGAGGAACCACAAACACTGATATGGGTTTACCGTGGGTCAAGATAATGTTTTCTTTTCTCAGGCTTGAACTTTTTACTTCCGGAATATACTCTGGCTGCCCTGTATTAGTGACCCTTGCCAGGATGTTGCTTACACGACGGAGGGGAACCTTGTAATTTTTAATATCTTCCGGGACATCACCATTAAAGCCCACACCATATATATACTCGAGCAAATCCTCCTTTTCATTCACAAGCATTATTATGGCCCGATTAATTTTACAGACATTGGATAAAAGGTTCATGATAACAGTCAATAGTTGGTCCAAGTCAAGCACTGAAAGGATGGCCTTTCCTGTCTCCTGTATGGCCAGGATTTGTTTGATTTTTTGATTTAACGCCACATTCAGACGATTCACTTCTTCGTATTTTTGTTCAATTACCTGCTTGTCTTGCTCCATCTCCTTTACTGTTTCCATTAGAACAGATTTCGATGTGAAAAACCGTGAAAAAATCTCATAGAATCTATTCCTGGCAGGCCACTTCAAATGATATTCACAATATGGGGCACCTTCAAAATAACACGATTCCTCTTCGATTTGAAGGGGCTGCCCTCCCCAGATGAGCGGCATAAAAGTATAGGCACCTTGATTATACAGACACATATCTTTTGTTATATCCATTTTGTTATCCCAGTGTAATCTGACAATGGCCTCATTTCTCTTAATTTCGACCAGTTCCACCTTCTTGGTCCTATTCCATTTATCATTTAATTTCTGGGCATGTTTGAGGGCCTTCTTAACTGACCAAAATGCCTTGACTATTATGCCCTGGGCATATCCAAGAGAGAAATTTTCAGCAGCATGTCTGGCAATGCCGTAGGCTGCCATTTCGTTATTAAGAATCAACTTGGCCCTTTCAAATAATATTGAAACTACTGAGCAAGAAATCCAGTTATTGGGATCTCTTAAAAAGCTTCCAGGGTCAGGAAGGGCATCAATCTCGTCGTCAAGGCCCTTTAGTAGTGCAGAACAGTTACCATCGTTATATTCCTTTACATAATCCAAAATGGCCCTGGAGTTTATGCAGCTTATTTCTTTTTCCATTTACAGAAAGTTTCGCAAAGATTAAAATGGTAAATTACGAGTACTTCTTTCACTTGACATCCATTGTTTATATTTTTCAATGAGCCCAGGCACCAATCCCCTGAAATCAGAAAGGCTTTCTCCCCGTGCATTAAAGATCCTCCTGTCTTTGCCCCTGAAACATGTGTCAGGAATCATATCATCACTCAAGGCTTGCACCGGGAGTCTGAAAAAAGGCATAATAGTGAGGAGGTTTGCCTGAAGCGTAGGTGTGTAATTGGATAGATGAAAGATCTCTCTCATATAACTGAGAATTGTTTCAAAGTTTAGGTCTTTCGATGGCTGCCTGACGATATTCTGCCCAAAAACACCGTCATCATCAAAAACGATATCCGGCAAGGATAAGGCAAGGTCATAAATATTGGTTTTAGGATATACATGACATTCTCCAATCTTAAATACATGCCCACCTGATCCATTGTTTTTTGACAGCTCTTTGATAAAAATAAGGCTTTCTTCAAGGTCTCTTTCTGTGTCTCCCGGATATCCTGCAATCATAAAAACCATTACTGGAATCTCATATTTAACAGCCTCTTTGAATATGGCAATGGTGTTAGAAATATAGTTCTGATAATGAGTTCTATCCCTTACCTTATTCATCCGCCGTAATGTATTATAACTTGCCGATTCAAACCCAAGAACCAAAATCCCACAAATATCTGCAATCTGAGAAATTATCGATGGATCCAATACATCACAACGAGTCTCAAAATTAACTTTCATGCCTAATGATCGAAGAAAAGGAAATAAATCAAATGATTTAAATAGGGCATCACTGATCATCAAGTTGTGGGCGTTGCTTTGCTGTGATAAATTCATCAGGTCCTTATGGACAATCTCTGGATGAACCTCTTTCCTGAGCGGTCGTATAAATTTTTCCATACAAAAATTGCATTGATAGGGACATCCACGGCTGAAGGAATAAGGCAAAATATCATATGCCTTAGGATATCTTAATAATTCCAGATTAAGAAGCGCCTTTTTAGTAAGATCAAAACGCCCACCTTTTTTGGTTAAAAGGATTTGACCATCTTTTTTCCACGCCAGATTCGGGACATTCTCGTTTATCGGATTTTCGCCCCTTTCCAAAAGCTCGACTATCTTGAGAGCTGATACTTCACCTTCCCCTATTACAATCAGGTCTATCGCTGATGTCTTGGAGAGTATCTCCTCGTAGTAAATGGTTGGGAAATAACCCCCTAAAAAGATAAAAATATGTGGATCGCACCCTTTAATGAGCTCACATAATCGGATGACCTCTTCTGCTTGGGAAATCGCAGTACACGAGATTCCAATACCTTTTGGTTTTATTTCGGTTATGTCTTGTAGAAGCTCACCATATACCTGGTCTTTTCCTTCCTGAGTAAGAGGCAAACCATAATCCACAGGGATAGCAATAATCTCAATTTCTACCTGGGGAAAGTTGAATTTCACAAAGCTTGCTATCTCCATGATGGGCAATGGATAGGCTGGGACATACATTCCTGTATTTTTAGAAATCGGTTCGATAAATAAAATCAAAGCGAACTCCTCATTGTAACTGGATTGTAGTTATTTTGTGCCCTGGATGTCGCTCTTTCTTTTCCCTCCACAGGTACGACGCAATTTCTTTTCATCTCACAAGCGACGAAATGGCCCATCAATTTTTAGCACATTGTACACAGCCTTTGCAACAAAAACACCACTCATTGCTGGTACCTGCTCCCTCACACCTCCTCGCCAATACTCCTCTCTTATTCGCTCTTCATAGTTCTGCTACCCACTTTCCCCTTGAAATTGTCTTTCTGTTTCTTTACAGTAATTAGCAGAGGAATTCTGTTCTTTCTCTCGTGTCTTCCCTCAGGCTTGTTAGCTGCCGAGTGACTTCATACAATAACACTATCATATGCTATATCATCTCAGCTAGGATAGAAGGAGAAAGCATGCCGCGTTTACTACTGATCAACCCTTCCATTGCCTATAAATCGATCGGCATTGTCCGAGCAACCGCCTGGCCCCCGCTGAACCTGCCATACTTAGCGGCTGTGACCCCGCGTCATTACCAGATAGAGGTCCTCGATGAGAATATCAAGCCTTTTGAATACAGACACGCCGACATTGTGGGTATTACAGCCTTAACAGCTTCGGTGTACCGTGCATATCAAATTTCCCAAATCTATCGCAAGCAAGGCATTCCAACCGTTATGGGTGGCATTCATGTATCCATGATGCCTGAAGAGGCGGCCCACTTTTGCGATGCGGTTGTTATTGGGGAAGCTGAGAGCATCTGGCCTAAAGTTCTCGAGGATTTCGAAGCTGGCCATTTACAAAAACGATACAAAGGCTCTTGGGCAAACCTGGAGACACTGCCACTGCCACGTCGGGATATCCTCCAGAATCGATATTATCGATGGAGTAGCATGCAGACCTCCCGCGGATGCCCTATGAATTGCTCCTTCTGTTCTGTTACCGCTTTCAACGGGCGGCGATTTCGGAGACGTCCGCTGGATGCAGTCATAGAGGAACTTGAGCAAATACCCCAGAAATTGGTGGGGCTGACTGACGATAATATTATAGGCTATGGGAAGAAAGATATGGAATGGACCCACGCCTTTTTTTCCCGGATCTTGGCAAAAGGCATAAAGAAGGTCTTTTTTACGCAGACATCCATCATTTTTGGAGAAGACCGAGAACTCATTCGGCTTGCTGCGAGGGCCGGATTAAAGATTGTCTTTGTAGGTGTAGAGTCCGTAAATTCTAACACTCTGCAAGCTTACCGAAAAGGTATCAACCTGGAGCATCTTCACCATGGTAGATACAAAGAACTGATCGCAAGGATCCGCAAGGAGGGGATCGTCTTCCACGGTGCCTTTGTACTGGGTAGTGATGAGGATGATCGCTCAGTGTTTCATTCCACCCTACAATTTATAAAATCTTCACACATAGATGTTCTTCAGATAACAAAGCTTACTCCCTTGCCCGGCACGCAAGTGTGGAAAGCACTCCATGAGGCAGGACGAATTCTCAATCAAAACTTCCCCAAAGCCTGGAACGAATACCGTCTCTCGAGGCTTGTTTTTAAACCGGCACAGATGAGTATCGAAGAGGCATATGAGGGATTTCACTATTTACGAAAAGCTTACTACAGCATGTGGCAAACAGTAAAAAGGACCCTTTCTACCCTCTTTGCCACAAAAAGCCTGACCTCTACCTTCATTGCTTATAAAATCAATTCTTCCTACCGAAAGGCCTTCCGAAGCTCCGAGCTCTACCAGCTCTACAACCGGCCAAATCTAAAGAAAAAATTTGGGCCATAGTGCGCTCTACAATGAACGCCAACACGGTGCCAAAATCCTTAGCTGATTGGAAAACCATTCTTTGTTCAGGATTGAGCGAATATATCGGGTTCAAATAACAGAGTATTCGTACCATAGGGTTAATATGTAGAGAGATCTATGATTGTGTACGTGGCTCTGAAATTTTATTTTCTCCAAAACTGCAAATAACCATAGTACAAATCGATGACCCAGAATAGCTACCACACTTCTTTGATCCTTCGGTGACTCACAATGTTGCTCAGGTTTCACACGTTGATGCATTGTTATGAGATTTTTACAAACGCAGGTTTTAACAGCGGGAAAGATTTCGGTATCTCAACCTGAAGGCCGGAGGGAGTAATGGTTTCTATCTCTATATATTTTTTCCATTGATACCATTGCTCTGGGTGGTAGTAAATGAACTGTTCAAGGAACTTTAATGCTGTTTCGCCAACCGATGAAGACGAGGAAATACCATAGAGCATCTTTACCATATCTTCGTAGGTGTACATTATTAATTTATAGCTTCTTAGACTATATCTATGTATTATTGCAAAAACAACCTCAGCCCCTGTTCTTTTTTGAATAACATTTATTGTCCTGTCTAAACCTGTTTTTTTCCCCAAAAAAGATGTTTTCTCTTTTACCGATGCCCTCCACTCTTCAATTTCATCACACTCTGTTATGAGAATTCGATTTTCTTTTAATTCTTTAATAGCAGCTCTGATAACGTTCCCTGTCTTCTCGGCATCAATGAGTCTTATGTTATATTTTTTAGCTTGGGAAAAAACTTTCTTCCTTAATCGCTCAGTTTTAAATTTTGCTATCATAGAGGTAGTAAAATTGTTAACCGCAAGCAGAGTTGGA
>Ga0180437_10003715_pt1 | contig 22390 bp, 39 predicted proteins | sample SS_ome_4_FD_132410 | JGI IMG/M metagenome (GOLD analysis project Ga0180437, IMG submission 132410) | Hypersaline lake sediment archaeal communities from the Salton Sea, California, USA - SS_3_D_1 metaG | ecosystem: Environmental > Aquatic > Non-marine Saline and Alkaline > Hypersaline >...
CAGCCTTTTTGGGGCACCTGCCTTGGTAGATCAATGGTTCCCTAATCAGCCTTCTTTGCTTTATTATGATGGTGCGTGGGCTTCTTCTACTATGGCGGCTGTTCCGGGTGTAGACAACACATGGGAAGCTACGTTACCCAACACTCCAACACGTGTACAGGTACAGCTATACCCGGGACAGTGCACCGGTATGGCAATCTACGGATAGTCTAATGACACAACGACGAGTATACGACTACTTCGATCCGATCCCTTCTCTAGATGACAATGAGACACGTCAGTACTTGTTGACTTCTGGTGTGTACGACGGTTTTGGTTTCAGTGTAGATGCTAGTAATAATCTCGAAATTGCTGCTGGTACTGGACTGCAGCCTGATGGTATTATGTGGCAGGAGACCGCTTCCTTTAGTCTCTCCTTCACTGCTCCCGGGGCAGCCACCAATTACACGGTCGTTGCCACGCATACTGATCGGCAGCTGTCTGGTGGTGTTCCGGTAGAGTATGCCTACCAGACGGGGTTGGTGTCTTCTGTTACGGGTGGTGTGGTGTTGGGTTGGATCTATCATCCTGGCGGAGGTGTTCCACTGGCTTCTAGTCACCTTCTACCTGCGCCAAAAGTCCGAGATAATAATCAGCGTTTGGTGCAGACAGCTCCAGTAGAGTTGGCGGTACCGCTGCACGGGACCTGGTCCGATACTTCTGGTATGGGCGCCAATGTGGTTTTCGAAGGTCAGGACGAAACCTCTGTCCTGTTCGATGCCACATACTTTGTCGTTCACCAACGTGTGTCCAAAGCTGCGGGTCCTGTGGGTTCTGAAACGCTAGTGCAGCACATTCAGCTTTTTACTGGAGCTACAGTGTGGCGCCCTTCTAGCTTTGATTTGTACGTCAACATTCCAGGTTCGGCTCAGATTCAAGTAGAGCTGCGCGATACTGATCTCAACACCGTTACTATTACAGGTTCTCCGATAAGCACCACTACCAACTGGGAATGGCAAACCATCACGGTGGACCGAACTGACGGCAATTTCACGGCAAACAAACCTTATGAGCTGAGGTTGACTCATTCTGTTGGTTTGAGTCAAGAAATTAAGTTGGCTAGGGTTATTGCTCACTTCGATCCGTACCCATCATAAACATCACAAGGTCGTTGAATGCTAGTACTGGCAAAATTCATACAGAACGATAATCCACGCTCCACCAATCTTTTGATCACCAGAACACTTGGTAAGTTTGGGGTGCTTCATCGCGAGTCTGTGGCCAAGATGCCTCAGAAACCTCGAGCTAACGAATGGTGGTACTGCGCTGTAGTTAAAGAAACTGGAGCTGGCACAGAGCGCGGCTGCTGGGTCCTGGCACCGCAAGAGAAAATTGGAACGGTAGAACGAGACGGGTTCAGAGAACCTAATTTTACGTATCTGCTACCCAACATGTACACAACAGCGCTCAAAGACAATGTGTTGTTGTTGTATCCCAAGCACAAAGGTCCGAACTGGGTTTGTTCCAATGGGATGCGGAAGCACCTGATGCATCGTCATCGGTCTGCTGGAGCTTACCAGGTCAACACGGTGGCGGTAGTTTTTGATGAGGCTGCCGATTGGCCCAAAGAACATACCAAGCGTAGTGAGCCTATCTTAGACGATTGACCATGTCAAGTCCTGTTTCGCTGCAGATGCAGCATCACCTTTCGGTGCTACTAGCTGACGAACCTAACATTCAATCGGTATATGCCCGTATGGCTGACGACGAGAAAAACGTTACCGTGTACGTATTTGCAGACGAGCACTATGCCGATGTATACGAACGTGTGGCCGACGCCGAATCCTCGTTGATGGCGCTGTTCCCCACATCTCTATTCATCGTTAGAGTTCTTGCATTGCAAGGCAGGCTTCCTAAAGAAGTGGCACATCTTTTTGTTTTACATCAGCAAGACAAGGTGTTTTGATGGGCTGTTGTAGAGGAAAACGAAAAGTCAGATCTAATCAGTCGGCTGACTGTAAAGCTTTGGAAGATGGTGGTGCCGGAACAACAGTGCAAGTGCTGTCGACCCAGCAGGGACCAAAGCTGGTCATCGCGACCAAAACAAACGGGTTCATGGACCTCGGTAGTTTCGTGGGTGCTTATAAGTGCTCTGGGGCTACTGCAAAACTCATTTACCGCTATCTAGACACGATCCAGCGGGCTCTCCAGCAGGATCCGTCAGCCTTTCAAGGCTATCGTTCCGGCATCAGTTTAGCGAACCTACTACGCGTGGCCGAACAGGTCACAAAGAGGAGCCAACCTGATGTCAAAACCCAAAGCCAAGTTCCGTCTAACGCCAGAGGTTTCTGAGTCCTGCCAAGCGTGTCCCCTACGCAAATCTCATGAAGTTGACCGCCAGGTCACGACCGAGTTCTACCCCTCAAACAAAAAACAAGACCCCACTCACCGCGTCGATGTGATGTTCATTGCCGAAGCTCCTGGTGCGACTGAAAACGCCAAAGGGCGTCCTGCGTGTGGACGCACCGGCCGCTTGCTTCGTCGCACCGTACAGAGGCTAACCAAAGGCTCTCAGGTGGGCATTGCTTACGGTAACCTGGTTCGTTGCCGTCCCACACGAGAAACCAAGCGCCTAGAAATTGTAGATAGGCCTCCGTCGCCTGTAGAAGTTCGTACTTGTCGTCCTAACATCCTACGTGACATCGAGAAACTCAACCCTAAAGCTATTGTGGTGCTGGGAGACTCTGCCGCTAAGGGTCTGGTTGTTAATCGAGATGGGTCTTACGTCGATACAAAACAGAAAATAGGCGCCATGAGGGGTAAGGATTACCTGGTTAAGCTGCCTAACGGTACCGAGATCCCTGCCGTCGTAACGTATCACTTCAGCTATATCTACCGCACACCATCAGCCGCCAGTGTGTTTCGTGAGGATGTGGGCAAGGTGTTGCGCCGTACTCGAGGAGAGTTATCTGATTACAGCCAGCGAGGCAAACCAGCTAAGATCCTCGATACAGTACCTAAGGTAAAAAAGTTCCTTGGTCATATGATCAAAGGGCTGACCAAGGACGATATCGTGGCATTCGACTATGAGACTGTGTCGGTCAACCGCTTTGACAATGATGTTCTGTGCGTTGGTTTTTCTTACCGGGAGGATCAGGCGTACGTCATCCCGTTGAAGCACCGTGAGTCTCCTTTTAGTGGTGCTGAGATCGCGGAAGTAACCAAGCTACTACGTAAGTTCTTTAGAGTCCGAAATCCCAGTTTCAAAGCACTGGTACCACACAACCTCAAGTTCGAGGCTTTGAGTACGTTGGATCAATTCGGTACCCACATATTGATGCCCACTGCGGATACTTTCCAGAGAGCCCACGCACTCAACGAGGACCGCAAAGACGCGGTCAATTTTCCTTACGGACTCAAAACTCTTGTAGAAGATCAGCTAGGTTTCTACCACTATCTTGATCCCGATATCGCTCGAGTAGTGAAACTTAAAAACGATGGACGCATCGCTGAAGCCTCCCTGCAAGACCTAGCTGAGTACAACGGCATGGACTGCTATTGCGGCTATCGTTTGTATCGATGGCAATCCGAGTGGGCTGCAGCTGATGGATACGAGGATGGGTTTGATAAGATCAGTAGTTTGCTGCACGGACCAGTAGCTCGGTTCCTCGCCGAAATGGAGCACAATGGGTTGCTGGCCGACCGCGACCGCGTTCGTGAGTTGATGTCGGATGATAGTGAGATTCGAGCGCGGATGGAGGGGATCCTGCAAGAGCTATTTCGCTTGGACTCAGTCAAGGAGGCCAACAGGCGCCTGCTGGCTAACCGCAACGTGGGTGCCGGTTTGTGGTCCAAGCGCGACGCTCTGTGGGTATTCAAGGTCGGCGGTACCGACGAAAAGCGTACGCTCTTCTTCGATGTGCTAGGATTAGATCCCGTCGAGTACTCCAAGAAAACCAAGATGCCCTCTGTGGGCAAAGCGTTGTTTGAGAAGTATGAAGGCGTGTTGGAAATAGATCTCTATCGTGAGTATATGCAGCTCCAGAAAATCATGTCGACGTATGTCAAGTCGATCCACAAGTTCATCCACACTGATCCCGACATGATGCGCGATGGGCGTGTTCGCCCCCACTTCAAACCAACTGGTACTATTACGGGTCGTATCAGCTCCGCTAACCCTAACATGCTTAACATCCCTAGCCGAAGCAAAGCCGAGGCCGCCAAAGCAATCAAACGGCTTTACATTGTACCGGAAGGGTACTGCTTGGTGTGTGCCGATTACAGTCAGGCAGAAGTTCGGTGGCTCGCCGAAGCGACACAAGATCCTTACCTGGTCAAAGCTTTTGTAGACTCCTACGCGGTCAAACGAGAGTGCCGACTTAATCCAACCGCAGAAAACAAAATCAAATCGGCACTGGAAGGTGACTTCCATCGACACACCGCTAGTATGATCAACGGCATATCGCTAGCAGAGGTTACTAAAACACAAAGAAATGCCAGTAAAGCGATTGTTTTCGGTTTGGTGTACGGCATGTCTTTACAAGGTCTTGCAAGCCGCCTCAACATCTCGAGTCAAGAGGCGCAAGAATTCATCGATCAATTCTTCGGACAGTTTCCTGCAGCCAAGGCTTGGTTGGACCAGATGGAGAAAGAAGGCTTCCGTAATGGATACGTGTTGAGTCCTACCGGACGACGCAAACTGATCAACTCTTGGCTCTTGGTGGGCAACGAAGACTACAGCAACCTACCGCGTCATTTGGGCCATGTACGTGGACACATTAACCATGAGATGCGGGTTTGTCGTAACGCGCCTATTCAAGGGGTTGCTTCTGACACTAACCTGTTAGCTTGTAATGCGTTGCTGATGCATATCCTCAAGCACAACCTTGACTGGAAGATCATCAATACGGTCTACGACAGCATCATGATCGAGGTACCATTCCCTGACGCGGCTGACTGTATCGAAACAGCTCAGACCATCATGGAAGATCCTCGTTTGTTTGAGCCCTTCGGTCTAAAACCCAAAGTACCGTTCGCTGCTGACTTCTCCGTGGGAGTCAACTGGGGTGACCAGTTTGAGATCGCGTATGATAAAGAAGAGTGGACCGTCAAATGTCACAGCTGCGGTGCTGTTCGAGAAGAAGAGCAGCGACCTAATAACAAACGTTGTGAGGAGTGCGGTTCTCAACGCGTTCGCCGCAGCATCGTCGAAGGTCCGATGGATATGTTGCTGCGTCAGATCGATATGGATCACGGCCTCAGCGAGATGTGGGGTTAGATTGACTCGGGCGACAGGTTGTGCTATCGTTCGCCGCAGGAGGACCGACATGAGCGAAAAAGAATACTCTTTTGTAGTAGATACCAACAAGTACGCCGGTAATTTCAAGCGTCATTTGTGTGGGTACATGACGGGCGATGGTGGTGAGTACGATCACGCGGACGTCGATGCTGTTTTTGTTAAAGAGGTCGGGGACGACCATCCTCTTGGTGACTTGATGGTGTATCGTGTCACTGATGACGATGATGTACCGATACATGCGCCTGTGCGGATCTATCCAAATCCTCGTTGGTTCAGTAACGGTAAGGGTAGCCACTTTCGTGTAGATGACCCCGCAGCCGTAAACAAGGCTTTGGCGGCTTGGAAGAAGAGTGAAATTGGTCTCAACGAGGACATGCTCAGACGGGCTAAGCTAAGCGGAGTGCAAGAAATCATTGATTACTATCAACGGCAAATCGACGAAGCAAAAGCTCGAACTGAAGCACCGTGGAACTTCCCAGCCTACACTAGTGTTGCTATCTTTTTGGATCAGCAGCCTACGCAAGAACAGATCGACTTCCTTAAAACACGAGCGCATCGTTTCGTTGAGTTTTGTCGATCTGACTGTGAAGCGGCCCGACGGCTGCCCAGAGATTTGGAGATCGAAGGTTTTCGTTTAGTTGCCAGTGAAGTCGTAGAACACTCCGTTGACCTGTAATGCAGTCTGGTTTCCAATCCCAACAATTACCTTGACGTCTGCTTCTTGTCGTGATACCGTCGCGACATGACCAACTGGATTACTCGTGAAGTACGTGGCGATAGGCGTGTGTGGACGCACGTTCATCAGTACTGGCGTACTCGTCGAAACACCTGGGACTGGGTTGATTCGCATGTAGCGACATCCCGTCTTGCTTTGATTTCGCACTTCAGGAGAAACCGATGACCAATTGGGTAACGGAGCAAGTACAGGGGCAGGTCGATGGGCAAACCTGGGGGCAGCTCAGGAGGCAGGCTAGGAGATTAGTATGACCAACCAGCGGCACATAGCGATTCGTCGTCATCAGTTTCCTCAGATGCTGAACCATAATAGGTTTATGCGGGAGTGGGCCCGGCAGTATGCGGCCGACGGCGTAGTCGAAACCGCCTACTGGGATACTCACCTGGCCATATACCGTCATCTCAATGAAGGCCCTATTCATGCTTTGTATCGGTATTATTTGCCGTTAGATTCAACGTTGCCTAGGTGGGATAGATGACCAATTGGGTAACGAAGCAAGTCGATTGGCAAATCCAAGGGCAAGTCTGGAGGCAAGTCCAAGGGCAAGTCCGTGGGCAAATCCAAGGGCAAGTCGGGAGGCAAGTCCAAGGGCAAGTCCGGGAGCAAGTCTGGTGGCAAGTCTGGGGGCAAGTCAACAGGCAGCTCAGGGGAACCAGATGACTCGACATGAATTTGACAGAGGAATTGGGCCCGTCGCTCGGTTCCAACTGTCGGCTGCGTCCGCTGCAGTTGCGTTGGATTTACAAGCCAACATGAGAGTTCGTTGGGTCAAGGATGATTTTGTAGTAGCGGAACAAGACAAGTACGCTCATCGAGTGCGCCATGGAAACGAGATGGCGATTAAGTTGCACCTGCGAGAAGCGTTGACAACCGAAATGGTGTTGTTGGCTCCGTCGCTCGTTTTGCGTCGATTGGCGGGGGAAAACGATGACCGGTTGGGTTAACAAGCAGGTCTACCTGGCAAGTCCGGAGGCAAGTCTGGGAGCAGCTCAGGAGAACTCGATGACCAATTGGGCATTTGCGGATGAGCTTGTAAGCTCAGGTTACGATCCCACCGAGGAAGCTCATCCTTGGATGGCGGTTCATGAAGACCGTATAGCTTCAGCCTTGTTTACCCAGGTTACACGTAAAGTGCAAGTCAGCCTTACTACCAGCGAGGTAGACAATGTTTTGTGGCAGCGAATAGGCGCGCCAGCTCTTATGGTATGGGTAGCTGCTTTTGATCAGGTATCGAGATGACAAACGATGTCCTGCATTCTATACGTTTTTGTTGCGAGCGTAATGCTGACGACTGGACTAATTTTCCAGACATAGGGAGCATATCGTATAGTGAGACTGATGACAAAGTAGAGAACGCCGTGTCGGTACCTATTGACGATTTGGTATGGGATGGTGTCGAGCGCTTAATCTTTACCTATCTGTGGAGGTCGCTGTGACGCGTTGTCGTTGTAAGCAAGTTCGGTTTCTGCGCTGCCCGCCCACCGCTGGCTCTCCTGCCTACTCGGATCACTATCAAATATATAGACTTCTACGGACTACCTCTTCTTCGCTGCGCATTACTGTTTTGGGTCTGTCGTATCATGGTACCCTTAGAGTTTTGGTACGCAGACTTCGAGCCCACCTATGACTAGTTTGGTTGTTACACGGATAACTAATCAGCGTGTACCGGACTTCAAGTTTGGTATTTTGTTTCCGGGAGAGCACGTTTCGTATGGCCTAGTTAAGAGCAGCGCCTACTTGTATATTGTCCACAGCGTTGAACATAAAACACGACCGCTGATGTCAGCAATCAAAACAGCTATTATACAGTCTCGTGGTCATTTGTTCCGTTCGTTGTAAAGCAGTCACATGTCGGATTACTCAGCTCGAAATATCCAGATCCTCAAGGACCTTGAGCATGTACGGCGCCGTCCTGGTATGTACATCGGCGATGTTGGCCTCAAGGGGTATCACCATCTGCTACGAGAAGTTGTTGATAACGTGGTTGATGAGTTCTTAGACGGTCATGTCGACCGCCTTCATGTAACTATCAACACCGAAACGCAAACGGTTGAGGTCCAAGACAACGGTCGTGGCATTCCGGTATCGGAGCACCCCCAAGCCAACATATCTACGCTGACCGCGGTGTTCACCAAACTGCACGCCGGAGGTAAGTTCGGCCAAGGCGCCTATACGTCCGCCGTAGCGGGTCTTCATGGTATTGGGGTCAAAGCGGTCAACGCGCTGTCGACCGAGTTGACCGTATGGACCAAGCGAAAGCGTACTGTATGGAAACAACAGTTTCATCAAGGCAAGCCTGTCGGTAAAGTAAAGAAGGCTGGGCGTAAACTAAAACGAGGGACGATCGTTCGGTTTGCTCCAGACGAAGCTATTTTCGGCAGTGCCAAATGGAATCCTAAGACTGTTGCATCGTGGATGTACGATCTGGCTCACCTGTGTCCCGGTCTCAAAATTAGACTCACCGTTGACGGAGAACATCAGGACTTTGCTTCCTCTGGTGGGTTGGCTTCTATGCTCGAGGCCGCGACCAAAGATGCCGATTTGCTGGCTGATCCCATCGCGTTGTCTACTGATGATTTCGACTTGGCTTTCTGCTGGACTGACCTACAGGGCGAGTTCTGGCGCAGTTTTGTCAACACGGTGCGCACGCCTAGCCATGGTACTCATGTGCAGGGCTGCAAGAAAGCTGTCGTTGACGCGCTTAACGAAACCGGTGATAGTAAGTTCCGGGGAGAGGATTTGCGGGAAGGTTTGGTCGGCGTAGTGCACGTCCGTGTACCAGAGCCTTTATTTAAAGGACAGACCAAAGCCAAACTCGAGAACCCCGAAACTGAGCAACTGTTGTATGACGCTGTAAAGCAGTATCTGTTGCGGCAACTTCATCAAACAGCTGGCCTGGCTAATAAACTTCGGGAGCGCGCTCAGCGGCTACAGAAAGCTCGCGACAAGTACCGAGCAGAGCAAAAGGCCATCAAGGGCTCTAAAGTCAAAAAAGGCGCCAGAGGGTTATTGCCGGGCAAGTTGGTGGAGGCGCCCAACTGTACGCCAGCTGAACGGGAACTGTTCATCGTTGAAGGTGACTCGGCCAACCCAGGACCCGCCAGAGTAACAAAACTAACCAAACAAGGCAAGCCATACCATTACCAGGAAGTCTATCCGCTGCGCGGTAAAAACTTCAACGCGATGCGGAAGGATTTGGCAACTGCCGCTAAGAACCAAACGATCAAGGATCTGTTCACCTGCATCGGCACCGGTGTTGGAGATGCGTTTGACATCCGTCGATGTCGTTACTCTGCTATCTACTTGCTAGCGGATGCTGACCCAGACGGCAGACACATCGTTGCACTGTTGTTGAGTCTGTTTGTCCGGCACATGCCAGACCTGATCCGAGCTGACATGATCCGGGTGGTTCAGAATCCTTTGTTCATGGGCGTGTCGGCTAGGAAGCGTGTGTACGGCGACACGATCGAGCAAGTACAGCAGCAGTTTGGTGCTAAAGAAAAGCCTACTGTTCGCCGGTTTAAAGGTATCGGTGAGTCCAACTCGGACGAGTTGCAGGAATACGCAATGGACCCTAAGACACGCAAGATTCTTCGTGTCGCGTGGGACGAAGAGAACGACGCACGCTTGGTCTTGCTTTACATGGGCAAGGACTCAACCGCACGCAAAGAATTACTGGAGTTGATTGACTAATGCGCTACAGTTACTTAACCGATCAGATGTTGGATGTTCCTGAAGGTACCCAGCAGCTACCCGAAGTTTTTGCTCACTTGAATGGATTAGCTCAAGACGGTGCTCGTGTGGTTTGGGTCCAAGGAGATTTGGAAGACGAGTTCATCATCATGTTGGAACACGCCGATGCCCCTTGATGACTCGAACTATACTCTGCCCGAAGACAACGGTGAATGCTACTTCACCGAGGAGGAGTGGGAGCGTGCCGAGAAAGCAGAGGAACGGATTCGCGCCAAGTTAGCCAAGCGATGTAAACATCTGGTCAAGAGCCCAGGAGGACCCAAGAAACGCAAGGTTGACTGGGATAAAATTAGAGCAGAGCGCGAGCGGTTGGAGCAGAAAGAACAAGACGCTATCCGTGAAGCGATGGGATTTGAGATACCATACAGGAAAGACCTTGATGACTAGTTGGGCGCACGCGGTTCGCAATCCGTGCAACATCACCCATATACCGTTCGGGCCAGCAAACTACGTGCAGAAGCAGATAGCGGGTCCGGTGTATTTGGTGGCTACCCAATTGATTAAGAATCCTGTAGAAGATGCGGCCTACTTGTGTACGCGCATCAACCTGTCGGCTGATTTGGAAGGCTTTACGTTCCGGATTGGTTAATGCAAAGGAGAACCAAAATGTTGATCGCAGCGTTCGTTATGTCGATCTTGGCACTGGTAGGTGTTGTTGGGATCGTGGGTCTGCTGTTGTGGGCAGGCTTGAACAGCTAGAGGATAGTGGTGACAAACTACGTTAGTCGGGTTTTGATTCCGCCATATAGGCCTCTGTTGGCCAAACACCCTGAAGGGTTCCGTGAACGTGTCTCTGTTAGAGTTGCTTGGAACGTTTCTACCTTAGTGTCGTTTGGTTGGTCTCAAATTACTATGGTGCAGGGCGCTATATTGGTCGCTTTGCCATGACCAAAACGACACAACAACGCATCCGCCGGCCTGTGGTTGGTCACTACTTTGGTTCGATGGGCTACTGCAGTGAGTGGATGCAACGTCGAATCAGTGATCGTGTTCTGCATAGCGCGCATATCTATGTCCTGCTTCGTCCCTACAATACGACCGAAATGATCAAACGTTACCTGAGAGCTACTTTTGATGTCTGAGCTTCCTACGCATGAAATCGTCCGCGACTGCATGATCAGCTACGGCACCTACGTGCTGGAAGACCGTGCGGTGCCGGATGTCCGAGATGGCCTTAAACCTAGCCAACGTCGGCTCCTTTGGTCGATGCATCAGATGGGACTGCAGCCCAGCAAAGCCTCGGTCAAATCAGCTCGTGTGGTTGGGCGTTGTATGGGTATGTATCACCCTCATGGTGATGCTGCTATCTACGACACCTTGGTCAACATGACCAGGTCAAGACATCCTCTGGTTCAAGGTGATGGTAACTTCGGTAATCGTGAAGGGCTGGTCGAAACCAAGGCAGCTCAGCATCGATATACTGAATGCAAATTGCTGCCGTTGGCCGCTGCTTGTTTCGACGATATCCATGTTGCGTCGATGCAGCCTAACTATGACGACTCAACTGAGGAACCAATACGGTTACCGGTACCGGTTCCGTTGCTGCTGGTTAACGGTGCTTCTGGTGTAGCGGTTGGTTTAGCCACTCACATCCCACCACACAATCTTGGTGAGGTTTTGGACGCGCTGTTGCATTTGTTGGACGAACCTGACGCCACTACCGATGACCTCCTGCAGTTCATCAAAGGACCAGACTACGGTGCTGGTGTGTTGGTATCCAACAAAGCTGAGTTGCTCGAGATGTACGAAACTGGTCAGGGCAAGTTGCAGCTGCGTAGCAACTACGAAGTAGAGCAACAAGGCAAAAAACAGAAACTCGTCATCACGGGTCTGGCTCCCGGCATCCAGAAGAAGAAGTTCTACGACACTTGCGTTGACCTATACCGAAAGAAGTTCATCGAGAGTCCGGTGACGGACGAGTCAACGCTAGATCGGAAGCGCAAGCGGTTTAACTACCGCGATACCGTTCAGTATCGAGATCCGCAGATTGTTAGGGATCGGTTGCTACCTCTGCTCGAAACCACCATAACGTATCGGTGGTACTGCTTGGATCAAAACAAATTACCTCGCCGCTACACGTTGTTAGAGGTGTTGCACGAGTTTCTGGACTACCGCCGAGAAGTTGAAACCGAGGTGCTGCAACACCGACAACAGAAATTGTTTCGGCGCTATGGAACAGTACAGGCCAAGTACCGTGCGTCCCAGAAAATTGATGAAGTGGCTGCTATCCTCAAGACAGCTCAGGATAACAAGGAGGCTGTCGATCGTCTGATGGAACTGTTGCGGCTTCGTTTTGATTGGCAGGCCGAAGCCGTTCTGGAAGCACCCATTCGCAGTTTGATGCGGCTGCAGGCAGACGACTTGAAGCGGCAAGGCAAACAACTCAAGCAAGAGCTTGCTGACGTCAAGCTAAAGCTAGAGGATATTGATTCAGTAGTACGTGCGCAGTTAGAAGATGCACGTAAGTTCGCTACACCTCGTGGGACCAAGCTGCGCAACCAGTCGAAGGATTTCGGAGAAGATCAGACCTACTGGGTAGGCGTCACGCCCGAAGGCAAGATAGACGTTTCGTTGGACCTGCCTCTGAAGAGTAAGGCTGCATGGAGCTATCAGAGCTTCTTCCAAACAGATGGCGAGTTCGTCGTCGTGGACAATACCAATAGAGCTTGCTTGGTGCACGTTAGCTACCTGGACAAGTATGAACCCAGAGGCACCGTTGTTGGCTGTACCAGCTTAGCCAACTGCTGTGTTGTGACGAATAGTGGTCGTTACGTGGCGTTCAAAACCAAGCAGAAGCGACGCACATTCCCGGTGATCAAGGACCTGGGCGAAGATGTTATTGTGGCTGCCGTAGGGTTTGACGGACAGACCAAAGTAGCGTTGCTGTTGGAAGACCAACAGCTGATTACGCGTAGCGCTGTCGCGACTACCCGCCCGAACGTTAAGGCGAAAAAGTTTCGCCTGGCGTCTGAGGTGACTGCTGCTTGGAGTTGGCCTGAAGGATTCACACTGGCCGATGCTTCAGGTGAGTTGGGTGAGCCTGATCAACTCGATGGAGCTTTCTGTTTGATTGGCGAACAGAATCTAGTATCGTTGTCCAGCGGAGTGCGCAAACTATGTGACCGAGACGAGACGTTACGGCTGCTTGCGTCGGATGACGTTACGGTGGTGGCGATAGATCATGAGGACCAAGGAGCTTGACAATGATGGCACAGCAGGGTAGACTTGATTTCTCTTAACTGCAGAGTTGGGAGTGAGATTGAAACGGAGAACAGCATGACGGGACACTGGATCGCTGATTGCTTTCGTGCACAGCACTACTGCGAGATCTACGTATCAAGCACAGCATCTACTCAGCACCTGCCGCCTGCGTTGCGACAGCAGGTGCCATATCTGATTCAGCGTCGAGTTGAGTCTTATGTGTCTCGTGTTGGGGCGGCATTGGTTCCGCTTGGATTGGCTATCCGAGATCAAAGTCTAGGCGTTGTTTGGGGTGCTGGCTGGGAGGATGGTTGGGAATGACTGCACAGGTTTCTTTGTCCTGGGGCTTTCTTGAAAGAAAGATGTTTATGTGCGTTGTGTCTCAAACGGACAAACCGTTGCGGGGTCCTATTTTGCTTCGAGTAGAGCTACCCGTAAACACAGCAGCAACTAAACCCGCTACACTCACCTAGACACCTCCATCCTTTGCTTGGCTGGGACATGTTACACTGATGACCAATTACCTGAGGCCTAAATTTAACTCCGCTAGCTTGGTTGTTTCGCGCGCCGACGCGGTTTGCCGAAAGAACACCTCGGTGTGGGCTTGGGGCGGTATTGTTGATTTACGTGAGCACGTCGATGGTGAGATCGATGTTGTTTGGCGTTCTGTTTACTGGGATCTCGTCCTTTACGTTAATGGAGACATTGATGCTGCTTACTGGAGATGAAATCATTAAGGCTCGACGCGACGGTGAGATCGTAATTGATCCGTTCGTATCGGCTAACGTCAACTCGCACTCCTACGATGTTTCTTTGGGGCCATTCTACTATCGACAACAACCCGATCAAGCGTGGTGGACAGTCAACGGTGGGCCTCCACAGGTTTATGATGATCGGTACAATCCCTACGATAAAAGTCATGTCGAAGGTGTGTGGGAACTCAAACAGGCTGTTCCAGCGAGTCGGTTCGCGGGAGGATTTTCCGCTGATGGAATAGGCAAGAACGACCTCGTAATTCCGATTGGACCCAAGGAGATAATCCTGGCGCATACGTTAGAGTTCATCGGCTCGGTACCCAAACCAGAAGGCATCAGCATCACTACGATGATGCATAGTCGTTCAAGCAGTGTTCGCAATTGTATTGACGTATGTGGATCTGGTGGGTTTGGAGATGCGGGTTTTTTCTCTCGCTGGACTATGGAGATAATCAACCACTCGCCGCACTATACCTGCTGCTTGGTAGTGGGGCGTCGTATCGCACAAATTAGCTTTCACCGTACTTCACTGGTGTTTAGTACCTACAAAAAACTTACCGGCAAATATCAGAGCAGCGACTCCCTAGCAGAAGTGAAAAGGTCGTGGACGCCTGAGATGATGCTGCCTCGAATGTACCAAGATCGCGAAGTTGGGCAACCCAACCGCCACCGTAAGCTCATCAACCAGATTCTCCAACGTAAGTAGTATTCCCATCAGGTGGTGCTGGGCAGCAGTTAACAAAACCGACGTACCCACAAGCTGCCCAGCACCACCCCGCTCATGCGTTGTAAAACCATCGCATGAGCAAACCAAAAACTTACCGCTACCACAGTTGTGCCGTTTGGGAGTTCTCGCCTGGACGTAAGCGAGACTGCCACTGCTACAACAACCCGCTACCTGAGTATCGCTACTCGAATCAGCCGCCCAAACCTCGACCGAAGCCTCGATACACATTCGAAGAAGCGGCAGCATTGATAGATCGGTGCGCTGGTTGTGGTGAGCCTATCCCGGAAGACAGTTGTTTCCACCACTGCGAGTTGTGCCTACCAGCATGGCTCGAGCATATCAAAAAGATAGAGGAAGAGCAGGAGAGGGCGCATGCCAGAGCTTCAGAAGGGTGATGTAGTTCGGTTGGTCGAAGACGTGTTGATCAACAAAACAATAGATGGGATCGACATAACGATCACGTTAGGCAAAGGCGACCTGGCGTTTGTATTGGATGCGCAGGGTGATCATGTCTATCTGGACATTCACAGTGTTGTTGAAGGCAGCCACGCTAGAAGCATTGGATTGCAAGGGCATGTTGAAGTACCTAGCAACGCTGTAGAGGCGTTGCAGGCAGTGGAGAAACCAATCGAAGAGCCGGTAGATCCGGCTCCGGAGGATCCACGTATGAGTTGTTCCAAACGGCGGTTCAGTATCGCCACCATCAGAGACACCACTAAACGACCTGAGTGCTTCCTTTACCAGGAAGCACTCAAGACCATCGGAGCCTATCAAGGTAATGTCGATGGTTGGTACGGTAAAGGTTCTGCTGACTCTACTCGACAGTTCCAGGCAACCAATCAGTTGGGCGTTGACGGGCAAATCGGAACCAATACCGCTACTGAGATTATCAAACAAGCTGAGGCTGCTGGGTTCACACCAAACCTAGATCTACGCATCATGAGCGTCATTGCGTACTACGAAGTAGGAAACCGTCGAGATGCTTTCGGGATGGCAGAGAATGACATTGGCGACGGTGCTGGTGCCAACTATGGTATCTACCAGTGTAACAGCCTGGGATCGGTCGAACAAATGTTATCGCGCGCAGGCGAAACCTCGCTGTTGGCTAAGTATCGTTCGACTGATAAATCTGTGGTTAACCTGGACGTCAAAGAGTGGTTTGGTTCATCGGATGGTATTCAGCAGCAGCTGAAGTATTTCAAAGACAGGATCTTGTCCTTGGCAATGAAACAGCTCCGAGAGTTCGATCGCTTTGACGCCTGGGAGAACGATCCTGCGATGCAAATCTACTGGGGTCGAGCTGTTTTGTTGTTCTGTGACTCAATCGTGCAGAACGGTACCATGTGGAGTGGCGGTCGTCGTCCATTCTGGAAGGACCTGGTCGGTGCTAGCCGCTGGGAAGCGTCCAAGCAGGTACCGGAACTGTATCACGGTGACTGGTGGAACGATACGCTGGGTAAATACATCCGCTATGGTGTTGACGGTAAATCGGGTATGAAGAAACTATGGTGGGATCACTATCAACAGCATGGTGGTGACCCTGACGGTGAACACAACAAAACTGCGTGTCGTGCCGCTACCCAATCCTGCGCCAAAGCCATCGTCGATATGATTCCGGATGATGATCCGTCTTCCAAGATGGGAGTACTGGCGCAGTTCCGTAGTCGGTCTAGCTGGCAGAAGTACTGGTACCGTGCTGTTGGTACTCGCCGCATTACCGACGCCTATGGCGCTTCTGCTTTTCATCCGCTCGGCACCGTGAATGGAGCTAAGCTTGACTTAGCTTGTGACTACCAACTATAGAGGAGAACCAAAATGCGTTACTTGTTTTGTTTGTTGTTGATGTTGTCGTTGACCGCCTGTGGAAAAGACGGCTGTGAGTATGCTGGCGGAGGTACGGTGGCACGTAAACCGACCGCCTACAAAGGAGACCCGTCCGCGAACCTGCCATACATCGAAACCGGTAGGATCACGATGAATCGTGCTGATTGGGCCGGTCTAAGCCCTACTATCCACAACCCAACGCCGGAAGACATCAAAGCTAGTATTTCTTGCCAGTACTGGCTTGATGGTATCAAGTCGGCTAAATCACCTACCACCAAGTCCGTAACGGTGAGAAAACAATCCAGCCGCCGGTTTGAGGGATTTGACTACCTGATCGACAACATGAGCGGTCGATCACTTGGTTTGGCTGCTCGCTGTACGGCCAAGTTTGTTGGCTTTCCAGACAGCTATAGCGACGCCTCGCCTTCCGACTAAGTGTATTGACAACCGCTCGTCTTCGTGATACCTTCCCGATATGTTGTTCTGGAGAACCAAATGACCAACTGGGTAACGAAACAAGTCTCGGAGCAAGTCTACTGGCAAGTCGATGGGCAAGTCAGTGGGCAAGTCAGTAGGCGAGTCGAGAGGCAGGTCGAGAGGCAAGTCGAGGGGCAAGTCTACAGGCAAGTCTGGCGGCAAGTCCTGAGGCAAGTCTGGTGGCAAGTTTGGGAGCAAGTTTATTGGCAGCTCAGGAGAAACCGATGACCAAAAACATGTACAACATGCAGTGCGTTCCGTTGCGTATCTCGGAGAATTTGCGTACAAGAGGTTTAACCAAAAGTATAATGCCGTTAGTTTTGCTTTGCGTGCCTGATGAACGCTAACGACGTGGCGCGACTGCAGCAGAAATTTGATAGGTTGTTCGATACTTCTCCACCCCGGAAGGTGAAGTAGCCAGTCACGCCCCACGCGGGCGTGTGAGATTGAAACAAACAGTGGAGGCATAAATGCGGGAAATCGAAATAGCGTGGTGGGAGCTACTGGTTTTATGGATCACTTGGGGCGCCTTTATCGGTACCAGCGTCGGCTGGGCCTTTGGAGCTGTTCGCTGGGGAGTCATCATAGGCGTCGTAAGTGCTGTCGTGATGGGTCTGTTGGCAGAAGCGATTCAGTGGTGGAAATCTCGACGCCTAGGAGATAGCGAATGCCAATAGGACTAGAGAAATACCTCATCGATCCACTCCGCTGGGAAGACGATCCCTCTTGGTCCGGTAATGGACCGCCTATTGGACTGGGAAAGCATCCAACGAAAGGCTGGTTCGTTATGTGTTCCGGTCAAGGCCCCTTTGTAGCGTGGAGTGAGTGGGGACACCACGGCGATCCACACGACGAGACAGCATCGTGACGGGCACACAACCACGAGCTGTGTTGGAGCTACGAAAGAGTCGAGTGAACTCGCTAGTTCCGGATGACTTACGTTACTGGTGGCTAAAACAGCAGGCGGTTTCGGTACCAACCTGCCACGTCATCCCATCGGCACAGTTTGGGAAGAAGTAGGGTCACTTCTGTGGCGAAGAAAGTTTGATTTATGACTAAACTTTATTTAAGATTCTCCGGCAATTGTACCTGCAGAGGATGCACCCGCATCAAGGCAGGTCAGGGTATGCTGTCATGCAGCTTTACCGACCAAGTGTGGATTACGCTTCACGGTAGAGTCAGTAGAGCTATGACTTTTGATTCTATCGAAAACGCCAGGTTTCTTATCAGCGTGTCTGGATTATGGAGGTCTATCTAGTGTGGAAAGTACTGGAAACAACAGAGCAGGTCGGACTATGGGTTTTCGTTATTTTGGTATTGCTGTTGCATGGTTTGGGTTGCGGTAGTTGTCCCAAGTTGGTCGATCCCTATCGAGCCTATTTGGCGCAAGTCACGGACCACAAAATCCCGCCCTGCGACCAGTGGACCAAAACGCCAAAGACGACTCCATTCTGGGCTCCATCTCGGTACGCTACTGACCAAATGAAGCAGTTGGTAGATACCAAAGTAGATGCTCTAGAATCATGCTTGCTACAAGCTGGTGTGCTAAGTCTGCCCATCCGGCGTAGCGGCTTTGCCGTTATGGTAGCGCCTGATTGGTACGTGTCTACTTGTACAGGCGAGCAGATGATTCCCAGCCGAGCTGATTATCGTCTGTGCGAACAGAAGAAGAATCCGGATGGTACTCCGGTCAAGATCCCCGAAGAGTGTCGTGGGCTGACTCATCCTACAGCTTCTTGTCCTTGTCCGTGCAATTTTAGGGTAGCGGTGCTGCGGTCCAATATCATCGTTGTAACGCCCAACCTGAAACTGTTCAAGCCAGAGTTGGCTCGTGTCGTACTTTACCCCAACTACAACAATCCGTGGACCGACGCCAAGGTGGCTGCTTGCGTTGCTCCTTAGAGAGGAAACAACATTGCTTGAAACGCTGTACAACATGTATCGTCAGTGGCAATACCACCGCCAGTGGTTCGACATAGATAAACCTGCCAGGATTGCTGCTGGCGCTGGTCCTGATGGTTTGTGGGACGAAGAACGCAGCGAAGCAGATAAGGAGAGGCTCCCTTACGCGGACTCGTGCGTGCCTGAACTACGGAGGTTACTAAATCGATGAGAATGAAGTATGGAGGACCTGGTCCTAGCAGACCAAAACCAGCTGCGCCGAAGCGGCTTCTCGAAACCGTAGCTAGAATTTTTGTGTGGGCTTCAACTGCCGAGGTTGATTTGCAGGCTTTCACTCACATGGATCACGCGACAGAATACCAAAACCGTAAGGGCGGTGTTGTACACGGACAGGTATCTCTGTTGGGTAAACTGCGAGACCCCGAGTGCGATGATTGTCGCGAGGCAGGCTTGTGGCGTCAGCTGCATGAACGTCTAGCTAAAGCAGAAGAACGGAACAAACAACTCGAAACTAAACTAGCCCTAATTCAACGTCACCTAGAAAATGCTTCCATCGTCCCTAGCGCCTTTTTGGCTTCCGCGTTAAAACGAATCATCGAGGATTCTGATGAACGATAATCCAAACGAAGAAACCTGTGAAGGTTGTGTATACTACGTCGGTGCTCGCTGCGGTCACGAAAAGAACGCTATTGGCTCACTGACTCCGATCGATTCTTCGCCTCGTGCGGCCCGGCCCAAAAGAAATCCTTGGGACCGCTGTGGTGAGTTTCGAGGTAACTTGACGCATCGTCACGTTCAACTGATGCAACAGTTGGTTAGCAAGATCAAATGACCAATTGGGTAACGAAGCAAGTCTACAGGCAAGGTGGGCAAGTCCGGGAGCAAGTCCGTAGGCAAGTCGAGAGGCAAGTCCGGAGGCAAGTCAGTGGGCAAGTCTGGGAGCAAGTCTACTGGCAAGTCGAGGATCAAGTCCGGTGGCAAGTCAGGAGGCAAGTCAGGCTAACCAGATGACCAATTGGGTAACGAAACGTTTGTGGCGGTTCAGGAACGAGTCCAAAGTTAGATTACCAGGCGACATAGACTTCCCTTTGGTTCAAATTGATGTACAGACGAAGGTCTTTAACTGCATGAGACTACAGCGCAGTGACGTCGATATAGCTCATCATGTCAAGCAGCATCTACGCCATAGCCGACTTCCGTTAGGCTGCCGCTAGTCTGTTCGCCATCCCTTTCAGCCGCATACAGTACTTCATCGACATGGCGCCGGGGTCAGATCCTTTGGGTGGTAGAAAGTGTTCTAAGCCGAATCGGTTCTCCAACGAGGGTTCTAGTGTTTCGTACCTACATTCGATGCCTTTGGAATCACCGTCCGTACAGATGATGACTGTGTGCACGCCCAACCTGAGCAGAAGATTGCGGTTGTGGTCACGCCAGTTGTTGGTTCCCATGATGGCCAACGCGGGGATCCTAAGGCAGCACAGCCGCAACGCATCCATGGGACCTTCGACCAATACTACTACTCCGGTGCGCAGTACTTTACTGACTAGGTCGAATGGGTACAGGATGTCGGCGGACTTCATTCCTGTCATGTTGCGGTACTTGCGTAGCTTCTTCTTGTCTAATCTACGAGCCACCCAACCCATCAACTGTTGATCTTGCTCGATAGGAAACAGGATGCGGTCTACCCGGTCTAGGTAATCGTACCAACGCTGTGCCTTCACGCGCCGCAGGAAAGCCGGTGTGAGCCCTCTATAGCGTCCAGAGTCCCAGGGAGCCAAGTCAGGGGGCAACGCAGCCACAACGCGTTCCTGTTTGTCGTGCTCGCTTTTAAGCTGTGCCGCTAAGATGGAAAAAGGATCAGGCTCCTCTTCGTCGGGTAGGTCGCCACCTAATGCTTTGACCAGCACTTTCCAATCACGTCCCTTGGCATTGCAGCTGAAACAGAAGAAAGCACCGTCAGACTTGCGGATAGACAAACAAGGAGTACGTCTCCCATGTCCGTTAAAACACTCGGTCAGCATGTTGGCGCCAGAACTCTCGGCACCGGTCACACGGAGGCCTCGAGCCTCCAAATGTGCAACCAAGAAAGATGTCATGTCGTGAGCCATGTCGCCTCGTTGTCAAACCATAGTAGATTTTACAGCGGAGAATAGTTTTGAAGATCCGAATCCCACGACCACAAGGCCTGGACAAGCGACTGCTGGAACCTTTTCGGAAGGTGCGAGAAGGCCGGCGGCGCGGGCACCGTATGCGCGTTGAGCAACGAGCCAGTAGCTTTCCTATCTGTCCTCGAAAGTATCACATCTATCGCCGGTTGCCGCCCGAGCGCAGACCCTTCGAGGATGATACTTTTATCCGGGACGCCGCTACGCTGGAGGGTACAGCTCTGCATTTGGCGCTGCAGAAATGGTTTGGTATCGCAGCTGCTGATCATACGTACGGCAACTGGGGATGCCCTACGTGTAAGAAAATCCGTAGGCACAAAAAAGGAATTCAACGCTGTAAGAAGTGCGGTCAGGAGATGGTCTACGTTGAGTACGCTGTAAGCAAAAGCAGAGAAACTCCCTTCACCGGCCACATCGACATGATCCTTTGGTACCGAGACATCAAGTATTTGGTGGACTTCAAGGGTAGCAGTCTTGACAAAATCAAGCAGATCCAACAAAACGGTCCTAAATACGAGCATTATCTGCAAACCAACGCGTACGCAAACGCAATCAACTTAGGAAACCAAGCTGTAGGTCCTCTCCAGAAGATAGATAAAATCGTTATCATCTATGTAGATAGAGGAAGACCTTGGTACACGTGGTGGCCGGTTCAGATGCCGGTGTCGAAGCGGGTCTACAGAGAGTCGATTTCGTTGATCAAGAAGGCGCATTCTAGTCTCAAAACCATGCGGGCTCCCCGCGGAATTTGCGATTCTGCTGCTGACTACACAGCTCGTTGGTGTGAAGCTTGTTCGCTGTGTTTTGATCCTTTACTAGAAACTAAACTCGACGATACTGTTTACCCGGAAGACACTCGGCACCAAGACCGACGCCTCGATTCAGAAGTAGAACGACGAGCAGCGGACGGTGCCGATCATGAGTGACATCAAACATAGTGAAACAGGAACCTACACAGCCTCCCAACTTCTTCCCGAAGAAGCTTTCGACCTAACACTCGAGCAGATTTTAACGCTGCTGGTAGTCAAAATAGCAGACCACCCCGATGATGTTTTGGTTGACATCGTCAATACCCCCAACATTAAAGTTTTGGATTTTTCCTGCCACGAAGACGATATAGGTCCCTTGGTAGGGAGAGAAGGTTACATTGCTCGAGCTTTGCGCACGGTTGCAAAAGCGGCTTTGGGTCCACTGGTGAAACGTTATAGGTTCACCATGAGCGTGTTTCAATCCAACACATCACACAAAACGTGATAATCAAACGACGTTTCGGTTGAGTTCATTAAGGACTTGCCTGTAGACTTGCCCCTCGACTTGCCCCCAGATTTGCCCCCGGACTTGCCCACTGACTTGCCCACTGACTTGCCCCCAGACTTGCCCATCGACTTGCCCATCGACTTGCCCATCGACTTGCCCACGGACTTGCCTCGCGACCTGCTCCCGGACTTGCCACCGGATTTGTTTCGTTACCCAATTGGTCATCTGTTGCTCCCGACTTGCCCCCGGACTTGCTCCAGGACTTGCCGCCAGACTTGCCCCCGGACTTGCTCCAGGACTTGCCCTTCGATTTGC
>Ga0180437_10003716_pt1 | contig 22386 bp, 21 predicted proteins | sample SS_ome_4_FD_132410 | JGI IMG/M metagenome (GOLD analysis project Ga0180437, IMG submission 132410) | Hypersaline lake sediment archaeal communities from the Salton Sea, California, USA - SS_3_D_1 metaG | ecosystem: Environmental > Aquatic > Non-marine Saline and Alkaline > Hypersaline >...
CCATTTCTTGATGAGTCCGTTTTGGGAGATTATAGTGCAAAGTTTAAGAAGGCTTTCGATTTCATTAAAAACTGTCAAGGAACAGTTTTATTGGGTTCAATGTATATCGCTGCCGGTGTTTTACCGTTTGCGTTGATGTTGGAACAGAACGGTTTTGAGAGATATGTTGTTGATGGAGAGACTCAATTGTTACAATCACAACCATATCCAAGAAAACCGAGAATCTGTTATAAGTGTGGTCATCCATACTTATACAAAGAGCATACTGACAGAAAGGATAAGAATTTCCACAATTTCAAAGTTGCCAAATATGTTATTGTATCCAGTGGATCAGATGGACATTTCAAGATTGATATTGCACAGGCTGTTAAGTTGTTTTCGTCACCAGATAACAAGAATGGAGAGAAAGTGAAGGTGTTCTTGGGAACTAATGTTATTAAGGAGGGTTTAGATTTCTCCAATATTAGACAGATGTACATTTTAGATCCATGGTATAATATATCTGATCATGAACAGAAGATTGGAAGAGCTATTCGTTTCTGTTCACATGTTCTTTTGAAACCGGAGCAGAGAAATGTGGAGGTTTTTAAATTAGCTACATCAAATGCAGATGCAGAGGATAAGAAAATGCGTGAGACAGAGACAGACGATGAGAGAAGATACAGAATTGCAGAGAATAAGGATTTCAAAATCAAGGCTGTTAGAAACATATTGAAGAGAAGTGCTATCGATTGTGTTCCTTACAAGAAGAGAAATCTGTATACTGATAAAAAGAAAGTGAAACAGGTCACATCACGTGGAGAGAAGATTAATATAAGTAAGGATGACAAACCTTTCTCTGTAGAGTGTGATTACAAGGAGGAGTGTGATTTCAAATGTGTCTGGGAGCCACGTGGAAAACTGAAGATAGACACTGATACTTACGATCTAATTTTTGACAAAACGGACATTGAGAAGATTAAGAAGAGAATAAACAAGTTGTTCAAAAAGGATATTGTTTATGAGATATCCAACATCAAGGATTTTATTTATGAAGAGTATCCAGATATGGAGGAGCGTTTTATTTACAAAGCTTTAGAGGATTTGATTAAAGGGTCTGAATACATATATGATAGATTCGACAGAAAAGGTAAGTTGATATACTCAGGTGATTACTATATTTTTGAACCGTTGGAACTCGCTGATCTGAAATTGCCAATATTGTACAGAGAGAAACCGTTGACAAAAAAACCGAAGAAAGTTAAATTGATAGATTTCAAGATAGAGCATGTGGAAGAGAATGTGAACACTAATAACAATGTGAATAATGATTCGAAGGATATGGGATTTGCTATGGAGACAATTATTAAAATTAATAACAATTTCACAAAATACGATTATCTGAAATCACATGACAAAAGTAAAAAGAACATATCTTTCAATAAAGCAATTGTTGGAATTGTTTTGGACAAACTTGATGCAAAGATGTATACAATTTTTATTAAGAATGTATTGAAATTTTATATCGATAAGAAGAAGAGTGATCAGTTTATGGATAAGAATATGGACACTCTTAAGGTTATTGTAGAGTTTTTGGATAATATTTTAATTGTGAATGGAAGAGAGATAAAAGAGAAGGGAATGAAGAAGGATCAGATATTTGGTTTCAGAGTGAATAATGAGTATTACCATTACAATAAGAAGAAGGGTAAGTGGGAGACGTGTAAAGTTTATATTGTCAGACAAGTTGAGAACTATATTAAGACATTGAAGAAGACTATTGAGTTAGAGGATAAAACAAAAGAGAAGAACAATATTGTGGGAATTCTGTCGAAGAATAAGAAGAATGATATAAAGTTCCAATTGATAGATTTTGATAAATATAAGTTTGCAAAGACTCAGAAGAATAGGAAATCGAAGAGATCAGAACTTAGTGGACAGGTCTGTAAAACAATTCATGCATCTATATTGATGAGTATTAGGGAGAAATTGAAATTGAAGAATACAAAGGCAAAGAAGACTAGAAATTATGTGTGTGATGAGATAGAGATATTCTTGAGAATAAATAGTTATAACAATACAGATAATAAAATATGGATGATTGATAAGACTTTGTAAAAGAAAAATAAAAAATGAAATTTTAATTTAAAGGGTAAATTATATGTAGATTTAGGCATAATGAAAAAAATCAAGTTTGGGAATCACAACGCTCTTAAGATCACATCTTCAAAAACGATCAATATTGTTAAGAAAAGCATTAAGGATATTGGTACATTTCATCTTACTGGTAAGTATTACAATTTTCTCAATAAGAGGAATATCAATTGTATAAAGCCTGATCAGTTTCTTTTCACTGTGAATACTTATGGTAAGAAACATGTGTTGTACTTGACTAAAATTGGTAGTAAACAGTATTGTATCTTTATTAGTAAGAAGAGTGAAGTTATGATTGTATCTCAGTTCCGATTTCATCAAGATCTGTTTATGGGAACATTGTTTGATGGTGAATTGATCAAGAATAATGATGGAGAATGGATATATTTGATAACAGATATTGTTTATTGTAAGGGTGTTAACATTATTACAAAGCCATTTAAGGAGAGGAAGGCGATTTTGGAGGACATATATGAGAATATGTTCCAGAACGATCCAAAATTGAGTATATGCAAAATAGAGTTGAAGGAATATTTTGAGTACAAATATTTGAAAAGTGTTTGTGAGGAGTACATTCCAAAGAAGAATATAAAGTGTAGTGGATTGTTGTTTAAGAATTTGAATAATTTTAGTGATAACTTTCTGTATATATTCTTAGAGTGTAGGTCTGATAATAAGATTATGAATAATAATCAGAAGAATAAGATAACTATTGGTATTACAAAGAAGAAGACCAGTACTGCATCGACGACGTCTGCTGAGAAATCAGTTATGAATGTGAATAGGGACTATGTTGTTCTATTGTTGAAGAATACTCCAAATCCAGATGTTTATGAGTTGCATTGTAAGGGTTCAAATGGACAGGTTGAGATGCATTCATTTGCATGTGTTCCGAATATTAAGAAGAGTAAATATTTGAGAAAGATATTGAAGAACAAGAGTGCAAATGAGAATGATTCGGATATGTCATCTGAGAGTGATTTCTCGGAGGATGAAGAGGATTTGGAGTTGAAGATGAAATGTGTATATCACAAGAATTTCAAGAAGTGGATTCCGAAATGCAAAACGGATGAGGAGATTGATGATATAAATTTAGTGAATCATTTTGAGCTTTATTTTGACAATAATTAAACGCAAAAAAAATGTATAAGATATTATAACCAATGAATAAGTGTGATAGTAATTATAACATTGCTAGGGAATACATATGCCCTAAAGTTGGAGGTCGTAAAGGAAAAAAGACAAAGAAGAGAAGAACTGTTTCACAGTTGGGAGGAAATTGCTACTATGCTGGAAGACCAGCTGCCGTTAACCAAGCATGTTCACCATGGGATAATCCAACTGAAGCACAAACAGCATGGAGTAGAAGATATGGTCAGAAAGGTGGAAAGTTATGCGGAATGGGTGATGGATATTTAGATTCAGTTGTTCTTAAAGGTCAACAGGGATTTGGATATGGAGATTGTGAATCTGTAAGTGGAATGCAGAGAGGTGGAGATGGTTACTCTGTAATGCCTGGAAGACCAGTTGGAGGAATGACCGGAATTATGAGATATACTGATACATGCAGACCAGTTTTCCCAGGAAGTTTATTACCAGAACAGTGTGGCGGAGATGGTAATGAAAACAATAACAACAATGGCAATGGATATAATAACAATAATGGCAATGGATATAATATGAACAAGCCAAAAGTGAATGGTAATGTTAACACAAACAAGCCAAAAGTGAATGGTAATGTTAACACAAACAAGCCAAAAGTGAATGGTAATGTTAACACAAACAAGCCAAAAGTGAATGGTAATGCTAATACGAACAAGCCAAAAGTGAATGGTAATGCTAATACGAACAAACCAAATGGTAATATTAACACGAACAAGCCAAAAGCAAATGGTAATATTAACACGAACAAACCAAAAGCGAATGGTAATGCTAATACGAACAAGCCAAAAGTGAATGGTAATGCTAATACGGACAAGCCAAATGGTAATGGTAATAATAAAGGAAAGAAGTGTTGTCCATGTCCAACAAATAGCAATAGTAATTCTTCGACAGGAGATCCAGGTATAATCGAAAGACTTAAAGGAGTATTTGGTGTAAAAACACAAACTGGTGGTTTGATTAGTTCTCTTATTCAGAAAGATTGCAATAACTGCAAGATTAAGATAACAAAGAATATGAAGGGTGGTATGGCATTGAGAGGTGCTGTAACAACCTTGGGTAATTTGATTGCTCCAATGGGAAAGAACTCATTGATTTCACTTGTTGTCATTCTTTTCATTAACCACCTTGTTTCAGCCAAGAAGGTCACTAAGAAGCAGATGGGTGGTAGTTTGGGTGAGTATCTAAAGATCTTTGTTCCAATGGGAAAGAACGATCTTGTTTCATTAGCAAGTATTCTTTTAATCCACTATTTTGTCAAGAACAAGAAGAAGAGAATCCAGAAGGGAGGTGCTCTTTTGACCGATGTTTCCAAACTTTTAGCACCACTTGGTGTTGATCAGTTTGGAACTGCTATTGTTCTCCTTATTTTGAATGAAGCCGTCAAGCACAAATCCAAGAATACTAAGAAGAAGCAGAAAGGAGGTGATATTGTTCACCCACTTGTTAACTTGGTTGCACCACTTGGTGTTAATGCTTTTGTAACAACTGGTGTTTTGGTCGCTTTGGACAGAATTTTCAGATTGAAGAGAGACAGACTTGCTGGTAAGGCAAAGAAGGGAGGAAGTATGGCAAGTTTGGTTAAGGAGTTGTCTGCTAAGTTGAGTAAATTCGATTAAATTTAATCAATAGGAGTAATATTCAATACCATTACAAATCCGAAGGATTTATCATAACGAAGTTTTACAAATCCGAAGGATTTATCATAACGAAGTTTTACAAATCCGAAGGATTTATCATAACGAAGTTTTATAGATACTTATTAACTAAAAAGATAATAAGGAATATTATTAAAATTGATATAAAAGCTTTTATAATTCTTGATGTTTCACAACCTAAATCTTTATCATGTGGTGAACAATTATTCTTAAAACTGTTAAGTATATTCTCAAACATAATATACTTTATAATAGAAAATTATTTGATTGTGTCAATCGATACAAATATTTTTGTTCTCTCTTTGTTAAACATCATCCAATTCGATTTATTCTCAACAAAAGAATCGATCAACTCTCTTTCATCACTATCTTCCAACAAAACTCTCTTGGCATCGTTGATCATTTTGTACTTTTCATTGTACAGATCGTACAATTCAGGATTGTCATCTTTCAGTTTGTGATGTTTATCAGGATGCCATTTTAGAGATACTTTCTTGTACTTAGAATTAATATCAGAATCACTAACTGTTCTAACATCTAACCAATCAATTCCCAAAACAAAGTACGGATTCGGACCTTTATATCTACCATTGTAGTATTCACCATGAAGAATATTCAACCTTGCTTGGCTTTTTTTTGCTTCTTCATAATACTTTTGACGGTGAGCCTTTCTCTCCTCTTCGTCCTTCTTCAATTTCTGCATTTTTGCAAATCTCTTAGCAGCCGATATTCTCTTTGTTTGTTTAGAGTTCAGTTTCTGTTGTTTCTCAAGGATTTTAGATCTTTCTGAATTAGAAGCGAACTCTGTTTCTCTCTTGACCTGTTCGCGAAGAATGGAACGTTCATCGTCAATACATTTTTGAAGAAATTTGGCTCTCTTTATAGCTTCTTTCTTCAATCTCTTTTCTCTATCTATAGCCATCCTCTTTTCTAAAATCTTCTTGCGTTTCTCTCTAATCCGCTTTCTCTTCTTCTTTTTGATCTTTTTCTTGATACCATTAATTCGCTTCAATGTATCATCATTAATAGTGAAGAACGTGCACACTTCATTGTACTTGTCGAATAACTCTTGATCTGGTTCAATAATTACTTTGCCATTATTGAAGAAAATAGTTGTATTACCGTTTCCATCCTCGTCAATACGATAATTGTCGAAAACCATTGATTTCAGAGAAACATCGATATCCTTATAGTTAACACTGTATTCAACAATGTAGTTTCCAGAATAGTTTTTGATTTTTTCGAGATACATCTTTTTAGAGATATTCGTAAGAATAATACTATCGTTAACCCACATATCACACATCTTCGCACTGAATTTATCAGCATTTGCACCAAAACCTTTCTGTTTTATTGTTAAAATATTCTCATTCACTGAACATCTCAAAGTTTTTGTTATCAAAAAACCAGAAACCTTCTTCCTATCTGGGAACGTTGTACCTGTAACATAATTCTGTTCACATCCAATCAAATAGTTTCCTTCATTTTTGGATAAAACCAACGGAATATTGTTGAAATCTATTACAACACCGCTAGGCTTTTCTTTGTTTGTATTTGGTATTACCAATTTCATACTTTTCATGAAATAGATAGTTGTTAAAGATAAATAAAATCAGTTTTTAAATACATGGAGATTGCCTCAAAGGGAGATTGCATCTCCCTTTTAAACCCTACGCGACCTACAACCAGTAGACAGGGGGCAGTCATGCCCCCGTCCTACGCGACCTACAACCAGTAGACAGGGGGTTTACGGGGTCGCCTCAGTTGGTGTAACCAACTAGGGCGATGGCTTCGCCAGTCATGCCCCGTCCTACAACCAATTACGTGGGGAAGTTTTCTCCAAGATTGACATCCAAATATTCTAATTGATTGTATCTACACCTCTTTTTGCCCAATTTATCATTGTGTTGTTATTCTCAAATGAGTCATAACTCATTGCCCAAGGGAATAAGCCTCCAAATGAGCGTTCCGCAGCGAATTTTCCGATATTGTAATTCATCTCTTTTCCGATAATCAAAAGATCTTCGCATACATTGAGAGTTGGATCAATATTTGGACACTTTTTTGATAACTCTGTCCATACCGGTTCACCAACTATTTTAAATCCACTACGGTTCATACTGTAATATGGCATACCGAGATTTATTCTCTCCACATCGATTCCCCAAACTTTGTGCAATACATACCAATCCTTTTTCCAAGACCAAATACTACCACTTCTATCCCAATAGTACGACATAGTGTTTATGAAATCAAAATCGCCTCTATTCAACATGTCAACATTTATCCATGGTAAAAACCCAAAAATGTATTCTTGTGGAAAACCAGGAACTCCAATATCTGCTGATACAACACGATCTGGACCAACGGCTATTTTCAAATCCTTGAGAAAATTAGTGTAAACAGTTGCGTCTTTGTATGGTACTAATCCCCAACTCCACTTGGTGTCTCTCCACTCGAAATCTACTTCGATACCATCTATATTGCACTCTGTCAATGCATTTCCAATAGAGTTCAAATAATTATCTCTCTTGTAAAAGTTACTACTGTTCCACAATATGTCCTGAACAGGTGGTCCTCCATATCTCCATTGAACAATTGAACCATACTCTTTTGATCTGTTCACAATAGTTTGTACAACTGTGTCTGATTTATTACAAGCAACAGTTCCATTATCATAAACTATTGGAAATCCAGTGACAATGTGTGTATAGATATCAAAAGGTATATTGTCAATACCTGTTTTATCACCCAAATACCAACCAATATATCTGAATGAATTGGCTAATTGTGTCAATAATGATAGTATCAAAAAATAAAAGAGTGTTTCGTTCATTGAAATATTTTATAACGATCTCTTTAATTTATTATTACAAAAATAAGTGTTCATTAAAGGTATTAAAAAAAAGATTGTGTATAAATACGTTAATGAAAGAATTTTTGATATTTTTACTATTAGTAGTACAAGGAGTTACGGCATCTGTTGATGGTGATCTCTATTTGATGAGAATACTTAATCACTATGAAGATGTATTGAATAAATCGTATCAATCTCTTATTGATATTTATGGAAATTATGGTGGTGGTAATTGTACATTTTACCGAGCTTGTGAAAACGAGAATGGATTTGGTGTTTATCCATATGATTTGCAACTAACACCTGATCCTACTTTCAATAATCAGAGTACAAATCGTGATCATATTCTTTTTAAGAAATCTGTGACTGAATCATATGAAATACAGTTTGATGATATTTGTGCTGTTAATGAGTTAACAGATATTTGGAGAGATAATATTGAGACAGATTTGAATGCCCTAGTTTGGCAGTATCTTGGATTTTCAGATGGAACATTTGCTTCATATCCTTATTCTAACTGGTCTGCAAATAATGGGTGTCCAGGTGAGTACAAGCCAGAGTTGCGTCCATGGTTCATCGCAGGGTCATCGAGTCCAAAGAATGTTATTATTCTGATTGATACATCAATGTCTGGAGATGATTATGAGAGTCGTCTCTATTATGAGAAGGAGGTTGCGAAGAAGTTTATTGGTTCACTGTCACATAAGGATTTTGCAACAGTTGTTCAATACTCTTCATACACAGTACCATATGATAACAGTTTGATGACACGAATGAATATTGAGAATGTTGGTTATATACAGGATTATATTGATTCTATTGAGCTTTCTACAAGTGTATCAACTGATATTCCAAATGCATTGGATAAAGGATTGGATATTCTTAGCAATTCTAGGACAGAGGGGTACAGTTCCAATTGTGTTGACACTGTTGTTCTGTTGACAGGTGGTGGTAGTTCTATTCAAAATGAGGATGTGGATACTGTTCTGGAAAGGTATGAAGATACTGTTGATCCAATGGTCTTCTCTTTTATCTATTCACCTGGAAACAAAGATCCTGCGAAGTTGATTCCATCAAAATTGGCTTGTGATACAGGCGGATTTGTTAAGATCTATATCGAAGATAAACCAGATTTATATGCATCATTGGAGGATTATACTAAGTTTATGGAGTCAGGTGTGAGTGGTCGTAATGTAAGATGGTCAGAAGTTTATGAGGATGCGATGGGTTTGGGACATATGGTAACAGGTTCGATGCCTATCTATGTTGAGGATGAGTTGAAGAGTGTTGTTTCATTGGATTTGTTGATATCGAATGTATCGAACAATGGTAATCTCTCAGAAATTGAAATTGAGCAGTATTTGTTGGATAGTAATATTTGTGAAGATTTCAACCTACCTCAAAATTTGATTGAAGATGATGCTTCTTGTAGTTTCAATGATACCGATATTCGAGAAGATGATCCAGAGTATGTCAAGTTGGGGTGGTTGGTTGCCTTGTCGATGACTTTACTTGCATGTGCATTTATCGCTTTACCGATTATGTATGTCTTTTTGTTGATGAAAAGTGCTGATCAAAATTCAAAATACAGAGAGACTATTGAGATGCACCAAATTAAGATTGGGAAGGACAATGGTGCAATTGATTATTTGAAATGTGTTGTGACAACTTTGGGTGGTGTGTCGTTCATTCCATGGTTGTGGTATTTGCTCTGTTTCTGGTTACTGATGTGGAAGAGAATTGAGATGTACAACAATTGGCATTCAGCACCGATGACTATTGAATTAAAGGAATACAATCCATATAGGTGTTGTGACATTGTGAATTGTGAGTGTTCAAACTATTATGGTAGTAGTTGTTCTTCACTGAAGGCTAGTTTAGTTGAAGGTGATTGTAGTAATGGTTACTATTGTTGTTACAGAGTTTATTATAAATGCGGGAAGTATTCAACATGTTCATATTGTGGTAGTTCAGTTTCGAATAGAAAGTGTGAAGTGAAGTGTGGTACATGTTATTCACCAACTGTCACTGTGTCTTTCACTGTAGATGATACATTGGTGAATTCTGCTTTTTCTGATAGTTGTGAAAGAGATGATTTATCATGTGCAGATGATTTCTTGGACTCATATCCAGATATTGGTGGAACTATCAAGGGATATTATGATCCGACAGAACCAGACAGTGTTTCTGAGTCGGTTAATTACACAGATGAGTCTTTGGGTTCTGTTATTCCACCTATTATCATTATTGTTGCTTTTGTTGTTACACAAGTGGTGATGATATACATGTTTCATAAGAGAGACACAGAGAGAGTTGCGAGAACAATTAAGGAGAAATTGAAAGTGATGGATGATAGGAGAATTAGGGAGGAGAAGAACAAAACTGACATTGCACTTGCAAAGAGAGTTCATAAGGAGAATATACAGAAACAGTATGACTATGATATGAGAGATTTGTGGAATATCTTATGCAGGTAGAGTGCCTCTCCCTACTAAACCCTATGCGTGAACTAGTAAACTAGTGAACTCATAGGTAATTATTATGTTTCTATTGAAGTGAAAAGTTTCAATAGAAAAGTATATGGAAATAAGAGAGTTGAGAAAGAGTGATTATCATTTAGGATATTTGAATTTGTTGAAGCAATTAACTGTTACTGATGATTTAGGTTATAATAATTTTTGTGAACAATTTGACATTATTGCAAAAAATGAGTGTCATAAGATATTTGTTATAATTGATAATAGGCATGTGACAGGAACTATTACATGTATTGTTGAACCGAAATTTATACATGGGTTCAAAAATGTTGGACACATAGAGGATATTGTTGTTGATAAAGATCATAGAGGAAAAGGTTATGGCAAATTGCTTCTATTCAAGGCAATAAAGTTTGCTAATAAGAGTAACTGTTATAAAATTATTCTTAATTGTTCAAAAGATAATATTGGGTTTTACGAATCATGTGGATTTACTAGTGGAAACTATGAGATGAGGTTTGATTGTCACAAAAATGTAACTTCTCACAAATGTCCTTAGGATATAGACCATCCATAATCCATACAGTTATATTCTGTATATCTTTCACAATATCCAAACACTCCATCCTCTCCGGTTTAATAATAATTGTATGACAAACAGTTTCCATAATTTTCTCAACTATTGTTATTGATGCGTTTGAAAAATTCATTTCTGCTTTAACAATATCCACAATATCTGTGCACCAAACACATGTACTGTTACCTTTCAACTCGTCAGATATGACAATATTTGTCATTGTTATGAAGGCTAACCCAAGTAAAAATAAATTCAAAAATCTCATTGTTCGTTATAACACAGAAAATCTTTATATGTATTTTTATAAAATTGATTTTTTAGATATTTAGTTAAAAAATATAGACTTAGATATAATCACAATGACAACTACTGCAACCGAAGATTTTAAATGGAACGACGATGTTATTGATTCACCAAAGAAAGAGGAAGAAACAGAATCAATTTCAAATAAGTATGTTATTTTCCCAATTAAGTACAATGAGATGTGGGAATTTTATAAGAAAGCATTTGCCACTATTTGGACAACAGAGGAGATTGATCTTTCAAAGGACATGAATCATTGGAAGAAGTTGACTGATAATGAGAGATACTTTATTGAAAATGTGTTGGCATTCTTTGCAGGAAGTGATGGAATTGTTATGGAGAATTTGGGATTGAGATTCATGATGGAGACCGATATTGCAGAGGCGAGAGCTTTCTACTCTTACCAAATCTGTATTGAACAGGTACATTCTGAAACATACTCTCTGCTTATCGATACATATGTGAAGGATAAGAAGAAGAAAGATAAACTTTTCAATGCGATTGAGACAATTCCATCAGTTGCAAAGAAGGCAAAGTGGGCATTAAATTGGATTGAGAATAAAGATGAATCCTTTGCTGTTAGATTGATCGCCTTTGCAATTGTTGAGGGTGTTTTCTTCTCTGGAAGTTTCTGTGCTATTTATTGGTTAAAAAAGCGTGGACTCATGCCTGGATTGACATATAGTAACAAGTTGATTTCGAGAGATGAAGGTATGCACACAGATTTTGCAGTTATGATGTATGAGCTTGAACCACCAGAAAATAAAGTTCCTGAAGAGAAGGTTCATAAGATTATGTCAGAAGCAGTGGCTATTGAGAAAGAGTTCATTACAGAGTCACTTCCATGTAACTTGATTGGTATGAATTCCGAGTTGATGTGTCAATACATTGAGTATGTTGGAGATAGACTTCTGACTCAATTGGGATTTAGTAAACTGTACAATTCAGCAAATCCATTCTCATTTATGAAACTCATCTCACTTAGACCAAAAACAAACTTCTTTGAGAATCGCGTTGCGGAATACCAAAAATCTAAGACAAGAAAGGGTAATAAAGACGATGAATTCGACATGGATGCTGACTTCTAAAGACGGGGAGATTGCATCTCCCCGTAAACCCCTACGCAACCTACAACCAGTAGACAGGGGGGTTTACGGGGCAATCGTGCCCCGTCCTACGCAACCTACAACCAGTAGACAGGGGGTTTACGGGGGCAGTCGTGCCCCCGTCCTACGCTACCTATAACTTGCTATGTGGGAAAAAAGATTGCATTTCGCGGAGTGATCTGGTGAAGCATGACATATATTAAATATGTTTAGATTTATAATTAACTAAACATATTTTTACATTTTTTTATAACATTAAGCTATTATTGAGAAGACGATTCTTTTTCTGATTCTTGGGAGCTTTGTGAAACTGGTTGTTCATCATCTTCATCGGTATAGAAGAAGAATTTGTTGAATATGCAATTTTTTCCTCCACTGAAAACCTTAGATAATCGCAACCAGTGATGTTTATACATAACTAATGGATCTTTCTTAACACCATAAAGTGCAATTGCCCTACTCTTTGTTTTTCTAAAGTAAGGTTTGCTTGGTAATTGTGGTTTGATTACAATTCTGTCTGCTAAAGTTTCTGTATCGATTTCACCATTTTTAAATTTTTTTAGCAGTTCATGTATTTCTTCTTTGTTATCATATTTTGACTTATTCATTACTGTTTAATATTACGATGTATCTTTAAGCATTTTGGGAAATTAAAAAATAATAACATATTCATATATGGCATCTAACAAAAAATATTTTTGTGTAGGATTACATAAAACAGGAACAACAACATTACATGAATATGCTCTAAAATTTGGTCTTAAATCTACAAATCGTCCGGGTTGGGACAAAAATCCTAGAAAAATTAAATTATTCGATTTTTTTTGTGATGGAGGTAGTCATTATAATGGCATAGGAGAGATTAACCATATTTATTTGTATAACAGATATCCAAACTCAATAGTAATAATAAATATAAGAAATGTTAGGTCATGGATTATATCAAAACTCAAACATGCTGGATGGAATGAGAACACTGTTATTGTTTCAAACAGAAATAATATGTGGAGATTGAAAACATTGAGGAATATAAGATTGTTTATACGCCATTTTTATGATAGATATATAAAGTTGTTGAAAACATTTCTGAATAAACAGGATAGAGTATATGTTGTTGATGTTTGTGGTAAACGAATGGACAATTTGAAGAAAATATTTGGTAGAGACACAATTCCAACAAATATTCATAAAAATAGAGGTAAAAAAACAAAGTTGCATAATAAAATTCTAAGATTCATAGATTATGAAATAAATGTGACAAATAAGAATAAGCACAAGGTGTTAATGTCTTTACTTGAACAATATAATTATTAAATAATATAAAGAAAAATCATTGTTTTATCATAATGAACAATAATATAGAGTTAAATCTAAGTAGAAAAGATAAGCCAAATTATGAAATATTTCTATTCACGGTGTTTTATAACAATCAAGTATTTACTGAAATAGTGAACAGAAATCTAAAATTAAAGAACCTTAACAGTATCAATATTTTTGTTAAGAGAGGGTTAGTATCCAATTTTGATAATGATAAGATAAACTTCATAGAGCATGATTTAGAAGATATCACATATGATTTTATTTTCAATTATGTTTTCAAAAATTATAGAAATAAACACTGTATAGTGTTGCGACCAGATATTTTCATAGAAAATCAAGTCAACTTGGAACTTCTACCCTTCTATTTGAAGAACGATGTTTTTCTCTGTATATCATCTGTTTTGATAAATGATGATGGGAGAATGAGCAAGGATGGATCGAGAGTCAAATCTTTTTATAGTATGTCGCAAGATTGTTGGATATTTGTTCCAAAATATGAGATGGTAATAGATGAGAACATTCCGTTTAATGAGGAGCTCAATGAGATTATTCTCAACAAATACTTAAACAAGAAGTACAAATTGGTTAATGATACAAATAATTTCAGAGTCCTATGTAAGATTCATGATGGTGGAGAAGATTTACGAAGATCCAATACTAGAATGGACAGATTCAAGAATGGGTTCGTATCTCTTCCAGAAACAATGTTGATAAATAGGATAAATGTGGAAACATTGATGTCACATTTGAATATGAGTGATCAGGATGTGTACGATTTGAAGTGTAAGTTGTTACATGATATTTTAGAAAAGCATTTCAGAAATTAGTTTTTTTTTCATAAACATCTGTAAAAGTACTGGGGGGAAATAATTAAATCTATCTTCTGTTACGTATCATACTATGTTGTGATTTACGAGCTAATTTATCCATTCTACGCCTTTCAAACTGTTTAAATTTCCCTGTGTGCGTATCGATTCTTTTTTGTAGGTCAGGTAAATCATCTCTGTAGAGAGTCAAGGATAATTCAGCTACTCTAATAACTTCTTTACCATAATTATTATTAAGACATCTGTACATATGTTTTATATTGTGTAAATGCATGATTCTGTATGCAGGAGGTGGATCATACACTCTAATATAACCATATTTAGTATTCATATAAAATAATATAAAAATATTAACCAATAAAAACGTACTCAAATGTTATAATTATATAATACTTACATAAAAAATTCTTCTGTTGTATGACCACATCTTTCGACTGGTTTTTTTCTTGGTGAAAGTATATGAATACTCACGTTTTAGTTTACACTTTAATATTTATTCTTTTGTTCTTAATTGTGGTACTCGTTAGTTTCACAATTTTCCGACAAGATCTGTTCAGAAAAGGTTATGCAGGTTATGATAGAGTCGGCGGAGCTTCTTTCACAAAGAAGATAGATATTAAAGTAACAGAGGATGATCTTCGTAAAAGATACAAAGAGTTAGCAGAAGAAGAGAATAGAGACAGATATAATACCAGTTTCTGTAAAGGTGAGAAACTTTGTAAGAAATATTGTAAAGATAGTGTATGTAGGGATTTCAGAGATCAGAAAATTGTTTATGATCATTGTGTGGAGTGTGAGAATGATGGTTTGTGTTGGTCGAGAATGAAGAATGGTTGTGTGGAATGTAATGATAATAATAGAGGTTGCAATAGGAGATTTGGTTGTAATGGAGGAAAATTGATAAATCCTGCAAATAATTTTTGTAAAATCTGTTGGAAACAGTGGTAAAAATATATGATATAGTATATGCGTCTAGTCATAATCTTATTAGTTATTGTTCTATTGTTGTTGTATGGTGTAAATGTTAGTGAACATTTTAATAATCCAGTTGTGACAATAAGACAGTTGCCGAAGAAGTATAAGATAAGGAGAGACAACTGTTTTGAACTTTGTGATGAGAAATCATGTTTAAAAATGTTGGATATGCAGAAGAAATTGGATAAGTGTAGAGAGTGTAAAAGGACTGGAAAATGTTACAATAAGAATATTATAACTCCTACATGTGATATATGTTTTGGTGAACATGATGAAACAAAATGTCTCTCAACAATGGATGGAGGATTTGGTTGTACAAATCCAGATAATCTTGTAGATTTTAAAGGGGTTGACCCTTATTACATACTTGTTGATGCGAATGATGTTAATTATGCATATACTAAAAAGTGCAAGTTTTGCTGGAATCTCTAGTTTAGGAAAAGGATATAAAAATATATTGTGTTAACATACATTAGTATGATTTATATCCATGTAACTCATAATGATAATAGAAAATTACTTAGAATAATTAATGACCTATCTTTGGGCGATACAATCGAGTATATCTTGCAAATGTTGAATATCTATATATACTCCTTGGAAAAAATAGTGATTAATGGTACAATCGATGTATCCGATCAGGATATGAACCGACCTACAACATCTATTGTACAACATCCAATTAGGATAGTTTTGTATGATAGGCTGAAAGATGGTAGTGGAAATATTCTGAATAGGGAGAGTATGTTGATTGATAATTATATGAGGTATGTGCAGATGAGGAATGACAATTTGATTGCGTCTAATTATCAGAATCATTTGAATAGATTCGATAGATATTTCAATAGGAACTATGCATCTGGTACAAGACCTTTAATGAACAGTGTAAATAATCTCAATAGTCTATATTCAAACCTAAATTCGACTTCTAATCCATCACAAAGTACTGCGGATAATTTGCAATCTGAAACATCAAATTACAACAATCTCTACAATACTGTAATGAACTCCTTGAACAGACGTGCGACAACACAAACACACCCGATAGAGACTGTGGAGATGGAGTTTCATGTAACCCCGATGACAAGTGGTGTACAGAGAGATGCATCAAGAAATGATATATCTGGTAACTACTATTCGAGTGTATTAGGAAATTTTTCAAATATAATAAACAGAAATTATGGTAATTTCAGAAATAGTGGAGGAGGAACGGTTCATTATCAAACTATCCCATTAACATCATATTCCAATATTTTTACCAATTTATTAAACAGTTTGGGTTTAACAACTACTGGGTTGGCAGAGGACGTGAAAATGGTGCTGACGGATCAAGAGATATCTCAATTGAAGAGAATAAAGTTCAAAGATATATCTGGTTGTGAGCAAGATAAATGCACTGTTTGTCTAGATGAGTTTGAAGATGATGATGATATGATTGAGTTAAAATGTGGTCACCACTTTCATGAGGACTGTATTGTACATTGGTTCAAAACATGCAGTAATAAATGCCCAATCTGTAGAGAAGAGATATCAAGAGGAGTACCAGACTTTTCCAACACAGAGCAAAATAATGTCCCAAACGATATCCATGCTGACCTAGGAGGTGCGACAGACAATCCATAAATTATCTTATTTGAAACTGTTTTGAAAAAAAAATGATTTTTTTTAAATAAATTTAAAAATACATATATATAGTAATCATATTATGAACAAATGTAAATTTGTGATGAAGAATAAAAAACCTTGCAGAAACAACTGTTTTGGTAGTTTAGAGTACTGTCATTTAAGAACACATAATGAGGATAAATCGGCGTTTGATACAGAGATGAATCGCAAACTTGATGAGTTTAACGAGGCAACGTTACCAAAAGATAGTTTTAATATAGTCTCAATAAACAGAGATGGGGCGTGTATGTTCAAATGTATTGCGAAATATCTTATTGCTAATTTGGACAAAATAGAGGATACACACAAAGACCACTATGTTGCGATAAAAGCCATAATGGATGAGTATTCTAACAAGAATGACGTAGACGAGGAGGTGTCTGAGTATGTGCAATCTATTTTGAAGAATTGGATTGTGAAGAACTCCAAAATGAAGATACCCAAATTCGATATGAGTTTGGGAGAATTGATAATAATTGTTCACGGTGACGAGGGTATATTGACATTGGAAGATTATGATGAGTATTTCAGTATCTATGCAGGTGATTTCGATTTTATTATTGAAACAGAAACAGTGAACGGTAAAGAGATCAAGAAGAAGATAGAGATTCCTGAAAGATGGGGAACAGTACTTGAATTGTATGCTGTACACAAGATATTTGATTTGAATATCAATATCTTTCTATTGAAAAAGTTTGATAAAAGAACTGGAAAGATTGCGGTATGTACGAGTAGAAGCAAAGAGTATAGGTTCTATCTATCAGAGACATTCGATAGTGATAATAGTGACGCAAATACAATGAATCTGTACTTCAATACAATGTATGGTACTTCACATTATCAATTGTTATTAAATTAAAGTATTTAAGACAGTATTTGACATCATTATTTAATGTCGAATATTAAACTTGTTATAAAAAAGAAACCAAAAGCATCCAAATTGCAACCTAAAAAGAAGAGGAAGACTGTTGACATAAGTGTTGAAGAGATAACTGAGAAGATGGATGATCTTGATTTGGAAGATAACACTGTTTTTGTATTTGTTCATCTTCATAGTTTAATAGAGGATAAACATCGTGAACGTTATGAGGAGGGATTCTATCTAGTATCTATTCTTTTCGATATAGATTATGAATTAAAAACCGCACACAAGAAGAAGCGATACGATAAGTGGACATATGGTTCAACTTCAGTCGATTTAACCATAGATGCTTTAACAATGGATAATAATAATTCGATAAAGTATTACAACTTTTGTAAAATGAAAGATAATATATTGTACACTTCTACAAAGAAGTATTCGAAATATGTTGTTAAATTTGTATACGTTAAGCATATGTATCAGAGTGAGGCAATCAAATTGAGTAAAAAGTGGCGTACATATTTTAATCGTACAAAAATTAGTGAACAATACTATATCGATGGCGTTCTGAAACATTCTCAAAATTCCCATATAGATAATAAAATTAATATTCTGTCGGGGGATAAAGTGTTCACGACAATTAAAACGAAGGTTATTTTCAAAGAGATTCAGAAGAATAAGATGAAGCTTTTGTAAACTGAAAAATAATTGATTTTATATTAAAGAGTGTCAATTCAACCATATTATATTAAATGGATAATATGGTTACGCTCAAAATTATCAGGAAACCCAAAGATGATATTCAACAGATAACAGAAGGAATAGAGAATCTCGAAATAGACAATAAAGAGTTGTACGTATTTATACATGTAAGTAATTTATTCAAAGATCCAAACAATCTGATGAAAAGTGGTTTTCTACTTGTTTCACTTTTAATGTGTACAGTGTATGACAATCCATATGAAGATGAAAGAAGATTTGATAAATACAGTGTTTTGGAAATGAATTCTGAGGATGTTGTTGATTATTATCATGACAATTGTGAAGATGACAATATCATCTTTGAGTGTGAAAAGAATAATAGCAAATTCAATATGAAATTTGTTTATTTGAAACATACAAAACCGTTAAATAGTCACTTTGAGTGGATTGTTCTTCCATATGTACTTGATAAGAAGAGATACGTTGATAGTGTTTATTACAATAATATTGTTGATAAGAAGGTAGATCTGTATTATCGATTTGGATTGAAACACAGGATATCTTATGGAACTATCTTTAAAAATGTTCTAAGTAATGTTAAGAAGGGTTTATTTTTAGAAGAAAAATAAAAAAAATGAATACTATTTAAACAAAAGATTATAAACAATAATATATAGTATGATTCAATCGAAAAACGTTATGAACAATGAAAACTATGTTGAAGATATTTTGCAATTGGTACATGATATTACTATTGAAGAGTTTAAATTAGGTGGCTATGAGTATGTTGAACAAGATGAAGAGAAAAAGAAGAGTACAAAAAGGGATAATATAGAGTTCAACATAATGAGTGGTAAGATGAAAAAGGCTGCCTATGATAGAGTTAAGAAACAAGAAGCTAGTGGTAAGAATGTTGAACAGGTTAAGACTGTTTTCGAGGATGAAGAGAAGAATATGGACATTCTTTCGGATATTGGTATTTTCAATATTGTGAAAGATAAGAGTAAATTGATAGCATGGAAGAAGATTGAGCTGGAGGATAAAAAGAATAAAGTGACAGACTTTATTAAATCTAATTATGAGAATTTTCCTGAAGTCTTGTTTAATAAAGTGTTAGATCTTGTGGATAGTGGAAAAATCAATTACAAAAAGTACATTGTTTATGATCCAATTGTTTGTAGGATTTTAGAGATGCCTGTTATTAAACATGATAAGATAAAAGATATTTACAAACTAAACTATTCTGACGAGAAGAAATCGAAAAAGAAGAAGATTAGTTTTAAATAATTATGTTGTATAATATTATAGTGTAATAATGAAAAATTATGCAATTCTTTTAATTTTTGTTATTGTTTTGATGTTTGTTTTGATAACACAGAAAAATCGTGTGGACAAAAAGAGAAGCGGTAATGTCAATAATCTTTTTTCAACAAAAATTCATAATATGTTAACATCCATTTTGGGACGTGATGTTGGTAAAGCCAATGTGTCTGTTTCAAATGTTTCAAAAAAGTTTGGTTCGCCAAATTTCTCAAATGAGAATTTCACAGAGTTCACAAGAAGAAAATTGGTTGATTGGTTGGGAACTTTCGGAAAAAGTGGTGAAAAGAGAGATTTAGGTAGAAATTGTACAATAAGTACATACACATGGAACACAACAGACAAGTTTTTGAAGGATGAGTTGAACCAAATTTCGAAGATAGTAATAGAAAGATTGAACAAACAGAATCTTTTCGATTTCAACTATTCAGGTTATGGTGACATCAAGGTTATTGAAGAGGCAAAGCCTGGTGTAAATAAGAATTATAAATACGAGATCTTCCTTTGGGATAAGAAGAACTTTTTCCAAATTAAGGTTTTCGTTGATTTGATAAAGTATGCCAAGAAGACCGATTTAGGTAAATCGTGTGATTACAGTGCTCAATCTAAACTTATTTTTCCATATTATCCAATAGGTATTCCAAAGAAGGAGCAATTAATACCAGATCCAATGAGCGTTATTCCATCTGGTAATGATATTCTCAATACAGAATGTAATGGAGTCAACTTTCCAGTTCCATCTCCAATAGAGTATTTGTACATAAACAGTATAAGTGTAGATAACTCAACATTGATTATAAACAGTAGAGATATGAATCGCAACACATTATGTGGTGGATTCGCTGATGGATCAGAGAGTTTCAGCTTTGTTAAAGGCGATCATGATCCATACATTGAACCAGCAGTTGTTAGAAACAGGTGGCCTCGTCTTCCAAACCAACCATATTGTGTAAATACATGGCCGTGTACTCCTCAAGCTAAAGACTGGGATATGCTCGGTGTGTCTCAGCCTGATGTTCAGGATAGTCAGGAGTGTCCAGGAAAAACATGGGCTGCTCAAGCGGTGGCAGCCCAGCCAAATTTCAATCCAACTATACCAACTCTGCCAAGAAATTGTGGAGAGAATTATTGGTTGTTCGATGTTACAAATGGCAATGGTGCGTCTTCGAGTTCAGCTTCTCAACCTGCTCCGTAAACAACCCCTTTTAGAAAAAGGGGCTAACACCCAAAACAACACCCTTTTACTACGAAGTGATGGGCTAACACCCAAAAATATTATTTTAATCTTTTATAGCATGAATGTAAAACCATCTTTTACTTTCATTATATTCATCAATTTTAATGTGTAGACCTAACTCTTTTACATACTCTTTAATTTTGTCATATCTTTCAACTGATTCAGATATTATCATTTCTCCATGATAACAAAGAACTCTTTTACTTTCTTGTAAGTAACTCTTCCAATTACTTCCCATCAATGACTGACTAAACACGCAGATATTTACACTCTGATATTCATCAGGTAGTTCACTTATATCACATACCACACTTTCATTATATGATACATGGTCATATCCAGTTATATCAAAGTTTTTATTAGTTTTGAAACGTTCTTTTATCAAATTTCTACCACATCCCAAATCTAATATTTTCAACTTGTATTTCTTCTTAGTTTCAAGATAAGTTGCTATTTTATTCACAGGAATTTCATCTTGTTCTTTATATCCTTTGAAACTTATATCTCTTTGATCATGATACTTATGCCACATATCCTCTTTCTCTTTGAACATCTTATTTGTATTTTCAGATGTTTGTTGAGACATTTTCTTACATATCTCTTGATATTCTGATTTCACTTGCATATTATTTCCTGATTTTTTTGTATCTTCCTTTTTAGGTTTAATATTTACTGATTTTTTTGATGATTTTACTTTTCCATTTAATATATTTTTATATTTAGGATCATTTACAAACTCTTCCCAAGATTGTCTGATCTTTTCATCTTTCATAATATCTTTACTTTTCTTGTAATTATTCAACTGATTTCCAAGCCAAATACCCAATTTTTTCTCATCTTCATTTTTACTCCTACTATTTGGTCTCATATGCTCTTTATCCATAAATTGTTTAACATTTTCGAGATCATTGTACCATTTTTCTTCACGAGATAGAAAATATTGTTTATACCTAGAATCATTAATAAATTCTTCCCAAGATTGTTTGATCTCTTCATCTTTCATAATATATTTACCTTTCTTGTAATTATTTAACTGATTTCCAAGCCAACCACCCAATTTTTTCTCATCTTCATTTTTACTCATACTATTTGGTCTTATATGTTCTTTATCCATAAATTGTTTAACATTTTCGAGATCATTGTACCATTTTTCTTCACGAGATAGAAAATATTGTTTATACCTAGAATCATTAATAAATTCTTCCC
>Ga0180437_10003717_pt1 | contig 22385 bp, 19 predicted proteins | sample SS_ome_4_FD_132410 | JGI IMG/M metagenome (GOLD analysis project Ga0180437, IMG submission 132410) | Hypersaline lake sediment archaeal communities from the Salton Sea, California, USA - SS_3_D_1 metaG | ecosystem: Environmental > Aquatic > Non-marine Saline and Alkaline > Hypersaline >...
GATCTCGGAGCCGTTCAGATAGACCGTGGCCAGGGTGTCCAGGCCACCGAAGCGCAGCCGGTAGTGGATCGCATCGGCCGTCCTTTCCTCCGGCATCAGAAAGCGAGTGCGGTACCACCATTCGCGTTCTTCTACCCACTGGCAGGCCTCGATATTCATGTTGTAGAATGGCGGTTCGATGCGGCCAGCCTTGATCAGCGACGTGTGCACGTCTCCCGGTACGTCGGCGGGCCACCAGTCGCCGTCGTCGTAGGCCGGCCTGTGAACCCCCAGGGAGAGCCCCTGCCCGGGCGCAAAGTCTTTTAGTTTCCAGTTCTCGTATAGTTTCATCCCCCCTCCTGGCCGAGATGGCAACTCAACTCCTTACGGAAAAAGATCTCGCCGACGCCGCCCTCGTTGATGCCGGCGATGATGCCACATTCTCTAAAGCCGACGTGCCGGTGCCACGCCTGTGGCTCCGTTTCGTCCGCCTGCGAAGAGCTGTACAGGGCCGCGTGCCCCCCGTCAAGCAAGGCATTTTCCAGGTAGTGCAGCAGCGCCTTGCCAATGCCCTGTCGGCGCTGATCTGCCACTACCCAGATGAGGGCGATGTAGGGCACGAGCGACCACAGGTATTCGAGGCGCAGGTAGCCAACCAACTGCCCCGCCTTTTCGGCCACGACGATCTCACGCGCTGTTATCTTGAGTTTGACGATCTCTGCCGGCACCGATGCATGATCCAGGGTGAGGCAGCCATCCAGGTCCGCCGGGTGGGCAAACCTGATTTTGATCGGGTCAGTCACGCCGCGACACTCCTTTGCGCGCCCGGATGATCAACGTCCTGGGCAGCTTGCGCATGACCTGGTACTCCTGTGAGGCGAGATCGAACGCGTCCACGTAGGGCAAGCGGGCCAGTTCTTCCGGCGAAGCCTGCGCCACGTCCTCGATGTTCTGCTCCACCAGCCCCTCCAGCGCAAAGCCGGTCTCGATCAAGTCGTTGACGACCTGACTCAAGGGGCGCAGGTGATCCCGCATCCGGGCTGTGGTGCCGTCGTCGTAGGTCCAGTTCCACTCCTCCACGTCAGGCCACGCGGCATAGTTGCCCACTTGTGGCGCGTCTGGGTCGCCAGCCAGGTGCCAGCCCACGGCCTGAAACCAGGGATGGCTGAGGCAGAAAACGAACAGCCCTCCCGGTTTCCCCGACGCGGGATCGGGACTGCGCAGCACGCGCCGCGCTTCCTCATAAGCCCGCTGCAGGTCGGTCACATAGTCAAGGGCGTAAGATGACAGCGCGAGGTCGAAGCCCGCGTCGGGGAAGGCGCTCAAGTCCTCGGCGACACCTTCGATGAACTGCACCTCGACCCCGTGTTCGAGGGCAAGTTGCCGGGCGCAATCGAGTTGGGCCGGCGAAGGGTCCACACCGATACAGACCGCACCCCATTTGGCCAAGGCGATGCTGTTCTGACCGCCGCCGCAGCCGATCTCGATGATCCGCTTTCCGGCCACGTCCCCCAGCAGGCCCAACTCACTCTCGCCCGGCGCCAGGGGGCCGTAATGCACATCGCCGGTCGAGACCCGCGTGCTGGCCTGGTAAGAGGCCGAGATGGTATTCCAACCCCGGCGGTTCAGTTCAATCGTCTCGTGATCGTACATAGGTCGTCAACACCTCCTCTTCAGCAAAGGTTTTCAGATCATCCTGGCGGCACGTGGCCAGGGCTGACCCAGCGGCCGGTAGCGCCATCTGGCTGCCACGTCCCTGGCGGTCGTTGGCATCTCTACCGTCGTGAGGTTTCGCAAAAGCTACGCAAGCGACGGCATTACTATATCACAAGCACCCCGAAAGGTCAATGGCAACGTCTGACACTCAACGATAGTTCACTTGACAAGACAAGGGGACTGTGTTATGATGTTTCAAAGAGTAAACAAAGTGTCTAAATAGTGACACACATTTCGAAGATTTGCATATCCGAGGGTCACCATAGTTGTGCTCCGTTGGTGCAGAAGCTTGCCTTGGGCTTGTTGCACTATAGCCGTTCACCTCATTGGAGGGAAGCACACTCCAACACATCCTACAGACCTCACTCAGACCGACTTTTTCTCTACAAAAAGTTCCCCCTCATCGGCTTCTCGTGCAACCACCTTTCTCTTGATTGAGCGGTTAGACTTCCAGGTACAAGTTCTACCACGTGATGATGACTTGGATGTCAACAAGATGAACTATAGCTCCCAGCGTGACCGTGGGGTCCACCGCCACCCACTGCACCCGGCAGGCCAAGTTCGCCTGGTCCGGCGCCGAGCGTTGAAGGAAAGGATACCATGACAAGCCTACCCTTGCCAGACAAGACGTTGCAGGTTGATAATCTACAGGTCGAGATTTACGCCGATCGAGGAAAAATGGGTGCTGCGGCGGCCCATGCTGCGGCGAAACGCATGAAGGACGTCATCGCCAGAAGGGGATCGGTGACGACGGTCTTTGCGGCGGCACCCTCGCAGAATGAATTCCTGGCTACGCTGGCCTCGCTGGAAGGCATAGATTGGGATCAAGTCATAGCCTTTCACATGGACGAGTATATCGGCCTGCCGGCCGATGCGCCGCAAGGCTTTGGCTATTTTTTGCGAGAGCGCCTGTTCGACCTGGTCACGCCTGGCGTGGTGCACTACTTGAATGGCCAGGCCCGCGATCCGGCAGAGGAGTGCCGACGCTATGCGGCGCTGCTCGAAGCAAACCCCGTAGACATCGTTTATGCTGGCGTTGGAGAGAATGGACACCTGGCCTTCAACGATCCACCCGTGGCAGATTTTGCAGATCCTGTCAAGGTAAAGGTCGTCGAGCTGGACGAAACGTGCCGCATGCAGCAGGTCCACGACGGTTGCTTCCCCGATTTCGATAGCGTGCCCACGCACGCGCTCACCATGACCATCCCCGCGTTGATGGCCGCGCGGTGGATCTATACCATGGTCCCTGGTCCCACCAAGGCACAGGCGATCAGGGATACGCTCACCGGCTCGATTGGTACGCACTGTCCGGCAACGGCTCTGCGAGAACATCCAAACGCCGTCCTCTATGCAGACCGGGATTCCGCCGCGCTCCTGTAGCGCTTTGGCTTCGGACACTTGAGATGCTCATGACAATTGTGCCTTGAGGGTGGACGTCATCTCGGTGTATGGTTAGCCTTGCCGTAGAGAAGGGGAAGGGCAAAGAAAGAATGACGCAACGACAGAGGGGTTTGACCCTGACGGTCAAGAAGGCGATGGACGTATTGGATTGCCTTGGCAGAGCGGGGACTCCCTTGTCTGCCAGCGAGATCGATGACCGGTTGAACATGTCCCGCAGTACCGTCTATCGCTTGCTAACCACGTTGGCCACAGGAGGGTATGTCACTCAAGACCTGGTCAGCCCCAAGAAATACCGCCTGGGGTTCAGGATTCTAGAACTTGCCAGTAGTTTGCTGGATGGCATCGAGTTGCGCCAGCAAGCCTTGCCTTTCCTGCAGGAACTGAGAGACCTGGCCAACGAGACGGTGCATCTGGTAGTCATGGATGGGGGGCAGGTGACCTATGTTGACAAGGTAGAGTGCTCGCAGGCGGTGCGCATGCACTCGGCGATCGGTCGTCAAGGTTTCGCACACAGTACAGCCGTGGGTAAGGCGATGCTGGCCTTCATGCCATGGGAAACGGTGGCGTGCATCCTCGAGGAACATGGGTTGCCCGCATGCACACCCCAGACGATCACCGACGAAGAGACGTTGCGCAAGGATCTCGAAAAGGTTCGACAGCAAGGCTACGCGGTTGACGACGTCGAGAACGAGGAAGGTGTTCGCTGTGTAGGGGCGCCCATCTTTGATCACCGGAGCAAGCCAGTGGCAGCGCTGAGCGTTTCAGGCCCTGCCTTCCGCGTGACTCTGGAGCGTGTGCAGGAGCTGAGCGTGCCCGTCAAGGCGACGGCAATCAAGATCTCTCGCCAGTTGGGATATCTAGGACAGGAGGAAACGGGGTGATCGAGTTCGCCGGTGTCAAGTTCAAGAATCCTTTTGTGGTGGCTTCCAGCCCGCTGACGTCCACCATCCAGGTCCTGCAAGAGGCTGACCGGGCTGGGGCGGCGGCTGCCAGCACCAAGTTGACCTTTATCAAGCAGCCTTTCTATGGCAAGCTGCGCATGTATAACGATCCAAAAGTCGGGAGCATCGTCTGCCACGACCGCCGCCTGGATATGGAAGAAGGGGTGCGGTTGGTCGAAGCGGCAAAGAAAAAGACGTCGTTGGTCATCTTGACCAACATCACGCACGACGCACAAGACCTGGATGGATGGGCCAGGCTGGCAAAGGCCATGGAAAACGCCGGTGCTGATCTCATTGAAGCCAACCTGATCTGTCCCAACATCACCCTGACGGCCAAGCAATTGGGTCAGGAGAGCGACGGTGAAAAAGGGGAACAGGGGGGCGCTCTGACCGGACAGGACCCCGATGCGGCCCGAAACGTCGCTCAGGCCCTCAAGGCATCGGTGAGTATCCCCGTCGTCTGTAAACTGACGCCCAACGTCACGGACATCACGGCCATCGCTCATGCCTGTGAGGAGGGGGGGGCAGACGGCATCTGTCTGGCGGGCGCGCAGCTCTCCTTGCCGCCGGTAGACATCTATCACCCTGACCAGGTCTATCCCTTGCTGCAGGGGGCCAGTATGGGCAGCCTCGGCGGCCCTGCCTCTCGCCTCATGGGGTACGCCGCCGTGGCGCAGACCGCCCGGCGCGTTCAGATGCCCATCATTGGCGGTGGCGGGTTGCAGACCTGGAAGCACGGCATCCAGTTCATGATGTGGGGGGCATCCCTGGTCACGACGTGCACCGAGATCATGTGGCGTGGCTGGGATGTGGTGACCCGCATAGTGGACGGCATGGAAAAGTTCATGCTCGATCAGGGCTACAACGCCTATAGTGAGATCATTGGCCGGGCCCTACCCAATCTCCGTCCCGCTGCCGAACTGGAGGCGACGCCTGGCGCCCCCGTCGTTGACCTGGAACGCTGCACCGGCTGCAAGTTGTGCCTCAAGCCTGGGCATTGTTTCGCCATCACGTTGGCCAACGAAAAGGCCGTGGTGGATGCAGAACAGTGTTACGGCTGTGGCATCTGTGTGGCCGTGTGTCCTCACAGCGCATTGTCTTTCGCGGCGTAGAGAGGCAACATTGAGCGCCGACCCCAAGGGTTTTCAGGGGAACCGCTCCCGAATGGGTTCTCGGGAAGCGCAGAATCATGGTTTTCACCCTTGGGGTCTTCTGAGGTTTTTTGGGGAGGAAGAATCGTGCCACACAAGGTTCGAGTAGGTCTGATCGGAGCAGGCTTTGTAGGCAACATCCACGCCCGCGCGTACCGCCGGATAAGGGACCTGGACGTGGATATTGCCGCAGTGGCCGCCGTGCCCCTGGCTCAGGCTGAAGCACTGGCCCAGCGATACGGGGTGGCCGACGTCTATGACGACTACCGCCGGGTCCTGGAGCGGGACGACATCAATTTGGTTGACCTGTCAGTGCCCAATCACTTGCACGAGCCCTTTGCGATTGAGGCCGCCCAGGCGGGCAAGCAGATCGTCTGCGAGAAGCCCCTCACCGGCTACTTTGGCGGGCCGGATGCGGCCGATCCCGTCGGTGCAACCTCCAAGCGGCTGATGCTGGGCGAAGCACTGCGCAGTGCTGACCGGATGATCGAGGCGGCGGCGACGCACGGCGTAAAGCTGATGTACGCCGAGAATTGGCTCTACTGCCCTGCCGTGCAAAAGGCCTTGCGGCTGATCGATGCCAGCGGTGGCACGATCCTGGAGATTCGTGCCCAGGAGTGCCACAGCGGCTCCCACGCCACTTACGCCAAGACGTGGAAGCTGGCCGGCGGGGGGGCGTTGATCCGCCTGGCCCCTCACCCCATTGGCACCGCCATCTACTTCAAGTGGCAGGAGGGGTTGCGCCGTGACGGAAAGCCGATCGCCGTCGCTTCAGTGACCGCCGAGGCCGGCGATCTGAGCAAGATGCCCGCCTTTCAGGCACAAGCCGACAGGTGGCTTGTGGACGATTGGCAGGACGTGGAGAACTGGTGCACGGTCATCATGACCTTCACCGACGGGTCCAGAGCCCTGATCCAGGCTTCGGACATCGTGCTGGGCGGGATGGAAGACACCTTGCAGGTGTTCCTGTCCAACGCCCGCATTGACTGCGACATGACGCACAGTGGTATGGTTCGAGCGTACGCCCCCAACGAGCAGGTTTTCGCTGACGAGTATATCATGGAAAAGGTTGGCACCAAGGCCGGGTGGAGCTATCCCAGCGTGGACGAGGAGTGGCTGCTGGGTTACCCGCAAGAGATCCGCGATTTCGTGGAGGCAGTGGCCTTTGATCGCCAATCCCTGGCCGATGCCCGTCTGGGTCGCGAGGTGACGGAAGTGATCTATGCCGCCTACCTGTCGGCGGAGGAGGGTCGGCGCATTTCTCTAGTCGAGCCTGGTGTGAAGGCACCGGACTAGGGGCAATATCCAAAGTGCGCTGCCGGTCGAGTAGCGACCTGCCCCTTGTAGCGTACCAAAGGGAGTGTATCGAGACCAAGTCGCGGCTTTAGCAAGGCTAGCACACCAGAAAAGCCAGGGTCGCTGTGTGAAAGCGCAGAGAGCGTATCAAGAAAATCGCTCAGAGCAGATCCAGCCCTCTGCTGGACTGTGGTCCAGCATGAGCGGTGAGGTGAGACCTTTTGGACAGGCACAGATTTTTCACGTGTATCGCGTTGAAGCGGCAAGCCGGATCAAGTGCGGATCCTGAGGCAAATGAGGAACGACAAAAGGAGACACAATGATGACAGGGAACGCGGACACCATTCTTTTTGGGGGTAAAGTCTATACGCTGGATGATGCCGGAACGACGGCGACGGCGATCGCCGCGAGTAAAGGGCACATCCTCGCCGTCGGCTCGGACGAGCAGATCGAAAAGGTCGCCGGCCCAGAAGCGCGGCGCATCGATCTGGCCGGGGCGGTTGTTCTCCCCGGGCTGATCGACTCGCACATTCACGTCCCCGGCGTCGGGCAGGTTTCGGAAATGGCGTTTCTGTACGATGCCCGGTCGATCGCCGAGATCCTGGATCGGCTAACAGAGCGTGCCGAGAAGACGCCGGGCGCGGTTGGTGGTCGAGGAGGGAACTTTCACGAGACGTCGCTTGCCGAAGGGCGGCTGCCGACGGCTGCTGACCTGGATAGCGTGGCGACCGATCGCCCGGTGATGATCACCGACGTGAACAAAACGATCGTCAACTCTTTTGTCCTGCGCAATATTGACACGGACGATATCCCCCCCGGCGGCGAGGTGCCGACAGATGCATCCGGAAAGCCGCTCGGGATCTTTCTCTACGCCGCAAAGGGCATGACGCCCCTTGGTGGGCCATCGGATAGCGTCGCAGACATTTCGGTAGAGGAAGCTATCATCCGCGGTCTCGAGTCTGCGGCGCGCTTGGGGTTCACGGGGGTGCTCGACGCTGGAGCAGGTCTGGAGTCCATCGCAGCCTTCCGAGCCATTGAGGAAAAGCAAGGACTTCCGATCCGGGCCTCTGTCATGCCGCGTTTACGTTTTATCACACCGGCCGAGTTGGACAAGATCGGAGTCTCGGCCGGCCTGCAGGAGGGACGTTTGACTTTCGGACCGATCAAGTTGGGATTTGATCGCTGGATCATGCACCGAACGGCCATGATGTACGAACCCTATGTGGGCCGGCCGGACATCGGCGGCATAAGCAGCGTATCTGAGGAAGAGCTGCAACAGCAGATCGATGAGGCGTTCGGCGCGGGGTGGCCGGTCGGCATTCACACCACCGGAGATCGCGGCATCGACATCGTCGCCTCCGCGGTCGACAAAGGGATCGACAAAGTTGGCCAGTCGCCAGGGCGCTGCCATCTGATCCACGTCTATTTCCCGAGGGAGAAGGCGCTCGAGATGGCCTCTCGTCACAACCTTGCCGTAGCCGCCCAACCGACGTTCACCCGCACCTGGGGCGAGACGGTCCGCACCTTCGTTGGCGAAAAACGCGCCGCAGGTTTCACGCCGCTGCGGACGCTCCTTGACCGGGGGCTTGTTGTCGGCGGAGGAGCCGACGCGCCGGTCACCTGGCCCAACCCATGGGTCGGCATCTATGCCGCCGCCACGCGCAAGACCGAAGGCGGGCGGATCCTCGGCGAGGAGGAACGGATCACGGTCGAAGAGGCACTACGTTGTTACACACTTGGCTCGGCAGCCATCATCGAGCAGGAGGAGATCCGTGGCTCGATCGAAGCCCGCAAGATGGCCGATTTCACGGTCGTTGATCGCGACATCTTGGCGATTGACCCGGATCAGATCCCTGGGACAAGAGTTTTGAAGACGATCGTGGGTGGCGAGGTGGTCTACAGGGCGACGGGCTAGATTTGCTGGACGCGATATTTGTCACGGACAGGCGCAAGATGAGAGGTGCGCCGAGAGAACGATAGGTATGTTGGTGAGGAATCCTGATGCCTGCTTGGAGGGCCTTCGCCATGAGGGCTGCGACGGAGAGGAGGTGATACCCGACGAACATTCATCTGATGTAGACCTGGTCGCACGCATTGGCGGGATCGGGGAGTGATAAAGTCGCATTCGCATGGCGAGTTTCATTCCCTGACGAAACAAACGGTTGAGAAACGAAGGAGGAGTAAAGATGAATAAGCAGATCCGATGGCTCTTTGCGCTGGCGATGATCGCCACCTTGCTGGCGGCTGGCTGCCGTCCGACAGCAGAACCAACCACAGCGCCGGAACCGACCAAGGCGGCTGTGGAGCCGACAAAGGCCCCCGCCGAGCCGACCAAGGCTCCGGAACCTACGGACACACCGGTGCCCGCCGGACCCAAGGTCGGGGGACGGGTGGTGGTGGCTCACCGCCAGGAGCCCGATCGCTTCTGGCCACCGTTCAGCGGTTTGACCGTCGCCCATGAGGTGGGCGGGGCGATGAACCACCCGCTGATCGGGATCAACGAGAAGAATGACTACTATCCCATTCTGCTCACCGAGATACCCACCGTGGAAAACGGTGGCCTATCCGAGGACAGCCTGACCTGGACGCTTCACCTGCGAGATGACGTCACGTGGCACGATGGACAGCCTTTTACCTCTGCGGACGTCAAGTTCACCTACGACATGATCATGCTGGAAGGCACCGACGTGACCTCCCGGGTCGGCTGGTCAAGCATCGAGTCCTGCGAGACGCCGGACGACCAGACGGTGGTCTTTAATTTCTCGGAGGTTGATGCGCCCTTCATATGGCGTCTCACATCCGTACAGATCCTGCCCGAACACATTCTCACCGGGCTGACAGCCGAAGAATTCAACGCGCATGAGTGGTTCCGCGCCCCGGTGGGCACAGGGCCCTTCATGTTCAAAGAGTGGGTGTCGGGCGATCACATCACGCTGGTCAAGAACCCCAACTATTTTGTCGAGGGACAGCCCTACCTGGACGAGATCGTCTACCGCGTCGTGCCCGATGCCAACACCTTGCTGAACATGACCGAGACGGGAGAGGTACACGTCCAGTTCCGGGTGCAGGATGACCTGGCAGAGCTGCTCGACGGCATGGATCACGTGGACCGCATCACCGTGCAGTCCCTCACGCCCTGGTTGATCTGGATCAACAACAACCATCCCCTCTTCAAAGACGTGCGAACGCGGCAAGCGCTGGCCTATGGCTTTGACAAGGAGATCATCAACGAAAAGGTCTTCCGAGGTCTGAGTGAGCCAGCCGATGGGGCGATCAGCCCGCAGCTCTGGGCCTACAACCCCGACATCAAAAAGTTCCGCTACGACCCAGAGAAGGCCAAAACCCTTCTGGAAGAGGTGGGGTGGAAGGACGAGGACGGCGATGGCATCCGCGAGGCTCACGGCGTTGAGGGCGTCGAGGATGGCACACCCTTCGAGTTCGAGACGGCCAACATCCCTGGCGAGCAGATCCGGGTTCAGCTCCTGTCGCTGGTACACGCTCAGTGGAAGGATATCGGCATCGCGGCCGAGATCAACCTGGTCGACGTGGGCACGATGTTCGGCGATATGCATCCCAACAACAATTTCGAGACATCTTACTCCTACATCGGCCGCTACGTCGACCCAGACATCGGCAGTCTCTACCTGGATCGCGACAAGTTCAACAACAAGAACAACTATGTCGGCTTTAGCGATCCAAAGGTCGACGAGTTGATCGTCGCCAGCCAGCAGACGGCCGATCAGGCCAAGCGCACAGAATACCTCCAAGAGGCACAGGCGCTCATTGCTGAGCAGGTGCCGCAGCTCTTCATCGGCTGGCGAGCCAATACCACGGCTGTCAACAAAAAAGTACAAGGCTACAAGCCAGCACCTGGCTACAATGAACTGTGGAACGTCGCCGAGTGGTCGCTAGAAGACTAGTCCCCTGGAGCCAAGATCCGTAGGCCACGAGCGGCATTCGCATGGCCTCGACCGTTGTCACATCACTGCAAGATTAACATAGTGGACGCTTTGGCAGGCTGGGTAGCCTGCCGGTGACGGCTTGGCTACCCAGCCAATATTCTAATTTGAGGGCGTGAGTCCCCATACAGGCTGATAAGGTTGTCGCAAAATGAGTAGATACTTGATTCGCAGGCTGCTACAGGCGATCCCAACGTTGTGGGCCGTCTCGATCGTCATGTTCGGCATCATCCACCTGGCGCCAGGTGGGCCGATGGCTATCTATGCCATGGATCCCAACGTGGATCAGGCCGAATTGGACCGCATCGAGGAGCGACTGGGTTTGAATGACCCGCTGCCGATCCAGTATGCCAAGTGGCTCAAGGGCATGCTTACGGGAGACTGGGGACTGTCATACAAGTTCGGCCGCAAGGTCACCGCCGTCCTCGGCGAGCGCATCTGGCCGAGCATTCAGTTGGTGGCCGCGTCGTTGATCATCGCGCTGGTCTTTTCGATCCCTCTTGGCGTTCTCACAGCACTCTACCGCAATCGTTTCGTGCAATATGTTTCGAATGCCGTTGCCATGCTCGGCGTATCCATCCCTACGTTCTGGCTGGGGATGGTCATCCTGCTTTTCTTCTCCGTCAGGATACGGGTCATCCCCTCGGGCGGGATGATGAGCATCGGTGTGGAGGGGTTTGACCTGGGGGATCGATTGTATCACCTCCTCCCTCCGGCTGCTGTGCTGGCCACGCTGCACGTCGCCGGCTGGAGCCGTTACGTGCGTTCCAGCATGTTGGAAGTGATCGGCCAGGACTATATCCGCACCGCCCGATCCAAGGGTCTCACCGAGCAGATGGTCGTCTACCGCCACGCCCTAAAGAACGCGTTGCTGCCCCTCATCACGCTGGTAGGACTACAGGGGGGGCGGCTCATCGGCGGCGCCATGATCACCGAAGTGGTTTTCGCCTGGCCCGGCATGGGACGCCTGCTGGCCGAGTCGCTGAGTGGACGGGACTATCCTGTGTTGATGGCCTCCTTCATGCTGATGTCCCTGCTGGTGGTATGGGGTAACCTGGTGGCCGACCTGGGTTACGGTTTCGTTGATCCACGCATTAGGTTGGAGTGACGATTCATGGCACAGAGTGAGACAGTGGTAACACTGAAAACCGGAGTGTTAGAGCCGGCACCAGGACGGGGGGAGTCCGTCTGGCGGCGATTCCGCCGCAACCGATTGGCCATCTTCGGCCTGGGCATCTTTATCCTGCTGCTCTTGGGAGCGGTCGGCGCGCCATGGGTCGCACCCTTTGAGCCTGACACGATCAGTTATGACTTTCTCGCCCCACCCTCCGAGGAGCACCCCCTCGGCACCGATGACATAGGTCGCGATGAACTGAGTCGACTGATCTACGCTTCTCGCATCTCGTTGACGGTGGGTATGTGTGTGTCTGTCGTCACGGTCGCCATCGGGACGGTGGTCGGATCCCTGGCTGGCTACTATGGGGGTCGCATAGATGCCTGGATTTCGGGAGGGATCAACGTCTTGCTGTCCATCCCCATGATCCCGTTGGCCATGGTGCTGGGAGCCTTTCTGAAAACGAATCTGCTGTTCGTCGTGCTGATCCTCGGCTTACTTTCATGGACGGGGACGGCGCGCATCATCCGCGCCGAGTTTTTATCTCTCAAGGAGCGAGAGTTCACGCTGGCCGCACGCATCATGGGGGCGTCGGACCTGCGCATCATCGTCAAGCATATTCTGCCCAACACCATGGCTCCCATTATTGTCGCGGCCACCTTGCAGGTCGCCACCGCCATCCTGGCAGAATCGGCCCTCAGCTACCTGGGCTATGGGATCCAGCCCCCTACGGCATCGTGGGGCAACATGCTGCAGAACGCCCAGCGTTTTTTCCGCACCCATCCCATGCTGGCCATCTATCCCGGCATGCTCATTTCTTTGACGGTCATCAGCATCAACTTTGTCGGCGACGGGCTGCGCGATGCCCTCGATCCCAGGCTAAGGCATCCATGATCATGGAGGAGGATCCAGAGGCTTCATGAAGTTCAAGATTCTCATCACTGGCCGTTCCATCGCTCGAGAAGCCATAGCCGTCATGGAGAATGCAGCGTGCGAGGTTGCATTCGGACAGGAGGGCGATAACTCGACAGCTATCGCCCGCAAAGTCAGAGCGTTTCAACCAGATGGGCTCATCGTCCGCAAGGGCAGGATAACCCGGCAGGTCCTGGAGGCTTCCGACAGGCTCAAGGTCGTGTGCAAACATGGGGTGGGCGTGGATAACATCGATATCCAGGCCGCTACCGACCTGGGCATCCCCGTCATGATTACGGCATCGGCCAATCTTGAATCAGTGGCCGAGCATACCCTTGGACTCATCCTTACCTTACTGCGGAACATTCACCGACAGCACGCGTACACCAGGAACGGCGGATGGGACAAATCGAATTATGAAGGTGAGGATTTAGAGGGCAAAACCCTTGGGCTGGTGGGCCTTGGCAGGATTGGCAGACGGCTGTGTGAGCTTGTCCAGCCCTTCAGAATAAAGACGCTGGCTTACGACCCCCACTTACGTGCAGATCAGTTTCCCCCGACCGTGCAGCGTGTATCAGATTTGCAGACCATGCTGCCGCTCGTCGACATCCTCAGCATTCACTGCCCCCTTACCCCAGAAACCAACAAGTTGATCGGCCAGAACGAACTGGCTCTGCTAAAACAGAATGCCTGCCTGATCAATACGGCCCGGGGAGCGATCGTGGATGAAGCCGCCTTGGTTAAAGCCCTTCAGAACGGGGCAATAAGAGGGGCCGCGCTGGACACTCTTCAACGGGAACCGCCGGATGCTGACAACCCTCTTTTTCGAATGGAGAACGTCATCGTAACCAACCATGTGGGCGGAAGCTCCAGGGAGGCCTTGATAAGCATGGGCGTTGACGCTGTAAAGAACATCCTGGACGTCTTGAATGGAAGTCTGCCACACCGTTCCAATATTATCAACCCCCAGACCTTCGAAGATAAGACCTGGCAAGAAGAGCATACCTAAAGGAGCACGGCATTGGAAAGAAAACCCGAGTACCATGACATGGGCATCACCATGTTCGAGTTCGCCAGCGATCTCAGGATGTTGGCCAGCGTTTGGGGCAAGGTGTGTAAGACTGCGCTTTGCCTTCATCAGACAGGGGGACAGCGTGTCACCGAATGAAATGGTTCCGCGTGTTCGACCAGAGGCCTTGAAACGCTTTTGCGAGGGAGTATTTCAAACGTTGGGCGTATCACAGCAGGACGCTCAGATCACAACCGACGTGCTGGTGGCAGCCGACCTGCGGGGGATCGACAGTCACGGCGTAGCCAGGCTGCGCCGGTACGTCACCGCCCTGCGCGAGGGTATGTCGGTCGCCCGGCCCAATGAACGGACGGTGATGGAGACACCTACCACCGCTCTCATAGACGCGGGAGCAGGGTTGGGGCAGCCGGCGTCTTACCGCGCCATGCACAAGGCGATCGATAAAGCACAAGAGGTTGGGGCCGGTTTTGTGGCTGTGCGGAACTCGAACCATTACGGCATCGCCGGGTATTACGCCATGATGGCCCTGGAACATGACTGCATCGGCATCTCCATGACCAATGCCAGCTTGAACGTGCCGCCGACTTTTGGGCGACTTCCAATGTTGGGCACCAACCCCATCGCAGTAGCCGTCCCGGCGGGTTCGGAGCGACCTTTCGTGTTGGACATGGCTACCAGCGTTGTGCCTCGGGGCAAACTCGAGGTCTACAAGCGGCTGGAGAGACCTCTCCCCATAGGCTGGGCCATCAACGAGGATGGTTCGCCCATGACGGATTCAGCCCGAGTGGTGGGGAGCACCAGCAAGAAGGCAGACTGGAGACTTTTACCACTGGGTGGGGCTGGCGAGTTGCTGGGCGGCCACAAGGGTTATGGTCTCGCACTGTTGGTAGAGGTGCTGTGTGCGGTTCTGTCCGGTGCGGCCTACGCTGACCTGGTCTATCCTGAAACCCCCAGCGGGAAACCTCTCCCCTCTCAGATCGGCCACTTTTTTGGCGCGTGGCGGATAGGCAGCTTTCGGCCCATCGCCGAGTTCAAGACGTCAATGGACGATCTGCTGGGCCGGCTCAAGAACACGCCCAGGACGGAAGGTCAACCTCGCATCTACGTCCATGGCGAAAAAGAGTACGAGCAAGCTGAACGTCGTGCTGTAAAAGGCATCCCCCTGGGGTCAAAGGTGGTGGCTGACTTGAAGTCCATCGCGCAAGAACTGGGCGTGGCGTACGATTTGTGAGCAGGTGGACCATGCCGCTGGAGACAGCGATCACTTGTGTTTTGAGCATGAACCATCGTTGCGATTCAGACCCTAAGGGTTTTCAAAGGTGTTTCCATAAACCCTTAGGGTATTGGCGAAATTTCAGACACGCATTAGAGCTATTGGCATAGAAACGGAGGATAACAAATGCTAGATGCACGCAATACCTCAAAAGAAATAGCAGAGGGACGGCCCGAAATCGCCGTCTTTGGCGTCGGGGCCGTCGAGCAGCACTCTATCCACCTGCCGCTGGGCACCGACTGGCTAGGGGTCAGTGACCTCACGCGACGGGTGGCAAGAGAGCTGGACGCCTTTCTCGTGCCCGCACTGCCCTTTAGCATGAGCGAGTGCCATGGGCCGATGGCCGGCACGGTGTGGCTCAAACCCGAGACACTGGCAGCGGTCGTTCGTGACACGGTGCTTGCGCTGCACGCCCAGGGCTTTCGCAAGGTGCTCATCGTCAACGGGCACGGCGGGAACTTTGTCCTGGAAGCCGAGATCCGGCGACTGAATCTGAACTACCCCGATCTGATCGTGCTGATGCCGCCCTCCTTTGCGCCGCGCCCTGGCGATCCCAAGATTTTGGACAAGGGGGTTGGCATCCATGCCAGTGAAGGTGAAACAGCCCGCCAATTGTACATTAACGGCGAGCATGTCAAGGACAAGCGGATCGACTACCAGCCACCGGTGGGGCGAGAGTTCCTGGACTATGCCTTCATCGGTTTCATCAGCGAATGGGGCGTGTGGGGCTATCCATCATACGGCACGGCCGAGAAAGGTGAAAAGGCCACCACCCACAGAGTGGCACGCATTGCAGAGTGGGCCCGGGAGACTTTTTCCCAAGTCGAGGTCCTGCGGGCCGGAGAAGAGGAGGCGTGAGATGTTGCTAGATTACCAGAACACCACGTTTGAAGTCAGGGATGCCAAGCCCGACATCGCCATCCTGCCCATAGGAGCGACAGAACAATGTGGCGATCACCTCCCGGTGGGCAATATGAACATGATCCTCGACGTCCTGGCCCGCCGCGTGGCCGAACGTCTGAAGGACACGGTGTATCTGCTACCGACCATGCCCCTGGGCAGCAGTGGCCTGCACTGGGGAAAGCCCGGCACCATCGCCCTGGAATGGTCTACATTGATGCAGGTCGTGTATGACGTAGTCGAGTCGTTGGTAACACAGGGGGTTCGTCGGGTGGCCGTCATCAACGGCCTGGGAGGCACCAACGAGACCACCGTCCGCCCTCGGGAGAACTATATCGTCAAGACGGCCGTGCGCCAGCTCAACTACGACCTCTCTGAACTGGATGCCATCTGGGTGCAGCCGTTCACCGTCGCGGGCAAAGACCTGGCACAGATTTTGGACGCTGCCGAGCAGGACGTTCATGCCGGCGAACTGGCCACGTCGTTGATGCTATACCTGGACGCCGATGCCGTCAAGGGAAAAGGAGTCGATCATCTCCCCCAGGCAGGCAAGGAGTACCTCGACTACGTTGCCTTTGACAAACTGTGCCCTGGCGGCGTGTGGGGACGACCCAGCCTGGCTTCGGCAGAGAAGGGCGAGCAGGCACTGGAGGCCGCCGTGCAGCGAACGGTAGAATACATAGAAGAGAGCTTTGCGCACCTGGCGACGATGAAACGGCGGACATACTACTGAGGAGTGTGGCATGGATGTGAAGAACCCTTACGATCTCTCGGGCAAGGTCGCCGCCGTCACCGGAGGCACGGGGGTGCTGTGCAGTGTCCTGGCCCGCGCTCTGGGCGAGTGTGGGGCCAAGGTGGCTGTACTGGGACGGAACATGGAGAAAGCGAACCGCATCGTGGCCGACATCCGCAATCAAGGCAGCGAGGCGTTACCGGTCAAAGTTGATGTGACAGACAGATCCAGCATCGAGGCGGCCGCCCGGCAGGTGGTCGAGGCTTTTGGCCAGGTGGATATTCTGATCAACGGCGCAGGCGGCGCGAGAAAAGAGGCCACCACCAGCGATGAGCTGCCGTTCTTTGATCTGCCGGACGATGCCCTTCGCTGGGTCTTTGACCTCAACTGTCTCGGGACGATCATGTGCAGCCAGGCCTTTGGGAGGTACATGGTGGATCAAGGATGGGGGACCGTCGTCAACATCTCGTCCATGGGAGCAGTCCGCCCTCTGACCCGCAGCATCGCCTACTCTGCAGCCAAGGCCGGTGTGAACAACTTTACCCAGTGGCTGGCCGTGCACATGTCTCAAGAATACTCTGACAAGATCCGCGTCAACGCCATCGCCCCAGGCTTCTTTTTGACGGAGCAGAATCGGTTCTTCCTGATAGATGAAACGACCAACGAGTTTACCGCGCGTGCCCAGACAATCGTTGCTCACACCCCGATGGGGCGCTTTGGCAAGCCGGAGGATTTGATCGGCACTGTGTTGTGGTTGCTGTCGGATGGGGCCAGTTTCGTGCACGGCGCGGTGATCCCCATTGACGGCGGCTTCTCCGCTTTCGGTGGGGTCTGAGAGGTGTAGCCATGAACGAAAAGTTGCCCTACAAAGTCGTACTCGTAGATTATGACGACGATCTCTTTGCCCCTCAGGGCTGGGAGGGCGATATGCTGGCCGCAGCGGGTGCGCGGTGGATGACCGGCCAATACAGACGGCCAGAGGCCATCGTCGAGGTGGCACGCGACGCCGACGTGGTGATGATCCAGTCGCTGCGCCCGTTGATCGGACGTCCGGTCATCGAGCAGTTGGAGCGCTGCCGGTGCATCGTTCGCGTTGGCATCGGCTACGACAGTGTGGACGTGGCCGCTGCGACAGAGCGGGGCATGATGGTGTGCAACGTGCCAGACTATTGCGTCGAGGAGGTGGCTGACCACGCCCTGTCCTTGTTGTTGGCCGGTGTTCGCCACATCGCACGACAGGATCGCTGGGTGCGGGCAGGACGCTGGGATCGCACCGGGGCCAAACCCACTCGCCGCCTCCGGGAAAACGTGTTGGGCCTCGTCGCCTTTGGACGTACGGCACGGGCCCTGGCGGAAAAAGCGCGCGGCATCGTACGCACGCTCTTGGCCTTCGATCCCTATGTGCCCCAGGAGGTCGCCGATGCCTATGGTGTGAAGGTGGTGGAACTGGACGAGTTGCTGAAGCGATCCGATCTCGTGTCCGTTCATGCACCCCTGACAGAGGCAACTTGTCACCTGCTCGGCGAACGGGAGTTCAACCTGATGAAGCCGGGCGTGGTGCTGGTCAACACCAGCCGGGGACCGGTCATAGACGAGGCGGCGCTGGCCAGAGCGTTGCGTGAGGGACCACTCGGTGCTGCTGGTCTCGACGTGCTCGAGCATGAGCCACCCGGCCCCGACTGCCCCCTGCTGGGCCTGGACAACGTGACCATCACCCCTCACGTGGCTGCTTACGCTGAGGAGAGCGTCGGAGACCTGTATCGCGGGGCCTGTCAAATTGCGATTGACGTCATCGAGGGGCGATGGCCGCCCTCGGTGGTCAATCCTGAGGTAAAGAAGACCCTAAGGGTTTCTGAAAACCCTTAGGGTCTGATTGAGAGGATTGTCATGCGCATTGCAGTCTTTGGTGCAGGTGCCGTGGGCAGCTATTTCGGCGGACGACTGATCCAGGCCGGTGAAGAGGTGGCGTTGATCGCCCGTGGCGAACACCTGCAGGCTCTGCGGGACTGTGGCCTGCGGGTGGACAGTGTTGCAGGCGACTTTGCCGTCCGACCGGTCCTGGCGACCGACGACCCGGCACAAGTGGGAGCCGTGGACGCCGTACTGCTGGGGGTGAAAGCGTGGCAGGTGACGGAAGCAGCCGAAGCCATGCGCCCGCTGGTCGGCCCGGAGACCTTTGTCGTCCCTCTGCAAAATGGCGTCGAGGCGCCGGATCAGTTGGCCGCCGCACTGGGCGCCGAGCACGTGTTGGGCGGGCTGTGCAAGATCATCAGTTCCCGTGTCGGGCCGGGTCACATCCGTCACGCCGGAATGGTGCCCTACGTGGCGATGGGCGAGCTGGACAACCGTCCCAGCGAGCGGGCCGAACGGCTGCGCCGGGCTTTTGAGCGGGCAGGGGTCACAGCCGAGATCCCGCCCGACATTCGCGTCGCCATGTGGGAAAAGTTCCTCTTCATCGCCTCCTTCAGCGGCGTGGGGGCGGTGACGCGCGCGCCGGCAGGCGTGATGCGCAGTCTGCCCGGGACGCGCCACATGCTGGAGCAGGCCATGGGCGAGGTGCTGGCCGTGGCGCACGCTCGGGGAATTGCCGTGCCGGAGGAGGCCATTTCCAGGACGATGGCCCTCATTGATGGCCTGCCACCGGGTGGGACGGCCTCGATGCAGCGGGACATCATAGCCGGGCGTCCCTCGGAACTGGAGACGCAGAACGGGGCGGTCGTCCGCCTGGGCCAGGAGGCCGGCGCGGCGACCCCTGTACATACGTTTATCTACCACAGTCTGTTGCCGTCAGAGTTGCAGGCTCGTGGCCAGATCGATTTTCCAGCCTGAGGCGCGCAAACCAACGGATTGCATGACGTCATATCACGCTGGGCCAGAAAGAAGACAGGGAGAACCAACGGAGGTATCTCATCTCATGCAACACATCGCTCTTGGCAAGGCATCTATTCAGCCAGCGCAACCCGTCGTGGCGGGTTCATTCACCACGATCGTTTTCACCTATACCGCCGGACATCCCATTGACGACACGGGATTTATGAAAATCGCCTTCCGCCACGTGGGCGACTTTGGCACGCCGCAGTTCGACGATCCCGCCGCGCCCAACTACTGCACGATCCAGGCGACCGGGGACTGTCGCATCGAGCCTCGCTGGGACCCCAAGGGCCACACCCGCCCCTGGAGCCGCGCGCTCTATCTGAAAGTCATGGGGGGATTCTTGAACGCGGAAGAACAGATCATCCTGACCCTCGGCGACACCTCAGGAGGGTCACCGGGCTGGCAGATGCAGACCTTTTGCGAAGAGACGTTCGAGTTCAAGACGTTCGTCGATCCCATCGCCACGGTTGACTTTAAGGAACTGCCCGAATCGCCGACGCTGCGCATCGTGCCCGGCGAACCTGCCCGGGCAGTTTGCATCGCGCCCTCGCAGGTCATGGTCAACAAAGCCTTCACCTACCACCTCAAGCTGGAGGACAGGTGGGGCAATCCAACCGGCAGCCCGCAAGAGATGGCGCACCCCGGATATTCCGACGCGGGCGTGCAGATCATCACGGCACAGGATGAAAGGACTGGCCTCTCGGCAGAGAGCAACCCCATCGAGGTTCTGGCAGAGGAGGCGCTGTTGCATCCCTACTGGGCGGATTTCCACGGCCAGTCCGAAGAGACCATCGGCACCAACTCGATCGAGGATTATTTCACCTTTGCGCGCGATTATGGCTTGCTCGACATCTCGGCGCATCAGGGCAACGACTTTCAGGTGACGGATGAGTTCTGGGCAACGGTCAACCGCGTGACGGGCAAGTTCTACAAGCCGGGCGACCTGGTTACCTTTCCCGGCTACGAGTGGAGCGGCAACACGCCCCTGGGTGGCGATCGCAACGTCTATTTTACCTCCGAAGGGGGCCGAATCTCACGCAGTTGCACCGACCTGCTGCCCGGCAAACATTCTGTCTATGAAAACTCGCCGACGGCCGCGCAGTTATTCGACAACCTGAAACAGCAGGAGGGCCCCAGGGCGTTTGCCTTTGCGCACGTGGGTGGGCGCTACGCCGATATCAGCATGCACGACTCCGAGGTCGAACTGGCGGTCGAAGTCCACTCGGCCTGGGGGACCTTTGAGTGGCTGGTGGAGGATGCATTACAGAGGGGATACCGCATCGGCATTTGCGCCAACTCGGACGGGCACAAATGCCGTCCAGGCGCTTCGTATCCCGGCGCGAGCAAGTTCGGCTCCCTGGGCGGCCTCACCTGCGTGCTGGCTCAAGAGCTGGATCGTCGATACATCCTCGAGGCCCTGTATGTCCGGCACTTTTACGCGACCACCGGCAACCGATGCCTGGTCGACGTGAGGCTGGTGACCGACGATGGTCGGAGTGCCATCATGGGAGATCTGATCGACCCCGGCCCAGGCACGCCGCACCTCCACGTGCGCCTGGCCGGTACGGCCCCCATTGAGAGCGTGGCCGTGCGCAACGGCCTGGAGACGATTCATACGTTTCGTCCCTATGGCGAGGCTGACCTCGGCAGCCGGGTCAAAATCGTGTGGAGCGGGGCAAAGGTTCGGGGGCGCGATCGCATGGTCGCCTGGGACGGAGGTCTCCACGTTCAGGGCAATGCCATCCTGGAAGCTACGCCCATCAACTTTTGGAACGCCAACCAGCCGCTGAAGAAGATCGGAAGCGATCGGCTCGCCTGGAAATCCATCACCACCGGTGGGGTGTCCGGCGTGATCCTCACGCTGGAGAGACCGCATGCGGGTTCGCTTGACATCGAGACGCATCAGCGCCGCGTCGAGTGCGCGGTCAGCTCGATAGGCCTGGAGCCGACGGTATGGGAGTGCGGTGGCCTGCGAAAGAAAATCGAGGTCTGCCGGCTTCCCGATCGGCAGACCTCGTGCGAGTTCTCATTCACCCTGCCGCTGACCAGGTTGCACGAGGGTGACAACCCCATCTACATCCGGGTGACGCAAGAAGACGGGCACATGGCCTGGACAAGCCCGATCTACGTGGTGTGACCTGAACGCGCGGTCTGGTCCCGACGATGGGCGGCAAAGCCGGGGGCCAAAACAGACTTCGGAAGTCCCCCATCGAGGGCAAGACTTCCGAAGTCTGTTGTTATCCTCCGCTGGAGTCTCCTAGATGTCCAGCCAGAACCGAGGTCATCTGGCCAAGTGCTGGCGGGGGGCTGGGGTCCTCGGGAGTCCGGTCCGCGAGATCGGTCGCGCCGACAAAGCGATACATATCGGCCGCGCCGGCAAGTATCTTGGGCGTCAACCCCACCCCCTCAAACGTCCTGGCAATCTCTTCCATCTCACCTACCCAGCGTCGAGATTTCATCGGCATTCTGGGCAACCCGCGCTCCATGCGTTCATACAGCATGGCCTGGCTCCCTTGAAATTCCTGTGCGAGCGCCTGGGACACACCCAGGACTTCCGCAGCGGTCAGCAGTTCCGTGCACAGCGCCGTCAGCCCCTTGGTCAACGCAGCGTAGCACATCTTGATGGCCGACGCCAGCCCGACTTGCTCGCCGAGGACGATAACGTCGAGGCCATATGGGGTCAATGCTTCAAAGTCGCTCGCATGAGGCCCCGAGGCGTAGAAGCGGGTCCCCCCTTCCTTTCTGGGCGGCGGGCCGATGATCGAGGCATCCACGAAACGTCCGCCGGCCTGGGTGATCACGTTGCCGATGTGACGAACCGTTTGAGGGGCAACCGCATTGCAATCGGCGTACAGGAGGTCGGCTCCCGTTTCTGAAATCACCCGGGCAACGGCCTGCGCCGCCCGCACCGCCTGGGCAGGCACCAGGATGGACAGAAGGATGTCGGCTTCACGCACCAGCGCCTCGTACGTTGACACGTCCGCGATGTGCGCGCGCTCTGCCAGCGATCTCGTTCGCTCACTCCTGCCCTGCAGACAGGTGATGACTCGTAAACCATGTGATCCAAGGACTTGACCCACTGTGTGCCCCATGTCACCGGGACTCA
>Ga0180437_10003719_pt1 | contig 22382 bp, 20 predicted proteins | sample SS_ome_4_FD_132410 | JGI IMG/M metagenome (GOLD analysis project Ga0180437, IMG submission 132410) | Hypersaline lake sediment archaeal communities from the Salton Sea, California, USA - SS_3_D_1 metaG | ecosystem: Environmental > Aquatic > Non-marine Saline and Alkaline > Hypersaline >...
CTACCAGTGGTGTGGCTGTGGGCGCTGTCCGAAGAAGACGGCGTACGGGGTGAAGGGGAAGACGAAGCGGGTGTCTGTGTGGCTGGCGGACACGCCGGTGGGGCGAGTGCGAGCGCGGATGAAGACAGAGGAGGGCCAGGCGGTCTATGCCGCCCGCAAGCAGATTGTGGAGCCGGTGTTTGGGAGGCTGAAACACAACCTGGGGTTTCGGCGGTTGCTGTTGCGGGGCGTGAGCGGAGCGCGCATCGAGTGGTCGCTCATGTGTATGGGCCACAACCTGAGGAAGTGGGCGCGGGCGGTGGAACTACTGGATTCCGTCAGCTGCTTTTCCGTCTCAAGCCTCCCCTGGGTGCTAGGCGTCGCGCACATCCTTGTCCGCACCATCTCGTCCGTCTTCCGCCGGGACTCCATTGCCCCAGACCGAATCCCACCTCCCCTCGCTTATGCAACTTCACCGGCGTCTTTGTGAGACAGCCACCATACCCCCCGTTCCTCCTGCTTTCCTCGCCAACGGACGCCTTCACTAGGTTCTCGGCCGTGAACTCGCTGCGCTCGAAGTCACCATAGAGAGTTTCGATCTCGAACTGGAAGAAGTAGTGAAGCGCAAGCACATGATTGTATGCTATCGCAGCCGCTCATACATCATTGCAACATCATTGAAATCGGCAATCACAGATGAAGGATCAATACCAGAAACGCTTCTGGGTGGGTCAGTTTTCGATGCCGATCGACAACTAAAGTCGCCCGTGCGCGAAGATGTAGATGAATTCTCGCTTCACCGCCTTAGCGAAAAAGGCTTGGTTCGCCAATTGGCGGGTAAACGTCTCGACCAGGCACATCCCCTTTTCCGTGCACTGATCCCGGACCACTTCGTGAATGTTATCTTTTGACTCTCCGATGACGAGAGCAAAATGGCCGTCGAGGACCTGGACGAGCTGACTGATGACAGCATCCATGTCAGGCAGGTAGTCTTTGGCTCTCCGACCGATTTCAGCCGGACCAGGCTCGCTCAAGCCCAGCACTTTAAACGACAGCATATGCATCTTCTGATAGTTCTGGGCGCTCCAGTACGGTGGTGATGTGATGGCGAGCTGTGCCTTCCGGCCGAGGGAGGCAAGATCTCTGGCGTCATGCTGGATCGGCTCCGCGCAGCCTTCGGCCTCCGTATGCAAACCAGCGAGGGCCCGGTGCATGCGCAGAAGCTGGGAGCGAAGGCGGGCGAAGGGATCGATCTCGCGGGTCTCGTTATCGACGAGACGCCAGTAGTGTTTCTTGTCTTTGTAGCGCGGGGATTTTGGGAGCGTCGGTATCGTCCGATCCATACGCGCATTGCTCATCCCCTTGAGGATATCGGAGAGCCCCACAAGGACGAAGTTGCACGTCGCGGGGTCGAGCCGGCGTGCTTTGGTGCGAATCGCGCGAATGGATCGCGCGACATCGTTGCGGAACCATACCTCGCTGCCCTCGAAAAGCGAGGCGGACTTGGCACGATATCGTTCAGGGCTGGCGATAGCCTGCTGAAGCCAGCCAACGAAATTAAGAAGCCGAGCCTCGTCTATGAGTGCCGTCTTGGCTTTGGCGATTCGAACAGCCAGCGGGTTGATGTCGGTGCCCCAGGCGTCGTGGCCCGATCGGGTGGCTTCGACGAGGGTCGTGCCACAGCCCATAAATGGGTCGAGAATGACGTCGCCGGGTTTGGCGTACATCTCGATGATACGGCGGGGAATCTGTGGGATGAACTTGGCCGTCCAGTGGTGGAAGAAATGGACGGAGTTCTGAGTATCCTTGATCCCTAGGTGAGCGAAGTCCCAGTCGTTGTGAGAATCAGTCACGGCCGGCCGACCCATGTGCGCCAATCTTCTTCAATCAGTTTCTTCTTGCGATAGTCATCCATCGCCGAGGCACAGAGGCATGTGCGATGGTCAGCGACGGCCCGAGACACGTATGCGGCAATCGTCAGCATCTGATCGACGGCACTATCGAGCGCCTTGCGCTCAGCCTCGACGAGTGCACCTTCGAGTCCCACGCGCAGAGCTTCCTGCCGGCGCTTGATACCCTCGCCATATCCGGTGATGAAACAGAGGGGAACATAGCAAATTTCAAGCTCTCGGGCAAGGAAGACTTCGGGCGCAAGCGTCATGCCGGTGATATCGGCCCCCCAAGAGCGGAGTCGTTTCACTTCGGCCGGGGTTTCGCGCCGGGGCCCCTGGGTGCAGGCATAAGTCCCTTGCGAAACGTGATCGAGGTTGAGCCTGTGGAGGGTCGTTTCCACAACGGCCCTCATTTCGTCGCAGAACACTGGGAACTGGCGGAGTTCGCCCAGAGCCTTTCCCTTGAAGAAGCTCGATTCACGTCCTCGGGTGTCATCGACGAGGTCGTGCGGGAGGATATAGCCGCCAACCGAGAGGGATAAATTGATCGCCGACGCTCCCGACCAAGCGATAATGCGCTCAACGCCTGCGGCCTTCAGCGCGTAGACATTGGCGCGATAGTTAATCCAGGGAGCAGCGGTCTCAGCATCGGAGTCGCCATGACGGGGCAGGAACAAGAAGTGGGCATCTTTGATGCGGACGCGGTAGAGCGCGGCCGACGGGCCAAAGGGTGTCACCGAAGGCCCGAGGCGTGTGAGGTAGTGTGCGCTGTCCTGGATGATATTGGAGCTCCCGTACCCGCCGATGAGCGCGAACGCGTCCTTGGGCAGCGGTCGCCGAGCGGCATGCTCGCCGAAATTTGGCTGGCTCATGGGAAGTCTTTCTCCATCATATGCGCATCTTTCCAGTCACGAGAATGAAATCCAACGCCGTGGCCGCCAGAAGCAAGAGGCTCGATGAGTTCCCCACCATCACGGCGAGACGGCCTCGACTGAGGGTTTCCGGCCGAGCGGTCCTGTGAACCCAATAGAGCACCGGAGTGATCAAAACCAGACCGAAGAAATAGAGCGCTCCAAGATCGGCGAGCTGGCCGAAGAGCGCCAGCAACCAGACCGCTGCAACATGGCAACCGGCGGATATGACCAGCGCCCTCCTTGCCCCCCACCTCGCGGGGAGCGAAAACGATCCTCTCTTTCGGTCGCCTGAGATATCTTTACATGCGTCGACGATATCGTAACCCGCCACCCAGAATACGAGCGCTACGCTGAGGAAGACCGGCAGCACATCCAGGTGTCTCCGGGCAAGAATCCAGGTGACGAAGGGGGCGAGGCCGAGGCAGAGCCCGAGCGTCCAGTGTCGCCACGCTCGTAGCGCTCTCCGCGAGCGCCAAAGCAGAGTCCAGCCAGGGGCGACGAGGATAACCGCGAAGAAAGTCAACACGACGTTCAGAGACGACGGATAACCGCGAACAGCCACCATCATAGCTGTAAGGGCAAAGCAAAGGGCTGCACCGATGTAGCTGAAGTTCTCTGGAGTGACTCTCCGGCTGTCTTGTGAATGGCTCAAGCGAAATCTCCATAAGTATCGCGCCGCGGGCCCTCTTCGAGCGCGGTCAATAATCGGTTCGATCAGAACTCGGCGACAGGTTTAGACACAGTATGCGGCTCGTTCACGTTGCCCACCGGCCGGGATGATCCACGTGCAAACCGACTTGATCGAGGACGCGGACCGCGAAGTAGTCGGCCATCTCCTCGATGCTCGCCGGTTGCGCATAGAAAGACGGAGCCGCCGGCATAATGCAGGCCCCGGCCTCCGTGAGGCTCGTAAGGTTGCGGAGGTCGAGCAGGCTGAGAGGAGCCTCGCGCACGACGAGGACTAGTGGTCTACGCTCCTTCAGGCAGACCGCTGCGGCTCGCGTCATGACCGTGTCACCTATTCCTGCGGCACACCGCGCGGCCGCGCCGACGGTGCAGGGTATGATAATCATCGCCTGTGGGGCGGCCGAGCCGCTCGCGAAGCGACAGGAAAGATCATCGGGATGATAGAGGTGTACGCGGTCTATTATGGATGGTGGCGCGCCCGTAATCTGAAGATTGTCGAAGTCGACTCCCCACCCAAGCTCATGAGCGGCCATCTCAGCGCCGTGCGGAGTGAGAATGAGACCGACGCGGTCCGCAATTGAGACGAGCTTCCTCAAGAGACGATCCGCGTAGATGGTGCCACTTGCCCCGGTGACGCAGACGAGGACATCCGTAACCTGGCCCATGAAGCACCCCCAGTGTAGGGGACAAGGACTTCGGGGCTCAGTCACCCCGAGCGTCCGCCACCCACAGTATTATTGGCGTTGTGCCGTGTCCTTGTTTGCCCCTATCGACCGAATACCTTGTCGATTATCTCCTGGAACGTTCAGCCGCGCATTCGCAAGGGAACCGACCATACGAAACAGAAATGAAGTTTGGGATGAGGTATGGGCCTGCTGGGATTTCCCGCAGAGGGAGGAATCCATGCCCAAACGATTGAGTGTTGTGCCCGAGAGATGCTCGGGGTGTCGTCTTTGTGAGTCGGCATGCGCATTACAGCATTTCGGTGTAAGCAATCCGAAGAAATCGGCCGTCCGCGTGATCGCGTTGTACCCCCACCCGACGATCCGGATGCCTGTAGTATGCCGGCAATGTTCGCACCCCAAGTGTCGAGAAAACTGCCCTACAGATGCTATCTACATCGATAATGGCATAGTGAAGATCGACCCGGAGAAGTGCGTTTCGTGTCGGCAGTGTGTGATCTCCTGCCCATTCGGCGCAATCTTCGTACATGATGATGTCCCGACGCCGTTCAAGTGCGATTTATGTGGCGGCCATCCTGCGTGTGTACAGGCATGCCCGAAGGGCGCTCTCCAGTACGTGCCCGAGCACGAGCTTGGCGAGGCCAATCGAGTCGCATCGGTCCTGCGGTACGCCCATATGAAAGAGGTCGAGTATGTCGAGAAAGGTGAACCCAAGAAGCTTCGCTACGCGCAGATCGGACGCGAGCAGAGTGAATAAGCAGCTTCGAGGTGGCTACCACTTCAAGATTCTCTGGGTTGACCTGACCAGCGGCGAAAGCCGTGTAGTGCCCTTTGGCGAGGAATTCGCGCTGAAGTACATCGGCGGTCGTGGATTCGGGGCGAAAATCCTCTTCGATCATCTGGACCGCATCAAGGATCCCCTCGACCCCACGAATGTTCTCATCATAGCGCCCGGGCCTCTTACCGGTTTGTATCTACCGGGTGCGGCCAAGACCCATGTGGTCTCGCTGGCGCCGCTGACCGGCATATATGGGGACAGTAACATGGGCGGCAACTTCGGGCCCGAACTGCGCCAAGCCGGATATGATGCTTTAGTGATCACGGGACGGGCAAAGGAACTGAGCTACCTATGGATCGACGACGATGACGTGGCCGTGGTGCGGGCACCGCGGCTTGCGGGGAAAGGCGCCCTCGACGCGGAGCGCGGCGTGAAAGAGGAGCTCCAGAGTGAAGACATTCGCGTTGCGGCGATCGGCCCGGCCGGGGAGAAACTGGTTCGCTTCGCGACGATCAACTCCGACTGGAGCCGAAACGCGGGACGATGTGGAATGGGAGCGGTGCTCGGATCGAAGAACCTCAAAGCCATTGCCGTCCGCGGAGGAAAAGATCTTCCGGTGGCCGATGTGCCGGGGCTGCGACTACTGACCGAGCGATCGCTGCGAGATTTATCGAACCACCCCATGTTCGAATTTTGGCAGCAGCAAGGCTTGATGTCGGTGATCGACTACCTCAATACAGCCGGGGGGTTGCCGACGAGGAACTTCCAGCAAAATGTGTTCGAGCATGCCGATCAGATCAACGGCTTCAAGATGGAGCGGGAATTCAAAATCGGTGACACGGCCTGTTTCGGCTGCCCGATGTCGTGCGGGAACATTTGCCTGGTGAAAAATGGTGACCACAAGGGAACGGTTACCGAAGGGCCGGAGTACGAGAGTGCGTGTACGCTGGGATCGAACCTCGGTGTGTCGGATTTCGCTTCGATATTGAAGGGGAACCAGCTATGTGACGATCTAGGCATCGACACTATCTCGGCGGGAGTGCTGGTGGGCACGATGATCGAGGCGGTGGAGACGGAGTTGCTGACTCCGAGCGAGGTTGACGGAATGAAGCTGGAGTGGGGAAACGCGGGGCAGATAACGAAGCTAATCCACAAGATAGCGCAGCGGGAAGGTGTCGGAGACATCCTCGCCGATGGTTCGAAGGCCGTTCTCGCAAAATGGCCGCAACTCAAACCAATCTTGGTGCAGACGAAGGGGATGGAGCAGTCGGCATATGATGCGAGGGCGACGATCTCAATGGCGCTCGCCTACGGTACCTGCGATATCGGAGCCCATCATACGCGGGCATGGACAGTTGGGAAGGAGCTGGAGGCGGGGTCTAAGTGGACGAATGAGGATCGGGTCGACATCGTAATATACCACCAGACAATTCGTCCACTGTTCGATATGCTCGGCGTCTGCCGGTTGCCCTGGATCGAATTGGGATTCGACGAGAGGCGCTATGCCGAATACTACAGCATCGTCAGCGGAATTCCACACACGCTCGACGACCTGCTTGAGCGCGCCCGCGTTCTCTACGACCTCACTCGACTGATTAGCACATCGCGCGGCATCAGCAGAGCCGATGACTATCCCGGACCGAGGATGTTCGAGCTCCCCATCTCGGGCGGACAGTACGAGGGGCGGGTGGTGGATCGAGAACAGTACGAAGATCTCCTTGATCTCTACTACGAGAAACGCGGATGGAGTAAGGACGGCATCCCTCCAGCGGAGACGGCAGAGACGTTCGCGGATTCACTCTCGTAGGCGACCGGGCTGGTATTACGAAATCCTGCATTATGCAATGTGGATTTCGACTGGGTGTAGTTATCGTCAGCCCCATCGAGAGCGAGCGAAAAGGAGTGCGGAGGAAACGAATCGCTGTCGTTTCCCCCCGAAATTGCTTCGTTCGGCACAAATAGGCCGAGCCTTACACCAACTCCATAATGTATCACACTATCTTCATCCCTCGCGTTCGAGAGCAAGCGCCATTCCCATGCCGCCACCGACACAGAGAGTCGCGAGCCCGCGACGAACATCTCGGCGTTTCATCTCATAGAGCAGGCTGACGACGATTCGGGCTCCAGTCGCCCCGAGCGGATGTCCCAAGGCGACGCCGCTACCATTCACGTTAACCTTCTCCTCATCGAGTTCCAGTGCCTTAACAACAGCGAGAGCCTGGACCGCAAAGGCTTCGTTCAATTCAACGAGATCGAAATCCCTTGGCTCTGCGTCAATTTTCTCGCAGAGCTTTCGCACAGCTTCGATGGGGCCGAGACCCATCACCTTCGGATCTACACCGGCGCTAGCGGAGGCGACGATCGTTGCGAGCGGTGTCCAACCCCGTTCATTCGCAAACTCGCCGCTGGCGACAAGAAGAGCGGCCGCTCCATCGTTGATCCCGGATGCATTGCCAGCGGTGACCTGGCCGCCTTCGGCAAAAACCGGATGCAGGTTCGATAGTGCCTCGAAGGAGGTGTCTCGAGGATGCTCATCTGTCGCAAATGGCTCCTCACCCTCTCGGATAACCGGTACGATCTCTTCTGAGAACATCCCAGTCGCAATCGCCGCTTTGGCGCGCTCCTGGCTGCGAAGCGCCCAGGCGTCGCTTTCCTCACGAGTAATGCCCGTGCGGGAGGCGATCTCCTCCGCCGTGCGACCCATCTGAATATCGTTGATCGGGCACCTTAGAACTTCTTCGGTAAGGGCGTCACTCACTTGGCCGCTACCAAGACGGCGTCCCCACCGCATGTCTTTCAGGTAGAAAGGGGCGTTGCTCATGCTTTCGACGCCGCCTGCGATGTAGAGTCGTCCGTCGCCAAGCTCAATAGCCTGGCGAGCTAGGTCGATGGCTCGCATTCCCGACGCGCAGACCATATTCACGGTGACTCCACACGTCGATTCCGGTAGGCCAGCTCGTATCGCAGCGGTGCGCGCGACATTGGCGCCAGATCCGCCTTGCAACACATGACCAAAGATGACCTCGTCTACCCGATCTGAAGGAACGCGGTTTCGTTCGATAACGGCTTCTATGACATGTGTCGCCAAATCCACAGCGGTCAGCTTCGCCAGCGCGCCCCCAAACCGGCCGATGGGTGTTCTAACAGCGTCGACGATGACGGCATTCTTACCCATGCTGTTCGTCTCCCGTAAAGCATCGGTGATGAATTCTCACGGAAAAGGCCCACCTCCTCGCCACTCTTTGCATACTCCTGTTCCACTTTTCGGCAGAGCGATATCACCCACGGCCCAAGGATACTGTCGTGGCCATGCTCGCTTTGTGATTCACTCGAAGTATTTTAGGGGAATAGCCTCTGAGACCGAAGCAAGGGCGGGTACGATCAAATTACGTGTAAGAGAATAGGTTATGGATTGCTTGAATCAATCAAATACTCACTGCTTTATGTGGAGAAGGTGCTGGCGAATTTGGAGCAAATAGAATCACATCCGTGTATGCCATGGGGGGGCATGCTGGCGTTCAAGCACATACTAGTGCAGGAAGATGGGCGAGAATAAGCAAGCTACGCCGCATGAGGACAAGTCAACAGCGACAACAGCTCAGTGCAACTCTGGGCATCGATCGAATGCAGCCAACTGTGCCTGGCTATTAGGTCGGCAACTACAGAGGATCCTGCAACTTGTTGATCTTGAAGTCGCCGGCGAAGTGGTTGGGGTTCACTCCTACAGGGTGAGCGGCAACGGCGCGTTGAATTCCCATACTCCGAACCCAGGGGAAACACGCTACGAGGCCCTCCTCAGCTATTCACGAAATGAGCCACGTCTCGAGCTGATAGCGAAAGAGTTGGAACGAGCGCTTCGTTTCGGCGAATTCTATAACGATGAAGGGCCCTTGCCGATCGACGGTTTTCGTCTCCGCAACCTCGTACAATGGGCCAATTACCCGGTGGCCTCCCTCGAAGCGAACATCGGATCAATTTCCAGCTACTGCAACTGCAATTGTGAATTCTGTTACGAGAAAGGCACTCGGGGAGCGAACATCGCTTTCGGACGAGCGCAACTCAGCTTGAGTGAGCTTGCCACGCGCACTAAGTACTACTCACAAGAGAAGAATACCGGGCTGCTGCCATCATCGCGGTTTTCGCTCGAACCATTCGCCAACCCACGCTGTCTCGAAATTCTGGAACGAATTTTCGATGCGGCGCCGGGAGAACACTTCAGCCTCACTACAAACGGTGCCTGCCTCACCGAAAGCGTTGTCGAGCGACTCGGCCGCTTGCGTCCGATACTCGTAACCGTCTCCATGAACGCCGCATCTGTCGATCTTCGTATGCGCACTATGTGTGATCGGACACGTGAAAGCGCCCAAATCGCTCTCGACAGCATTCCTCTCTTGCGCAAGCACGACATCCCTTTCCTCGGCAGCTATGTGCCGTGGCCGTCCAAGCCCCTCTCGGACATGGCGGATATGGTTCGCCTTCTGGATCGCCACGATGCAGTCGTGGCCCGTATCTGCCTTCCATCCTGGACGAACTACTCGCACAAGCAGACTCCTTTCGACACGGCGACGTACTGGGCGGAGATATTAGCGGTCGTTGAAGAACTACGGAAAGAGGTGGAAATCCCTATTCACGTAATGCCAAACATGTATCAGTTCCGCACTTTGCGGCCGCTGGTGCAGGGAACGATCAAGCACTCTCCGGCAGCTCGTGCTGGGTTCAAATACGGCGACGTCATAGTCGCAATCGAAGGTCAACCGGTGTACACGAGGCCGGAGGTTTCCGGCTGGTTGCGGGCCCGCTTCGATGACCCGGATGTCTCCCACACCCATTTCCTGGTGGAGCGCGCCGGCGAAAATGTCGAAATCGATGTGCCTCACCCCGACCTTTCACAGCTCGAATATCCTTACTATTGGCTCGCCCAGCCGGATGCTCCCCGCACGTGGGCCGGGGCCCTTGGCATTCACTTGGCCGACGGCTTCGACATGACCAGCTTCATGCGCTTGAAGGAAATCGCTGAAGAGCACCCCGGGAAGCGCCTGCTGTTGCTCGTATCGGAACTCGGAGAGCCCCACTTCCTGGAGGGGATGCGAATGCTGGGTGAGCTTGGCAGATTCGTGGACACTGTAGACCTCTACGTGCATAAGGTCTGGCCGCGCTACTGGGGAGGAAATGTCATCATCGGCGACCTATGGACCGCCCAAGACCTGATCGAACAGACACAGGAATGGATTGTACGTCACGGAGAGAGTCCCGACGTACTCGTCGTGCCGTCCAGCTTCCTCAGCACCGGCGGTCGTGATCTGCTTGGCCATTCCTATCTGGAGATCGAGAGGGCCCTAGACGTGGAACTTCGCTTGCTGTCGTGTCGCCGTATTGCGATCTGATACCATCTCATATCGACGGGCGGGGAAAGGAGAAATTCGCGAAACTCATCTAACCGCCTCGAACAGAATCGGTCTTACAGCGGCTGTTCTGCCTGTCGTGCGGGGGCCGGTGTCCCCGCTGGCGTGCTGTAAGGCGGGCTAGTCTCTCCGGGCGCGCCGCTCTTACCGTTCGAGAGGGACAAACTTCGGGGTTCGCTGGAGCCTCTAAACCAATACAGAATTCAGACCGGGAAGGAAAGGAAACTAAGCCATGACCGAAGAGCACAAGAAGCCGGAGGAACTCGCAGAGGGCTCAGATACTGAGCGTCGTGATTTCCTAACCAAGGCCGTCGCAACGGCGGGAGCCGTCGCGGCCAGCGGAATGCTCGCTGGAGCGCTCGGTGGCGATGCCGAAGCGCAGACGATGCGAACAGCTCCCATTCGAAGGACTCAGGTCCAACATTCCGAAGTCGTCAAAGATGCTCCGCTAAGGTACGCTAAGCTGGCAAATGGTCATGAGATGACCCTGGGTGGCAAAGAGCTCAACGAAATTCTCGTTCGCGAGGGATTGCTAACCCAAGACCTGGCCGGCAAGAGCAGCGTTATGACGCTGAAACTTGAGTGGTCATAGCCAATTCCCGCGACCAATAATGGAGGTCGCTCCACTGGTGAGAGCGACCTCCGTTCTCACTGCCACCTTAGGAGAAGAGCAATGTCGGCAATGGATGACCATTCCTTTACGCCTCCCGATACAGGGCAAAGTTCAGAACAGAAACACGGTGAATACGTATTTCGCTTTCGCGTCCAGCCGTCGTCGGGAAACGCTGCGTACGACGATCCACTCATAGAGCTCATCCGAGGACAGCTCGCGGACTTGCTGGATTCCGTAATACTCACCGACCACGGACGCCGAGTCCGAGTCGATGGCTTCCGCCTGCTGCAAGACCCCGAAACTCAGCACCATATCTTCCCGCAGGGCGGTGCATCCGGGCAGCATAAACTCAGTGAATAGTCTATATTAGGGGGACAGGGTAAAACGAATCGCCGGTCGTTTCTCCCACCAGCGCTTCAACTAGGTTTCGCAGTGCGATGAAGCTCGATTCCCCTACCCGCTCGCTTTGCCATCCGGTGAATGGTTTGATTGCTTAGGCAGCGTCAATATGGCGCGAGTTCCCTGACCTTCCGCGCTTTCGATGACGAGATCCCCGCCATGCGCCCGGGCGAGACTGCGCGCAATTCGGAGACCGAGTCCACTATGGTGGTCGCCAGGCGTACGAGCCGTATCCCCCCGGTAGAAGGCATCGAAAAGATACGCTAAATGCTCCGGTGAAATCCCACGACCGGTATCGGCAACCGTTAGAGACACTGGATCCCCATCTTCCAGGATCACCGATACCTCAGCATCTCGGCCGGCATGGCTGACGGCATTGTCCAGTAGATTGTCGAGAATCTGAGCGAGGCGGTGCGGGTCGGTCGATACAATAACCCGCCCGTCATTCTGAATTCGACGGAGAATCACACCGGCACGGGCGGCGGCATCAGCATGTCTCCTTATAGCGTCTGCGGCCGCTGCGCACAGGTCTACCGATTGAGGATAGAGTGGCAGTTCGTCGAGGTCGAGGCGCGCCAGTTCCAGCAGATCTTTGACAAGTCGTTCCATACGCTCGGCACTCTCGGCGATGGCGTGAGCGGCGCGTTCGGTCCTCTCGGGAGCGCTGGCGATTCCATCTCGCAATGCCTCAGCCATCGTCTTGAGCGTCGCGACCGGAGTGCGCAGCTCATGTGCAACGTCCGCCAACAAGTGCTGGCGACGTCGGGCGTCGGCCTCCAAGGCTTCAATTTGTTCTCCGATACGTTCCGCCATCTCATTCATACTATTGGCGACGCGGCCGAATTCGTCGTTCCCTACGACAGGTATGCGGTGGGAAAAGCGGCCGGCTCCCAGAGCGCCGGCCCCTTCCGCAAGCTTGGCGAGCGGACGTGTGAACCGACGGCTCAGCCAGATGCCAGCCGCCACCGCCATCGCAACACCGACCCCCAGATGAATAAGAAGCGTCCGCATGCGCCAAAATGGCGGAGGTCGGTGGGACCGCTCATGCGGCGCAGGCCTCTCAATTCGCTCGATGTCGATCTCGCCGCCATCCCCTCTCAAGTCGGAGCGCACTGCGACCTCGGATCTGGCTCGCGGGGGAGATCGGCCGACGTTCAGCAAGTTAAACCTGACGAGTTGGTAGATGAGCAATCCGCCCAGCAACCAACTGAGCACAACTACGAGTACCATCGCGAGCGTCAGTCTCTGGCCGACACTAAGCCGCGGGACGAAAGGCATAGCCCACTCCTCGAACAGTGATGACGGGGCAAGGACTGAGACCAGCAGCGGTCAGCTTCTCTCTCAGTCGGTAGATATGCGAATCCACCAGGCGCAGGTCGCCGGAGAAATCATCGCCCCAGACCAGATCCGCAAGCTGCTCCCGGGAGAAGACTATTTCGGGGCGTCGAGCCAAAGTGCCGAGAAGATCGAACTCCAAAGCTGAGAGATGCACATCGGCTCCGTGGATCAGAAGCCTTCGCTGCTCCGGCAGTATCTCGATGTTCGGGAATCTCAGCACTGTGCCTGCCGCGTCCCCCGCGCGGCGGAGAAGTGCCTTTACGCGCGCGACCAGCTCCATTGCTCCAAAGGGCTTGGTGACGTAGTCATCAGCGCCGATATTTAGCGAGCGAACCTTGTCGGCTTCTCCTTCGCGAGCTGAGAGCATCATGATCGGAACCTTCGATATTCCTCGGATAGCCCGGCAGAGATCAAATCCATTCATTCCCGGCATCATGATATCCACGATGACAGCGTCCGGGGCCTCGGAACGGAATCTCTCGAGGGCTTCGGCGCCGTTTGACACACGCGAAACGCGAAACCCCTCCGCCTCCAAGTACCAACTGACGGCTTCGCTCAGCTCAGGATCGTCGTCCACGATGAGTATGTACGGAGCTTTCGACATCGACTTCGTCTCGCTCTCGTTCGGCCGCATTTCGCATTTATTGAACCAGTTGTTTTCCAACAGCCAAGGATCAAGAAAACCGCAACGAAAAATCCACACCGGCGATCCTTAGTTCACGCACCACTTTTCTCGGAGTGAATCATCTCCACCTCCGCATCGGCCGGGGACTCGACGATCTCATCGCCCTCTACCAATCCGTCTCGGAAATGGACGATGCGTTGCGCATGGTGGGCGATATGGGGTTCGTGGGTGACGATAAGAATCGTCTTTCCCTCACGGTTCAAACGCTGCAGAATGGCCATGATTTCCTGCCCCTGCCGTGTCGCAAGATTGCCTGTAGGCTCGTCCCCCATGATGATGGCCGGATCGTTGACGAGTGCGCGGGCGATGGCAACGCGCTGCTGCTGACCGCCCGACAACTCGCCGGGGCGATGATGTATGCGATCGGCCAGTCCAACTGTCTCCAGGGCTGCTTTGGCGCGCTCCTCGCGCTCGGTTGCACGCGCGTACAGCAGTGGCAGCTGCACATTCCGAAGTGCCGTCGCCCTCGATAGGAGATTATAGTTCTGGAAGACGAAGCCGATCTTTCGATTCCGAATCTTCGCAAGGGCTTCCTCGTCGAGGCTCGACGTTTCGACGCCTTCTAGGCGGCATGTTCCGGATGTGGGCGTGTCGAGACAGCCAACGATGTGCATGAACGTCGACTTGCCGGACCCAGAAGGGCCCATGATGGCGACAAACTCACCCCGCTCCACGCGCAACGAAACCCCGCACAACGCTCGAACGGTGACCTGCCCCATACGGTATTCTTTGCAGAGATCGATTGCTTCAATCATCGGTCGATGCTCATTCCACCGAAGCTTCAGGTGGCGACAACGTGCCGAGGATCCGTTGGAGTCCAACGAGGGCGGTTCGATAATCGTACTCGGCTCCCACCTGCTCGGCGAGTGCATCGGTCAAAGCGGCGCGAGCGTCTGTGACCTCGAGAAGAATCCCGACGCCTTGCTGATACTTGCCCTGTGCTGCCCTAAGGCGAGCTTCAGCGGCTGCCACTGATCTCGCAGTAGCGATGACGCGCTGGCGCGCCCGCTCGAGCTCGGCAAGAGCGCTTTCAACCTCGAAACCCACCTGATCTAACGCCGCCTGAAACTGGGCCTCGGAGCGCACCAACGAAGCTCTCGAAGATATGATATCGGCCTGCTTTGCATATCCATCGAAGAGCGGCCACGAGAGGGTAAGGGTAAGATCCCAGGATGGATCCCGATGTTCCCAGTCGCTGTAACCACAATCGTATTGCCCGCTAATATCGGTGAGGGGGCCGCCACGAATCTCCGCCTGCCTGAGGGCGCTGCGGCTGGCATCCACGGCCGCCCTAGCGCTCAGTAGATCGGGGCGATTCTGCTCGGCGATAGCCAATGCCTCACCCAGAGTAGGAAACTCGTCTGCGACCACAGCCTGCGCTCGCGCCAGTTCGAGGGTCGTCTGCTGTGGCAGGCCCATCGTCGTCTTCAGTTGCGCACGCGCGATCCTCACGAGGCTCCGGGCATCAATTAGCGATAACTCGGCACGAGCCAGGTCGTCTTGGGCCGTCGACTCGTCCACCTCAGCCGAGACGCCGACTTCAATTCGAGCCTGAACCTCTTCCAGATGCTGCCTTGAGGACTCCACACCGGCCTCCGCCACTCCGACGAGCTGGTCCGCGGCCAGCACGCCGTAATAGTCAACGGTCACCTGTTCAACTAAGGCTTGCTCATCCGCCGTGTAGACGAACTCGGCGGATTTGAACCGAGCTACGCTTTCGCCCACAGTCTCTCTGAGGCCGCTCTGCCATATAGTCTGGCGAAGAGCGAGGGAGGCCTCCTCTGTTGTTTCTGTGTCGTCGGAGACGGGGTCACTGCCGATTGCTTCAACCAGTCCCAACGTGAGCTGCGGGTAGTATGGGCTGCGCGCGCGTGTGAGGGCCGCATCTGCGCTGACGACGTCTTGCTCGGATGCCATCAGCTGTGGATTACGCGCCAGCGCGGTCAAAATACAATCCTCGAGGGTCAGCGGACCTGCAGTTTTCGCCACTGATTCGATCTCCCCGAAGGCGCAACATGATGTTGCGACAAGAGCGACCAGCAGAAACGCAAAACGTCCGCGCGCGACTTTCTTTGCTTTCTTATTCATAGCGAAGTGCCTCGATGGGGTCGAGCATGGCCGCCTTGCGAGACGGCAGCAGCCCAAAGAACACGCCGACGAAGCCGGCAAATGAGAACGAGATGAAAACCCAGAGCCACGAGATGGCGGTGTTCAGACCGAGGAAGCGCAGAGAATAGGCGATACCGATGCCGACCGCCACCCCGATCGTACCGCCGAGGAGGCTTAGGGTGATGGATTCGATGAGGAATTGAGTGAGAATATCGTGAGGCGTTGCCCCCACCGCCTTGCGGAGCCCGATCTCCCGGGTGCGCTCGGTCACGGATACGAGCATGATATTCATGATGCCGATTCCACCGACGAGGAGCGAGACGGCGGCAATGGATCCGAAGAGGAGAGTGAGAATGCGATTTGCCTCTTGGGCGCCCGCGATGAAGTCGGCGGCCGCTCGAATGTGGAAGTCGTCTTCATCTTCGCGGCCGATGCCATGACGACTCCGGAGGATCGCCTCGACTTCGGCTTTAGCTTGATCGAAAAGCGTGAGGTCGGGAAACTTGACGCTGATGCTGCGAACCGTATCGGGCGGAGCGCCTGGACTTCCGGTTCCGATGCCCAGCCGATGGCGAGCGGTGCTGATCGGCACGATGATCTGATCATCGGGGTTGAAGAACCCCATATCCCCCTTTTCCTGGAACTTGCCCACCACATCGAAAGTGACGCCGCCGATGCGAACGCGCTGTCCGAAAACAGACGCCCCCTCGCCGAAGAGGTTTTCGACAACGGTCGGGCCGAACACCGCGACCTTTCGTCGCATCCTTACGTCTTCAGCAGTGAAAAATCTTCCCTCGGCCATCTCGTAATTTTCGACTTCAGGGAATAGCTCGGTTACTCCAAGGATCGTCGTGTTCGTGTTTTCATTGCCCGCCTCCACTTGGGCGTTAGATCTGATCTGTGGCACGGCGGCCTCGACCGTGGGACACTGCGCCTGGATAGCTTCGGCATCGCTCTCTGTGAGCGTTTCCACCGAGCCCATGCCGCCCCGGACGGGACCTCGTCGTGATTGGCCGGCGCGCACGGTCATGACGTTTGTCCCAAAGCTCTCGAACTGCTGCAGGGTGGCGGCCTTTGCGCCTTCCGTCATGGAGACGGCAGCGATCACGGCGCCGACGCCGAATATAACGCCCAGCATCGTCAAGGCGGAGCGAAGACGATTCGATGAGAGCCCTTCGAGAGCTACTTTGAGGGATTCTAACAGGCCCATGTCAACACCTCAGATCTTCTAACGGCTCCGCACGAATCCGCCCGCGCCGCCCATGCGCCGCCCGCGCTCTCTGGCCCAGTCCTGACGGGAGTCTGGGTTCGGTCCGCCGAAAGGCAGCACGACCGCGGTGCCTTCATCTATTCCACTGCGTATCTCGGTGAAGTTGTCGCCAACAAGCCCAATTTCGACGCTCGTCGGCGCCGTTTCTTCTCCCTGTTGGACCAGCACAAAATACTCACCGTGGTCCTGCTGGATCGCGAGGTTTGGGAGCACGAGAACATCCTCAGCACGGCCGATGATGAATTCACACGTGGCCGTCATACCGGGTTTGAGGCGAGGATCGGCCTTGTCCACCCGGACAGTCACGAGCACCGTAGTGACGTTCTGCTGAGTCACTGCCTGCGGGTCGATCCGCGTGACGGCGCCGCGAAAGGATTCCTCCGGGAAGGCATCGACCGTCACTTCCGCGGGGCGTCCAACCTCAACGAGGCCGACGTCGGCTTCATCGAGACTCACCTCCACAAACATCTCTGTCAAGTCGCCAAGGAGCACGATATCCGTGCCTTCTGTGACAGAAGATCGCCCAGAGGTAACAATCGTGCCCTCCTCCACGAACTTCTCTAGGATAACGCCGTCGCGCGGCGCTACGATAGTGGTATACCCAAGGGTCGTCTTTGCCTCTGTAAGCTGAGCCTGGGCGCGGGCGACTGAGGCGTTGGCGCTGGTAACATCGCCCTGGCTGATGCGATCCTGGACCGCATCGAGTTTCGCTTTCTCGAGCGCGGCCTCGGTTTGGGCCACGCGCGCCTGCGCCGCTTCGATCTCGGCAGAGAGTTGATGTTCGAGTGTATCCCATTGCTCTCGGCTGGATTCCAGCTCGGCCGCCGCGAGGTCGCGCTGGTTCAAAGCGCTATCGACGTCGCTCTGCGGCACGAAACCCTGTTCCTTCAGCTGGCGCATGCGCCTGAGCTCGATCTCGGCGAGCTCTAGATTTGCCTTCGCCTTATCGAGTGCAGACCGCGCGTTGACTCGCTGCTGTGGATGGTTCGCCTCGCGAAGGTAGTTAAGGTCTTGCACGGCGTTGGTGTAGCTGGCCTCAGCTTGCGCGATCGCCGCCCGCGTCATGGCGGGCTGGGCATCTGCTTGGTCCTTCGCCTGCTGCAATCGAGCCTTGGCTGCTTCGAGATCAGCCAAGGCCTGCTCGTAGGCAGAGAGACTGTCGGTAGGATCAATCTTGGCGATGAGATCGCCCTTCCGGACGCTGTCTCCCACATCGACAGCCAGCACATCCACGTTCCCCCCAGCATAAGACTTTACATTGATTGTCGTCTTCGGTTGAAGCGTCCCGTCTGCGGTGACCGTTCGCTCGACCGTCCCTCGTTCGACCAATACGCTCGAGAAGCCCATACCCTGCTTCCCGGTTCCTCTACCCCAAAGAAAATAGACCATGCCAAAAACGATCAACAGCGCAAACGTGAATACCATCAACCGCGTAAGTTTCATCTTATAGGCTCCTCATGCCACAAAGGAAGCTACCCGCGAAATATGGAGGAACTATGGAGAGCACGTGGTGGGACCATACATTCTTTCGCCTTCCGAGTTATCCTGGGCGAAATCTATCCGGAGCTGACCAAGCCGACATCACGCTTGCCGTGTTCTTTCACGAACTTGACTCAATTCCTTTATGCGGCCGTCAATAATGTCAACTACATATAGAAGTAATTGTGATGCAGGTTTGTACGCTGTGCTACCTACGACCGCAACCGACTCAAGCGGTCAGACGGGCATCACGATACAAATGAGGAGCACTGATATGACGCCTGGCAGGTCTGCGTGGGCCTTCGTTCTGTGTCTCGCCGTATTCGGCGCTGGTATTCTTCCTGGATGTGGAAACCTGGACGGCTCAACCGGCAAGGACGTATCGAATGCCGGGGAACCTCAGACGCTCACAATCGCCACCCCGCATGTGACCAAGAGGGCTCTCGATCCCATCAACGAGCGATTCCTCGAAGCTCACCCCGGTGTCACGATTGAATTCACCGCAGCCATGGTGAACGAGATGTGTGACCGCATGGAGGCGGAAGGGGGCACCGGCGATATCCTCGTGATGATGGACAATCCCGAAATGAAAATCCTCGAGGCGGTGGGAGTCACCGACTCGGCTCGAAAACGAATTTGGGGCACATGTCCGGTGGTCATGGTCGCTCCTGAAGGCAATCCCAAGAAGATCGAGAGCATCTACGATACAACTCGGAGCGACATAAGAAAGATCGCTATTCCGAACCCCGATCGCGATTCGACGGGCGCCGCCTTCCGAGCAGCCGCTCGAAAAGCAGGGGTATGGGACGACATCCAAGACAAGCTCATCATAGCGGAATCCCCTCATACCGCCTGCACCGCGTGTGAGGAAGGGCAGGCGGATACCGCTGTGACCTACTCTCCCTGCGTCCTGTTCGGGCATTCGGAATCGACCCTTTGTCTGGCTGCGTTCTTACCCGATGAATTCTATGAGCCGGCGGCGATGGCCGTAGCGCCCATCGCAGGGACGACCAATCCACTTGTGGATGAGTACTTTGATTTCTTGCTCGAAAAGGAATCACAAGCCATAGTGGGAAAAGTAGGCTTTGACCCAATCGATGGGCCATCGCCTGCCAGCGCCGAGAACTCCGTGCTCGTCCCGTGTGGCGCTGGGCTCCAACCGCCGATGGACAAAATTGGAGAAATCTACTTCACCCGTACCGGCACCCGAGTGGATTTCTCCTATGCGGGCGCCGGCATGCTTCTCGCCACCTTGAACTCCACCCGGCGCGGTGATCTCTACATCCCTGGCGAGTCATTCTACGTTGATCTCGCGCGGGAACGTGGGTTCGTCGCCGACGAAAAGCCCGTCCTTTTCTTCAAGCCCGTCATCATCGTGCAAGAAGGAAACCCGAAGAATATCCGCTCTCTCCGCGACCTCACACGCTCTGGTCTGCGCGTGGCTATCGGCGACCCGGAGGCCCTGGCTGTTGGTCCAGTAACGCAAAGAATCCTGCAGCGCGCTGGCATTCGCGATGCTGTCCAGAAGAACGTGACCATGCAGGCCGGCTGCATTCCCGAGCTGGCCAATGCGGTTTCGATGCGAACGGCCGACGCCGGCATCGTGTGGGATGCGGTGGCCGCACAACACGCGAAGCACGTCGATGTCGTCCCCATCAAGCCGGAATACAACGAAGTGGCGGAGGTCCTCGTCGCCAAACTCACTTGCTCTAAGCAGCCGAACGAAGCTCAGCGGCTGATGGACTTCATTCTCTCCGAAGAGGCGGCCGCCGTGCTCCACAAGTATGGATTCAACACCGAGCAACCGGACGGGATTCGGTTAGCCCCGAAGCAAGCTGCTCCAAAGGCATAATCCCACATGGCTGAAGCTCCCGCACTGGCTCAATCTCGATCTAGCGGCCGACACGCGCTCGGAGAGCGTCTCTTCCAGTACAGCGCGGCCGGTTCGTTGGCCCTCGAGGTATTGTTCATCGGCGCCGTATGTGTTGCCCTCATCCTCTACGTGGACACCCATACCTTCTTCAGCGCTCTGGTGGCGGAAGAGACGTTGTTCTCCGTCAAACTCACCCTCGCCACGGTCACCATCAGCACCGGTATTTCGATGCTCCTCGCGATCCCCGCTGCCTATGCCCTGTCGAACTATCGAATTCCGTTTGCGTCGGCCATCGATACGTTGGTAGACTTGCCCATCGTGCTGCCTCCCGTTGCGGCCGGACTCGCTCTCCTGATATTGTTTGGGTACTACCTTGGCGATCCGATGGAAGAGATGGGACTCTTCCTTCCTCACTCGCAGGCCGGCATCATCGTTGCACAGTTCTTCGGCACCATGACATTCGCCGTTCGGAGCGTAAGAGCTGCCATCGACAGCGTGAACCCCCGTTTGCCCGCCGTCGCGCGCACCCTTGGCTCAAACAAATGGCGAGCTTTCCGCCGAGTAACCCTGCCGCTCGCCCGCAACGGCATCATCGCTGGCGGCGTTATAAGCTGGGCTCGTTGCCTCGGCCTCTTCGGGCCGGTTGTCATGTTCTGCGGCGCTACTCGCTTCCATACCGAAATTCTACCGACGGCGATTTTCCTCAATAATTCGGTCGGCCGACTAGAGGAAGCCGTCGCGGGTACGTTGCTTCTTCTCGTTCTCGCCGTTCTCACATTGGTCGTCTTCAAGCGGCTGGGCTCCAGAGGAATTCTTTTCTGAGGAATTGGGCATACGAATGCTGGAAGTCGAAGGCATCTCCATAGATCTGGGTGAATTTGCTCTACATGATGTGACGTTGACCGTGGAGCAAGGGCAATACGTCTGCCTTGCCGGGCCGACCGGAGCCGGAAAGACGGTGCTTCTGGAATGTGTCGCCGGATTACATCGCCCCGAGACCGGACGGATCTTGCTCAACGGTTTTGATATGACCGACCTGCCACCCGAGTCGCGCGGGATCGGATATGTGCCACAGGACTACGCTCTCTTCCCCCACATGGACGTTCTCGATAACATCACCTACGGCCTGGTGGAGCAGGCTGTTTCGGGAAGGGAGGCACAGCAGAAAGCTGAGTCGATCGCAGAGCTCCTTCAGATATCCCATCTCCTACACCGCGATGTGACCACTTTGAGCGGCGGTGAGCGCCAACGCGTGGCGCTTGCTCGGACCCTCGTTCTGGACTGTAGCTTGCTGCTGCTGGACGAACCTCTCTCGGCGCTCGATAGCGCAACCACGAAGGAGCTGAGTCTCTATCTGGCCGAGATCCACCGGCGGCTCGGTCTTACCGTTCTTCACGTCACTCACGACTTCGCCGAGGCATTCAGCCTCGCCACCCATATTGCTGTATGTCATCAGGGTCGGCTGCTGCAGACCGGTACGGTAGAGAATGTCTTCACGCAGCCGAATTGCCGTACTGTTGCCAGCTTCCTCGGCATAAGCAACGTCTTCCCCAAGTATGGGGCTGAGCCCGAAACGTGTCCGATCATGCATCACATCCATGGCGCCTGCACTGACCATTGCCACGGCCGTTGCGTATGTGTGCGCCCGGACCAAATTAGGCTTTCTCGCGATAACGCCTCCGATGGCGCCCTGAGCGTCGAGGGTACCGTCAAGGATGTGCGGTGGTTCGGCCCAATCCACGAAATAGTCCTCGATGTTGGAGTCCCTTTGGTCGCGACCCTTAGCCGACAGGAACAGCAAGAGCTCAACGTTCAGGCGGGAGACAAACTCTGCGTCTGTATCGATAGGAATGCCTTCCACGCGCTGGACGATCACTAGCGTGGATGCATTCGCCGCGTGGCGAATGACGGGGTTCGCTAACAATCGAGTCTTCTTTTGGACCAGTGGGAGGAACCATGATACCCCGTTGCATTCTCTGTTGTGTTCTAGCATTATCTCTCGCACTCACGCTCACCACAGTCGCAAGGGCTAAAACAAACATCCTAAGCAATACCGCACTTCAGAACTCGGACCCAGCCTCTCCGCCCGATACCAAAGCACCCGATACCGACGCAGTCGAACCAGCTAAAGACGCGGAGGCCGAGATCGTCGTCGAAATCATCGGCACGCATGAATGGCCGGCCAAGGTCGATGTCGTTTCAACCGAGCAGATCGAGCAGATGGTAAACGCTCCGTACATCTCCGATGTGCTCGAACATATGCCTGGAGCGGACACCCTCA
>Ga0180437_10003721_pt1 | contig 22367 bp, 29 predicted proteins | sample SS_ome_4_FD_132410 | JGI IMG/M metagenome (GOLD analysis project Ga0180437, IMG submission 132410) | Hypersaline lake sediment archaeal communities from the Salton Sea, California, USA - SS_3_D_1 metaG | ecosystem: Environmental > Aquatic > Non-marine Saline and Alkaline > Hypersaline >...
AAATGGCCATTCCTGATCCTGGTGATCAGGAATGGCCATTTGCGTTTTGGGACGACTACGGCGCTGACTGAGGAGATTTGTCCGGCGCGGTAGTTGTTTTTTTCCATAGGCCCCCCCTATTTGGCAGCGGGGCGGAGATGATGTCTCTGTCCCCGCTACCAAAGGGAGGCCCCCACCCCAGCCCTCCCCCAATTTGGGGGAGGGGGTAGCCCTCTCCCCGGCCCTCTCCCAGAGGGCGAGGGGGGTGGAATAGGTAGGTTATGCCCGACAGAGATTTAATTCCGGGGCCATCCGTAGAGGCGGATGGCCTTTTTTTTGTTTCTGCGCTTAGGTTGTCGGACCGGCAGTGTGAGGTGCTGGGGCTGGCGGCGTTGGGTTTGTCGGATAGGGAGATCGCCAGGCGGCTGGTGATCTCGGTGCACACGGCGCGGGCGCATCTCAGATCGATCCGGGAGCGGTTGGGGGCGCGGAACACGACACACGCGGTTGTGGTGGCGCTGTTTGCGGGTCTGATTTCGGTTGATGTCAATTTTGGGATGTCCGCTGACGCGGGGGAAAGGGTGGGTAGTCGATGACGCCGGATTTGATTGACTCGCAGATCGTGCCAGGCAGCCCATTGGTGGCGACGGTGGACGAGTTTGTGGACTTCGTGTTCGCGGAAGATGCGCCACGGGGCGAAAACGGGTTGCCGAGGGGGCTAAAGCTAGGGATCGAGAAGTTCAGGCAGGGCCAGGGGCGGAAGTATTACCGGCTGATCTGGATCGGTCGCGGCGAGGCGTGTCTGGCGGCGGAGGATGAGGAGCAGCACGACACGAAGACGCGGGCGGTGGCGGCCGGGCTGGTGCTGGCGACGTCGTTTGAGGTCGATTTTGACGCGCGTACGAGGTAAGCATCGCGAAAGAACCTGGAATCGGCGCTGCGGGCCGTGTGGCGCGTCCTGGGGGCAAATTGGGAGGCACTGCCGGAAATATGTATTTTCGGCAGTAGAGGAGGCCTAGTGTGTGGCCAGGTTGCCAACGTGGCTCACTGAAAGCGAAAGAAAGCGGTTGTGGGGGCTGGAGTCTCTTTCGAAGCGGGATCGGGCGATCCTGGCTGTGTTTCTTTTCGGCGGATTGCGCTCGAATGAGCTGAGGATGCTGGATGTCGGAGATATCGATGTCGACGAACGGACAATCTTGGTCCGATTTGGAAAGCGAAATACGCAAAGACTTATCCCCCTCCATACTAACGCCAAGGCAGCTCTACGAGATCATCTTGGAGATCTGGGAGATGGTCCTGTTTTTCTCGGAAATCGAGGCGCGCGCATCAGTAATCGAGGTGTGCGACACCTGGTCAAGCGGTGGGGGAAACAGGCAGGCCTCCAGAAGGATTTGCACCCGCATGCGCTCAGACACACGTTCGCAGTCTCGCTTTTGGAGGCTGAAGTTGATTTGGAGACGATTCGCGACCTTTTGGGGCACGCGAGTATTCAAACAACGTCGATTTACCTGCATTGCACGACGCAGCGCAAGAGATCGGCGGTAGATAGGTTGTGAAAATGGCGAAAAACACGAAATCACGCACCAAACACATGGCTGAGGAGCTTCTCTCCATACAACCGATCGCGGATCGCTACAAGGAGCTCGAAAAGGAGCTGAAAGAGGCGATGGTCGAGTTGGAGATGGAGGAAATCGATGTTGCGGGCCAAGGGCGCGTCTTCATTTCACGGTCGGAGCGGGTATCCATTGCTCCCGATCTGGCGCGGGATGTCTTGGGCGCTGTGGCGAATAAGATCATCGAAGTGAGGGAATCTGTCTCTAATCGGCTGCTGTCGGCGCTGGTGGAGACGGGCGACATCTCGGGCGAGGAGAATGAGCAGCTCCTGGCTGGTGCGAAAAAGCGGGCTGTGACGAACCTCTATGTGAGGCCGTTGAAATAAGAATAATCTGTTAGGAGGTCTTAGACCATGCGTGTCAGATTGGCAATCATTGGATTTGTGGCGTTGTTGGGATTGGTTGTTGTGTCGCCGGCGGTGGCCGCGGTGCAGCAACAGCAACCGACTTTGGAGTCTGCGCTCCACTTCCTGGTGGGACCCGGTGCGGCAGTGTTGGCCGGTCTGCTTATTTCGGTCGGAATGGAGTACTGGCCGGTTTTCCAAAGACTTGAGCAGAAGTGGAAGGTGGCTGTCTATTTTGGCCTGTGTGTCGGGATTGCGCTGGGCGCTCAGGCGGTGGCCATCGCCACTCAGATATGGGGTTCCTGGGGAGATTTCCAGACTACCTGGTGGCCAGCGCTGTGGGCCGGTATTGCAGCCAGCGGCATCGGCACCTTCTTCCACGCGTGGGTGCCCTCGCCACTGCGTAAATCTGAGCAATAGTGAGTGTCCTCGATGGCCAGTGATCTCGATGGCCAGATATCGCGCATCCTGGAGGAGATCGGCGAGATCTCTGAGGGGCAGGCGCGTATGGAAGAAAAGTTGGATTCCGCCATCGAGCGTGGCCGGGAAGACCGAGCCTGCATCGCCATGAACACCAACAACATCACGGCGCTGAGGATTGAGCAGGCCAAGATCGGAGATCGGCAACGTGGGCTTACGGCTCTTAGCTCGGTGTTGGCAACGGTGATTAGCACGACGACCGCAGTGGCGGTCAGTATCTTTGGCGCGAAGAGTTGAGGTGCCAATTGAGCGAAGAACTTACCAAGATGAGGACGCATCGCAAGCAGGCAGCGGTAAGTGCGCTGTTTGATTATTTGTTTCTCTTGAAGTATGAGCGGCTGGCCAGCTATTGGGAAGCAAGGCTCGGTGAGGCGCTGGTGCACGGGGAGCTGAAGGTTGAGAGGCCACCCACCGCTGTTGGCTTGCGCCAGGTGTACGGTGTAGCGGCTGAGGTGCTGGATGCGATGACGACCAGCGAAGCGGTGATGGTGAGTGGTGAGTGATGGCCTGGTCGCTACCCAGGCCCTGCCCTCACCCTGGCTGTCCGAACCTGGATTGTCAGGTTCACAAAAGGTACCCCACCCCTGACAGACGGCCCTCTGCTGCGAGGCGGGGATATGATCGACGGTGGCAGAGATTGAGGAGGATGTTTCTTCGATCCAATCCTATCTGTGCAACAGAAGGGTGTGGCCAGCCAGCCACCGATGTCCATCACAAGGTGCCTCTCCAGGGGGGAACTAACAAGTGGGAAAACCTTGAAGCGCTTTGTCACAGTTGTCATAGTCGCATCACCGCTGGGGGTAGGGGATGAAAATCTCTACAACTGGCGGCCTGAAGACCGCGCGGGCCACCTGATTTTTTTCTGTACGGGATAGGGGATGCCAGGGCCAACACCTAAGAACCCGGCTACCAAACAGCGACGAAACAGATCGGCGACGCGGGCGGTACTGCCGGCAGAGATTTCGCCGAGGAAACGCGCGCCGTCGCTGCCGGCCGATCGTGAGTGGCAACGATTGACTCGGCGCTGGTGGCGCGATGTGTGGTCATCGCCGATGGCGGCCCAGTACGTGCGCGCTGACGTGCATGCTCTCTTCCGGCTAGCGGTGCTGATCGACGCGTTTTGGTCGGAGCCGAGCACGAAGTTGGCTTCGGAGATCCGGCTCCAGCAGCAGGCATTTGGATTGACGCCGCTCGATCGCAGCAGGTTGGAGTGGAGCATCGAGCAGACGGAGCAAGCTCGGGACCGCCGCGACCGGCAACGCAGCAAACGAGCGATCATTATCGACCACGACGAAGATCCGCGAAAGCTGTTGAAATGACTGTCTTGACTGTGCCGATAGAAAACGAATTTTTTCCGACTCTCGGACCGCAGGTATGCGCGTTCATCGAGAGCTACCTCGTTTTTGGACCGGGAGATCTGCGGGGGGAACCGGCGCGGATTGACGATGAAAAGCGGGCGCTCATTTATCGAGCGTATGAGGTATTTCCGCAGGATCATGCACAGGCGGGGCGGCGCAGATTCAAACGAGTGGCCATCAGCCTGCGCAAGGGGACGGCCAAAACGGAGTTGGCGGCCTGGCTGGCGGCGGTGGAGCTGCACCCGGATGGACCAGTACGCTGCGACGGCTTTGATGCTGATGGCCAGCCGGTGGGAATCGGTGTGACGGACCCGTACATTCCGCTGGTGGCTTACACCGAGGAACAGTCGGACGAGCTGGCGTATGGCGCGCTGCGGGTGATTTTGGCGTACAGCCAGTTGGCCAACGATTTTGACATCGGCATGGAACGCATCATGCGGATCGGAGGCGATGGCAAGGCGGTTGCGCTGGCGTCGGCCCCGGAGGCGCGGGACGGTGCGCGTACGACGTTTCAGATATTCGACGAAACGCACCGGATGAACACGCCACGGCTGAAGGCAGCGCACCGGACAATGCTGGCCAACATCCCCAAACGGCGCTTGTCTGACGCCTGGTCGTTCGAGATCACCACCGCTCCGGCGCCGGGCGAGGGTTCGGTGGCGGAGGACACGATGGATTATGCGCGCCAGGTCGCCGGCGGCGCGATCTCGGATAGCAAGTTGTTTTTTTTCCACCGGCAGGCGAGCGATGAGCACGATCTGGATACGGCGGAGGGTATTCGAGAGGCGGTGATCGAGGCCAGCGGCCCAGCAGCAGCCTGGAGCGATATCGATGGCATCGTCGAACAGTGGAGAGACCCGACCGCTGACAAGGCATACTTGCAGCGGGTGTGGCTCAATCGCCTGGTGAGGTCCTCGGAGCGAGCCTTTGACGTGGAGAAGTGGCGCGAATTGGCGGTCGCGGACTATATGCCGAAGCCAGGCAGCCTGATCACGCTGGGATTCGATGGCGGACGCTGGCACGACTCGACAGGCCTGGTCGCTACTGAGGTTGCGACCGGGTTCCAGTGGCTGATGGGATTGTGGGAATACCCGGAAAACATCAAGACCTGGGAAGTGCCAGCCGACGAGGTGAATGACGCCGTCGATGAGGCGTTCGACACATACGAGGTGTGGCGTATGTACTGCGACCCTCCGTATTGGGAGACAAGCGTCGCAGCATGGGCTGGTCAGTACGGCGAGAAGCGGGTGATTGCGTGGTGGACCAACCGGCAAAAGCCCATGGCCTACGCGATCAAGGCGTTCAACACGGCCATCTCTTCGGGCGATTTGCGACACGACGGCAGCCAGCCCTTCAGGCGACACATCGGCAACGCGGTCCGCAAATATTTGAAGATGCGGGATGATGAGGGCAATCCGTTGTGGACGATCTACAAGGAGAGAACGGACTCACCCCACAAAATCGACGTGGCCATGGCAGCTATATTGAGTTGGGAAGCGCGCTGTGACGCGTTGACGGCTGGTGTGGCGCAAACCGGACCTAGCGTGTACGAAAAGCGGGGGATACGGACACTGTGAGGCCTGACATCTATGACTCGATGGCGGCGGTTGGTCTGATTTTGCTAGCAGTGGGACTGGCGATGATCAACCTGGCGGTTGCGCTGGCCGTGGTAGGGGCACTCTTATTGTGGCTGGGGGTGTTTCTGGCTAGCAGGAGAGGCGGTGGCTAGTGGGCATATTATCACAGGCATTCGAGAGACGAAGCCACCCAAGCAACCCAGCCGAGTGGTTGCTGAAACTGGGAGCGTGGCCGACGGCGGCCGGGGTGGACGTGACGGTGGAAGGATCTCTGCAGAGCTCGGCGGTGTTTGCCTGCGTTCGTGTTTTGTCAGAGACGGTACCCAGCATGCCACTGGTTCTATACCGACGCTTATCGCGCGGCAAGGAGCGAGCGACCAGCCACCCGCTGTATGGGCTGCTGCACGATCTTCCAAATCCTGAGATGACAGCTTTTGAGTTTCGCGAGACGCTGATGGGGCACCTGGCGCTGTGGGGTAATGCGTTCGCCGAGGTCGAACTCAACAAAGGTGGCCAGGTGCGTGGACTGTGGCCACTGCGCCCCGACAAGATGAAGGTTGTTCGTCGCGCCGGGCGGCTGTGGTATGTCTACAAATTGCCGAGTGGAACACATGCAGAATTGCCGTTCGAGAGGGTGATGCACTTACGCGGGCTGAGCACAGACGGCGTGATGGGCTACAGCCCGATAGATCTAGCGCGCCAATCTGTGGGATTAGCGCTGGGAACCGAGGAATTTGGGGCCCGTTTTTTTGGGAACGGCGCTCAGACGGGCACGGTGTACGAGCATCCTAGTAAATTGAGCGACGAAGCGTACGAGCGGCTGAAGAGTTCGATCGAGAAACGTCACCAGGGACTGGAGCGAGCGCACAGAATCGCGATCCTGGAGGAAGGTATGAAAGCCAACCAGGTTGGCATTCCTCCAGAAAACGCGCAATTCCTGGAGACGCGGAAATTCCAGGTGGATGAAATCGCGCGCTGGTACCGTATGCCACCGCACAAGATCGGGTCACTGGAACACGCGACCTTCAGCAACATTGAACACCAGGCAATTGAGTTTGTGTCGGACACAATCCAACCGTGGTGTGTGCGCTGGGAGCAAGGTATCAAGCGGGATCTGCTGACGGATAGAGAGAGAGCAGAGTATTTTGCCGAGCACCTGGTGGACGCGCTATTGCGGGGAGACACATTGAGCCGCTACCAGGCGTACGCGACGGCCAGGCAAAATGGCTGGATGTCGGCGAATGATATCCGTGAGCGGGAAAACATGAATCCGGTAGATGGTGGAGACGTGTACCTGGTGCCGCTTAACATGGTGCCAGCGGATGAAATCTCCAGCGATGGCCAGCGATCAGGGATAGATCGAGAGCAGCGATCGCTGGAGAATGAGCGGAGAGCGAAAAATCTGGTGCGCAGCCGCCAGCGGTTGGCCAATTCGTATCGCAGGGTGATCCTGGACGCCTCTGAGCGGGTGGTACGGCGCGAAATTGCCGATGTCCGGCGCGCAATCCGCAAATTTTTGGGTAAGGGGGACGCTCAGCAGTTCTCTTTGTGGCTGAAGGAGTTCTATGACGAGCACAAGGGCTTTTGGGTAAGGCAGATGCTGCCCATCCTGCTGTCGTACGCCGACCAGGTAGGGGCCAGCGTGGCTGATGAGGTGGGGGGCGACCCGGCCAGCAATGAAGACGTGCAGGCCTTTATCGATCAATACGTCGAGGCATTAGCGGCGCGCCAGGCAGGCGAGAGTCACCTACAACTCCAAGCGCTGCTGGATAGGGCTCTCCAGGAAAGCGAAGAAGATCCTGCAGAGGTGTTAGAGGAGCGCCTGGACGAATGGGATGAGAAGCGAGCGGAGAAGGTGGCCAGGCACGAGAGCCGCAACGTGCTACACGCCCTGGTGCTCTCGTTCTACACCCTTGCGGGCGTTGTGAGGCTGCGCTGGGTGGCCAGCGGGGAAAATTGTCCCTATTGCCGAGCCCTGGACGGCAAGGTAGTAGGCATCCAGGAAGCTTTTGTCGAAAAAGGCGAGGATTTCGAGCCGGACGGCGCAGAAAGACCGCTTAGAAAGCGCCACAGCGTGAAACATCCACCGCTGCACGATGGGTGCGACTGCACCATCCGGGCGGCGCGATAGGAGGAAGCATATATGGCTGAAGAGATTGAACGAAGGTTTTTGACCAGGCGATTGGAGATCAGAGCCAATGGCGACGAGCCACGGCGCATCATCGGCTATGGCGCTGTCTTCGAGCAGCTCAGCGAGGATCTGGGCGGCTTCAGGGAGATGATCAAGCCGGGCGCATTCACAGAGACGATCGGGAAAGACGATATCCGAAGCTTGTGGAATCACAACACGCTGTACGTGCTGGGCCGGACGGCCAGCGGGACACTGGTTGTGGTCGAGGATGACATCGGACTGCGCTATGAGGTCATCCCTCCGGACTCGCAATACGCTCAGGACTTCTTCCAAAGCGTGGATCGTGGGGACGTCGATCAGTCCTCGTTCGGCTTCCGGGCCATCGAGGAATCGTGGATCAACCCCACGGATGAAGAGCCCTTGCCTATTCGTGTTTTGCGTCGAGTAAAACTATACGACGTTGGCCCGGTGACTTTTCCGGCGTATCCAACTACGTCGGCGGAGGCGCGGGCGAAAGTAGATGAGATCAATGACCTGGCCAGTCGGGCGACTGACCAGGTTGCTAACGCTCAGGGCGCGGCCGGGCGACTGGCCCTGATGCGACGGCGACTGGAGCTGTTAGAGCGGCTCTAACAAAATTCAACAACTGAACATTAGACGCCCGACAGAGATTTAATTCCGGGGCCATCCGTAGAGGCGGACGGCCTTTTTTTGTTTCGGGCAAGGAGGAAAGGACATGGATCCGAGAAAACTTCGTGAGCAACGAGCGAATCTGATTAACCAGGCTCGCGCACTTTTGGAAGCGGCCGAGGCTGAAAACCGCGATCTGACACAAGAGGAGCAGACCCAGTACGACGAGCTGCTGAACAAGGCGGATGAACTGCGGCAACGGGCTGAGCGATTGGAGCGCCAGGCGGAGCTGGATCGTGAGATGGAGCAACGCCAGGGCGACGCCCCGCTGCATACAGAAGAAGCCCCAGAGAATCGCGATGGCCGGCCAAGCGAGGCTGAGCGACAAATGAACGCCTTCCGGCGCATCCTGCCGCTTTGGGTGGCCCAGGACTATCGCTCGCTACCGGCTGAGGAGTTTCGCGCGCTACAGGCCGATCTGGACGTGAGCGGCGGGTACCTGCGGCCTCCGGAGCAATTTGTCAACGAGTTGATCCAGGCCATCGATGACCAGACTTATATCCGCCAGTGGGCACAAAGCTACACGGTGACCAGCGCGGAAAGCATGGGGGTGCCGACGCTGGAAACAGATCCGGCCGACGCGGATTGGACCAGCGAACTGGCGACCGGCTCCGAGGACTCGAGCATGGCGTTTGGAAAACGGGAGCTTCATCCACACCCGCTGGCCAAGCGCATCAAGGTCAGCCGCAGGTTGATGCGAGCGGTGCCGAACGCCGAGAGGTTGGTGCGAGATCGGCTGGCCTACAAATTCGGCATCACGTTTGAGAAGGCGTGTCTGACCGGCAATGGCGCCCAGCAGCCGCTGGGGGTCTTCACGGCTTCAGACGACGGCATCAGCACCGGCCAGGATGCCAGCACCGGCAACACTGACACCGAAATCCGCTTCGACGGGTTGATCGAGGCCAAATACACCTTGAAGCCAGGATACTGGCCACGGGCGCGCTGGCTCTTCCACCGGGATGCCGTGAAGCAGATCGCCAAGCTCAAAGACGGCGAAGGGCAATACATCTGGCGCGAGAGCGTCCGGGTGGGCGAACCGGATCGCATTTTGGGGCTGCCATCCTTCATGAGCGAATATGCGCCCAACACGTTTACTACCGGCCTGTACGTGGGCATGCTGGGCGATTTCAGCAACTACTGGATCGCGGACGCGCTGACGTTGGAATTCCAGCTGCTGAACGAGCTGTACGCGGAGACGAACCAGGTGGGCCTGATCGGGCGGCTGGAGTCGGACGGTATGCCGGTGCTGGAAGAGGCCTTCGTACGGGTGACGCTGGCGTAAGCGTAAAGTGTAAAACAAAGCGCACGATGTGTTTGCGCGCAAACAAGAACTATTGCAAGGAGTGAACCCTATGAACTTGCTCAAGAACATGAAAATCCAAGAAGTGCTGGCGCCGGTGGCGCTGGCGGACGACACCGATGAGAACAGCGATCGGTTGGACATGGCCAATTGGGATGGCGTGATCTTCATCATCCCCATCACCGATAGTGTGGCCACCGGCGTGGTGACCATCACCGTCGAGCAGAACACGGCCGACAGCGATTCGGGCATGGCGGCGTTGAGCGGGGCGACAGCCACCGCTACGTGCACGGTGAATGACGATCTGAACAACACGCTGCTGATCGTGGAGGTCTATCGACCACGAGAGCGGTACGTGCAATGCGTGGTTACCACGGGAACGGCCAACGTGGCAGTGGGCAACATGATCGCCATCCAATACCGCGGCCGCAAGGCTCCGGTGACTCAGCCGGCTAGCGTGCAGGCCTCGACGCTGGTGGCGAGCCCAGCCGAAGCCTAAGCGCAACTGGTTCAATTGGCTAAGGGGGGGCCGACGCGTGCGGCCCCCATAAAGAAAAGGAGACCCAGATGCAAAGATCCTGGAAACTCATGTCGGTCCTGGCCGTGATTCTGGCCGTGGTAGCGGTGGGTGTGAATGTGCTAGCGCCCGATGACATGGTGTCACGCTCGTACGCGGTGCCAGTGTACATGGAGCAGGGCGGCGAGAAATTGGTAGTAAGCAGCGGCGGTTCGGTGGAAGTGCAAGCGGGCGGCGCATTTCAGATCACGCCCGGCGCGACGGTAGACCTGAGCGTCGGGGGCGGCGGCTTTGAGAATGTGGCTGTCTCGGCGCCGACTGCGGTTGGCACGGCTACGCCGGCGGCATACATCAACAGCGCGGGCGTATCTAAGCTGTTTGAGGTTGAGGATGGCGGCGCGGTGGTGATGTCGATCTACGACGGCGGCGTAGTGGAGGTGGCGCCGACTGCGCTGATCACCTCGACGCCGGCGTTGGTGGTCAATAGCTCGGGGGCTTCGGACGTCTTCGACTTTCAGGATGGTGGTACGTCGGTGATGTCCGGCGCTGATGGCGGGGGAATATCGATCGCTGCGCCCACGGCCATCGCAACGGCGGTGCCGGCGCTGAAAGTGGATAGCTCGGGCGGCGTATCCAATTTGTTTGAGGTGAGGGATAGCGCCACGCCGGTGCTGCAAGTGCACGACGGCGGGACGGTAACGGGCCAGGTGCTGCGGTATGGCACCGCAGGCGAGCAGTTGGTATGCGGCACAACGGTGATCACCGACAATGCCAACGTGTCGCACGGACTGACCACGCCCAGCTTCGCCATATGTTCGCTAAACGCAGCCGACACGGCCGACGCCTCGCGCTGTACATCGGAAGTCAGCGGAGCGAATGTAACGGTGCGAGTGTACGGCACGAATGCCACCCCGACGGCAAACGGCACCGGTGCCAGCGTGAACTGGTGCGTGGTAGGGACGCCTTAGTGAACGTCTTCGCCTATTGCGACCAGGCGTTTGAACGAAGCATGCGGTGGGTGGCTGGTGTGGAGCCGGTCACCTGCCCGCCTACGACGTGCGCAACGTTTGAGCCGGGATGGCTTGAGTATCAAGACCTGATCGTGATCGACTTGCACGGAGAGCGGGGCCTGGACTACTGGTTTGCGGTAGTGGACGGGCCACTCCCTGGGCGAGTGGTGGCGCTGCGGGCGGATCAGATCCGCCAGGCGGACCTGGACGGGGCAGTGGTATTCGCGACGAGTTGCTATCTGGGCGAGGATGACAATCCAATGCTCCAGGCGCTGCTGGAGGCGGGCGCGAGCTACGTGATCGCCGGCGACGGCGAGAATTACGCCGGCGCCAGGAAGATAGCCGGCGCGGGACTACTGGCGATCTTCTTCCGAATGTTTCTGGAGGCGGGCGCCAGCCCGATGCACGCGCTAAATACAGCCAAGCAATCGATGAAGATCGTGGCAACGAATGCCAAGGCCAAGCGGGATGCATTGTCGTTTCGAGCCTTCGGGCGAGAGGAGAACTTAGCGTGAGACTCAGGATGAAATCAACGGCGGCGGGCCCGGGCGGGGTTTTGGCGGCTGGCGAGGAAGTGGTTGTTTCGGACGAGCTAGGCGCGGTCCTGGTGGAGATGGGCTACGCAGAAGCATTGAAGGACGTACCAGAGACGACTGCGACAGCGCCTCCGGAAACCACAGCCAAGCCAGCGCCAAAGCGACGGACGCGGAGCCGAGCCAAGAAGGAGAGCTAGATGCGCAATCAGACGTATGTCACACGAACCGGGCTTTCGCTGCTTCTGATTAGCATAGCCGTCCTGGCCGGCCTGATGCTGTTGCCAGGCCAGGCGGGACCCAGCCAGGCGCAGGTGAGCTGGCTGCAAACCGAGCAGATCGTGGTGACCGGGACGGGGACGGAGGGCGCGGTAAGCGCCAGCCAGAGCAGCAGCCAGCCGATCAACGGACACGTGTACGCGATCTACCTCGATTTTGCGGACTCGATCACGAGCACGACGGACATCACAATCACACAGGTATCGCCGGCGCTGACGATCTTGCAGGCGGACAACTACTACACCGACACGTGGCTGTATCCGGCAGTTGAGTACACCAGCTCAGCCGGGGCGGGGCTGTCGGCGTACGCGCCCATGCCGCTGGTAGATGAAGTCACGGTAGCGGTAGGGCAGGCGATTTCGGGGACGATCGTGACGGCGACGGTGTATTGGGGTGAATAGCCTACTCTCCCCTGACCCCTCTCCCGAAGGGCGAGGGGAATGGAGCTGGAGATGATTCTGAAACAGACGGTGGCGCCGGCGGCGGAACCGGTGACCCTGACTGAAGCGAAAAGCCACTTGCGGGTGGATATCAGCGACGACGACACGCTGATCGAGGGGCTGATCACGGCGGCGCGGGATATGATTGAAAAAATGGCGCGCCGGGCGCTGATCACGCAGACGTGGCGCTACAGTTTGGATGGCTGGCCAGGCGGCGACGAGATCAGGCTGCCCCGGCCGCCGCTGCAATCGGTAGCGTCGATCGTCTACAAGGAAAGCGACGGCACGAGCAATAGCTGGGACACGGCGGCGTACATTGTGGACAGCGACAGCGAGCCGGGGCGGGTGGTGCTGGCCTACGGGGAGAGTTGGCCGAGCGTAACGCTATACCCAGCGGCGCCGATCCAGATCACGTTCGTGGCGGGGTACGGCGACGCCGACGACGTGCCGGAGACTTGGAAACAGGCCATCAAGTTGCTGGTGGCACATTGGTACGAGAACCGGGAAGCGATTCAGATGGAGAAAATGGGAGAAATACCCTTTGCCGTCGAGTCGTTGGTCGGTCTCGATAGGAATTGGTAAAGCTCAGGAGGATAGCATGAGCCAAGCTAGGAAACAACTTGTAATCAGTGTCGGACTGGGAGCGTTGCTGCTGCTGGCGGCGATGCTGGCCCTCACGTTGGTTAGCCAGCCGGTCATGGCGGCCGGGGAGGACGGCACCCGAGACAGCATCACGCCCACGAGTCTATCTCACAGCGGAGTGGCGCAGTCGCTGAGCGCGGCCAGCGGGGATGGCCACAAATTTGCCAACACAGGCGAAGAGATCGTGGTGGTCACCAACGATTACACAGAGACGGTGACCATGACGGTGCAAACGGGCGGCACAGTGGGCGGCCTGGCCATCGCCGACGTGGATGTGGCGCTCACGGCGGGCCAGACAAAGATAGTGGGGCCTTTCAACAAGACCGTGTTCAACCAGCCAGGGGGCAGCGACTACAACCAGGTCTACCTGGATTTCAACGCGGCGGTGACTGCGACGGTGGCCAACAGTGTGACGTTGGCTGTGTACCGAGTGCGCTAAATGCAGGCCGGCGATCTGAGGCAGCGGATCACGATCCAAGAGGCAGCAGACCCGGCGCAGGACACGTACGGGGCGGAGATCGAGGTCTGGGCGGACGTGGCCACGGTGTGGGCGGCAGTGGAGCCACTCACTGGCCGGGAGTTTTTCGACGCGCAGGCGATGAACGCGGAGACGACAACGCGCATCCGGATTCGCTACCGGGAGGGGATCGTACCGGAGATGCGGGTAAGCTGGGGAGATCACATCTACGACATCCAGTCGGTGATCGAGAGCGAGTCGGGGCGGAGAGAACTGCACCTGATGTGCACAGAGCTGCTGTGAGGCGTGAAACGTGAGTGATACGCGGGTTGAGGTGCTCGGGGATGAAGAGTTGTTGGCCAAGCTGCGGGCGCTGGGGAATAAGTCAGGCGAGGCGCTGAAGCCGGCGACGCTGGCCGGGGCGGGCGTGGTGGCCGAGACGGCGGAGCAAAAAGCGCCACGGCGGACTGATTTCCTGGCTGAGCACATCGTGGTGGAGCTCATCGAGGAGGAGGACACCCTAGTGGTGGCGGGGGTAGGTCCGCACAAGGACGCATTTTGGGGCACCTTCCAGGAACTGGGCACACCACACCACGCGGCGCAGCCGTTCTTGAGGCCGGCGCTGGATGAAACCGCAGAGAAGGTGACCAAAAAGATCGGCGAGGCGGCGTGGCATGAATTGGAGAGGGCAGCGAGATAGATGGTCATCGAGGAGGGGTTGCACGCCTACCTGGTTGGCCACGCGGGCCTGACGGCGCTGGTTGGCGCCCGGGTCTACCCGCTGAAGGCGCCGGACGACGCGATGTATCCCTTGGTGGTGTACCAGCGCATCAGCGGGCCACGGGTGTACTCGCACGATGGCGCCAGCGGGCTGAGCCATCCGCGCTTTCAGCTCACGAGTTGGGGCGAGATTTACCCGGATGCAAAGGCAGTGGCCAAGCAAGTGCGGTTGGCGATGTCCGGCTACTCGGGGACGATGGGCGACGACGTGGCCGTGGACGCGTGTTTTTTGGTCAACGAGCTGGACCGATATGACCAAGAGACGAAACGCTGGGGCATCATCCAGGACTATATGATTTGGCATCACGAGTGAGGTGAACATGGCGACGAAGAAGAAAGATCAGGAACAGCCGCAACACTGGACGGAGGGCGCGTGGAAGGGGTTGCCGCAATATCGCTGCAAATATTGCCCATTCGATACGCTGGACGAGGAGCTTATGCGAGAGCACTACTTGAAAGTTCATCTTGCGAGCCAGCCAACGCCGCCCATCAGCGTGCCAGTAACGGATCAATTTGAAGAAACGGTCAACTGACCGCCAGGAGGATAGCGCATGACGAACGCAATTGCAGCATATGGAACACTACTGAAAACAGGCGATGGAGGCAGCCCGGAGACGTTCACTACGATCGCCGAGGTGACCAACATCGGCGGGCCGTCGCTGAAGCTGGACGCCATAGAAGCGACGAGCCACGACAGCACGGAGGGCTGGCGAGAGTTCATCGGCGGATTGCTGGATGGGGGCGAGGTAACGTTCGACGTCAACTTCATCCCGACCAACGCGACGCACGACGCCAGCACGGGATTGGTAGCGGATATGGTGGCCAGGACGCACCGCAATTTCGAGCTGGTCTTCCCAGACACGAGCGAGACAACCTGGTCATTCACGGCGCTGGTCACCAACTTCCAGTCGAATGAGCCGGTGGACAACAAACTATCGGCGAGTGTGACGCTGAAGGTCAGCGGACAGCCGACGCTGAGCTAGGGGGACAACTACTATGATGACGCTTTTGAACCGAGATAACATCCTCAACGCGGTCGATATGACGACCGAGATGGTTGAGGTTCCGGAGTGGGGCGGATCTGTCATGGTGAAGGGCCTGACCGGCGCGGAACGAGACCGGTTCGAGTCGAGCATCGTGGAGCGGGCGGGCAAGAAGACAAAGATGAATATGTCCAACATCCGGGCGCGCATGGTGGCGCTGGCGGTGGTGGACGAGAACGGCAAACGCCTGTTCCGCTACGCGGACGTCGAGGCGCTGGGGCAAAAGAGCGCGGCGGCGTTGGATCGCATCTTCGACGTGGCGATGAGCCTGTCGGGCATGCGAGATGAGGAAGTCGAGGAACTGATCGAAAATTTTACCAGCGACCCGAGCGAAAGTTCTACTTCCGCTTAGCCTTGGCGCTGGGGATGACGGTCGACCAGCTCCTGGCGCAGATCAGCAGCCGGGAGCTGACAGAGTGGATGGCGTACGCGCTGGTCGAGCCGTGGGGCGAGGAGCGGGCCGATTTCCGGGCGGGCGTGGTGGCCAGCGTGACGGCGAACGCCTATCGCGACCCCAAAAAACGACGCACCCCCTACGAGCCGAAGGATTTTATGCCGTCGTTTGCGCGCAAACAGCCGCAAGGGTGGGAACAGCAATTGCAGATCGTGAAATTGCTGAACGTGGCGATGGGGGGGAAGGATTTAAGGGCAGCGAATGCGTCTTTGATCACGGAGTGAGCGGATGGCGACTATTGGGACGTTGATCGTCAAAATCGGGGCGGACATCGGGGACTTGCGCAAGGGGCTGAAAGAGGGCCAGGAGGAGGTGCGCAAGACCAGCAACAGGCTGGGCGGTGTCAGCAACTTGATGAAAGGGGCGGTGGTGGCCGGGGCAGCGGCCGCCACCGCTGGTGTATTGACGCTGGGCGCCGCGGCGGTGGGGGTGGGCGCCCAAGCGGTGGACATGGCCAGCCAGATGCGGCAGAGCCAAAACGATATCCAGGCGCAACTGGGCGTGACGGGGGACGTGGCCGAGGAGCTGGGAGATATCGCGGTCAACGTCTTCAAGAACAATTTCGGGGACTCGATTGAGGACGCGACGGCGGCGGTGATCACGGCCCGGCAGCAGTTGGGGGACCTGGCCGATAACGAGCTGCAAGCGGCGACTAAAAACGCCTACCGGCTGGCGGATGCGTACGACGTCGACGTGGGTGATAGTCTGTCGGCGGTGCGGACGCTGATGGACGAATTCGGGCTGTCTCAACAGGCGGCTTTTGATTTTTTGGCCAGCGGGTACCAGAAGGGGTTGAACGCCAGCGGGGACTTTCTGGACACGGTCGGCGAGTATTCGAATTTGTTCGCACAAAGCGGGGCGAGCGCCGACCAATTTTTCAGCCTGATGGAGACGGGGCTGGCGGGCGGGGTGCTGGGCACCGATAAGGCGGCGGACGCCTTCAAGGAATTTCAAATCCGATTCCTGGAAGGCGGGGACGATATCGAAGCGGCAATTGCCTCGCTGTCGGGCGACTCGTGGGGCATGTTCATGGACGAGATTCGGTCTGGGGACACGACAGTGGCCGATATGGCCAGCAAAACCATTGGCTGGCTGAACCAGATCGAAGACCCTATCGAGCGAAACCGGATCGGCGTGGCGCTGTTCGGCACTCAATTCGAGGATCTGGGGGCCGATGCGGTGCTGGGCATCAGCATGGCCACCAGCAGCATGGAGGAGATGCGGGGAGCCACGCTGAAGCTGGACAAGCAATACGAAAATTTGGGGGCCGTGGTCGAGGGCTTCAAGCGGCGGGCGTTGGTGGCCATCGCCCCGGTTGGCGACAAATTGCTGGAGCTGGCCAACCGGGCTATGCCACACGTGGAAAAAGCCTTCGATTGGCTGGAATCTAAGCTGCCGGTGCTGATCGACTATGCGGTCGAGGTAATAGATCGGCTGGTGTCGTTCGTGAGCACGAACGTACTGCCGGTGCTTATGGAGTGGGGGCGCTGGTTCTTCAACGAGGGGCTGCCGGCAATCATCAGTTTCGTGACGCCCATCCTCCAGCAATTGATACCGGGACTGGGCCAACTGGCATCCTGGGCAATGGAAATCGCGAGCGTTGTTTTTCCTCTGCTGGCGGGGGCCATCCAATTCGTGGTTGACCATTTCAACATCATCGGGCCGGTTCTGGGCGTGGTGGGGGGGCTGATCCTGGCGCTTACCTCGCCAGTGACACTGGTGATCGGCGCCATCGTGCTGCTGGCCACGGCGTGGGCCAACAACTGGGGCGGGATCCAGGAAAAGACGCAGGCGGTGGTCGATTTTGTGTCCAACCTGATCCAGGGGGCGCTGGGGCTAATCACAGGATGGTGGTCGGAGCACGGCGAGTCGGTGATGACCATCGTGACGGCGCTGTGGGACACGATCAAGACCATTTTCAACGTGGCACTGACGCTGATCAGGACGAGCATCCAGGGCTGGGTGTTGCTGATCGAAGGCTTCTGGCAAAAGTGGGGCGATACAATTTTGACAGTTACCCGACTGGTGTGGGATTCGATCAAGACCTTGATCAAGGCGGCGCTGGACATTATCAGCTTTGTGATCGATGCGGCGGCGGCGCTGATCCGGGGCGACTGGCAGGCGCTAGGCGACGCGCTGACGGGAATCTGGCGCACGGCGTGGGATGCGATGAAGACGATCGTGACCAATGCCAAGGATTCGCTGGTGGCCATCGTCGAAAACATCAAAGATGCAGTGATTGGGGTGTGGGACGGAATTCAAGAAAAATTCGCGGGGATCGGCGACGCCATCGTTCAGGGAATCGCGGATGGCATCAACGCGGGCTGGGACTGGCTGACCGACCTGGTGGCCAACCTGGCGAAAAGCCTGTTTGACGCCGCGCGAAATGCGCTGGGAATCGGCTCTCCTTCGCGCATGTTCATGGATATCGGGCACGAGATCCAGGCCGGGCTGGCAATTGGGCTGGCAGGCAATGCGTACATGCCGGAGCGAGCTATGACCCAGACGATCACGCAGATTACGAACCAATTTTCGCAGACGATCAACACCTCGTACGCGGGCAATGCCAGCGGCGAGTTTCAGCAAATGAGGGCGTTGATTAGTACATAGCCCTCTCCCCTGGCCCCTCTCCCAATGGGAGAGGGGATTGGGAATTGTGGGGATCAGGAGAAACAGATGGGATTGTGGAGCTTTGTGCGGCCAGAGGCGACGACGAATTACATCACGAATCCGAGTCTGGAGGAGGCCACGACGGGGTACACGGCGTCGGGTGGATCGATCGCCAGGAGCGCCGACCAACAAACCAAAGGATTGTACTCGCTGGAAGTGACGCCATCAGGCGGGGTGAATGATGGCGTTTACTACGCGCTGTCATTGACGGCGTACGTGGAGTACACATTCAGCGTAGACGTGTGGGGAGTGTCGGGTATCCCGTACCGCATCTATTTCTACGACGTGACGGCGGCGTCGATCCTGGGGACGCCGGTGGAATTCACCGGGGACGGCACGTGGCGGCGGTATCAGGTGTCGGCAACCTTGGGGGCGAACACCAACGTGCGAGTGTACGTGGTGAAGAACAACCACGCTAACACGGCAGAATTTTATATCGATGCGCTGCAGGTAGAGGCAAAGGGCTACGCGACGACGTATTGCGACGGCGACGAGGAAGGGTGTGAATGGGCAGCGGGATCGCACACCTCCACCAGCTCGCGGAGCGCACAATCGGCGGCGGGAGGGCGCGTCATCGACCTGGACGACGACGATTATGCATTCGAGGTTGAACAAAGTGTGGGGGTGGGTATGCCCCCAATGGAGATCATCGACACGCTGCCCGCGCAAAGCGATGGGGGCGATTACCAGCGGACCATTGCGCGCCCGCGCTCATTTGAGCTGATCGAGACGCTGTCGGAGGCATCGAAGGCCGACTATCACACGAGCAGATTGAATTTAATTAAGGCATTCAATCCGCACCGGCTGGCCAGCGACCAACCGGTGCGGGTGCGCTATTCACTGAGCGGCAGGTCGGTGGAGATCGCGGCTTACTACGAGGGCGGCTTGGAGAAGGGGGCGCTGTTGAGCCCTTCGGTGGAGCGCATGGCACTGCGCTTGAAAGCAGAGGAGCCATTATTCCGAGCGGTGACCGGCCACAACTCGGGCGACCGGTGCGCGGGCCAGGGGGCGATGGCGGCGGACGTGCAGCAATCGGTGTCGAACGCAAATAACATCTTCCAACGAGCGCCAGATGGGACGTGGGGGGCATTGGGGACGGGGATGAGTGCAGATGTGTACGCGCTGGCGATCGGGCCGGATGGCTTGTTGTACGCGGGCGGCAGTTTCACGACGGCGGGAGGGACATCAGCAAATCGGGTGGCGGTGTGGGACGGGTCCTGGTCGGCGTTAGGCACTGGACTGAACGGGGTTGTCTATGATCTGGCGTTTGGACCGGATGGCACGCTGTACGCTACCGGCACCTTCACCACGGCGGGGGGCGGCGGAGCGAACTACATCGCGTCGTGGGACGGGTCGTCCTGGTCGGCGCTGGGATCAGGGCTAAATGCGTACGGGTCGGCGCTGCTGGTGGCGGCGGACGGCACGCTGTACGTGACCGGCAACTTCACCACGGCGGGGGGCGGCGGAGCGAACTACATCGCGTCGTGGGACGGGTCGTCCTGGTCGGCGCTGGGATCAGGACTGAACGTGCGCGGCACTTGCCTTGCGATGAGCACGGACGGCACGCTGTACGTAGGCGGATTATTCACCACAGCGGGGGGCGGCGGAGCGAACTACATCGCGTCGTGGGACGGGTCGTCCTGGTCGGCGCTGGGATCAGGAATGAACCAGGTAGTCAACGATTTGTTGATCACGGCGGATGGGCAATTGCACGCGGGGGGCGGTTTTACGACGCCGTTCAACTATCTGACTTATTGGAACGGTACCAAGTGGAGCAGCTTGGGATCGGACCCTGGGGGGCCGGTATATTCGCTGGCTGAAGACGCGAACGGTGTGATTTACGCGGGCCGCGTTTCGGGCAGCGTGGTTAAGTGGATAGGTGGTGAATGGGCAGGTATCGAGACAGACCTGCCCGACACGCCAGGCCCGCCAGTGACGGAGCCGACGATATGGACGATCGTGATTGGCGCGGACCAAAGGCTGACGATTGGATTCGACAGCACGGGCTCGGCGGTGGCGACAGGCATGAGCAGCGTGGAGAACAACGGGACGACGAACGCGTATCCGATCTTCAAGGCAAGCGGGCCGGGGCAAATCTACCAGATCGAGAATTACACCACGGGCGAGGGTATCTATTTCAGTCTGACGTTGCAGGACGGGGAGGAAGTGACGCTGGACCTGCGGCCAGGGAAGAAGACGTTTGTAAGTACGTTCAGAGGAAACATTATCCACACGATCCTGGAGGGGAGCGACGTAGAGTCGTTCCACCTGATGCCGGGGGAAAATAGTGTGAGCTTGTTCATCGATGACGCGACAGCGGAGGCGTATCTGGTGTGGAATGAGTATCATTGGTCGATTGATGGGGTGGTGGCGTAGGCAGCGGATATGGCGACTCCGGCGAATCCGAACGCGAGCCAAAATGTACGGCGGATTTTGAATTATATTGAGGATCTGCCGAATGGGGCGACGAACCGAGTGATGTCGTCGCAGGACCTGGCGCCGTGGATCACGGGCGTAGCGAGCGGGTATGCGAGCCGAGTGACGGCGCTGCACACGCTGACGGGCGAGTGGGTGTCAATGGTGGGAGCGGATTACGGGTATGACCGGCCGCTATCGGAGATTCTAGCCGGAAACGTGACGCTGGCGGATCATTGGAATGCGGGGGGGTTGGTGACGCTGCACGCACATCCGTTCAATCCCTGGACGGGGGGATCGGCGTGGGACACCAGCACGAGGCATATTGAACGCATCTACAATCCCTCATACGCGGTTTACACCACCTGGCGAACGGTGTTGGACCGGTGGGCGCAGGGGTTGGCCGATCTTCAAAATCGGGGGGTGGTGGTGTTGTGGCGCCCGTTCCACGAGATGACGCTGAACGACACCTTCTGGTGGAGCGTGGGGCAGTGCGCGGACATCAGCAACCCGTGGGAGTTCATCGGCGCCTGGCAGGACATGTTCAATTATTTCACTTACACGTGGAATTTGAACAACCTGATCTGGGTGTACGCAACGGGGAACTCGGACACGTGGAGCCGGGTGGATTATCCATATCCGGGCGACGGGTACGCGGATATCGTGGCGATTGACGTGTACTCGGATTCGCTGACGATCCGGGGCAGCGGCTACAGCCGGTTGACGGCGCTGGGGAAGCCATTCGCGATCACGGAATTCGGTCCTGCTACAAGAGACGGGACGTACAACAACGCATTCACGATCAACCAGGTGCGGAGCAACTATCCGCTAACGACGTACGTGCACCAGTGGCACTCATACACCGGGAATCTGATCGCCATCATCGACAACCAGAACGCGACGGGCTATCTGACGGATAGCTGGATTTTGAATCGGGATGAGCTGGATTGGAATGTAACGACCAGCCGCTCATACCGGATCGATCAAACGCGGGTGGTGAGCGGCACGACGCTACTGCACTTGGTGGTCTCATTTCTAAACGCGGCGGATGAGGTGCAACACGTGAATGATTTTGTGTTGCAGATCCTGACCAGCGAAGACACGGAGACGATGGTGAGAGAGGTCATCGAAGGATACCACAATCGCATCGACTACGATACGGTGCAGGCGAACACACAGGATTCGTCTATCTCGCTATCGGACACAGACCCATTGGGGCAAAGAGCGGACATAGCAGCGATGGTGGGAGTTGAGCAAGAACTGTGACGACGTTGTATTTGCGGGTGGCGGCCAGCGGGGACGACGCGTTCGAGGACTGGGTGGGCACGATGTACACAGGCGCGTCAACCCCAACCCTCAGTTCTGGCAGCGGCTGGTTGGCATGGCGATTCCGAAACGTGTTGGCTCCCAGCGGCAGCGTGGCGGATTATGGCGCGCTGGAGATTTACGTGCACAGCAGCGACGACGACGTGCACATGGATATGTGGTGCGAAGACGTCGACGACGCCGGGGGGTTTACGGCGACGGGATACGACATCAGCAATCGGGCAAGGTCGTCATCACACGTGGATTGGGACACGGAAGATGGCGGGGTCGGCTGGCTGACGTCGCCAGACCTGGCGGCTCCGATCGGGGAGACGCTGGCCAGGGCGGGA
>Ga0180437_10003723_pt1 | contig 22366 bp, 10 predicted proteins | sample SS_ome_4_FD_132410 | JGI IMG/M metagenome (GOLD analysis project Ga0180437, IMG submission 132410) | Hypersaline lake sediment archaeal communities from the Salton Sea, California, USA - SS_3_D_1 metaG | ecosystem: Environmental > Aquatic > Non-marine Saline and Alkaline > Hypersaline >...
ATGCCGCCGCCCATGCCCATGCCGCCCATGCCGCCGCCCATGCCCATTCCCATGCCGCCCATGCCGCGGTTGAAGGCCCCGCCCTGCATCCCCATGCCGCCCATCGACGCGCCGAAGCCGCCGTAGCCGCCCAGGCCGCCGAACCCGCCGGAGAACCCGGCGTCGCGGATCGGGAGCACCAGGTCGGCCACCGGATAGACTTTCACCGACATGTAGTCCGGGTTGTTCTCCACTTCCTCTTGCGTGGTGATCAACAGGACTTCGTCCTGGACGACGTAGGTCAGGTCCTGCTCGCGCAGGAGCAGCTTCAGGGCCGAGCGAAGCGAGATGCCCTTGAGGTTCTTGGTGATGGGCGTGTCGGTCCCCAGGCCCACGCCCTCCAGGGCACGCTTGTCGATCTGGATCTCGATGTCGTGAAAGTCCTTCAGATAGTCGATCACGTCCTGCAACGGGGTCTCGATGAACTCCAACTGGGTGGGCGAGTCGAGCGCCTCGTCGATCTTCTTCTCGGCCGCGCCCCGGCTGGCCAAGTCCATCGACTTGTACTTCTCCGAACGCCGGGCGGTCAGCTCCTGCCAGACCTGGGCATCCGGATAGACGATGGGCGGCTCGTCGGGGAAGGGCACGTGCGACTTCTCCACCTGGTACAGCGCATCGACCACGCCCTTTTGCCGCGCCACGCGCAAGGCCAGGGCGTCGTGCAAATAGCCGGTGCTCCGGCCTTGGAGTGTGGCCGAAACCACCTCGGGGAGCGCCGCGCGGCCCGGCTCGCGCGGAAGGGGCAAACGCTCCGAAACGCGCGCGGCCTCAGCCGCGGCCCCCTCCTCGGCCAGGCGGTACTCACCGTCCTTCATCAGCGCGTCGAACCGCTGCATGAGCTGGCGCAGCTTCTGGTAGTCGCGCAGGAGGTTCTCGTTGATCAACGCCCGCTCCCGGTCGGCCGCGATCCGCTCGTGAATCTCCTGGCGACGCTGCTCGACCTCCACCTTGCGGCGGCTCGCCGCGCGCAACGCCGCCTGAATCACGTCGACCAGTTGATCGCGGACCTCGGGGTCCAGGTCGGGCGCCTGCTTGACGGTCTCGAGCGTCAGCTTGAGGTTCTGGATGGCCCCGTCGGGATCGGTGCCCATCTGTCCCCGGGCCGCGTTGACCGCGTTCTGGACCTGGGTCTTGATCACCTGGGCGACGATCCGGCGCTCCTGGCCGAATGCCTCGGCGAAGGCCCCTTCGGCCGCGACCGGGCCGCCGCCGATTAGGTTCAAATCGTCGGCGCCGAACACCCCGCCGGCGCCGATCACGCCTCCGCCCATCGGAGGACCCGCGGCCGGCGGACCGGCCGCTACCGGGCCCGCAGGGGCCGGGCCGCCTCCCTCCGCAAGCCGCTTTGCCACGGCGTCCTTAACGGCCTTGGCCGCCGCGTTGTCGGGGTCAGCCTCCAGCGCCGCGTCGGCCAGCTTGGCGGCGTGGTCCAGACTGCCCGAGGCCAACGCCTGCTCGGCCAGCTCCGTGAGGCTCATCACACCCAGGTTGATTTCGTCGCGGGCCGCGACCAGGCTCTCCGCGCCGACCAGCGGCAGGCTCACGCCACCGTCGGCCTTGGCCCGGCCGAACAGCTCGACCAGGTAGGCGTTGTCTTCATCCGGCGTGTCCAGCGGCGCCGCGAGCGTTAGCTTCTGCGGGCCGCCCGGCCCCGTCACGCTCAGTTCCAGGTCGATCGGACCCTGCCCGTCAAGCTTGCCCACCACCACGCTGGCACGGTCGCTTCTCAGGGGCGGGAACCGCTCGGGATACAGCTCGCCGTTCTTGATCGTGGCTTTGCCGGGCCAATAGACGGTCGCGTGCACTGCGTCGGCCAGCTCCTGGCCGGCCTGCTCGCTTAGGTCGATCGTGCGCCCGCCGGTGTTCGCTGCCAGGGCGCCGAGAAGCTGAAGGTCCACTTTGGGGCCGATCGGGCAACTGCTCAGCGGAATCCGGGCGTCGACGAGCCGGCCGGTTAGATTCTTGAACTCTTCGGTGCCCAACAGTTGGGCCGTGCTCATGCCGTCGCCCAGATAGACGGCGGCCCGCTCGCTTTGCGAAGCCGCGCCGAAGCTCTCGACCGCGGCGCTGAGCGCCTTCTCCATGTCGGTCGAGCCCAACGGCTCCCGGCGGTTGAGCTTCTCCAGCGCCTTCTCCATCTCCGGGCCTTTCGGCGCCACGAAGCCCTTGGTCATCGGGATGGCGTGCAAATCGACCGCGATCAAGCGAACGCGGTCCTCCGGCCCGAGCTGCGAGAGCAGATCGCCCAGCGACGCCAGGGCGTCGGAGCGGTACTGGCCGGCTTGACTGGCGGAGGTGTCGAACAGCACCACGAGGTCCCGGCCCCCGGCGCTTGGAGCGGCGCTCGGCTTGACGGCCAGGCCAAAGTAGTTCGTGCCGTCGGCGTGGGTGTAACAATCGAGTTGAGCTGCCTCAAGACTCGGCTCGGCCGCCCGGCCCGCTCCGGGCAGGGCGAACACCCCCATGAACAAAGCCAACACTCCCAGCGGCAAGACGGTCCTTCGGACGACAACCTTAGACATGACTCTCCTCTCCCAGACAGCGGACGGCGCGCACCCGGCGCATAGCCCTGTTCCGGAAACGGCTACGGCGGCACGCAGACGGTCCTGGGTACGAACAGCGCCCTCACTGGTCATTTTATCCAAATCCGCAAGGTTTTGCCAACGAAAAACCGCCCGGGGGCGTCCCGGCGTGGCGAAAAGGGGCACACGCCGGTGCCGCACCCCCAAGAAGTAGCAAAACGGTCCGGGCACCATACGGTGGCCCGGACCGTAAGTTGTTTCGATATAAGTATTTACGACAAAGCCGGCAACGCGGCGAGACCGGCGATTACAGGGGGTCGAGGCCCCAGCCGGCCGAGATCGTCGCCGGCTCCTCTACGGAAACCATCGGCACTAAGTTCAGCCGGGCCGTAGAAAGCTCCGCCCCCAGACGCTGCACCACCCCGCCGAGCTCGCCGAACGACACGTCGGCCCAGCCGGCCATCAGATCCAGAAGCCCCCTGGCCCCCGACCCGTCCGACGACAGATCCAGGTCCTCGACCGTGATCTCGCTGACCCCCTCGACCCAGCATGCCGGAAGGTCGCCCAGACCGTGCCGGAACATGTCCACGCCTTCGTCCAGGTCGATCTCTTCGCGCTCGACCAGCCGGAACGTGCCCAAGAAGGCGGCCGCCCCGGCCAGATCGTCGCACAGATCCAGCACGTCGCGGCCGGTCGACTGCTCCCACTGCCCGGCGAACTCGAGCGCCAGCGGACCCAGGTCCTCGAGGTAGTCGGCAAACGCCGCCCGGCGGACGCCCTGGGGCTCTTCGCTCATCCGGTGAATCTGGCGGATCAGCGCCTCGTCCTCCGGATCGAGCAGCTCGCCCGGCATCCAGTCGGAAAGCGACGCCCGGCTCCAGCCGCCCTCGACCTCGTCCAGCTCGGCCCACTCGTAGTAGCCGTCGCCGTACTCGTCGTAGGCGGCGTCCTCGTAAGCCGCGTCGTCGTGGCACTCGTACTCGTACGGATCGTAGGCTTCGGTTTCCCAGGACTCCTCGGCCGACGTTTCGTACTCGGCGTCGTACTGGTAGTCGTCGTACCCGCTGTCGTCGTACTCGGAACCATATCGGTACTCGTCGTCGTACGGGTACTCGTCCTCATAGGCGCCGTACTCGCTCCGGTCGTAATCGTACTGCGACGCGTATCCGTCCGAGTAGTCGTCGGCGTAGTCCTCGTAATAGTCGTCCTCGTCGTAGTAGTAATCCGCGTCGTCGGCCCAGGACTCGTCCTCGTATTGCTCCTCTTCGTAACCGTAGTCGTCCATGGTGTCCGACTCGTACTCGTCGTACGTGTCGTACTCGTCGTCGTACGTGTCGTACTCGTCGTCGTACGTGTCGTACTCGTCGTCGTACGTGTCGTACTCGTCGTCGTACGTGCCGTACTCGTCGTCGTACGTGTCATACTCGTCGTGGTACCTATCGTACTGATACGGGTCCACGTAGTCGTAGGCGCCCTCTTCGTACGGCTCCGACGGTTCCCGGTCCGTCGAAACCTCGCTTTGGACGTCCCAGGCGTTTTCCTCGTCCCAGGTTTGGTCCTCGTCCCAGGCCTCGTCCTCGGCCTGCCACGAGTCCTGGTACTCGTCCTCCATGTCGTAGGACTCTTCGCCGTAGTCGTACTCGTCGTAGCCGTACTCGGGGTTGTCGTACTCCGGCTGTGACCACTCGGGTTCCGACTCGGCGCTCTCGTCATACTCGCTGCCGAACTCGTCCGAGTAACCGTACTGCTCCTCGGGGTAAGCGTACTCATACTCGTAGTCGTACGCGATGTCGTCCTCGGAGCACGGTTGGTCGTTCGAGACCGCGCCGTCGCCGGTATCCGTCACTTGCGGCGGCGGAAGCTCCTGAGGCGGCGGCGGGAAGTCGGGCGCCTCTTCGCCCTCGGCCGGCTCCTCGGCTGAATTGCCGTAGGGGATCCCGGGCTCGGCGTGACCGTAGTCATACCCGTACTCATCCTCGTAGTACCCGTATGATTCCCACTCGGCAGTCTCGTCGGACAGCGTCGATGCCGCGTCCTCGTCGACGTCGGCGTCGGACTCCGTCTCCTCGTCGGACCAGGCGTCTTGGTACTCGCCGTAGTCGTACGTGTAGTCCTCGCGGTCGTAGTCTTGGTCGTAGGAATACTCGCCTTCGTAGTACTCCTCGTCGTCGGCCCAGGACTCGTCCTCGTACTGCTCCTCTTCGTAGCCGTAGTCGTCGGTGGTCTCCGATTCGTACTCGTCGTACGTGTAACCGTTCGAGTAGTCGTCGGCGTAGTCCTCGTAGTAGTCCTCCTCGTCGTAGTAGTATTCCTCGTCGTCGGTCCAGGACTCGTCCTCATACTGCTCTTCCTCGTAGCCGTACTGCTCCGAGTACTCGTCGGCGTACTCATCCGAGTAGTCATCGGCGTACTCATCCGAGTAGTCATCGGCGTAGTCCTCGTAGTAGTCCTCCTCGTCGTAGTAGTACTCTTCGTCGTCCGTCCAGGACTCGTCCTCGTACTGCTCCTCTTCGTAGCCGTAGTCGTCGGCATACTCCGGTTCGTACTCACTGTCGTAACTGTACTCGTCGTCGTAGGAGTACTCCTCCTCGGCGGTGTATTCGTAGGGCTCGGCGTCGTAGGCGCCTTCGTAATCCTGCCCGTAGTCCGATTCGTACTCGCCGTAGTCGTAGTCGCCGGTGTAGCCGTCGGTGTAGTCGTCGCTCTCATAGCCGTAGTTGTCGGTGTACTCTGCCTCGTACTCGCTGTCGTAACTGTACTCGTCATCGTACGAGTACTCCTCCTCGGCAGTGTACTCGTAGGGCTCATCGTCGTAGGCGTCTTCGTAGTCCTGCCCGTAATCCGACTCGTACTCGTCGTACTCGTACTGCTCGGCGTAGTCGTCGGCGTAGTCGTAGGTGTAGCCGTCGTCCTCGTAGCCGTACTCGTTCTCAGGGTAGTAGCCGTACTCATCGTCAGCGCAGTTCTCGTTCTCGGCGGTGTATCGCTCGTAGTCGGTGTAATCGCAGTCCCACGGATAGTCTTCGCCCTCGGGGGTTTGCGCGAGCGGCTGGTCGGGCTGGGCCGTGTCCGCTTCGCAGGCGTAAGGCTCTTCGGCGGCGGCCGGCTGATAGCCGTCCTCCGCGTACTCGTAGCAGTCGTAGTACTCGCAGCCGTAGTCGTAGTCGTCTTGGTCGCAAGTACAGGGGGTCAGCACCGGCTCGAAGTCGGCCGCCACCCCAACGCGGCCGTCGGCCGTTCCGAGGGCGATCAATGCGCCCCCGAAGACCGCCAGCAGCAGCGATCGTGCAATGCGCGTGCACTTCATAGTCCGAGTTCCTCCCGGGAAAGGGCCCCAACGTGTTGGATGGACGAACGGTTCGTAAGACGGACCCAGGGCTGGCCTGGGCGATGTTGTTCGATAACGGTATCGGAGTGCGTAGTTTGCGATCCTTAGGTAATTAGCGAATAATGGGAACTCCGGGGGCTTCCGATGCGATGCCGCAACACAGCGAGAATCCAAGACCCGGTGAAGTTCGGAAAAGACTAAGAGATTTGCGGACGCGCTGACTGCTCCCACCCTCCGAACCACCACATCCGGCGTTCGAGATAGGCCGGTCCGGTAAACTCTGACGAAGAACATGCGGGCGCCCGAAAACTCGATACCCGGCCGGAAAAGTTCATGCCGCCGTCGCAGGGCCCGCCGCTTCCGCTCTCGGTAATCTGCCGCCGTTTCCCCTCGATCACTCAGACGCTTGGCCGGGCTCGAACCGCCCGCGTTGCCCGCACTCCGCAGACTGCCGTTCTGATCTCGCCGGTGCCGGGCCAACCCGATATGATGACCTGAAGAGCGAAACCCGGACTCTGGAGGTCGAAACCATGCGGAAAACGGCCATTCTGTGCCTTGTTTCGGGGGTGTTGGGCGCCCTGACGGCGTTGGTGCTCTACGACCCGCCCACCTCGCCCGAGCCGATCGGCGAGGCCCAGGAGCTGCCGCCGCTCGATCCCCCGGCGACGGTGCCCGGCACGGCGCCCTTGCCCGGCACGGCGCCCTTGCCCGGCACAACGGCCCCTCTCCTGCCGGCCCCGGCTGCGACGGCGCCAGGCGTCCCCGCCGCCGCTTATGCCGCCGCCCCCCCGGCCGCCGACGGCATGACGCCCGAGGAGCGGATCAACGTGGCCGTCTACGAGGCGGCCAACCGCAGCGTGGTGAACATCAACACCAAGAGCGTCCAGACCGACATGTTCTTCATGCGCGAGATCATCTCCCCAGGCGAGGGGAGCGGCGTGGTGATCGACCGCCAGGGGCACGTCTTGACCAACTTCCACGTGGTCGACGGTGCCCGGGAGGTCATGGTCACGCTCTACAATACCGAGACCTACAAGGCCAGCCTGGTCGGCGTCGACCCCGACACCGACACCGCCGTCTTGAAGATCGACGCCCCCAGCGAGTCCCTCTTCCCTGTCCGGTTCGGTAGCTCGTCGGGGCTGAAGGTGGGCCAGCGGGTCTACGCCATCGGCAACCCGTTCGGGCTGGAGCGGACCATGACCACGGGCATCATCTCGAGCCTCAACCGCGAGATCCCCAGCCGGCGCAACTACCGCTCGGTGAAATCCATCATCCAGATCGACGCGGCCATCAACCCCGGCAACTCCGGTGGCCCGCTCTTGGACAGCCACGCGCGCATGATCGGCATGAACACGGCCATCGCCAGCAAGACCGGCGAGAGTGCCGGCGTGGGCTTCGCCATCCCCGTCAACACGATCGCCCGGGTAGTGCCGCAGCTTACGACCGAAGGCCGCGTGACCCGGGCCGACGCGGGCATCGCCCAGGTCTACCCGACCGAGGCCGGCCTGTTGATCGCGCGCCTGGTCCCCGGCGGTGCCGCCGAGAAGGCCGGGCTTAAGGGCCCCAAGATCATTCGCCAGCGCCGGCGCGAGGGCCCCTTCGTCTACGAATCGACCCGCATCGACCGCACCGCCGCCGACCTGATCGTCGCCGTCGACGCCCAGCGCGTGCGCACCCCCGAAGAGTTCCTCACCGCCATCGAGGCCCACCAACCCGGCGAGGAAGTCACGCTGACCATCGTTCGCGAAGGCCGGCAACTCGACGTGGCGGTGCGGCTGGAGGCGGATCAGTGATAGCCTTGACTCCGGCGTTGCGCAGTCTTGTAGGACGGACTGTCTAATCCGTCCGGTGCAGCGTCATCGCCGCCTCCGGCCATCTTTACGGCTGCAAGCTGGGCAAATCTTTCGGAAGCGGGGGAACGTTTTGCCGGTGAGGGACGTAGTGGAAGGCGGGGGCCCAGCGCAGCGGGTGGCTTGTCTTGGGAACCCTTTCTCGAAGTCCGGAAGAGGCCCTTTCTTCGGGTCGGCACAGGAAGAAGTGCCCGTCCCCTTTTCCGACGCTGGTGCGAGAATCTCCGGCGAAGCGCCGCGATCGGCGCTCGGCCGGGCCGCAGACTTTTCGCAATCGGGACGGTCCTTCGCCAATCGCCCAAAATCGAGGCGAAACCGGGCGTTGTTCCCTTGTGCGACTTGCGTGGTGGTGTATGGTTCCCAGGCAGCGGCAACGCAGGAAGCACGGCAAGGAGAGCGACATGCCCAGGATCGGTGCGACGCTGGCAGCGCTTGTGCTGATCGCGTGCTCGATCGCGGTGAACGTATCGCGCTATCCGGTAGTCTGGGAAATGGCCACCCCGGTTGCCCAGTCTTCCCCGGCCGGCCAGACCGCGCAAAGCGAACCGGCCGCAAACGCCGACGAACCTTCCTCCTCCCCCGGCTCATTCGAAACGGGGTCGGCGTCCGAGCCTTACGAGGCGTACGCGACGTCGGACGGGTACGATTCGGCTTCGAGCCTTGCCGGGGAGGAGAGGTCGCGCTGCGCCGAAGGGGTCTGCTCGCTGGGGCCGGCGGCGTCCGGCGAGCCGTCTGATACGAGCCGGGGTGAATACACGTACGAGGATCCGTACCCGGCGGTCGACCGCGCGGCGTCGGCGGACGAACGCGAGCGGGGCTATTCCCCGGAGCCGGGGCCCGACCCCGACGAAAACCCGACCCGGTACGAGGGCTTTGCGCAGCACTATGGCCCGACGCCGTACGGCGCCGATACCTCGTCTTATGACGCCGATACTCCCTCCTACGGTGCCGACACTTCTTCGTCATACGGCGATGACACTTCGTCATACGGCACCGATTCTCCCTCGTATAGCGCCGACACGTCCCCGTACGGCAGCGACACTTCGTCATACGGCGCCGACAGTTCGCCGTATGGCGCCGACACCGCCTCCTCCCCTGCGTGGGACCACGACGACTCGGCGAGCACGTACGACAACTACTCGGACAGCGACGAACCGTACGGCTACTCGGCGGGGAGCACGGAGCAGCACGACTACTCAACCGGCCGCGACGAGCAGTACGACTATTCGGCGGGAGGTACGGAGCCGTACGACTACTCGGCCGACAGCGACGAGCAGTACGAACAACCGCTCAGCGGCGGCGCTGAGCAAGTCGAGCCCTCGGGGCCGTACGCCGGGTCGGGCAGGCCCGGGGATTCGTCCCGCCCGGGCGAAGTCTCTCTCGGCGAGGGTCGGCGCACCGGGGCGGCGTGGCCCGGGGCCCAAGCGGCCCGGCCGGTCGTGCCCGTGGTGCCGCAACGTTCCGGATGGGCGCAGGGTCCGGTGGTGTCACGAGACTCCGAGGTGCGGCAGAGCGACGCCGATGTCGCACCGCAATACGGCCCCGGGCCGAGCTCGCCGGGCGCTTCGTCGACGGGTCTTTCTCGAGAAATCCGCCGTTTGCCGCCGGTCGACGAGCTAAACCCCTTCCTCAACGACGGCTACGATCCCCCGGTGCCCGATGTCTCGGGAATGAACTATCCGAGCACGGGGATGCCAAGGAGAAGTTCGTAGTGACCGCATTCATGCGGTTGTGAACCAGCCGCAGGCCGTATTACCCACACCTCGTTACCAAGCTCCGGCGTGGGAACGCCAGGGACGGGTTCCCAAGCCGGAGTTTGGGAACCAGTTAAGGGCCGGCTTCTCGCAGCGAGACCCGATGAATCGGGTCGCTACGAACACCTTTCGGGCGAGTGCTCAGAACTGCGAGAAGTCGACCACCCTGCCGTCGGCCCGGTTGCCGAGCCGGGCGTGGATTACCGGATCGATCGAGAAGCTGACCGTGCGCACGGAGCCGTCGCAGAGGACGAACTGGCAGCCGGCGGGGTGGGGGCCGCCAAAGGCCCAAGTGTCGGCGGTGCCCGGCCGGTCTTGGCGCAGCGGGTGGTCGACGTCGGCGAAGCGGATCGAGTCGGGGTCGCAGCCGATGTACATGCTCTGGGCGTCGCCCCCGCCTTCCCACGTGGCGTATTTGTCGCGGTTGAGCCGCTTCTCGCCCACGAGATACGTGTTCATGGTCCCGTCGGTCACGTGGGCCTGGCGGACCTCGCTCCGCCAGTAGGAGACGCCGGTGAGCATCGAGGTGTCGGGCCAGCGGTGGCTCGCCGCGGCGGCGATGGTGCCCGGGCCGGCGTGGTACAGGTAGTTCGGCTTGGTGTCGCCGGCGTTGATGCAGTAGCAGGTCTTGCCGATCATGTCCACCGGATCGACGCGCACGCCGCCGATGCCGGGGTTGTTCGGGCGGTTCCAGTCCACGGCGTCGGGCCGGAAGGGGTAGAGGATCGGCCGGCGCCGGCTGGGACAGACGACCAGGGCCAGCGGGGTCTTCTCCAGCTCCTCGGCCGCGGCCTTCTTCTGCTGCGGGGTGCCGCCGGCGCCCATCTGGAAAAGGGCCTCCTGTTCGATAAAGGGGAGCACGTCGTACAGCCACCCGCCGGGCTGGCGTATGCCGAATCCGTGGTCGGGGTCGCCGACCCACTTGTGCCCCCAGCCGCCCGAAGGGTAGAAGCCGTACTTCTCGTGGTGCGCCAGGCAGCCCAGCCCGAGCTGCTTGAGGTTGTTGGCGCACTTGGCCCGGCGTGCCGACTCCCGGGCCCCCTGGACCGCGGGCATCAACAGCGCGATCAGAATCCCGATGATCGTGACGACCACGAGCAGCTCGACGAGCGTAAAACCGCGGCGCGACGTGCCCTTCATCGGTTCGACCTCTTGGGGACGGGCGTTTTGGCGAGAAGCGTGCTTGATGAAGTACTCGCGGCTGTGCCAGAGGGGAAAGGGGATGCGTGTCGATCGACGCCGAACCGCCCTACTCCTGTTAGCGTAGCAGAAAGTGCCGGTTTTCGGAACGGGACGTGGCGACCAATCCCCCTAAAGTAGTGGATCATGCCCGCCCGGATCGGCGTTGACCTCGGCGGGGACTCGGCTTACCCTTCCACCCCTCGTCGTGCAGCGGGAAGGAGATCGTAGCACAGGCGGCCCGCCTGTCGGTACGGAGGAGCGGCCATGGAAGGCACGCTTAGGGTCATCGGGGCGATTCTCGTGGTGGCGACGGCCATCTCAGGGGCGTCGGGGGACGGCTGGTTGGACGACATCCGCGAGGACGTGCGCGACCCGGGCCCGGACTCGACCCCGCCGCCAAAGAAGAAGAAAAAGAAGCGGCACGACGACGGCTCCCACTTCCACTTTCACTTCCACGACTGCGACGATGACGACGACGAGGACTCGGGGCTGTACGACATCGTCGGCTGGTTCGCCGCGTACTGCATCACCTCGCCGATCTGGGGCCCGCACTGTGCGGTGGGCGACGACCTGAGCGTCGAGGGCTTCTTCCCCCGTTTCCCCTACGAGGGGCACTGGCCGGGCTACATGCGGATCGGTGTGCCGTCCACGGCCGGGCGGCGCTTCGCCGGGCGGTTTCGCGTGGACTACGCCGATAACTTCGACGATCTCGAACGAATCGGCGGGCACCTGCTCGTAAGCACCAGCTCGCGTCTCGGGCTGGATACCGAGCTGAGCCGCTTCGAGGAGTCGCTTCACGGCGGTGCCCACGACCAGCTCTGGCTGGGTGACTGCAACGTCGTGTTCCGCTTTGCCCAAAGCCCGCGAAGCCAGTGGCGGGCCGGCATCGGATTCAACTGGCTCGACGACCCGATCGACACGAACTTCGGGTTCAACTTCACCTACGCCTTCGACTTCTTCCCCCGCCGACCGTGGGTCCTCTCGACCGAGCTCGACTGGGGCACGCTGGGCGAGGCCGAGCTGTTCCACTTCCGCAGCACCGCGGGCGTGGTCCTCTGGTCCCTCGAATCCTACGTCGGCTACGAATACTGGGACATCGACCGCAGCCAGACCAGCGCGCTGGTGGCGGGGGTGCAGATGTGGTTCTGAGGCAGTCGTTTGAGACTCCATCGCCCCACGCGCACATGTTCGATGCGTATGCTTGATGCGCATGTTCGTAGCCGCGGGCGGAAGCCCGCGGGGCGCTGCGGCTCCGAACCGCCCCGGGGAGGTGAAAACGGATTTCGATTGCCTCAGGCGCCCACTCGTGGTCAAATGGTGCACAACCGGGATCGCCTTGCGATTCCGTCCTCGTGACCACGTGACGAGCGAGCCATGAGCAGCAACATTCGGCGACTTCGGCGGCGCGCGTTCTCGCGCCGCGGGTTCCTGCAATCGGTGGGCGGCACGGCGGCAGCGGCCGGCAGCGGCTTTTTCTCGGGGGCCCCCGAAGTGCTGTGGGGAGCCACCGCCCCGCGTGGGGCACAAGATGAGCCGGCGCCGCCGGGCGACATGCTGGACTACCGCATCGAGCTTTGCACCGCGCGCGAGGGATTCGACCGCCGCACGGCCAGGACCTGCTGGGCCCAGTCGCGTGCGGGGGTGATTTTGCCGGGCGCGGCCGGCAACCCGGGCGGGCGGCCGCTGGCGATCATCACCACGCAGCCGCTGAACCTTAGCGGCAGCGACGTCTACTACGGCATCCACCAAATGCGCAGCACCGATCTGGGGCGCACGTGGTCGGCGCCCGAGCCGTGCCCGGGGCTCGAGCGCCGCCGCGTAAGCGACCAGGTCGAAGTGGCCCTGTGCGATCTGACGCCCAAGTGGCACGCGGCCAGCCGCCGGCTCCTGGGCACCGGGCACACGGCCTGGTACCGCGGCGACCGCTTGATGCCCGGGCGCCCGCGCGAGACGGGCTACACGGCGTTCGACCCGGCCACGGGCGAGTGGTCGGCGTGGCAGACGCTCGCCATGCCGGACCGGCCGGAGTTCAAGAACGCGGGGGCCGGCTGCACGCAGCGGATCGACCTGCCCGACGGGCGGATCCTGCTGCCGGTCTACTTCAAACGGCCCGACGAGCGGTGCTACAGCGTGGCCGTGCTCCGCTGCCGCTTCGACGGCACGACGCTGGAATACCTGGATCACGGCGACGAGCTGAAACACGACGTGCCCCGCGGGTTTGCCGAGCCGTCGCTGACGAAGTTCGGCGGCCGATTCTTCCTGACGCTGCGGAACGACGTGCGGGGTTACGTCACTTCCGGGCCGGACGGGCTGAAGTTCGACGAGCCGCGGCCCTGGACGTTCGACGACGGCAGCGAGCTGGGCAACTACAACACGCAGCAGCACTGGGTCACGCACAGCGACGGGCTGTTTCTGGTCTACACCCGGCGGGGCGCGAGCAACGATCACGTGTTCCGCCACCGGGCCCCGCTGTTCATCGCCCGGGTCGACACGGAGCGGCTGTGCGTGGTGCGCTCGACCGAGCGGGTGCTGGTCCCCGAGCGGGGCACGCGCATCGGCAACTTCGGCGTGGCCGACTTCACGCCCGAGGAAACCTGGGTGGTCACGACCGAGTGGATGCAGCCGCCCGGCGTGGAGAAGCACGGAAGCGCCAACCGCATCTACGTCACCCGGCTGCACTGGACCCGGCCGAACCGGCTGTTCGGGGGGCAGTAGCCGGGACGCAATCCTGCTGCTAGAATGCACGCTCTTCACGTCGTCCCGTTCGCAGGGGCGGTAGTGTTGGAAGCGCTCCGGGAATTGCTTGTAGTAACCCGATTCATCGGGTTTGGATGCGGAAACTGCTTGTAGTGACCCGATTCATCGGGTCTGGATCCGGAAAGGCGGCCTTTGACTGGCTCAGGACCGCATCAATGCGGTCACTACGGACTTTACACGGAGGTACGCGATGACCACTTCCCCGCCGTTTGCCCATCTGCACTGCCACAGCCACTTCAGCCTGCTCGACGGGCACAGCACGATCCCGGGCCTGCTCGAGCGGGCCCATGCGTTGCGAATGAACGCGCTGGCGCTGACGGACCACGGCAACCTGCACGGGGCGGTTCAGTTCTTCCAGCAGGCCAAGAAGTTCGGCGTGAAGCCGATCCTCGGGCTCGAGGCCTACGTCGCGCCTGGCAGCCGGTTCGAGAAGGACGCCCGGGGCATGAAGGAGGCCAGCTACCACCTGACGCTCTTGGCCCAAAACCGCAAGGGGTTCAAGAATCTGATCAAGCTCTCGTCGCTGGCCTTCCTCGAAGGGTTCTACTTCAAGCCGCGGATCGACAAGGAGCTGCTCGAAGCCCACAGCGAGGGCCTGATCTGCCTAAGCGGCTGTGTCTCCAGCGAGCTGAGCCGGATCCTGCTGGCCGGGGGCGAGCCGAACTTTGAGCGGGCCAAGGAGGTGGTCGGCTGGTTCGTTAAGGTGTTCGGCGACCGCTACTTCATCGAGATACAGAACAACGGGCTCGAGGTGCAGCGGGTCGTCATGGAAGGGGCCTGCAAGCTGGCCGACGAGATGGGGTTGCCGCTGGTGGCCACCAGCGACGTCCACTACGTGGCCGCCGAGGACCACGACGCCCAGGACGTGCTCTTGTGCGTCAACACGGGCAAGTTCCGCACCGACACCGACCGGATGAAGATGGAGAGCCGGGAGTTCTATCTCAAGAGCCCGGAGGAGATGTACGCGGCGTTTCCCGGGCGCGAGGACGCGGTGGCCCGGTCGCAGGAGATCGCCGACAGCGTCGACATCCAGCTCAGGCTGGGGCGGCGACACTTCCCGGTCTTCACGCCGCCCGAGGACAAGACCTCGCAGGACTACCTTCGCGAGCTGTGCATAGCCGGGCTTAAGGAGCGTTACGCCGACGATCCCCGGCGGTGTACCGGCGGCGAGCTGGCGCTCGAGGTCACCGAGCGGCTCGAGCGGGAGCTGGGGGTCATCGACAAGCTGGGCTTTCCCAACTACTTCCTGATCGTGTGGGACTTCGTGCGCTTCGCCCGGGAGCAGGGGATCGAGGCCACCGCCCGGGGCTCGGGCGTGGGGTCGCTGGTCTGCTACGCCCTGCACTTAAGCCACGTCTGCCCGCTTCAGTACGACCTGCTCTTCGAGCGGTTCCTCGACGAGAACCGGCGCGAGGCCCCGGACATCGACATCGACTTCGACCAGCTCCGGCGCGGCGAGGTGATCCAGTACGTCAAGGACACGTACGGAGTGGATACGGTTGCCCAGATCGGCACGTTCGGCACGCTGGCGGCCCGGGCGGCGATCCGCGACGTGGGGCGGGCCCTGGGGTTGCCCATCCCGCGGGTCGACGCCGTGGTGGCCAAAGTGCCCGAGCAGCTCGGCATCACGTTGGAGAAGGCCCTCGAGAAGAGCGACGAGCTGAGGAAGCTCCGCGACAGCGACCAAGACGTGCGCGAGCTGCTGAACCTGGCCGTGCAGATCGAAGGGTTGGCGCGCAACGTGGGCACCCACGCCGCGGCCGTGGTCATCGCCGACAAGCCGCTTGTGGAGTACGTTCCCGTCCAGCGGATCCAGAACAAGGAGGAGATCATCACCCAGTGGGCCATGGCCGACGTCGAGGCGGCCGGGCTGCTGAAGATGGACTTCCTGGGCCTGAGGAACCTGACGATCCTCTCGAAGGTGGTGGCCCTGATCGAGCAGACCACGGGCGAGCGGGTCGATCCGTACCGCTTCCCGCTGGACGACGAGGCGACGTTCCAGCTCTTCTGCCGTGGTGAGACCAAGGGAATTTTCCAGTTCGAGAGCGGGGGGATTCGCGATCTCTTGACGCGGATGAAGCCGGACCACTTCCGCGACATCATCGCCACGAACGCCCTGTATCGCCCCGGCCCGCTCGAAGGGGGCATGGTCGACGACTACATCCAGGTCAAGCACGGGCGCAAAGAGGCAGAATACCCCCATCCCGTGATGGAGGAGGTGCTCGAGACCACCCACGGCGTGATGGTCTACCAAGAGCAGGTGATGCGGATACTGAACCGGCTGGGCGGCATCGAGCTGGCCAACGCCTACACCTGCATCAAGGCGATCAGCAAGAAGAAGCTCCCGACCATCGCCAAATTCCGCGAGCAGTTCATCGAAGGGGCGCACGAGAAGGGGCTCACGAAGAAACGGGCGGAAGAGCTGTTCGGGATGATCGAGAAGTTCGCGGGCTACGGGTTCAACGCGTCGCATTCAACGGCCTACGCCCTGATCGCCTACATGACGGCCTATCTCAAGGCCCATTACCCGATCGAGTTCATGGCGGCCCTGCTTTCGAGCAACATCTCCAACCGCAACTTCAAGAAGAAGGACTCGGTGGTCGAGCACCTCGAGGACTGCGCTCGCATGCACATCGCGGTCGTCCCGCCGGACGTGAATGCCAGCGGTACCGAGTTCACGGTGGCCGGGGGGAAGATCCACTTCGGGCTGTCGGCCATCAAGGGCTGTGGCGAGGGGGCGGCCACGGCCATTGCCGCCGAGCGCGAGAAGAACGGCCCCTACCGCAGCCTGTTCGACTTCTGCGAACGGCTCGACCCGCACGTCGTGGGGCGCCCGACCATCGAAACGCTGGTCAAGGCCGGGGCGTTCGACTCGTTCGGGGCCAGGCGTTCGCAGCTCTGGGCCGTAGTGGATCGGGCGATGCAGTCGGGGGCCGCCGCCGCCGCCGACCGGCGCAGCGGCCAGAAGGGGCTCTTCGCCGACCTCGACGACGAGCAGCCCGACGAGCCCGAGGACCTAAACCTCCCCGACCTGCCCGAGTGGGAGGAACGCGACCGCTTGGCCAAGGAGCGCGAAGTGCTGGGGTTCTATCTCTCCAGCCACCCGCTCGACGAGCACCGCGAAACCCTGGAGACCTACCGCTCGCACACCACCGCCGATCTGCCGAACCTGAAGCACCGCAGCGAGGTGACGCTCGGCGGCATGATCTCGGCCATCGCCCTGAAACACACCAAGAACCCCAAGCCGGGCAGCCCCAGCCGATACGCCATGTTCGACATCGAGGATACCGAGGGGATGGTCCGCTGCATCCTCTGGCCCGACCAGTACGTGAAGTACGGCGAGCTTCTCGCCGGCGACGCGATTCTCTTCGTCCGCGGCGCGGTCGACAAACGGCCCGGCAGTGAAGAGGCCAACATTATTGTCAACGAGCTGCTCATCCTCGAGGCGGCCCCCGCCCGATATACCCACGGCGTTGTGGTGCGAGTCTCGGAAGCCGACCATGGCCAGCAGGGGCTCGAACGGCTCTACGAGATCCTCCGCGGCTACCCGGGCGATTGCGTGGTCCACTTGGCGATCCGCCTGAACGACGGGCGCCAGGTCCACTGCCAGTGCGACCGCCTCCGCGTGGCCATCAACAGCGAGATGCGCTCCCGCGTCGCCGACCTCCTCGGCCCCGCCCAGTTCCAGCTTCTCGGAAAAAGGTGAGTGGTACCTTTTTTGCCGCAAGATGAGGCAAATAGGCAATTCTTGAAACCTTCCCAGATCGCCTACTTTGCCGCAAAAAAGGTACGTAGTACCTTTTTGGGGATTGGCGTTGCGTCGCCGGCGCGATTTTGGTAGGTACGCCCGCCCCTTTCGGCAGCGGGCGCTGTCGCCGCGCAGGTTCTCTGCCGGCAGGCCCCCGGGGCGGCTGCGGGGCCCCCTGGGTGAACTCGTCCTTCGCAAACTGGCCAGCTTGCGTGTTTTCGCAACTGCGGCCCGCCTAACTCGGGATAAGGATGTCCCCCATGAAACGCCTCATCCTCCGCATCGCCGCGCTGGGAACTGTGGTTGTGCTGGGATTGATCGCCATTGCTCAGGCCCAGCGCGGGTCGGACGCGTCGTCCGTCGCCTCGGAGGAGAACCCTTTGAGATCTGCCGCCACAACGGTCGCCGAAGGGACCGAGCCGGGGCGAATCGCATCGGCGGCCGAGGGGGCCTCCCCTTTGCGTGAGGCGGTCCCGCCGGGCATGGCCGAGAATCCCCTGCGGCCCGACGCACGCCTGACCTCGGCCACGATCGAGACCCCACCCTCCCGGCTGGAAACCGAGCCGAGCCCGCTGCGTTCGGCCGCCGGCCCCTTGCCCACCGAGCACCCGTCGCCCGCGCTGGGCGATCCCTTCGGGCTCCGCAACCAGCCCGTGGCAGTAGCGGACGATCCCCCAGCCGGCTTGGCCACGGCGGAGATGTCGAACATCCCCGATGGACCCGGCTTGGCAACCGCCGACCCGCGGGTCGCGGCCGAACCAAGGGCCGCGGCGGACGATCGCTTCCCCGGGCCGCTCGACGCCGCCGGCTCCCCGCACGGCGGCCTTGCCACAACGCGCCCGCCCGCCGGGCCCTTGTCGGAGGGCTTCGGCCCGCCCCCCAGCGGCTCGCTCGGGGGCGAGATGATGGCTGCGGCCCCGCCCGTGGGTCATCCGCTCCGGGACGATCCGGGCGAGAAATTACGGGAAATCCCACCGGCCGACGCCCTGGGCTCGGCGCCCCACGAGCCGGCCCCGTTCCACATGGACCCGGCCACCGGCGGATCGAGCATCCCGCCATCGCTGCCGCCCGACACCGGCCGGCCCGGCCTGGCCGAGCCCGAAACGGGCGCCGACGCCCTGGCAGGCCCGTTGGGCGGCATGGACGAGGCCAACGGCCAGCCGGGGGCCAAACACCTCGAAGGCCCCCAGAGCCCGCAGATCACCGTGCAGAAGACGGCGCCCGCGGAAGTCCAGGTGGGCAAACCTGCGGTGTTCCAAGTGACCGTGCGCAACATCGGCCCGGTGGCTGCCGCCGACGTACAGGTCCGCGATCGCGTGCCCCAGGGCACGCGTCTGGTGGCCACCAAGCCGCAGGCGTCGCTGGGTGCCCGGGGCGAGCTCGTCTGGGAGCTGGGCACGCTCGAGCCGGGCGGCGAATCGACCGTCGAGATGCAGCTCATGCCCACCGCCGAAGGCGAAATCGGCAGCGTGGCGACCGTCGTGTTCAGCGCCGACGCCTCGGTGCGCACCACCTGCACCAAGCCCGAGCTGGTGGTCAACGCCTCGACGGCCGACCGCGTGCTCATCGGCGAGCAGTTGACTCTGAAGATCGAGATTTCCAACCCCGGCAGCGGGGCCGCCACCGGCGTGGTCCTGGCCGAGCACGTGCCGGCCGGGCTCCGCCATCCCGCCGGCGCCGATCTGGAGTACGACGTCGGCACGCTCAAGCCGGGCGAGAGCCGCAAGCTGGAGCTGGTGCTCGACGCGGTGCGGGCCGGCACGGCCGCCAACCTGCTGGTGGCCCGGGCCGAAGGCAACCTGATGGTCGAGGACCGGCTCGACGTCGAGGTGGTCGCCCCCAGCCTGAACCTCGCGCTGGACGGCCCGAAGCGGCGGTTCCTCGAGCGGGAAGCGGTCTACGAAGTCTCGGTCCACAACCCGGGCACGGCGGCGGCCGAGAAGGTCGAGCTGGTCGCCTACCTGCCGCCCGGTTTGCAGTTCGTCAGCGCCAACAACCAGGGCCACTACGACGCCGACAACCGGGCCGTCTTCTGGCGACTGGCCGAGCTGCCGATCAACGAGACGGGCACCGTGGAGCTGGTCACGATGCCGGTGCAGGCCGGCCAGCAGAAGATCCGGCTCCGCAGCACGGCCGAGAAGGGCGTTCAGGCCGAGCAGGAGCACCCGGTCGTGATCGAGGGCATCGCCGCGATCATGTTCGAGGTGGCCGACGTCAGCGACCCGGTCGGCGTTGGGGGCGAAACCACCTACGAAATCCGCGTGGTCAACCAGGGCACCAAGGCCGCGGGCAACGTGCGCCTGGCGGTGGACCTGCCGCCGGAGCTTCGCCCCGTGGCCGCCGAAGGCCCCACGCGCAACGCCCTGGAGGGCAACCGCGTCCTCTTCGAGCCGCTGGCCCGCCTGGCCCCCAAGGCCGACACCACCTACCGCGTCCGCGCCCGTGCCCAGCGCCCCGGCGACCTCCGCATCCGCGTCCAAGTCCTCACCGACGAGCTGCAAAGCCCGGTGGTCAAGGAAGAGAGCACGCGGGTCTACTCCGACGAGTAGCCGCCAGCCCGGTAGCATGGGCCCCCGGCCGTAGCATGGGCCCGCGGCCCGTGCAGCCTATCCGAAAAGGGGTCAGACCCCCTTGGATTAAGGGGTCTGACCCCTTTTCGGATACGAACCCCCGCCCCCGTCCTGTCATTGTGCCCAGCCCCCTTGCGCGGCGGCCAGAAACCGCCGTTGCAGGGCGCTCCCTAAACTGGTTTACTGCAAGCACTAACGTCGATCCGGTCACCCTACTTGCTATTCAAGGACGACACGGACTCTCCGCGCGAACGTGCTACGGCTCGGAAGCTTCCTCGATCTGTCTCCGCGTGAGCCAGCGTCGTTGAGCCCGACGAATGCGAAGGATGCGAACGACATCACCATCGATGGTGAAAAGGACGCGAAAGACGTTCGGTCGCTTGCCGAAATGGAACTCGCGAAGCTCGATGTCCACTTTGGCGTCTTCCTTCGCCAGCGGGCATCGCTGGGGATTGGCGTCGAGCGTCTCCAGAGCAGTCCGGAATCTTTCCAACCATCGTGCCGCGGTCTGCGGCGCGTGCCGCGCCGCCCAGGTGTACGCGTCGTCCAGATCGTTGGTCGCGAGGCGCTGCAGACGCACGCGGTACTTCACGCCTCTCTCCCAATCCCGTGCTTCCGGCGAATGTCCTCCACGGCGTCGTCCAAGGAAACGCCCTCGTCACCGGCTCGCCACTCGGCCAGGGCTTCCCGCACCGCCCCCAGGTCCTCCTCTTCCTCGACCAGGGCCTGGAAGGCATCGCGCAGCAGGTCCTCCTCGGAACCGTAGCGGCCGGTAGCCATCCGCTCGCGCACGAAGTCCTGCAGATCAGCCGGAAACGGAAACGTCATGGCACGCTCTCCCGGAGTCTTTCCCTCGATCACCACTCCATTCTAGCCGACCACAATCCTCGCGGCAATCCGGCCATGCCGTGCGCCGCGCTCGGGGTTTGTCTTCAAATGCCCCCGGCTTGTCCGGAGGATAGTTGGGCTCGCGGCTACCGCAGGCGTCGCTCTCCCCCGTGTTCTTCCCGGCGGGGGCGAAGCCGCCGCCGAAGAAGACAACAAGAGGATGGCCGCCGGCCGGTGTAGCGGCGAACGTGAACCTCCCCCGGGCAAGGCGGGGGCATCAAGTAGACCAGATCGACCCTTTGGGCCCCGACGACCCCCGGGAATTCACCGTCGTGGACGAAGAGACGTTCTGGGTCGAGTTCTGATCGTCGCCCGCACCCACTGACCCAAAGCGCGCGGGGAGAGTGCGCCCGTGCCGCGGAATTTGCCCCCACGCGAGCCACAAAACCTCCCGCCGGCCCGCGGCGTGGCCGGCACGTCTTACCCCGAAAGGCCCCCAAGACGGCCGGAGGGGTCAGGAGAGGGAGGAGCAGCCAGCACCCCTCCCTTTCCTGACCCTCTTGACTCTTCGCCTACGGGAAGTCAAACTTCCCATCAGTCTACGAAAAACCAGACTTCCTATCAGTGTCCTTAAGGAGAAGCCGAGAGCGCAATCGTATGGCTGCTGAACGCGAGTAGCACGCTAAGGCGAGCCGAGATGTGAGGGCAAGCATGAATACGAGCACGCTGACCTTCAACGACCTGAAACGGGAGGTCAATGAGTTTGGGGAGCGATTTCCTAGGCTCAAGGACGACGATCTCTTCGTGCTGTGGTTTCTGCGAGCGTACGTGACCGACAGCGATGAGCGCGCTGTGGAAGGGATCACCGGTGGTTCGAACGACAAGGGTGTGGACGCGCTGTTAATCGACGAGAACGCGCAGGCCGTGTTCATCGTCCAGGGGAAGTACCGCCGGAGGCTGGGTGAGAAGATTGAGAACCGCAGCGACGTCATCGCTTTTGCCGAGTTGGCGGACTTTTTGCATACGTGGGAAGACGATGAGGCTCAGGCGTTCCTCTCCGATGCCCACGCGGCCGTTGCCGAAATGCTCCGCACCGCACGGAAGAAGGTGCAGAAGCAGAAATACCGAACTTGGCTGTACTTCGTCACCACCGGCAAGGTCAGCCCGACCGTTCGCAAAGACGTGCAGCAACAGGTCCGAAATCTCGGCCAACAGGTGCGGATCGAGGTCATTGGCGGAAAGCGGGCCATGTTGTTGTTCCGCGATTACCTCGACGGCGTGGCGCCACCAATTCCGACGCTCGACCTCGAAATGGAGGCCGGTTCCGGCGTTAAGGTCGACGGCACGACTCACCGATTCGACATGAGAACGAAGGTGGACTCGTGGGTGTTTTCGATGCGGGGCGACGCGGTCGCGGCCCTCTACGAGCGGTCCGGACGGCGCCTGTTCGCGCGCAACATCCGCGGCTTTCTCGGCATAGACGGAAAGAGAGGGAACACTGTCAACCAGGGGATGCTGGCGACGCTGAAGAGCGAACCGGAGCGATTCTTCTATTACAACAACGGCATCACGATTGTCTGCGATGAGGCCGAACAGAAGATCTCACAGGGTCGCAATGTGCTCCAAGTCGGCAATCCGCAGATCATCAACGGCCAACAGACGACACGCACGCTGGCGACGTGTCCGCAGCATGCCGCAAAAGCGAGCGTGCTGGTGAAGGTGATTCGCGTCCCACGAGACACGGACGACGACGGCGAGGCATTCGAGGCCCTAGTGTCGCAGATTGTC
>Ga0180437_10003725_pt1 | contig 22361 bp, 18 predicted proteins | sample SS_ome_4_FD_132410 | JGI IMG/M metagenome (GOLD analysis project Ga0180437, IMG submission 132410) | Hypersaline lake sediment archaeal communities from the Salton Sea, California, USA - SS_3_D_1 metaG | ecosystem: Environmental > Aquatic > Non-marine Saline and Alkaline > Hypersaline >...
CGTCACGTAGCCACTGGACCAACTCCACGGGTTGGTCCGACAGATCGTCCTCGAGCAGGGCACCCGGCACCCTGCGCACGTCGAAGACCGGCAACCGCGTGAGATCCAGCTTCGCGACGGCCGCCTGAACCCGTGCGAGCTCACGCGCCGTGGCCTCGAGCGCCGCGGGCGTTCCCATCTCCTCGGCAGTGGCTCCTTGAAGGTGCTCAAAGAGCGTCCAGAGCTGGCCGTCCACCATCTCGCTCGCAATCAGTCGCGGTGCACCTTCGGGCACGATCCTCTCGAGAAGGGCGTGCACGTCGGTCACCTGCGGGAACAGCGGAGTGAAGCTGGCCTTGAGAACGACACTGCCGAAACGCGCCGTCACGCCCCACCGTTTGGTCTGGAGGATTTCCGGGGTATCAACCTCGCGCGCACAGGCAGAAGCAACCCACTGTGAGGCGGCGTCTAGGGCGATGTGCTCGTGGGGCCACGCGGGTCGCTCGTTCGTCATTGCTCAATCTCCAGGGCCAGTACTGCGGGTCGAAAAGGATTATGTGCCGCGCAGCCGCCACATAATCCAGAGTTGAAGGCTTTGCCGGGCAAAGCTTGGCCGTGCGTCATACATTGTACCTGTATTTGGGATTTGGGGCAAATGCCCAATCGGAGAGCTGGGCCAATCACGGGGCTGATGGAGACCAGCCTGCCCCGGAGAAGTAGGATCTGGCAAGTTGTCAAGGTCCTTACCCCAGATCGATGCCTGGGAAAGTCAAAGATCAGCCGGATGAGGGGCCTGATCACGAGGTTCTTTGGCTACCCGGCAGGCGGAACCGAGGATGCCAGGAGAGGCACGACGCCACATCGCATTGACATGCAGGGAGCCGGGGCACATGCCCCGGCTCTGGGGACTACCAAATTCCAATCTGCAGCTCTAACTCAACCTTCCAACCGCGCATACTCCTCTTCGATCAGACTCTCATCGAGCTTCTTGAAGAGTGGCGCCGGCGGACGCAGCGCCTGCCCCGGTGGCAGTTCACTCTTCGCCCAGGTGCCTATAGCGCCGCTGTGATCGTAGGTCAGGGCGTTGTGCGTGCGCGTTTCCTCCTCGTACTCGACCACCTGCTGCGTGCCGAAGAGCTGCCCCTCGTAGCCCAGGTACTCGTGGAGCTGTTGGGCGGTGTGCGGCAGGATCGGTGCCGGTAGTGTCCTCAGGTTGTTCACCACGCGCAGGATCACATATACGCTCGTCGCTGCCGCAGCCGGATCCTCCTTGATCTGGAACCAGGGCTGACGCTGCGCGTCAGCTGGGCAGTTGCTTCGCAACTGCGGCCTCGTGGGCTAGGGCCTCGCCCAGGCCTGGCCTGAGCAACGCCGAAGGGGCAGCCCGGAACTTGCAGGCGTTGTGCAAGTCGCCCACCGTTTGGAAACCGGCCTCCACCTTCTCCAGCAGCGCCCGGTCCTCGGCATCGAGTTCGCCCGGCTCCGGCACCCGACCGTCGAAGCGCTTGTAGGCGAACGACAGCATGCGGTTCGCCAGGTTGCCCCAGGTGGCCACCAGCTCGTTGTTGTTCCGCTCGACGAAATCCTCCCAGGAAAACTCGGTGTCGCGGGTCTCGGGCGCAGTGGCGGTCAGGTAGAAGCGCAAGGCGTCGGGGTCGTACTTGCTCAGGAAGTAGGGCACCTCCACGAACGCGCCGCGGCTCTTGCTGAGCTTCGTTCCCTTGAAATTGAGGTATTCATGGTCACAAGGGACAAATCGCTTCCGTCTTGACTGCCCGGCTGGCGATCGGTTTGGGCCAGAAACAACTTGGAAATGCCTGATTCGGACTTACCAGTGGGAGCGGGCACGTCGGCTCGCCCAGTCGGTGGATGAGGGGAACCATGAGCCTTGCCGTTCCGTCACGTGAGAAGCGGAGACGGTGAAGGAGCGGTCAAGTCCTCACCATGCTAGAACACCTTCGTCGTTTCCGCAATGCTCGCAGGGCATGGTGACACCATAGGTGCACTTGTTGCAGCTCTTGCAGTGCCACTCCCGCCAGTCGCGGCATTGGCGGCACACCTGACAATGCCAGGTGCAGCTATCCTCTACTACGTCGTTCCAGCAGAAGGAATACCAATAGCCCCCACCGCATTCTGGGCAGATGTGCATGCCCAACAGCTTCTCTAGAGGCACACTCTCGTGTCCACAGGGCAGCTCGTAGGCTGTCCTCAGCTCTCGATCAGTTAGGGCCTTGCACGCTTCGATGTTTTGGATCGTGCAGACGGTCAGGTTTTCGACATCGACCCCGTTCAGTGGATTCTGGCAATCCGTACAGCCGCAGTGTTCATCGCAAGGTTCGTTGTTCTTGAGACAGTTGCACCGATAGGTTTGGCAGCCTGTCTTGCAGTTGCAGTGATGTTCCTTTTTCACACTGGCACTCCCTGACAATATGGAAGGTTGTCGCACGTCTCGGATGCAGGTTCTCTCCGTACGCTCATTTAGGTGCAGCGTCGGCTTGATCCATCAACTCCTTCGCCCGAGCCAGGAAAAACGTGTTTAGCTCGTCCAACGACAGCGGCTTGACCATCTGGGGAAGCACTCTGACACTTTCTACCTGTGCGAGAGCCATGGCCAGCCAATAGTCATCCATGCCGACATGTTTTCTACGCGCGAGTCTTACCAGTTGGTCGAATGGTAGGAACTCTCGAACAACGAAATAGACGTCCACAAAGTCTTTCGGTTCTGCCCGGTCGAATAGCGCCGAGAGCTTGTTGCAGGCAATGTCCGTGGGGTTGTCGACCCAGAGATTTAGGGCCGGGTCCAGGCGAGTTGGCTCCAGGCGGTAGGGGCTGTCCTGGGCAAAATCGAATTCAACCCGCTCGCCACCAGGAGATGCAACAAATGCCTCCAGAAACGTGCCCAATGTCCGGGTGAATGTGATCTCTAGGCCGAGCCGGCTGGCAATTTCCAGCATTGTTGGCGGCACCTGTGCCACGGCTGTGGGATTCTCTGTGAAGAGGTCCAGATCCACCGAGTAGCGGTGGTGCAGATACAATGCTGCCAACGCTGTACCACCCGTGAGAAAGAACTCCTCCCGAAGTGGGGACTGGCCAATCTCGCGGAGAAGCCTACGCTGAAGGGGTGTCAGCAAATCCATGGCGCAACCTGACATCCGGAAAGCTGAAATACCATTCCCAGAACTGGCGAACCCTATCGGGGAGTACTAGGTGGGGCAGATAGGCATAGATGGTACGCAGGCCGAGCTCCCGGATGTCTTCCAGGCGTCCCCGAGTCAACACTCGCGCGATGTACCATCGCCGGAATGCCTCGTCCTGATATTCGTCGTCCGGTATCTCGTAATCCCATACAAGGTCGGGATTTATGGGCAATGCGTCTAGACCCGCCACAGTGCTTTCCTCCTGCCTGTATTCTACCATGGTTCCCGTAGCTGCGCAATCTCTTGCGAGTCTGAAAGAGCCGGGGTATGGGCCCCGGCTCTCAAATCTCGACTCACAACTCTGCTTTTATCCTTCCAGCCGCGCGTACTCCTCCTCCACCACGCTCTCGTCCAGCTTCTTGAACAACGGCGCCGGCTGTCGCAGCAGCCTGCCCTGAGCCAGTCGAAGGGCCTGCCCCGGCGGCAATTCACTCTTCGTCCAGGCCTGCACTGAGCGTAGCGAATGTGTGCCGACGGCACCGCTGTGGTCGTAGGTGAACGCCCCGTGCGAGCGCGTCTGCTCCTGGTACTCCACTACCTGCTGAGTTCCGAAGAGCTGGCCATCGTACCCCAGGTACTCGTGCAGCTTCTGTGTCCTGTGCACAGCACAGGCGTGTGGTGCAGGATCGCCGCCAGGATCGTCTTCAGGTTGTCCACCACGCGCAGGATGACGTACACCGTCGTCGCCGCTGCCTGCCGATCCTCCTTGATCTGGAACCAGGGCGCCTTGCGGTCCAGGTAGCCGTTGGCCTCGCGGGCCAGGGCCAGGCACTCGCCCAACGCCGCCCGGAACTTGCAGGCGTTGTACAACTCGCCCACCGTCTCGAAGCCAGCCTCCACCTTTTCCAGGAGCGCCTGGTCCTCGTCATCCAGCGGGCCGGGCTCTGGCACCTTGCCGTCGAAGCGCTTGTAGGCGAAGCTCAGCATGCGGTTCGCCAGGTTGCCCCAGGTGGCGACGAGCTCGTTGTTGTTCCGCTCGACAAAGTCCTCCCAGGAGAACTCGGTGTCACAGGTCTCGGGGGCGGTGGCGGTCAGATAGAAGCGCAAGGCATCGGGGTCGTACTTGCTCAGGAAGTAGGGCACTTCCACGAAAGCGCCACGGCTCTTGCTCAGCTTCGTTCCCTTGAAGTTGAGGTATTCTCAGACACAGGGTGCAAAACCCTCTCAGTGTGAGTGCGCGGCTCATCGTTGGTAGAGGACTTGCCACAACCTCTACCGGTGCCCTGTAGAACCTGTTGGTGGACACTAGCGGCGGGTTGGGCAGACTCAATCACTGTCGGTTTCGTGGATCGCTGCTCGCGGTCCAACTTGGCTAGACCGCTAGGCCATAGCCCACTGACAGCCAGTTGGCACTGCGGGTAGATTGTGATACAATAGGGAATAGATCGCTTGAATTGGAACCGAGACACTGCCCTTTGATGGCCCTGGGAGTGACAGCATGCCCGCAATGATCGGCACACTGCTCAATGGGCGCTACCGCCTTGAAGCCGAACTCGGCGAGGGCGGCATGGGCCGGGTCTACCGCGCCCACGACAACTTGCTGGACCGTAACGTCGCGGTCAAAGTGTTGTTGCAGGCTGCGCTGGATAGCGAAAAGCGCGCCCGCCTGCTGCGTGAAGCCCAAGCCGCCGCCCGTCTGAATCACCCCAACGTCGCCTCTGTCTACGATGCAGGCGAGACCGATGGTTCACCCTTTATTGTGATGGAACTCGTGGAGGGTCCATCGCTGCATGAACAGCGCCCGGAAGCTCTGGATCATATTCTCGCCATCGCCTGCCAGGTGTGTGCCGCTCTGGAACACGCCCATGCCCACGGCATCGTCCACCGTGACCTCAAGCCGGAGAACGTGCTGCTGGCGCCAGATCCCTCAACGGGGACACACAGCACAGCCAAGCTGGTGGACTTTGGCCTGGCCCGCTCTCTGGCCTCGCGGTTGACCAGTGAAGGCACCATCGTTGGCACTGCATTCTACCTGGCGCCGGAACTGGCGCTGGGCCAGGACTTTGATGGCCGCGCCGACCTGTATTCGCTGGGCGTGATGTTGTACGAACTGACGACCGGCCGCCTGCCCTTTCTTGCCGACGATCCGGTCGCCGTGATCTCCCAACACCTGCACGCGCCGGTGGTCCCACCGCGCGCCAAGAATCCCGGCATCCCGCCCGCACTTGACCGCCTGATCGTCCACCTGCTGTGCAAGAACCCGGACGACCGTCCCAGTTCTGCAGCCGAGGTATTGCGTTCGCTCGACTCGCCCGAACTCTTGGACACACAAGACCTTCCCGGGGAAGAGATCTCGGTGCTGGAGCGGATCGAGCGGGGCCGGATGGTGGGGCGTGAGCGTGAGTTGCACGAGGCCAGGGTCCTGTGGAACCAGGCGCTTTCGGGCCAGGGACGGACGCTGCTCATCCGCGGTGAGCCGGGCATCGGCAAGACGCGGCTCGTGCGCGAACTGGTCACCCAGGCTGAGGTCACGGGGAGCAGGGCGCTGCTGGGCGCCTGCTACGCTGAGGGTGGCGTGCCGTACGCGCCCTTTGCCCAGATCCTGCAGCAGGCCCTCGATATTGGCGTCTACGAGAGCCTGAATCTGCCCGAGTTTGTGCTGGCCGACTTGTTCACCCTCGCGCCCGCCCTGCGCCTCCGCTTCCCTGCTGCTACGGCAGGCCCTTCGGCCCCGCTCAGGACAAGCCCACCGCTCGACGATCCCCGGGCCGAGCAACATCGCCTCTTTGAGAGCCTGGTACTCCTCTTCGCGGCGCTGAGCGAGCAGGCCCCGTTGCTGCTCGTCCTGGAAGACGCCCACTGGGCCGGCAGCGGTACCCTCTTCTTGCTGCGGCACCTGGCCCGGCAGATGCAGCGCGCGCGGGTGATGATCGTCGCCACCTACCGCCAGGTGGAGCTGGATGCCGCGCGGCCCCTCCACGAGGTGCTGCTGGATCTCCAGCGCGAGCGGTTGGCAACCCGCCTGAACCTGTCCCGGCTCGACCGCGAGCAGACAGGGGAGCTGCTGGAGATCCTCTTTGACGAGGAGATAGCCCCCGAGTCTCTGGCCGGCATCTACGCTGAGACCGAAGGGAATCCGTTCTTCATCGAAGAAGTGTGCAAGGCCCTGGTGGGAAGCGGCAAACTGTACTTCCAGGATGGGCGCTGGCACCGGCCAAGCATGGAGGAGCTGGGAGTTCCGCAGAGCGTGCGGGTGGCGATCCAGTCACGGCTCAACGTGCTGCCCGCCGAGGCCCAGGAAACCCTGCGCCTGGCGGCCATCTTGGGGCGTGAGTTCGAGTTCGACATCCTGGCCGAGGCCAGTGACCACGATGAAGAGGTGCTGATCGAAGCGCTGGAGGACGCCGAGCGAGCCCTGTTGGTCGAAAAGGTGAGCCCGGAGGCGGGGGGGACCTTTGCCCTGGTCCACGGTCTGATCGCCAGCACACTGATCGAGAGCACCCGCACCCTGCAGCGGCGGCAGCTCCACCGCCGGGCGGCTGCGGCCATCGAGGCCCGGCGCCCGGACGACAGCTCTCGCCTGGAGGCCCTGGCCTATCACTACAGCGAGGCAGGCGAGGGCGAAAAGGCAGCGAACTATCTGCTGCAGGCAGGAGACCAGGCGCGCGTCCTCTACGCTCACCGGGAGGCGATAGACTATTACCAGCAGGCGTTGCACTATCTGCAGGAGCAGGCAGCGCGTTCGGACGAGCCGGAACGGGACCTCCGGCGTGCCGCGCGCACGCTGATGAAGCTTGGCTTGACCTATCACAACGCCTACGAGTTCCGGGCATCCCGCCAGGCCTACGAGGAGGGCTTTGCCCTATGGCAGCGGGCGGGGGAGGCGGAACCGGCCGTCCCGCTCCCTCCGGCTCCGCATGCTCTCAGGATGAAGACTACAACTCCCCCCACGCGCCTGGATCCAACCATGGCTGGCCCCGTCTCGAGTGTTGCAGTCATGCAGCTCTTCAGCGGGCTGGTGGAGCTGACCCCGGAGATGGACGTCGTGCCCGACGTGGCGCGCTCCTGGGAGGTGTTGGAAGGCGGGCGCAAGTACGTCTTTCACCTGCGGAACGATGGGCGATGGAGCGACGGTGCCCCCGTGACGGCGGGGGACTTTGCGTATGCCTGGAAGCGGCTGCTGGATCCGGCCACAGGGGCGCGCGAGGCAAGCCTGCTGTACGACATCAAGGGGGCCAGGGCCTTCCACCGGGGAGAGGGTGAGTGGGGGGATGTGGGAGTGCGCGCCCTGGACGAGGTCACTCTGGCGGTAGAACTGGAAGAACCAACGGGGTACTGGCTTCACTTGCTGACCGGCTCACTCACCTATCCCCTGCCCCGGCACGTGGTGGAAGCGCACGGCAAAGCCTGGACGGAGGTGGAGCACATTGTCACCAACGGTCCTTTCAGGCTAGAGTCCTGGCAGCCACGGCGGTCGTTGGTCCTGTCTCGCAACCCCGGGTATCGTGGCCGGTTCCCGGGAAATATACAGCGGGTGGAGCTGTCCTCACAGGGCGATCCGCTGGCGCCTGATGAGGTCGGTAGCGTGGACGCCTTCTTTGGATTTCCACTGGTGAAGATGATAGACAGCGCCCTGCAGCAGCAGCATGGTGAGATCTATGTGTCGCAACCTGCGCTGTACACCAGCTACCTGGGGCTCGATGTGAGCCGGCCGCCGTTTGACGACCCCCGGGTGCGCCGGGCCTTTGCCCTCGCCATCGACAGGGAAGCGCTGTCGTACGAGGAGCTGTGGGGAACTATCCCGGCCACAGGCGGTTTCATCCCGCTGGGGATGCCGGGCCACTCGCCTGGGATCGGCCTGCCCTACGATCCCGACGGGGCGCGCCAGCTCCTGGCCGAGGCCGGCTATCCGCAAGGCTCCGGCTTCCTGGTTATCGAGTCTCTTACACCTCCATATAACGCACCTCGGAGTACCTATCTGCAAGAGCAGTGGCGGGAAGTCCTGGGCGTCGAGATGGCCTGGCACATCGTGGACGGAGACACGTTCTTCGACCTGCTGGACCGGGAGCCACCACACATGTTTCTCGCAACGTGGCTCGCCGACTATCCCGCTCCCGACTCTTTCCTGAGGTCGCGCTTCCGGCGCCAGACCCGGTGGCGGAACGAGGTCTATGACGGGCTGGTGGCGGCGGCCAAGGGCGCGATGGATCAGGAAAAGAGGCTAAAGCTGTACCGGCAAGCCGATCGGATCCTGGTTGAGGAGGCGCCGATCGTGCCTCTTAACTATGGGTGTTGGCATTGGCTGCAGAAGCCCTGGGTGAGAAAGTTGACCCTATCACCGATGGCAGTTTGGCACTACAAGGACACGATACTCGATCCGCACTAGGCCGGCGCAGTCATCCGGCGTGCGTCGGACGGCGGTGGCTTCGAATTCCTCGATCTCGAGCCACAATGGGAACCGGGGATCAAGCTGAACGGTACGGGCATCACTGAGCAAACACCCCTCGTGGGGGAGACAGCGAAGCAGGTGCCACAGGGCCGTCGTCGGTAGCAACCCACACTGTAGTAACAGCAGGAGCCGGGGCATGTGCCCCGGCTCCCTGATCTCCTGCTTCCCAATTCCGCCTTCACCCTTCCAGCCGCGCGTACTCTTCCTCGATCACGCTCTCGTCCAGCTTCTTGAAGAGGGGCGCCGGCTCCCGCAGCGCCTGGCCCGCAGGTAGCGTGCTCGGCTCCCAGGTGCCGATAGCCCCTGTGTGATCGTAGGTCAGGGCCTGGTGGGAGCGCGTCTCTTCCTGGTACTCGACCACGTGCTGGGTGCCAAAGAGCTGCCCCTCGTAGCCCAGGTACTCGTGCAGTTGCTGGGCCGTGTGCGGCAGGATGGGCGAGAGGATGGTCTTCAGGTTGTCCACGGCGCGCAGGATGACGTACACGCTCGTCGCCGCAGCTGCCTTGTCCTCCTTGATCTGGAACCAGGGCGCCTCGCGGGCCAGGGCCAGCGCCTCGCCCAGCGCAGCGCGGAACTTGCAGGCGTTGTACAGCTCGCCCACGGTTTCGAAGCCGGCCTCGACCTGGCCAAGCAACGCCCGGTCCTCGGCATCCAGCTCACCCGGCTCCGGCACCACTCCGTCAAAGCGCTTGTAGGCGAACGACAGCATACGGTTCGCCAGGTTGCCCCACGTCGCCACCAGCTCGTTGTTGTTCCGCTCGACGAAATCCTCCCAGGAGAACTCGGTGTCGCGGGTCTCAGGCGCCGTGGCCGTCAGGTAGAAGCGCAGCGGGTCGGGGTCGTACCTGCTCAGAAAGTAGGGAACCTCCACAGCGGTGCCACGGCTCTTGCTGAGCTTCCCGCCCTTGAAGGTGAGGTATTCATGGCCACAATGCACAAATTCCCTTCGCTCTTACCGCGCGGGTGGTGATTCCCGGAAGTGGCGTTTATGCTGTATAGTCGGCAAGGATCTGTTGAATCTGCGGCTTGATTACGGGGATGTCCTGCTTAACCACGTCCCATACGATCTGGAGGTCTACGGTGTCATAGCCGTGGATGATGCGGTCGCGCATCCCAGCCATTCCTGTCCACGGAATCTCCGGGTACTGGTCACGCACGCTCATGGGTAGTCGCTTGGTAGCCTCACCGATGATTTCCAGAGCTCTGATGACGGCAAAATTGGTGCGGAAGTCTTCTTCAAACCCGTGATAGGTGAAACCTTCAACCAAGACTTCGGCCTTGTCCATGGCATCCAGAATGTCTTCGACAAAGTCAAGAAACTCATGACTCATATCGGGACGACCTCGCTGAGTATCCGTTCGCCGATGCGCCTTCGGAGGTTCTCTTTGATAGCGACATCCACTTCCGCTCCAAGCACATCGCTCAGGTAGTGCTCCAGCTCGACCAGGCCGATCAAGCTGATGCGTGGAGGGCGTTCGAGCTCGATCAGAATATCAACGTCGCTGTCGCGGTCTTGATCACCGCGCACGTAGGAGCCGAACACGCCGACGATTGTCACGCCATATTCGGCAGCAAGGTACTCTTTTTGCTCTTCCAGGAGTTGTTTGATCTCCCCAAGTGTCTTCATCAGCTTCTGCCTCTCCGTCTACCATTATAGCCGACTTGTGCCCTCACGACAAGTCAGCCAGGTTGCAACTGTGACACTGATCCATAGTCGAAAGGAGCCGGGGCATTTGCCCTGGCTCCCGAATCTCCAACTCTCGACTCGCGGCCCTGCTTTCACTCTTCCAGCCGCGCGTACTCCTCTTCGATCACGCTCTCGTCCAGCCTCTTGAAGGGTGGCACTGGATCCCACAAGAGATGACCAGGCGGGAGGGCGATGGAAGCCCAGCAAGCAGGCCAGGGCCAAGATCGCTTCACCAAGATGCAAGACTTTGATCGTCGGTGAATCCAAAGGTTTTTATGGAAGGAAGATCATCGCTACGACCACCAGAAGAAAGGTCGCAGCAAAAACTCCAGTGCTGAACGCTCGTGAGCGCCAGAAGCGGCTGAAACTAGAGTCTCTGCCGGTCCACTCCTCCACGGTCGCGCCAAGGGCCGACAATGCGAGAGCCAGCACAAAGACAAAGCCGAGAAGGGAAAGGGGTTGTCCCCTCAGGAATTCATCAGCGATGGCCAGCGTCATCAGCACGATCGTGAGGATCCACAGGATAAGGTGGAGATTCTGTTTCATTCATTTCCTCCCTGTGCCCTCTTGCAGGCACCTGGCTACAGAAGATCCTGAGAATCTGTCCATTGGAATTGCACACCGAAATGCGTCGGCCGGCAAATCTGGTCCCCGGTCGCTTGCTATCCAATAGGATTTATAGAAGCCGGGGCCTGCGCCCCGGCTCTCAAATCTCCGAATCTCAACTCGCGGCTCCCCTCTCAACCTTCCAGCCGCGCGTACTCCTCCTCAACCACACTCTCGTCCAGCTTTTTGAAGAGCGGCGCCGGCTGGCGCAAGGACTGCCCAGGCGGCAGTTCACTCTTCGCCCACGTGCCGGTGGCCCCGCTGTGATCGTAGGTCAGGGCGTTGTGCGTGCGCGTTTCCTCCTCGTACTCGACCACCTGCTGCGTGCCGAAGAGCTGCCCCTCGTAGCCCAGGTATTCGTGCAGCTTCTGTGCCGTGTGCGGCAAGATGGGTGATAGGATCGTCTTCAGGTTGTCCACGACCCGCAGGATGATGTACACCGTCGTCGCTGCGGCCTGTCGGTCCTCCTTGATCTGGAACCAGGGCGCCTTGCGGTCCAGGTAGCCGTTGGCCTCGCGGGCCAGGGCCAGCGCCTCGCCCAACGCCGCCCGGAATTTGCAGGCGTTGTACAGGTCGCCCACCGTCTCGAAGCCGGCCTCCACTCTGGCTAGCAGTTCGCGGTCCTCAGCATCGAGCTCACTCGGCTCAGGCACCACTCCGTCAAAGCGCTTGTAGGCGAAGCTCAGCATGCGGTTCGCCAGGTTGCCCCAGGTGGCGACGAGCTCGTTGTTGTTCCGCTCGACAAAGTCCTCCCAGGAGAACTCGGTGTCACGGGTCTCGGGGGCGGTGGCGGTCAGATAGAACCGCAGGGCATCGGGATCGTATTTGCTCAAAAAGTAGGGCACCTCCACGAATGCGCCGCGGCTCTTGCTCAGCTTCGTCCCCTTGAAATTAAGGTATTCATGATCACAATGCACAAATTCCTTTCGCTATGACTGCCCGGCTGTTGATCACCAGAGGCACGGGTGCTCAAGAGCGGCTAGATGCAGCAGGCAGTGCTGAACCCCTGTGAGGCGTTTGTCTTGTCTACCCCTGCCGGGCCCATGCTGACAAACGCCTGGCACGGGCCCGGCCTAATTCCTCGAGGGTCTACCACAGCATTAGGCTCAGCTCCATCAGCCTCATGCCACCTGGATCCAGGATGAGCAGTCGATCACCATCGAGGCTAAAGTTGGCGGACATGGGCAGCAGGTCCAGGAATGCGGCGTCCTGCGCCATGCGGGCCTCGACGTCAGCAAACTCGCTGCAGTTCAGCGCTGAGCTTTGTACTGCGATCCAGATCGAATCACCCTGCGCACCGTAGCTGCCCCCATAGGCCATGCACGCGCCTGCGCCGGTGACCGCGCCGTCGGCGCTAAAGCTGATGGTTGGAGGAGCATCTGGAACGGTCAGGAAGCTGTCCTGCAGGGATGTCACCACCCAGTGCGTGCCGGCCAGCGGGTTCTGCGGTGGGGCCGCGGTGACGTTGACCCTCTTCACTTCACTGGAAACGTCCTTGGCCTGGCCTCTGGCCAGGAGCTGGTATGTAACTTCCCGTGCCGTGTCCAGAGTATCACAAAAGCTGCTGTTGAATTCGGTGATACCGTCCACGTAGACGGCCCCATCGCGCTTGATGGTGATAGAGGCCGTGCCGCCGCCCACACTCCACGAGACATTCACACAGTTGCCGGCCTCGATCTGGTTGGGAGTCACGTCGAAGAGATAGATCGCCGGGTCAGGGGCCGGTGGCGGGGGCGGGGGCTCCACCGACTCTACCGCGGTGATCTGCCTTTTCTCGGTGATGGAAGACCCGCCCGGCCACCCTACCTCGAGGAGATAGGTCACTGGACCGGCGGCCCCGGGGGTGTGCGTGATGTTGCCGCTGTTGGGCGCGGGATCCCACAGCGAGGCGCCGTTGGCCGTGAGCCGCACCCAGTCCACCTTGCCGTCAACCTGCCAGCGGAGCGTGACCGTGGTGCCCCGGGCGATCTCGCCATTGGGATCGACGGTGAATTTCGCGATCTTGGGTGCCTCCGGGGCCGCCTGCACGTAGATGGTGACCGGCCACGGGCTGGGGACCGAGTTGTCGGGATAGACGACCCGCAGATAGTAGGTGGTCTGCGCCTGCGGGCACACCTTTTCACTTCCCGTGTCGCCGGTCTTGGGGTGATCCTGCCAGTTCTCGAACTGGGAGTAGAAATAGTACGCCTTGACGTTCTTGACGCTCCAACTGAACACCACGCACTCGCCGGCTTTGATCTGGTCGCGGTCGACCTTGAAGTCGACGCTGGGCAGCGGCGTCGGCTTTGGCTGGGGGGTGGCCGTCGGCCCGGCCTTGACCGTGACGTTGGCCTTCAGGCGCTCGCCAAAGCCTATGCCCTGGGCGTCCACCATCTGCCAGACGCCCTCGTAGGAGCCTGCTTTCTGCGGGGCCACCAGGGGGAGCTGCCAGTCGTAGGTCTCCCCGGGCTTGACCTCGCGGGCTATGGTCAGCGGCTCGCCGGCCATCTTGGCGCCGGTGGCAAAGACCAGCCGGTAGCCGGTAATCCAGGGACAGGTGCCGGTGTTCTTCACCTGCCAGCCCTTGGTGAAGGACTGACCGGGCACCATCTCTCCTTCCTGGGTCAGGTGCTGTACCAGCGCCATGTCATTCACGCAGGCAGGGGCCGGAGCGGGCGCACTCGTCGGCCATGGGGTGGGTGTGGGCAGTACCAGGGGTGTGCCCAGGTAGCGCTCGGACAGGGCAGCGATGAAGCCTTCGTTCACCAGGGCGGTGATGGCTTCATCGATCTTGGCCTTGAGTGCTACAGCTTCCCTGGGCAGGGCGATGGCATAGAGCTGCTGGGCGCCCCCAATGCCGACCACCTTGACCCCTCCTTGCTCGGCAAAGGCCTGGGCCGCCTGGGCATCCATGACCACCAGCTCGATCCGCCCCGCAAGCAGGTCATTGACGGCGTCTTCGGCTCTTTCATAGACAAAGAGGTTGTCAGGCGACATCAGCCCCTGGTCGATGAAGTTGGTCTGTATCGCGTTCTTGTACACCGAGTTGCGCTGCACGCCAACCTTGTACCTGGCGACGTCTTCGAGCTTGGTCAGGGTGATATCCGCGGCCTGCTGCGCCAGCGCCGCCCCCTCACCCACCAGGTACACATTGGAAAAGCCCACAACCGCCTCTCGCTCCGGCGTCCGGGATATGGCCGAAATGGCAATGTCGATCTGGCCGGCCTGCCCGGCAGACAGAAGGGCATCGAAGGGAAAGTCGATGTAGGCGACCTGCAAGCCCAGCCGCCGGCCAATCTCATCCATCAGGGCGATGTCAAAGCCGCCGATCTGGCCCGGCCCGAAGTACGACTCAAAGGGCGGATAGTCAGCCGAGGTGCCGACGACGATCTTGCCCGCAGCCTGGATCCGCTCCCAGAAGTTGTCGACGGCGCCTGGCTCGACCGGCGGCTCGGCCGGTACTGGCGACACGTCGGCCGGTGTTTCTGTCGCCACCGGCGTGGGGGTTGCAGTGACCACTACCTCTGCCCCGCAACTGCTGAGCAGTACTACTACGAGGGCGCTACAGGCTATCACGGCGATGGACAGCACCGCCCTCCTTAGGGTTCTTGTTGTCTCTGACATTCCTGTGTGCTCCTTTCCAAGGATCTGCTCTCCTGGTCGCTTCCCGGCAGAGTTGCTCTCCTATGGCCGCCAGAAGGGCATCTGGTCGTCTGCCGGGTCGTTCGTCAGGTTCGTGGCGCCCGACCCGTCGACAGCCATGGTATAGATCTCCCAGTTGCCGTCCCGGTTGCTCTGGAAGGCGATCGTGGTGCCGTCTGGCGACCAGGTGGGTGCCCAGTCGTCCGACGGGTCGTTTGTCAGGTTCGTCAGGCCACTGCCGTCAACGTTGATGACATAGATATCGGCCGCCCCGTCGTGGTGCGAACGGAAGGCGATCCGCGTGCTATCTGGCGACCAGGCCGGCGAATAGTCGATCGCCTCGTCGTCCGTCAGCCTCCTCACCGCAGTGCTGACGACGTCCATGAGATAGAGGTCATAGACGCCTGCTTCCCGGCCCCGGTCGGAGACGAAGGCGATCTGGGTGCCATCTGGCGACCAGGCCGGCGCAAAATCGTCGGCCGGGTTGTCCGTCCAGCGAGTGGGGTTGGTGCCATCGGCATTCATGACATAGATCTCGTTGTTGCCGTCGCGCCGGGAAGTGAAGGCGATATGAGTGCCGTCGGGCGACCAGGCGGGAAAGCCCTCGTCGACGTCGGGAGTGTCCGTCAGGTTCACCGGCTCGGTGCCGTCCGCGTTCATGACCCAAATATCGCTGGTGGTCAGTCCAAAGGCCATATAGACGATGCGTGTGCCGTCCGGCGACCAGGGACCGGCGATGCTGTCGGCCTCCCCCCGCGTCAACCGGCTCAGATCATAGCCGTCGCGATTCATCACATACAGGTCGCGGAAGTCGCCACCGCGTGTGGAGTCAAACACCAGTTGGTCCGATCCCACCTCAACGCCGGTCCCTCCCTCCGGGGTCTCCACGCCACAGTTGAGGGTCACGGTGTAGTTCTGTTGCTCCGGCGTTACCTGGCAGGCCGAGATGGGTTGGTCCTCCGGGCAGTTGGCCGACTCGTCCGGCGCCCACATCGCGGCGGCCAGGCAGATCTGGTCCCCCTTGCGGTAGCCCGCCGCGGTGCCCGTCGGGCCGTCGGCCACAAACATCGGGTCCGCCGTCCAGCCCTGATCCTCCAACATGCTGCCCAGTGCGCTCACCACCGCAGGCGGGCTCTCGAACTGCAGCCCGGTGCCGGTGACCGCTGCCTGGCAGCCGATGCCCGTTGCGCCTGTGATGGGATCGTCGAGGGGCTCTTCGGACTGCGTCGGAACCAGATCCTGCAGTGTGTGGGACATGGCCTGCGCCTGCCCGTCACAGACCTCCATGAGCAAGGGCTGGATGGTCGATCCCGCGCCAGCGGCCGGCGTGGCGCCAGGGACGCATTGCCCGTTGTAGTACTCCCAGGCGTCGCACACCGAGGCATCTTTGAAGGTGCAGGTGCCCTGTTCGTCGTCGGCGCCCGAGTTACCCGTGATCGCATACTCGCCCCCGGTGATGGCGCAATAGATAGCCGCTGGTGTCACGTAGCCGGTGACCTTCACGCCGCCCACCGGACAATCGCCGCGCAGCAGGGCCCACTCTTCACACTGCCTATTATCCTCGAACAGGCAGAGGCCAAACTGTCCGCCCCCAACCCGATTCTCGATCATCCACGTCCCGCCCACCGCCACACAGTTCTCAGAGGCAGGGTTGGCGAGCTGGGCTGGGGTTGGCTCACCCTCGCTTGCCGGAGCACATTCGCCGCGGTAGAAGGCCCACTCCTCGCACTTGGAGCCATCGGGGAAGAGGCAGTAGCCGACCTGCCCGCCCGCTTCGTCACGGATCTCGGACTGGTAGCCCTGGTCTACGCAGAACTGGGAGGCCGGATTGGGCATGCCGGGTGCCGCTTCTGTGGGACTGGGGGTCGGTGTGGGTTGCGCGCCACACGCGGCCACCAGGAATGCCAGCACGATCAAGGTCACTATCATCTCTGCTTTCATGAGAAAGCCTCCTATGAATCATCTAGCGAGCATTGCCAAGGCCTTGCATAGCAGGCCATCCGCTCCGATGCCGATCTACAGCTTCACACTGGCTCGAACACCCGGACAGCGGGCCAGAGAGAGGCACCGTGCCCGCGCCTTGACACGGGCACGGTGAACTTGATCGCACGATTCAAGATAACCTCAGCCGGATCAGGTCCCCTCTCAGACCCTGCCTCCTTTTTCCGGTTTGTTCCACCGGCGCGAGGGTCAGAGAAGGGGTGTCCTGCCCCGAAACTAGCACCGGTATCAGGTGCCCGGCGCCCCCGCCAGGTCGGCTCAGGTCCTGGTCATCCCATCGAGATACAACCCCGAACTCACTCACGGTTCTTCGAAGTACGGGCCGAAGTAGATCGCCCGGTCATACAGGAGCTCATTATCATCCGGTCCGGCTAGAGTGGCCGGTTCCAAGTAGCTGCGGAAGACGAAGAACATCTCCTGCTCGTTCAGATCGAACGGGCTTGGATCCCAGTCGGGAGTGTCAAGATTGTCGAGATCGCACGCGTAGGTGTCGCCCTTGATGTCGCGGAATTCCGGCGGGTCAACCTGCAGGCAGTACTCTTCTCCTTCGTCGCAGTGGCGCGCCACTTTGATGGCATAGAGCATGTCTGCCTCTGGATCGTCCGGCAGGTACTGCCTGGCGCTATCACCAAAGTAGGGGCTATACTGGGTGGCTATACCAAACCAGCGATCTTTATCGGAGTACAGACTGGCGCTGGCATAGGTGACTTTGCCCGTCTTCTGGTGATTGACACCGTACACGATCACGAACTCGTCGACGCCCTCGCGCAACATAAAGTTCGGGTAGGTCCCGAGATAGTTGGTGTCGCGCGTGGCCCCGATCACCTGGATACCACGCTGCAGACCGACGTAAGGTTTCTCGAGGATAAGCTCCCGGCCGTCCCTCGTCACCGTAGAAAAGACACGAGTGTCCAGCTCCTTACATTCCCCTTCGCACTTCCCGTCAGTCGCGTACTCGTCCAGAATGGCCTGGCGCAGCCGCTTCAGCGCCGGGTACAGATCCATCTCGGTGTGCCCCGTGCCTCGCACCCGCAGCACAGGAACCGGCTCCGGATCGGGGGTCAACGCCTTCTCTGGCGTGACGCGGAAGACCCTGTAGCGCTCGCCTGCCTCCTGGAGATACAATTTCAGCGCATCCTTGTCATCTGGCAGGGCGACGCGGTGAGCGAAAAAGAACCAGGATCCCTTGTCTTTGATGCCCAGCGGCCCGAGCGCCGGCGAGATCGTCTCGACGTTGATAATGGCATCGGGATAGCCGGCTGCCCGCGCCGCCGCACGTACGCGCTGCTCGGTCTCGCGGTGCCCGGTGATGATGTACACCATCGGGGCCTCGTAGGGATCGGGACCGATCGTCTTCACTGTCTCGACGTTGATTGCATCGCCGACCTGTGGGGCGACGCGTCGGGGGAGGTAGCCTTCTTCCGGCGGCCAGGGGCTGATGGGCAAGAATGCGAGAAGGGTCACATAACTGAAGTACGCAGCGGGCGGGGGAGTCTGGCCAACCAGGATGACGGCCTCGTCCTCCCTGAGCTGCCACACCCAAGGGGTCAGTGGCTTCCCGACGCCCTCATGCGGCGCAAACTTCAGCGTAAGGTACGCATTCGGCCAGGGATTGTTGAGTGCGGTATCCGGCCATGTCCCCGCGCAGGTCTCCTTGACCCAATCCATGTATTCGACCACGCCTTCCTGCACGCTGAATCCTGCTTTGTCCAGGACTTTCGTGAAGCCGTCAACCTTGTCCAGCGCCAACCAGCCCTTGTCCGCAGACTTGTTTGTCTCAGGCTCCTGCGTGTTCGCCACGCCGGTGAACACCAGCATGACCGACACGACCACGACCACGACCACGACCACGACCACTAACACAAATGACCTGCCCACATTGCCGTTCATCGTTTCACCCCCTAGTGAAATGAATGGATGCGGCGCGTACGCCGCAAACCTGGATGACATCGCATCGCATTCCGTTGTTGAATCTCTATGGCCTGCCTCCTTTTTCCGGTTTGTTCCACCGGCGCGAGGGTCAGAGAAGGGGTGTCCTGCCCCGAAACTAGCACCGGTATCAGGTGCCCGGCGTCTCCGGCGTGTCGGGCACCTGGCGTTCACACCGTTCGCTCAGGAAGGCGAACAACTGCTGCAGGCCGCCGAACAACTGGCGCTCGCCCGTGCGCGGGCTCTCCAGCGAGGCGCGCCACTGCCATTTCCCCTGGCACGGCACGCGCCACAGCCGCAGCAGATAGGCTTGGTAGGCGTCGCGCTCCTCACTCATCGGGTTCCTCCACTCATCCTGTCATCCTGCTGCTACTATACCACCCAAACGCCCGTGGATCGCCCGCAGATCGCCCGGGAAACGCCCTCGGGAGGGAAATCTGGCGATTTTCCGCGGTTTGTGATATACTGATGCAAAGGGTGGAGGCAATGCCGTGGCTCACCTGACGGTCTCGCTGCTGGGCACCTTCCAGGCCACGCTGGGCGACGAACCCGTCCAGGGCCTGAATTCGGACTACCTGCGCGCGCTGCTGGCCTACCTGGCCGTCGAGCGCGGCCGGGAGCATCCTCGCGAGGCGCTGGCCTCGCTGCTGTGGCCCGAGCGGCCCGACCAGGAGGCGGTCAGCGCGCTGCGCCATGCTCTGGCCAATCTGCGCGGCGCCCTGGGCGATCGTAGATCGCCCGGCGATCACCAGGCACCCCCCCCCGTCCTGCTCGTTTCGCGCAGGAGCGTGCAGTTCAACCCCGCTGGCGACTGTTGGCTGGACGTGGCCGAGTTTGAGCGGCTGGCAGGTGTTGGGCGGGGAGGCCCCGCCCCTACAGACCTGTCAGGTCTCACGACGGCCGTCGAGCTGTATCGCGGCCCCTTCCTGCACGGCCTGTCGCTGCTGGATAGCCCCGCCTTTGACGAGTGGATGCTGTTCAAGGGCGAGGAATACCGGCGCCGCGTCCTGTCGCTGCTCGAGCAACTGGCCTCCCTCCAGCTCACCCGCGGAGAAGCCGCCGACGCGGCGCGCTGGGCGCGGCGGCAGCTCGAGCTGGATCCGTATCGCGAGGAAGCCCACCGGCAATTGATGGCCGCCCTGGCGTTGGGCGGGGAACGGCCGGCTGCCCTGGCGCACTATGAGGCCTGCCGCCGCCTGCTGGCCGAGGAGGTGGGCTGCGAGCCGGACGAGGAGACGCAGGCGCTTTCTACCCAGATCCGCGCCGGCACCCTCGCCCGGCCCGAGCCGACGGGAAGACGCGGAGACACGGAGATACGGAGGCGCGGCGAGGGCGTGCCGCCTGCGGCTCACGAGGGCGCTCCTCCGCTCCCAGCAGGGGAGCGGGAGGTTCCACGCTTTGTCGCTCGGGAGCAGGAGCTGGCCCGGCTGGGCAGCCTGCTCGACCGGGCACTGATCGGCCCCCACGGAAGCCTCGGGGCAGGCCGGGGCGGGGTGGCGCTCATCGCGGGCGAGGCCGGCAGCGGCAAGACCGCACTGCTGGGCGAGTTCGCCCGGCGGGCAGGGCTGACTCACGGCGATCTGATCGCCCTGCGCGGGGGTTGCAGCGCCCACGGCGGTGCGGGCGACCCCTACCTGCCCTTTCGCGAGCTGCTTCGGGCGCTGGCCGGCGACGTAGAGGGCGAGCGGGCCGCCGGGACCCTCTCGCCGGAGCAGGCGCGGCGTGTCTGGGAGGCTCTGCCAGCGGTGGGCGCCGCGCTGGCAGAGCACGGCGCGGACCTGATCGACACCTTTGTGGCGGGCGAGGCCTTGCTGCGGCGCGTGGAGGGGTTCCGGGCCTCGGCCGGCGCCGGGGGGTGGCAGGCGCGGCTGCGGGAGCTGGCACGGCGCGGCCAGGAGAGCACACCGCCGGCGGCGCAGGCCGACCTGTTCGCCCAGGTGACCCGGGTGCTACAGAGCGTGTCCCTGCGCAGGCCCTTGCTGCTCGCGATCGACGATCTACAGTGGGCCGACGGCGGCACAGCCGCCTTGCTCTTTCACCTGGGGCGGCGCCTGGCCGGCAGCCGCATCCTGCTCGTGTGCGCCTACCGGCCGGAGGCGCTGCATGACCCAACAGACCCTAAGGGTCCCGGAAGACCCTTAGGGTCTGTTCTCCAGGAGCTTACCCGCGAGTGGGGCGACGTCCTGGTCGACCTGGACCGGGCCGACGGGCGGGCGTTCGTCGAGGCGTACGTCGACAGCGAGCCGAACCGCCTGGGGGAGGGCTTTCGCCGGGCGCTGTACGACCACACCGAGGGCAACCCGCTCTTTACCGTCGAGCTACTGCGCAGCTTGGAGCGCCAGGGGGCGTTGGTTCGGGAGGAGGCCGGGCACTGGATCGAGGCACCCGGCCTGGACTGGGAGCATGTTCCCGTCAGGGTAGAGGCGGTGATCGCCCGGCACCTGGCCGCCCTGCCCGACGAGGACCGTGCCCTGCTGGGGGCGGCCAGCGTCCAGGGGGACAGGTTCGCTGCCGAGGTGGCAGCGCGGGTCCTGGGCTGGGACGAGGAGGCCGCCGTCCGGCGTCTGAGCGGCCCGCTGCGGACCCGGCACCGGCTCGTGGACGCAGTGAGCCTGGATCGCGTGCCGTCGAGCGGGCAGCGCCTGTCGAATTACCGGTTCCGCCACCTCCTGGTGCAGCGGAGCGCCTACGACGGCCTGGACCCGGTGCAGCGGGCGCGGCTGCACGAGGCGACGGGGCGGGCCCTGGAAGCGATTTATGCCTCGCCTGCGGAGGCCCAGGGCGAGCGGCCCGCGGGGCTGGCGGCGGAGCTAGCACGGCACTATAAGGCCGCGGGCATGGCCTTGGAAGCCGCACGCGCGCTGCATGACGCCGGCCGCCAGGCCATGCGGCTGGCGGCCTTCCGCCAGGCCCTCGACCGGTTCGACCACGGCCTGGCCCTGCTCGCAGCCGAGCCACCTTCCCCCCAGCGTGCCGAGATCGAACGGCTGCTGCAGGTTGCCCGGCTGGGCCCACAGCGCAACCTGGGCGGGTCGGGCAGCGCGAGACTGGCGGGCGCTTTGGCCCGGGCCGCCGAAGCGGGGGCAGGCGACACGCAGGGGCGCCCCAGGTTGGCAATGCTCTCGGCGGAAGCGTCACTGCTGACTTCCAGCGGGCAGCTGGAGGAAGCTCTCCCGGTGGCGGAGCGGATGCTCGATGCGGCGAACCAATCGGGGGAAGAGGCCATTGTGGCCCATGCCCACTGGCGGTTCGGCCTCATCCACCACCTCATGGGCGACCTGCGGGAAGCGGAGAGCCACTTCGATTGGGTACTCGGCCGGCTGACTCCTGAGCGGGGGGCAGAGTTGCGGGCGGCACTCGGCTATGATGTCATGGCTCACACGCGCGCCTTTTCGGCTATGGGCCAGTGGCTGTTCGGGTATCCGGAGAGGGCGTTGGCGCAGAGCGCCCAGGCGGTGGCCGGCGCCCTCGAGCAGGGGGACCTGTTCGGGCAGGCGTGTGCCTCAGGGGTCGGAACAATCGTCCTGTTTCTCTTGCGCAGCGAGCGCACCGCTGTGCAAGAGCGAAGTGAGCTGTGCTACCGGCTCTGCCTGCAGCAGGGCTTTGCTTCGTGGCAGGCGTACGCCGAGGTCTTCCTCGGCTGGTTGGCGGTCATGCGCGGCGACCTTGGCGAGGACGCCGGCATCGAGCGGATGCGAAGCGCCATCGCTGCCTGGCAGTCCACGGGCATGATCATCGGCGCGGACGGCCTCGTTGTCGTCCTGGCAGATGGATGCCTGGCGGCAACCCGCCGCTGCCGGCCGGAGGAGGCTGCGCTCCGCGCCGAGAGGTTGGAGATCGCGCTGGCGGCGATGGAGCCCTTGCTCGGGCCGAAAGTTCCGTGCGGGCAGAGCTACCAGGCCGAGCTCTACCGCATGCGGGGCGAGCTGCTGCTGGAGCAGGACGGGCTCGC
>Ga0180437_10003726_pt1 | contig 22357 bp, 22 predicted proteins | sample SS_ome_4_FD_132410 | JGI IMG/M metagenome (GOLD analysis project Ga0180437, IMG submission 132410) | Hypersaline lake sediment archaeal communities from the Salton Sea, California, USA - SS_3_D_1 metaG | ecosystem: Environmental > Aquatic > Non-marine Saline and Alkaline > Hypersaline >...
AGTCGGTCTGATGCAAGGTCCAGCGCACGCGTGCATCAACACGCTCTCCCGGAACGCGCCCATCTGGACGAAGGGTGCGGTGCTGTACTGGGACATTCGGGGTGGTTCTCTCGTCGTCGCACGAGGGGCGCGTGCGTACAGCGCTGTCCAGGCAAGCGCCGGGACGGGGAACTACTGGACCTACGATCGCGGTAAGGGGCAGTTCATCCAGGTCGCTGCCGCCGCGCCATCCTTCCCGCTCGATGGCTTCTTCGCAGACGCGCGGACCGCTTACTTCAACGACACGACGAACGCCAGCCGCGGACCGTTCACGCTTGAAGCGGGGGCGACCAGCTCTACCCCAGCACTCGCAGCGGATTACATAGTCGATCCGACGACCATCCCGATGGCGAACGGTTTCCGCATCGCGAACGCGACCGGGTCGGACAAGCGGTTCTATCGCCTGGAATCGACGTCCGGGACGTACCGCCGCTGCTTCTCGCTCCTCGCGCGGCGCGTAGACGGCGGTGGTGGAGGCGTGATCGATGCGTCCGTGCTGCAGCTGTACACGGCGACATCGGCAGACCCGCTCGGCGCGAACACGCTCGAAACGCCGACGACCTACAAGAAGATCCGCGGGGACGGGTGGTATGAGCTGTGGGCGTTCACTCCGATCAGTGGAGCGAACATCTACTATGGCGGCATCCTCGCAGACGGGTACGAGGTCGAGATCGAGGCGCCGATGACCGAGAGCGTCGGGACGACGACGCTCGGCGCGCGGGCGCAGTTCACCGAGAACCCCGGCGCGGGTTCGTTGAGCCCGCCCTAGCTACATCGAATCGGCGCGGACGTCCGGCATCGCGGAACCGTACCCGGCATGCGGATGGGTCGGTGCGGGCTTCACGAACCGGTGGGCGCACGATGAGCCCTACGATCAGCCCGGTCCGCGGTGGAAGACCGGCTATATCGTGAACTGGCAGGCGGACGCCAGCAACAAGGTCGCCGTCTACATGAGCCAGACCAGTCAGCTGTGGGTTGGCTGGATGCGCAAGGCGGGCGTGTCGGAGCTGTTCCTCACTGGTCCCGCCACGTGGGCGGAGAACGAGGCGATGGGCTTCGTCGTGACGTGGGGAACGCGCAAGGGCTCGCAGTACGGCGTCGTCGCGATCAACGGGAAGCAGTACGACGTAGAGACCGCATTCGCGCTACCGACCGGGACGCCGAACTACGTCGAGATCGGGGACGTTGGTAGCCTCGGTTACGGGCAGCCTGCGAACTGCCACGTCGAGGCGATGGCGGTTGGGCGGCAAGCGCTCACACGGCTCGACGCTCGTCATCTCTCGCTCTGGTTCCGCGATCAGGCTGTGGGGGTCATCCGGTGAGCGGACTCTTCACGGGTGGTGCAGGTTCGACCGTCGTTCCCTTCGGGGACGGTACTGTTGCACGCACGGGTAGCGCGTGGAACCCGTATGACGGCAAGTCCTACCGCGAGAACAAGCCGCGGTTCGGGGATGGGCTGATCTTCAACTGCGCCGTGCGCCCGAAGCTCTTCGACACGTTCACCGAGCCGACGAGCTTCATGTGGTACCACCCGACGCAGGGCACACCCAACCTCATCGACCGGCAGGCGACGTTCGAGACGCAGTACCCCGAGTTCGACAAGGTCGTCCTCGGGTCGTCCTACCAGGGGCGCGAGATCGTCGGCTACCGCCTCGGACCCATCACGCGGAAGCACTGGGTTGTGGACATGGTTGTTCACGGGAACGAGGCGGATGGCGCGCAGGGCACCTTCCGCGCGATGGAGATTCTCGCGCGAGATCCGATCTTCCAGGCGTTCCGCGACGAGTGGACCATCTTCTTCGTTCCGGCGTTGAACCCGGATGGGTGGTATCTCGGAACGCGCAACCTCGCGGAGATCGGTCCGAACGGGTTGACCATCAACCTCAACCGAAATTGGGATTGGTTCTGGGACGAGTACGCTGCGTCATCATACGAGTCGAAGGGCTCCGCGCCCGAGAGTACGTTGGAAGCGCAGGCGTTCCTCAACTACTACCGCGACCCACAGGTCACGTTCGGCTTCCTCCTCGACCAGCACGCAGACCGTGGCGTCGGCGCACGGTACATGAGTCGTGACCGAATCTGGCGGCAGCTTGCACTGGCGCCGGGTGTGGCGGGCGAGGTGCCGAACAACTGGCGGACGCTGTGGCTCGACTGGATCATCTGGCGCTACGTCGGGCACGTCACCCACATCAGAGCCCGCGATGCTGGTGGGTTCGACAACTACTGTCGATACTACCGGAGCCGCTTCCGTCCGCACCTTCACAGTTACTTCAGCTCCCTCGGCGTCATGTCGATGGCGATGGAAGACGAGAAGGTCTCCGATGCGGGCGGGCGCGAGACGGTCGCGAGCGCGTGCAACTTCCGTCTCGACGCGACGCTTGCAGCGGCGATCTGCTGTACGGAATCGCTTTGGATCAACGACTACGAAGAAGCGCTTCTGCTCGAAAGCGGACCGCGTGCGCAACTGCTGAGTAATGCGAACTTCCGCAGTTGGCAGGACGACGAGTACCGCCCTGGTTTCTACACGATGAGTCGCATGACGACCGCGCGGGCATCGGAGGCGAACAGCTACAACGAGGACGGCGGGCGCGCGACGGAGATGACGTCGCAGACACTCATCGAGCTGTCACAGGCGGCGGAGTTCAACGCGGGTGCGCTGACGGGCTACACGTCAGCTCTCATCGTCACGAGTCAGGGGCAGCTGTTCAAGATACCGACGGCGGTCGCTGACGAATCTGGCGACGTCATCGACCCGCTGTCGAGCTTCACCAGCTGGATGGGCGCGGCAGCTTTTGCGGGCGACGTGGACGGTACTATCCAGGTCTTCGGTGGTGGGTCGTCGGAGAAGGACGCTGCTCCGACGACGCAATACTACCGGCTCTCAGACACGACGGAGACATCCCTCGTCGCAGTAGGAGCAGTCCCTCCCGGTACGCAGCACGCCGGCTTTTGCGACAACTTCCTCGACGACCCGTCTCTTGCCGCACGCGAGGGATATCTCGTCGGAGGGTGGACCGGCATCGCGCCGACGCAGGCGATGTACAAGGTCAACGTCGCGACGCTCACGTGGACGCTCTCGGCGGCAACGCTACCGACGCCGACGTACGGGGCGCTCGCGGTTTACGATCCCGTCCGCAACTACGTGTGGATCATCGGCGGCTTCAATGCAGCGGGTACGCCACAGACATCGGTAGGCTACTGGGACATCGGTGCCGACACGTACACGCCGACGGCTCCTCTACCGCTCGCGCTGGGCTACGTGGCGGGCGTGTATGCGCGGTTCGATGGTCGCATCTACGCCTACGGTGGTCAGCTCAGTACGGGGGACATGTCCCCTAACATCTACCGACTCAACCCTGCGAGTGGGGCGTGGACGCTGCTGTCCGTCACGGCGAACCTCGATGACGACGAGGACCAGCAGGAACCGGAAGACCCGGTGTGGACTATCCAGCTGGGTCGCGCGCAGGCGCTCCTCCCCGTTGAAACCTCGACGGACAACGGTGTCATCTACCTGCTCGGCGGGCGTCAGGTTAGCACGAGCGGCGCGCTCGCGGATGACTTCTACAAGCACGACCTCTACGACGAGATCATCGGGCGCGTCGCAGACGCCGACTACGGCTACATCCGCTACTCGACCTCCGTTCAGACCCCGTGGGTAGAGTTCGTCGCTGCGTTGCAGCCGTGGGTCACTGCGGGTGCGGGGACCGGGACGTGGACGAACGCTCCGGCGAATTGGAGCGCGGCTCCGGCGGGGTTGAACCCGGCGGGAACGAAGACGGGCGCCGCTGGTAACGCAGCGCTCACGCATAGCGAGACGCCTCCGACCTACGTCAGCTATCGGATGCGGGCGGACGTCTTTCTCGACGGGGCGGGCACCATCGTGTCCTTCCGGGCAGTCGTGCGCGCGTCCTACATCGGCGCCAACATCCAGGACGGTTACCGCGTCAGGAACGACAACGCCGGAACGACGTGGACGCTGGAGCGCTACAACAGCACCTCAGGTACAACGCTCGCGACGACGACGGCAGCAGTCATCGATACGACGCCGCGCGAGCTTGACGTGCGTGTGCTTGGGCAAGATCCCGTGCGGCTTGTCGTGCTGTTCGATGGGGTGGAGCTGTTCAACTACACCGACGCGTCGGTCAACCGACTCCGAACGAACGGCGTATCTGGGTATGAGGGTCAGAGTGGCACGGCGAACCTCGTCGTCTCCGACTACTACGCGGAGGACACGGCAGCTGGGGAGGAGATGTTCACAGGCTCGTCGCTCGTGCAGTCGAAGCTCGCAACATCGACGGGCTACACGCGTCTTTCCATCCAGCCTGGCGCTCAGGAGGTCGCCGACGCTGAGTACGTAACGCGACGAGTCCGTAACTACTACACTATTCCACCATCAGGGTTCTGGTTCAACTACCGCGTGCGCGCGTTCCTCCGGCACGGTCCGCGGGCGTTCGTCGAGGATCGCATTCGCTACTACACGCGCGTCTACAAGGATTCGCAGGTCGCCCGCATTGACGGCTTCATGCTGGCGAAGGGAACGCTCTTCGGGCAGTCGTACCTCGACACCGACGCGGTCAGCGGTCCCGAGACGTGCACCTTCGCGACAGCGGTGCAGATGAACCGACTGCACGCTTCGTTCTCGTGGTTGCCGACGTTCGGTTACCCCGACGTCGTGGATTCGGATTTCGAGCTGGCACGCTTCTCGATCGACGTGAACAACTACCTCGCAATCATCCTCGTCGCGGGGAATGACGAGGAACGCGAGTTCAACCGCGACGACCTCTACGCCCAGCATGACCCCGTCATTCGCTTGTCGAAGGTGCAAGCGGGCTCCGAGGTCGACTACGTTGACATCGTCTGCTACTACGGTTACGCGATGCGGGAGCCGGGTTGCGAACGTGTGGATGATCCGGTCCGCTTCACCATCGTTCACGTCGAGGACCAGCTATTCCGCTTCTCCGTCGAGCGTTTTGGCTTCGTCGTGCATCGGGAGTCTACAACGGACCTCACCGGTTACTCGACGACGGCGGGGACGCTGTCCTACACGGGGCACGGGCTCTACGGGAAGCCGACCATCAGCTACGACGGCATGCACGCGAACGGGATGCACGCACCGCTCGGGCGGCACGCGATCGACCAGCGACTTCGTGATCGTGATAGTGTCGGAGTGTTCGTTGCGGGGGAGCGTGATCCGACGCAGGGCGGCATCTCGACCTACAACAAGATCCGCCCGTTCATCGACGGGGACGACTTCACACGTCCGGATGACGCCAACCTCGGATACGGTTGGGACATCATCAAGCAGACGGGGAACGGCTTCAACATCGTCTCCAGCAAGGCGCAGTGTGCGGAACTGGGGTTCGAGAGTCGTGAGGGTGACCCGCGTCACGCGGACTACATCGCTGCGGCAGACCTCACCGTGCAGAACAATAACGACATCGTCGGCATCCTCGCGCGGATCGACCGCTTCATGTCGGAGACTGTCCCGGGTGACGAGCCGTTCGGGTACGGGTTCGAGCTGATCCAGACGGGACCGACGGCGGCGACCCTTCGCATCGTGACCTACTGGAACGGTGTGAGGGAGATACTCGCCACGCAGGCGCTATCGTCCTACACTGCGGGTGAGACGCTACGGCTGGTGGTGACGACGAGCGGGACATCGCTCCGAGGTGAGATTTCGGGGCGAGCCATCGTGACGACGACGGACACGCTGTTCAAGCGTCCGGGTCGTCCGGGGATCATGGGAGAGACGGGCGGGCCGGCGCAGTTCGTCACGGTCGACAACTGGACTCTGACCGAGAATTTCGAGTCGAGCACGGTGTAGGGGGCGGTCATGGCAGAGCCTTACGGGTTCGTGGTTCGGACGGACGGCGCGACGGAGCTGCGCAGCGCCCTCGCTCAGAACGAGGCGGAGCTGGTCATCCTGACGCAGGAAGCGCACGGGGTGCCCGTCGCGGAGTTCGACATCGTGCGCGTGTCGGTTCTCAGTGCGGAGAACCTCGCGTGGGATGTCTACTTCTACGACAGCGAGCCGGGCGCGCTTACGGAGCACGACGACAACCCGGTCGTAGACTGGATCGAGTTCGCCGTCGCGCAGGGGAAGCAGATCAACGCGACCGGTCCGTTCATCTACTCGCTGTCCTCCTTCAAGACGCGATTCGTCAATCGCAATGGGGAGCCGACGATCTACGTGCGACTCTGTCAGCGCGATGCGGCGGGGAAGACGGCGAACGACCCGGGGAAGGTCGTGGTCATCATCGAGGGGACGTCCACCGGGAAGGACTACCCCGCGCAGACTCCTGAAACCTATCCGTAAGGAGTAGCGTCATGCCGCCTGCAGGATCGGTCGTCGTTGGAGGAGCAGGGGGTGGTACTCCTGGCGCCGCTACGGAGGACACAGCTGTGTGGGTCGTCACTGGTGACAAGCTACTGCAGACTTATCCGACATCTGGGCAGACGTACACGCCTATGGATGTCGGTGACACGATCCGCATGCAGAAGAGGGTGAAGACCGCGGGCGACTACACGGTCAGCATCAACTACGCGATGGCGTCGGCGTCTGCCAATGCGGTGAAGCTGGAGTGTGACTACAAGTCGGTCGCGGATGGTGCTGATCCCGATGCGGCTCTCGGCTCGGCAACTCCCGCGACGTCCGAGTTCACGCCCGGCAACGACACGAACATGCATCAGCATGAGACCTTCGTGGTGACAGTCGCCAACGACGGCGACAATCTCGTGATCCTCCTGACGCGTGTCGCTCCCGCCGCTGCTGCTCACCCCGGTCTGCTCAACTTCATCGACCCCGCTCTCGACCCCGTACCGTAGGAGAGCCTGATGGCGTTCAACACCGCGGTCATCGCTGGTGCAGAGGAGTACACCTCCTGGGACGACGTCCTCGCCCGTCCTGCCTCGGACGGGGACAGGATCATGTTCATGGGGTTGAAGTGGATCTATGACGGGACCAACTCCATCTGGGTTCCGGATTGGGCGTATGGAGAGACCCTCTCCGAGGTGACGAAGGTAGACGGCGACGAGGCGAACGACGCAGCTCTCGTAGCGCAAGGGTGGACCGTCACGAAAAGCGGCGGCACCACTTCGTTCGACGGGACGCGAGTTCGTCTCTATAGCGCTGGTGCGACCGGGCATACATGCTACCTACAGCGTAGCACCGCAGGGGGAGCCGGAAACACCTACTTCGCCTACGGGCGCATTCGTGTTGATTCCTTCATCGGGTCCAACTTCTACGCGGGATGCATCCTCTCGATCAAGGAAGGCACACGTTACCGGGCCTTTGAGTTTCGCTACACGACAGCGAACCAATACTCTGCGTTTTGTAATGCCGGGGCTTCGACCCTTGGGACCGTCGATGATGATGTGGACGCCTCGAACGAGCAGTTCTACCTGATCCGCTTCCAGGATTCGGATCGGAGCATGGCGTGGATTGATGGGTCTGGCAAGCTATCCGCACCATGTACGTTCCACGGGGCTGGAGGCTTCTCCAGCTCTGGAGCCGGGGACTTGATCATCCAGTTCGGAGGCTTCGCTGGAAACGCGAGCAGCGATATCTACATCCGGGATTTCGTGATCGCGAGGTACTGATGGCATTCAACACATCTGTCATCGCTGGTGTTCCGGTCTATGGTTCCTGGCTGGACATCCTGAGCTTGTCGGCTGACGACGGGGACACGGTCGTCCTGAACATGCCCACTGGACAACCAGCTCTGCGTATCTACGACAGCGGGATGGGCACATGGGTACCTCCTGAGGTCTACGGTAGGTTCACGGACTGGTCGTTGACAGCGGAGGTAGAGGGTTCTGAGGCAGACGCGGCTGCTCTGCTTGCGAAGGGAACCAACGTCAACCTCTATGCTGGTTCGTCAACGCTCACCTACAACGACAGCGGGAAGCTGCGCATCCTGAATAGCGGTGCGACAGACGGCTGTGCCATTGAGTGCAACACAGGACCATCAAATGGATACTCTGTGTTCATGCATGGGTTGGCTCGCGTGGTTCAGTGCAGCACCTACAATGACATCTACTTCGTTGCGAACGACTCGTCGCACATGGTCCCGGCGTTGTCATGGTGTGACCAGACAGGCAATGACTACCCGCGCCCGATGCTCACGTCGCCAGCAGTAAGAGGAACCCAGACGCTCGTCAATAGCAGCGTGGCGACTCTGCTGGCGTCTGAGGGCTTCCTTGAGGTCTTCGTCATCGGCAATAACGATGACCGTTCCCTCCCGGACGCTGCCATGTTGTTCTGGCTGAACGGCGTCCTTGCTGGGTTCCTCGACAAGACCGACATGAACTCCGGGGGTGGATCGAACTACTGCAACCTCGTCCAGGTGAATAGCAACACGAACGAGATCACCATGCGCAAGTTCGAGACGTGGGTGAGGGCGTAATATGGCAGCTAATACGAACTACCCCAGCATCGGCGTCCAAGAGATCACCTCCTGGGATGACCTCCCGTCCAGTCCGCTGGACGGGCAGGCCCTCATGTTCATGGGGTTGAAGTGGCGGTATGACACGACCAACGGTATCTGGGTTCCTGACTTCGCCTATGGGGAGACTCTGGCAGGGATCTGCAAGATCGACGGAGATGAGGTCAACGACGCTGCTCTACTCGCGAATGGTTGGACGTCGGTCAACCATACCAATGGAGGAACAATCTCCTACGACGGTACGCGAGTGACGTTCACCGCTACAGTAGCCAACAATCAGACTGCGGAAGTTCTCGGCGATCATGGAGGTGGTGTCAACGACGACTACTTCCTCTACGGTCGATTTCGGGCGGTCTCTTACGTCGGACCTGGCAGTAATCCCTCATGCTTCCTGGCTATTCAAGATGGTGCCCACACGCGCACTTTCGGTCTCCGCTATACAACCACAAATACGGAAGCCTGTTTCTTCAAGATAAGCGGGAGCCGACAAGGTTATGCCGACTCCACGGTGGAGTTCACTACCGAGAAGTTCCTCCTCATACGGTGGAGTGGTCTTGGAGCCAAGCACAGCCATTGTTGGGTTGAAGGCCACGTCGCTCTACCTTCCCCTTCCGCTACTTATGTTGGAACGGACCACTCCGCCTCGGCAGCGCAGCGGTTTCTGATTGGTGACAGCACAGGTAATGCTGGGGGCGCCCTCACAGCTCGCAACGTAGTCTGCGCGAGGTACTGATGATCGACACAGTCCCTATCTGGGTCATGCGACGGGACGGACCCAAGGGTGTGGGCTACTACCCCACCTCCAAGGGGTCCTACCATCTTCTGGCAGAAGGGAGGCACAATGCTGAACCAGGAGTGATTCCTGTTGCTCATCTGGCGCGGAGACGACGCCAACTATCCGAGGACTTCGGCGCACGTCTTCTGCAACGGCTTTGGGCCTCAACCAGTCTGCACAGCGATTGGGAATAGTGGTTGGCCGTCAGCAGGTGGGGCCGACCTAATCAGCGTGGGTGCGAATGCTGGTGTAGATACAGGCGTCATGCAGGTCCGCAACCTCGTGGCGGGGACGTTCTCATAGGGGTGTTTCATGGGACTCTTTGATGGCTGGTGGAACTGGCGTGACCCTACGCCCGGCAAGCAGCTTGCCGACATGGATGTCGGACTGAAGATCATCGTCGTCATCGTCGCGATCTTGATCATCCTACTGCTCCTCGTCACGGCGGATCAACTCTGATGGCAGCCAACACGAAAGTAGGGTTGGGCTTCGGCGACCCGCTCACGGTGGTCGAGAAGGCGTCAGCCGACAGTCCCTACACCGTCCAGTCAACCGATCAGGTCGTCGCGCTTACGGTCGATGGTTCGATCACGGTCAACCTATCCACGGCTGCGACGTTCGGTCTCAACAAGCGCCTCATCATCAAGGATGTCTCCGGTGGGGCGGGCGTCAACAACGTCACGATCGATGGCGCCGGGGCGGAGACGATCGACGGGCGCAGCAGCATTCTGCTAACCAGCAACTATGCGACGGTGACGCTGATGGCTGTCACAGGAGGATGGGCAGTCGTATGACCGAGCGAATACCAGTACCGAGGTACACGGACCAGATTGGTACGACGCTGGAGGGAGACAAGAAGGCTGCGCTCACGTATGACGACTATCGGGACACCGGTTTTCCGTTTGGCTGCTTTCGTCACGACCAGGACAATGAACTCTTTCTCTCGTATCAATTCCCTCATGCGAGGCGTCTGAATGCCCCGTTGGGGGACTTCCATCTGCACACTATTCCGCTATCGACTCCTGTGCTCGGAGTCTCAGATCATCTTTACTTCGTGTACTCCTACGTGTGGGTAGGCATCGGTCAGGAGCTTCCAGCGATAGCAGGCTGGAATACCGGCACGAAGACGGTCACAATCAGCGCAGCCGGTCAGCACATTCACACGTACTTCGACATCTTCGATAACATAGCTGCGCCGGTTCCCGACACGTACAGCAGCTTCCTATTCATCAAGCTCAAGCGGGAAGGGACGAACGTACTCGATACGTTCAACGTGGACAAGACGACGCCAGGCACTGCTGCGGCGAACCTCGCTCTCATGGGATTGGATTGTCATATGCTCGTCGACCGCCTCGGCAGCTTCTACGAATACTCGGACTGAGAGGAACGGCATGCCTCCACTACGACAAGTCATTGCGGCGGGCGGCGCTGGAGCTGGCACCTCGGCAGCCTACTCGTGGTCGAAGAACTTCATCTCCGATCAGACCTTCGACAACATCTTCGGTCTGCTCGACATGACGACCGCATGGGCGTTCGACGTGACGGAAGGTCTCGGTGATGGATCGACGGCAGACTCCGCCGTCGCGATGTTCCCGGTCATCGTGCCCAACTCGTCGCTCAAGGATCAGAAGATCATCGTCGAGTTGAAGGCGCCGAACGCGACTCTTGAGTGTGGCGTCATCCTTCGCATGAAGGGCTTCAGTTCGCCGAACGCGAACTACTACTGGGCTCGGATCACGGGCGGCAACTGTCGCATCTCCAAGACGCTCGCGGGCGTCACGACAACCATCGCGTCGAGCACCGCGTTCGCTCACAACGTGGGCGACGTCATCAAGATCACGTTCCAGGCGGTAGGGGATCAGCTCGACGCGACGTTCGAGAACGTCACGAACCCCAACACCGTGACGCGCACATGCACCGACTCGGACATCGCCGGTCCGGGACAGGCGGGCTTCCGCACCGGGTTCACGAACTCGATGATCTGGTGGCGGAGCGTCAGCGTCCAGTCGCTGTAGGGGTAAAGCATGCCGAACATCCCGCAGGGTCCGACGAAGAACGAGAGCTTCGCGGGGCTCTCTTCTCATGCCCCGGCGTACCCGGACATCGCGCCGGAGACGTGCCTGCGGATCATGGACAAGGCGATGCTGGAGTGGCTGCAGAGCATCCGCTTCCGCGGGCAGGAGCCTACCCTCGTCGCGGGGTGGAAGTCGAGGTACTTCAGCTCCGTGAAGGAGATGCACGGGGACAAGCGGCTCGGCGACAAGCAGCAGGTACCGCTGCCGATGATCGCGCTCCTCAATCAGGGTCTCTCCCCCGACCCGAGTCGCTTCGTCTTCGGGAACGTGCGCCGGCTCGGACCGGGCGCCGCCGACGAGACGAACACCATCTACCACGGCACGCCGCCGAACGAGGAAGGCGTGCTGTTCCTGCCCTGGCCCTTGCCGGTCGATATCACGTACCAGATCGAGCTGTGGACTAAGGAACAGCAGGACATGCGGTACCTTCGTACCGCGCTCCTCATGCAGTGGTCCACGCATCCGACGGAGACCTACCTCCGGGTTGTCTTCCCCGCGCCGTACGGGGAGAAGCTCATCCCCCTGCAGTTCGAGCGCGACGACAACATCAGCGACTTGGAGCCCGGGGAGCAGGAGCGACGCCTCCGTCACGCGTTCACGGTGACGATGAAGGGCTGGCTGTTCAAGGTTCCCATCCTGCAGAAGACGATCAAGAACGCGCACGTCGTCTTCCTTCATGGGAGCTACGACGAGCTTGTTGACTGGTACTGCAACATCGACAACTACAACTTCAACGCGGATTACTCCGTGTTGGAGAGCATCGACGAACCGTAAGGTGAGACATGGCAGCCCCTACCGTACCCCCGCAGCTGTTCGCTGCCTCGCAGGACGAGGCGTCGATCACGGTGACGCACGTCCCGCCGACGGGCGACGCTGAGTACGTACAGAGTCGGGTGTACTACGGGAAGCCGGGGGAATCGGGTACACTGTGGGGTACGTCGGACGCGCACGAGGCGCTGGCTATCACAGGGCTTGAGTCGTCCACGACGTACTTCGCCTACGCGGTACCGGAGGATGGGGCGGGGCTCCGAGGACCGACGAGCGAGGTCGTCGTCATGGAGACGACGGTGGAGACGCCGAGTGTCGCGAGCGACCCGCAGACGCGGGTGCTCCTGACGCTGAGCTTTTCAGACGGAGAGCTGACGAAGGTCGGCCCATGAGATAGGGAGGAGCGGGAGCGTGGCAGTCTACATCTCTGCTGGTGTGTACATTCAGGAGCGGGACAACTCCCTGTACGCCCCCGCGATTGCCCCGACGGTCATCGGTATCGTCGGCACCGCGACGAAGGGGCCACTCAACACTGCGACCCTCGTGACGACCGAGGCGCAGATGACCGACATCTTCGGCGTCCCGCGCACGAAGGACATGGGCATGCACACGGCGCTGGAGGCGCTGAAGGAGTGCAGGCTCCTGTACTACTGCCGGATCGCGGGCGCCAGCGTCGCGAAGGGTGTCATCAACGTCAACGACGATGGCTCGGGCGCAACTTCGGGATGCACACCGCAAGCTGCCAACAACGAGTATTACAACCTGGAGCCGGGCGCGACGATCGTCTTCACCGACAGCGTTGCGGGCACGGCGACGTTCACCGCGACCGCTGCACCCCTCACCTCCGGCAACGCGGAGACGTACAACCTCAACGCCATCGCGGCGGGCTCGCCGGTCACGCTGACCATCAAGGTCGATCAGGGACCGACGCAGACGTGCACCATCGCCTCCGGTGACGTCTCGAACTTCGCCGCTGTCACCGCGCTGGAAGTCGTGACGCTCCTCAACGCGCAGATTTTCGGCATCCAGGCGACGGTCTCCGCGACCTCCGTGAAGATCCAGAGCGACACGCGCGGCACGGGGAGCTACATCCAGGTCACGGGCGGCACTGGCAACGACGCGACGAACGGTCTCAACTTCTCGACGACCGAGGTGCAGGGCACGGGCAACGTCGTCAGCATCGATGCCGTCACGGGTGCGGAGATCAAGACGGTCGTCGAGGCAGCCATCGCGACGATCTCGGTCAGCCTCAGCGTCAACGGCGCCCCGACGTTCTGCACGGTCGCGACCGGCGCGGCGGCGACTATCGGCATCAACGCGACCTCGACCGCAGTTGGGGCAGCGCCTCTCATCTCCGTTCCGACAGGGGTGACGTACGCCGGGCTCGACGCGGCGCTGTCGCAGAACACCATTAGCTTCACGGCAGCTACGGACGGCTCGCATTCCAGCGAAATCGATGTCGTCATCTCGACCTCGACCATCCACGCGAACCTGAAGAAGGTCGTCATCATGTACCGCGACGCGGTGGTCGAGACGTACGACGGGCTCTACAAGGGCACCGATCCGTCGCTCTCGAACATCACGTACTACGAGATGATCACGACGATCAACAGCGGCTCGACAGACGGCGCGTTCCCCGCGTCGGAGTACGTCGTCGCAGCAGACCTCAACGCGGCGGCGGAAGACCCGACGAACGGCACGCACACGCTCTCCGCGGGCAACGATGGTGACGACTGGACGACCGGCACGGTCATCGGTACGGTCGTCGGGAAGACGCGCACGGGCATGCAGGTGTTCGGCGACCCGGAGCTGATCTACATCACCATCCTCGCCACGCCGGGCATCGCGTACCCCGCGGTCATCTCCGAAGGTCTGAGCATGTGCCAGACCCGCGCCGATTGCTTCTACGTCGCGGACCCGCCGCAGAGCCTCACGCCCTCGGAGGTCGTGGACTGGCACAACGGCAACGCGGGCGCGACGTACGTAGTCGATCAGGAGGGGCGGAGCGAGAGCGGCGCGAACACGACGCAGTTCAACAGCTCGTACGGTGGGCTCTGGCACGACTACTTCACGATGTTCGACGCGTTCAACGACTCGAACATCACGATGCCGCCGTCGGCGATCATCCTCCGCACGCTGGGTTACACCGACAACGTCGCTGACCCGTGGTGGGCTCCTGCCGGTCCGAACCGGTCGCAGACGAGTTCGGTCATCGAGCTGGCGTCGTCGCCGACGCAGGGCGAGCGCGACCTCATGCAGATGCAGGGGAACAACGTCAACCCGATCGCGCTCATCAGCGGCGCGGGCATCGTCATCATGGGGCAGAAGACGCTGCAGAAGGCGCCGACGGCGCTCGACCGCGTCAACGTCCGGCGCCTCATGCTCTACGCGGAGAAGATCGTCGCGACCGCGGTGCTCTTCCTCACGTTCGAGCCGAACGATCCGACGATGTGGCGGCGCTTCATCAACCTCGTGCAGCCTGTCTTCGACGACATCGCCGCGCGGCGAGGTATCGACGACTTCCGGGTCATCGCGGACAGCTCGACGAACACCGACGTGCTCATCAACCAGAACACGTTCCTGGGCAAGATATTCCTGATTCCGACAAAGTCGGCGGAAAAGATCGTGGCGGAGTTCAATCTTTTGCCCGCGGGGGCCGACTTCACAGAGTATGCGCAGGTATAGAAAGGACTTACGTCGTCGTGTTGCCTTCGTTCAACCAACTATGCTTCAATCCTGCTAACATCAGGCTACAGTTGGCAGGAGGAAGATTTGACCGAAGGCAACAGCGAGACGGTCATCATCTACGGCTTGCAGGCGCAAGGTGGGAAGGTCCGATACGTCGGTGCGTCGGTGGACCCAAGTCACCGGCTCGAACAGCATATGAGCGACGCTCGTTCGCCGGATGCGCGCGACTACAGGACTCCGAAGAGTCGATGGATTCGCAACCTCAAGCATCCACCAGAGGTTGTTCGTCTGGAAGAGGTGACACAAGGCGACGCCGCCGAATCAGAAAAGCGATGGATTGCGTTCTTCTACGTGCAGGGGAACAAGCTCTTCAACGTCTTGTGGTTCGGTCCGCGTCCGTGGTTGTCGGAAGCGGCGCGTACGAAGATGGCGGAATCCGCACGTCGCCGATGCAAAGACCCGGCGCATCGTGCACTCCTGTCGGAGATCGCGCGAGAGCGTTTGAAGACGCCCGAAGGGCGCGCTCACCTCAGGCGCGCGAGCGCGCTCGGCGTGCAGGTGTTGAAGAACGACGCCGGGGCTCGGCAACGTCGTCAGGTCGGCATCAAGCGCGCATGGGACGAGGCGACTCCGGAGCAGCGTGCGTCACGTGTTGCGAACGCAAAAGCGGGCGTCAACGCTCCCGGGGTTCAGGAGCGGAAGGCGAAAGCCATCTCAGCTGCGAAACTTCGTCGTTGGGCGAAGAAGGGATGGACGAAAGAGCACATCGAGTCGGTCATTGCGGAGAGTCGGAACCTCAACGTGGCGGCAGCGTCGCTCGGTTGTACACGCCCGACTCTTCACCAGATCCGCAAGCACTACGGGTTGACGTAACGGGTCGCCTCCTGCCGGGGGCTTATCGATAGAAGGAGGCAATCGCTGTGACGCTCATCAATGCTCAGCACCTCGCCCCCGCGCTCGGCTTTTTCGAGCCGCAGCGGGCGTTCTCGTGGGTGCTGGAGATCGCGCTCGACGACGTCGGTGACCAGATCCTCATCATGCAGTCGTTGGAGTCGTTCGGCGCGCCGAAGGAGTCGAACGACACCATCGAGCTGCATCACGGGAACGAGGTGCGGAAGGTCGCGGGCAAGGCGACGTTCGAGGACTTGACGCTCGTCGTCAAAGACTTCGTCGACTCCAAGACGGCGATGGCTGTCGCGAAGTGGCGGCGCCTCGTCTACAACCCCGAGACCGGCTCCATCGGGCTCGCGCGTGACTACAAGAAGTCGGCGGACCTCGCGATGTTCGCGCCCGACTTGTCGAGCGTGCGCGTCTGGAAGCTCTACGGCGTGTGGCCGAAGGACGTGGACTACGGCACGCTTGACATGACGTCGTCGGACAAGGTGACGGTCTCGCTCACGCTCAGCATTGACAGGGCTATCCCCGGCTTCGGGATGGCGCTCCCGGCTGGTATCAACCAGGGGCTCTCGCAGCTCCCGATCTGATCGGTTTCGAAACGAGCCTACCGCGACCGTGGCAGGGGTAGCGGTAGGCTCTCGCATAGGAGGAGAGGACTATGCTCGAACAGTTGCAGGCGATGGCTCTGCGGGAGTGGATGCCCATCACGCTCCCGTCGCGCGGGTTCTACTACGGCGACAAGTGCCCGATGGGGGAGGTGCAGATCACTCCGTGGACGACCGCGCAGGAGGAAGCCATCGCGCGATACTCGGGCGGGAACGCGGCGAAGCTCGTGGAACAGCTCATCAAGGGGAACGTCAACCTTGGTGATAATGGGCTAACCTACGAAGACCTCCTCGTCACGGATCACTTCTACGTCTTGTTCCAACTGAGGCGTGTCTCGCTCACGTCGCACTACACCATCGAGAGGAAGTGTTCGTCGTGCGGGTTCGAGCACAAGGCGCAGCTCGATCTCGGAACGGACCTCCCCATCAAGGATCTACCCGCGGAGCCGGTGGAGGAGCCGTTCGAGGTCTTCCTCCCGAAGGCGAAGAAGACCGTCACGCTGAAGTTCCTTCGCGTCAAAGACGAGAAGGCGATGAACGAGTACGCGGAGAAGAAGCTCCGCGAGGTGACGGAGAAGGGATCACCCGCGACGCGGTTCCGGCACGCGCGCCGCATCGTCGCCATCGACGGGAAGGACGAACCCTTTCAGGAGCGTATGCGCGTCGTTGCGACGCTTCGCATGCTCGACCTGCAGGTCATGGACATGACGATCGAAGAGCACGAGACGGGTCTCGTGCCAGAGATCAAGAGTACATGCCCGCGCTGCAACCATGTAGACGAGTGGGGCGTGCCGATGACGGCGGAGTTCTTTCGCCCATCTGCGGATGACATCAGATCAGAGATCGCAGCTGCTAAGAGCGGTCATGTCGGAGACTGACTACCTCGTCGGGCAGGGATACGCATTCTGGGAGGTCATGTCGATGTCGGCGTCACGGAGACGACGCATCTGTCAGATGAAATCCGAGAAGGCGGAACGCGCTCGGAAGGAAGCGAAGCAGCACCGAAAGGGCTAACCCGTGGGCGCTGAAGTAGGCTCATTCAACTTTCTCATCGGCGCGGACATCGAAGAGTTCCGCAAGCAGATTCAGAAAGTACAAGGCACGCTGAATGGGCTTGCGGAGCGCGCCGCGAAGATCACTGAAGAGTTCGCAAAGGCAGCAGGTGGTGGCGCGGGTGCAGGCGCGGGTGCAGGCGCGGGTGCTGGAGGAGGCAAAGCATCGGGCGGCGCGCTCAAGAAGGCGGGCGGACTCATCGGCAGTTGGTTCGGCGCGACCGGCGCAAAGCAGCTCGTCAGGGAGACCTTCCCATCTCTCGTGCAAGCGGTGACATCGCTGCGGAGTCCTATCACTGCGATCGGCACGCTTGCAGTCAGCATGACGCGGCAATGGATGGAGTTCCACGGACAGGTAGACGAGTTCCGCAAGTCTACCGGTATGACGCGCGAGGAGATGTACGAGACGCAGATGGACATGCTCGACGTCGCGACGGTGTACGGCGCGTCTCTCAAGAACATCGCCAGCATCTACACGCAAGTTGCGATGGGCGCTCGCCGCAGCTCGAAAGAGGTAGCGGAGCTGGCTGGTCATCTTGATCTCTTAGCTGCGGGCACCGGCGCGAACGTGCAGACCGTCACTGAGCTGGCAGAAACGCTTCGTAGCGGCATGGGTATGTCGGAGGCAGCAGCGAGACGTACCGAGTACGCGATCAGCTTGTTCTCGAAAGAAGCAGTGATTTCGTACGACACACTCGCGAGGTCGATGGCGGAGTCACTCGCGCTAACCAGTGGTATGAACGACGAGACGAGGCAGAAACTCGTTCCGTCTATGTTGCAGCTCAAAGCAGCCGCGAAGCTCGCCTCTGGACCGGAAGGCTTCGCGGGGGTCAACGAAGCAATCGCATCTGCTATCCAGTTGAGTGGTAAGGCAGTCGGCCGCGAAGCTCTGGAGGCTGTCAACTACAACCTCGTCGAGCTGTTTAGGCGGCTAAGCCTCGTCGAGGAAGGGAGCGACACCGCGTTCGCACGTATGGCGGAAGCGATGAACCTCTCCGAGAATCAGGCTCGCGCACTTGCGGAGATGTTCGCACGGGAGGGGGAGCAGGTCCGGGAGTTCGGCGATCTATACGACAAGGCGATGCGTACTCCTCTTGAAGAAGTGACCGAGCACTTCAAGAACCAGCTCTCGTACACCGAGCGCATCGGTCGAGCGTGGGAAGGTATCAAGAATGCGCTCTACAAGGTGTCGATAGGTGCAGCGCTTCCAACCATCACAGGCTTCATGGAAGGCGTAGCGGAGGCTGCTCAAACAGCGTCGGACTTCTGGATGAATCCACCGTCACTGTCGGAATGGAAGACGTTCATCAGCGCTTACATCGATCACCTCCGCGATCCTGTAGTAGACGAGCAGGTCGCGGAGGCGATGCGCAAGGAAGAAGAGAAGGCATGGCGACAGACGAAGTGGGGTAAGCACCAGGCGATCAACACGCAAGCGACGTTGGAAGCGACAAACCCACACAAGCCCGGTACCGCAGAGCACGCAGCGTTCGAGCATGAGCGCATGATGAGCCTCCTCATGACACCGCCCGGCGGTCCCTTCGTAGAAGGTGGCATGGCGCCGACTATCCCCTTCTCGGTCGATCCGGAGACGCTTGGACCGGCAGCGCCTGACGTCATGACAACCGAAGACCTCCAAGCGGCGATCGAGCGGATGGACCGTAACGTCACGGGTGCCGTCAACTCATTGCGTAAAGAGCAAGCAGAAGCGAGAAGACGAATAGCTGTCGGTCAGCCCGGCGTACGTCCAGAACTTGAGGCAGCCGGACCATGAGCTACCAGGCGCCGCGTATTCAGGATTTCCGCATCTCGCTCGATCCCGAGTCGCTTCTCGACGAGAACAAGACAGACGCGAACGTCTGGTTGTCGTTCCCGGAGCTGCCCGAGACGCTGAACGTCCAGAAGTCGGCGACGTACACCGACGAGGTAATTCCCGGCTGGTCAGAGCCACTCGTGGGATGGTCGAGTAGCGCGGCGACGACCATCGATTTCTCGGTGAAGATCATCGCGACAGGGGACAATAACTTCAAGAAGCGGCGCTCTCACTATCGCGCGTACGACCCGACCGGGGAGTCGTCTGCCGGGGCGGATATTCTCGACTTTCTTCAGAACTTCCCGCTTGCAGTCCCAATGGTTGGGCAGAGCGGTTACCCCTATGACAACACGCAACCGTTGAGCGACCTGTCGGCTGTTGTAGCAGACGAAGTGCTCGCGAAGGCGGAGTGGTTGCTGGCGCTGACCTACCCGCAGTACGACTCATACGGGAAGCCCTATCCGCCGCCGATCGTTCATTTGGAGTACGGGCGGAACTTCCGAAGGCGCGGCGTCATCAAGAGCGTGAGCTTGACGCTCCAAGGTCCGTGGCATCCGGAGACGTTGCTATGCCAGCGCGTTGATGCGGCGGTTTCCTTCCAGGAGGTGAACCGCGCACCGCTCGGTTACAACCAGGTTCGGAAGGGTATCTACGACCCGACGACGAACCTCAACCAGTCACTCTTCTCAGTGCACCGACCGAACCAGTCTTCGACTGATCTCGCGCGGCGGGAGGAGACGTAATGGCAACCGAGAAGGCGACGACGATACGCGTCTCCGCGCGCTCACGCTACCGCACGACGCCGCTCTTTTTGGAACGCTACGAGGTCGAGGATGGAAGTGAAGTAGAGACGCGCTCGCGGTTGTTCTACGGGACGTGGGAGCCGCCGACGATCTACGAGACGCGGCAGCCTACCATCTGGAAGGTCGCGGCTGACGAGGCGGGGCGCCCGGATCTCCTCGCATACCGGCTGTACAAAGACCCAACGCTATGGTGGGCGGTCTGCCTGCGCAACAACGTCTTCTTTCCGCTCATCGACCTCCGGGCGGGTATGACGGTAATCTGCCCGCACATTGAGGACGTCATGTCAGCTCTGACAACGTCGAGGCGAACGATCACGTGAGCGCTCTGTCGTACGATAGCAAGAGCCCCCGGCATCCGTTCGTCGAGATGTACATCGGGAGCAGGAAGACGCCTATCACGGTCGTTCATTCGGTTGAGGAGGCGGCTTCGCAGACGACCGCGGCGCAGCTTGCCATCGCGGTCGTTGAGATGACCTACACCGTAACGGTCGCGGGTCGCGGCAACACGTTGAATCTTCGCGTCATCGACCCGTCGTTCGACCGGTTCGAGAAGACGTTGCTTGAGGACAAAGAGACTCTGTGGATCCGATTCGGGTGGCGCTTCTCCGACGGTTCGGAATACGCAACGCCCGAGATTCCTCTGCTCATCGTCAACTGGACAGGTGAGTTCGTCGGCGGCGCGACCTTCGTTGGGACGAGCCTCAACGTCACGGCGATCGACGATGCGTACCTTCTCGGCGTGCAGGTCTCGCAGGCAGCCTTCCCTCCCTCGACGACGATCACTGAGGCGATTCGGAAGATCGTGGAAGATGTAGCGAGGAGTCGTTCTGCGAGTCCGCGCGTCAAGGTCGACATCCGCGTCTCCTCGACGACGCAGTTGACGGACGCGCTGAACAAGGTCAACAACCGTTCGCTGCTTCGCTACATACAGGACATCATCAAGTTCGCGGACTCGGAGGGGCTCTTCCTCACGTACTACTCGCACCACGAAGAGGGATCGTGGAGCCTCGTCATCGATCAAGTGAACCCGAACCGCCCGCCGATGCGCACGTACGTCTTCTCGCGCAGCCGGACGAGCGAGATGATCAACTTCCGCGCGAACTACAACGGGCTGCTGGTCCGCGCGGCGGGCGGTGGTCGCTCATCTATCATCGGGGCGGATGGGTCGAGCTTCTCCTTCACGCCCTACAAGTCCGACGCAGAGAAAGAGCAGGATCAGGCACATGCGGAGTTCTTCCCGCGTGAACCGATAGACGAGGCGGCGTCACGGCAGACGCTCGTCTCCGCTCGGGATCAGAAGCTCATCGAGGTTTACGAGCGCTCGCGCAGGCGGATCGCAGACAAAGCACGGTACGCGGCGACCGCTGACGTAGTGGGTGACCCGGGGCTTCTGCCCATTCGGAATGTCGCCGTGCTCGTGCCGAAGGGCGCGCACACGCTTCAGGCGCAGCAGGCTCTATTTCGCGAGGCGGACTACCATCACAGCTCTGGCATCTATACCGTCTACGGAATCACACACTCGATCTCTCCGGGGGTCTTCCGCTCTCAGCTAACCCTTCACCGCGCAAGCGGTGGTATCGGCGCGCTGGTCGCCGCAGGGCAACAGGGCTCCGTGTTCGGGCTGCAGAAGTGGGTCCGTGATCGGATGCGCGGCGCGGCTGCAAAGGAGAGGGAGCAGGAAGCAATCCGATGGGCGCAGCGTCTTGGGACGGGAGCTGAATGACTGTCGCGTCGTCACAATTCCAGTACATCCTACAGCGCATGGCGGAGCACGGCGTCGGCGGGCAGAACCAGCTCGGGCTCATGCGCGGAGAGGTCAACAGCAACGACGATCCGGAGAAGCGCGCTCGCGTGCAGGTCCGCATCGTGCAGGTTCATGGTACAGGCGTGAATGAGGGAGAAGTGTCGGCGGACCTCCTCCCGTGGGCGGAGCCGTGCTTCCCCATGTCGGGCTTCGCAGATGGCGGAATGGTTCACGTTCCTCCAGTCGGCGCGACGGTCTGGTGCGCGTTCGAGAACGGCGACCCGCACCGTCCCGTCTACCTCGGCGGGTGGTGGAAGACCGGCGAGCTTCCGTCAGAGGTGACGGACCCGGACAAGCAGCGCGTCGTCAAGACGCCCGCCGGGCACACGTTCCTGCTCGACGACGAGAACGACGGCATCATCCGCCTGTCACACTTCGACGGCGACCGCGAGATCATCCTCGACGGGAACGCGAAGACGACGACCGTCAAGAACAAGAGCGGGCAGACGATCGTGCTCGACGAGCCGACGAAGACCATCACGGTCACGAACGACTCGCAGACCGTGACGATCGATGGCACGTCGCAGACGATCACCATCGACAATGGCGGCACGCAGACCGCGACGATGAACGCGCCGTCGCAGACGGTGGAGA
>Ga0180437_10003727_pt1 | contig 22356 bp, 11 predicted proteins | sample SS_ome_4_FD_132410 | JGI IMG/M metagenome (GOLD analysis project Ga0180437, IMG submission 132410) | Hypersaline lake sediment archaeal communities from the Salton Sea, California, USA - SS_3_D_1 metaG | ecosystem: Environmental > Aquatic > Non-marine Saline and Alkaline > Hypersaline >...
CGAGGCATCGAAAAAACTCAAAACCGCATGCCAGGAAGAGGAAGGAATGGCCATCGAAAAAGCCGTGGAATTTCTTCATACCAAATACCAGGAACTGGAAAAAATTTTCGATTAGAAATCCCTCGGCTCCATTATCCGGCTGTTTTCTGCAGGGCCTTAAACTTTCAGGAGAATGTAATAATTTTGGACCGTCTCCTGTTCAGGGAGGTTGACATGAAAAAAATACCGGGAATAAAACCGAGCTTGCATGCAGGACTGATTCTGAGTCTCCTTCTTACGGCAAGCTTCTGCGGCAAAACAACAGAAATGCCGAAGAAGGACTGGATCCCTGCAGAAGGAACGCTCCTGACCAGGTGGGCAGGAGACGTCACCCCGGACACGGCCCATGCCGAATATCCCCGCCCCCAGATGGAACGGGAGGAATGGATGAGCATCAACGGGATGTGGGAGTATGCGATCCGGCCCGAGGGAGAACAGGCGCCGGAGCAGTATGACGGGTTCATCCTTGTGCCGTTTCCCGTGGAATCCGCGCTCTCAGGCGTAAAAAAACCTGTAGGCAAGGAAAACCGCCTGTGGTACCGGCGCACATTCAGGACCCAGAGGCCGTGGATGAAAAAACGCATCCTTCTCAACTTCGAAGCTGTGGACTGGGAAACGACCGTCTGGGTCAACGGCCGTCATATCGGCGTCCATCGAGGAGGCTACGACCCTTTCTTTTTCGATATCACCGATGCCCTCAAAAAGAGGGGAACCCAGGAAATCGTCGTTTCCGTGTGGGACCCGATCAACGAGGGCACGCAACCCCGTGGCAAACAGGTAAAAAACCCAAGAGGAATCTGGTATACATCGGTGACCGGCATCTGGGGGACCGTCTGGATAGAACCGGTCGAACAAATCCACATCCAATCTATCAGGATGGTCCCGGATACCGAAGCGGGTGAAGTTCATGTCGTCGCCAGATGCCCGGAGGCTGCCTCCGGTCACCGGGTAGAGGTGGAAATCGAAGGAAGGGAATCGACCGGAATAAAAGCGACCGGGCAGGTTGGAGAAAAAATAACCTTGGCCCTGAAAAATCCAAAGCTGTGGCATCCGGATTCGCCGAATCTTTACAACCTTTCCGTCGTTTTGAAAGACAGCCGGGATAAAATTATCGATCATATCAAGAGCTATTTCGGGATGCGCAAGATCTCGGTGCAAGAAGACGATGCCGGGATCATGCGGCTCTTCCTCAACGGGCACTTCCAGTTCATGATCGGACCTCTGGACCAGGGATGGTGGCCGGACGGATTGTATACAGCCCCGACAGATGAGGCGCTCCGGTATGACCTCGAGGTGACCAAAAAGCTCGGAATGAACATGCTCCGCAAGCATGTCAAGATCGAGCCCCGGCGGTTTTACTACTGGTGCGACCGTCTCGGGTTGCTCGTCTGGCAGGACATGCCCAACGGAGATTCCCATATCGGCAGGGATGAAGAGGATGTCGAACGGACATCCGAGTCCGCAAGGCAGTTCGAAGCCGAATTGGATCGCATGATCGAGAACCTAGGCAACCATCCGAGCATCGTGATGTGGGTGCCCTTCAACGAAGGCTGGGGACAGTACGACACCGCTAGAATTGTGGAAAGGATCAAAAAGCTCGATCCCACAAGGCTGGTCGACAATGCCAGCGGCTGGGCAGACCGGGGTGTAGGCGATGTCCATGATATCCATTCTTACCCGGGCCCGGATGCCCCAAAAAACGAACCGAACCGGGCAGCTGTATTGGGAGAATTCGGCGGCCTGGGATTGCCGGTAAAAGACCACACCTGGCAGGACGAGAAAAATTGGGGTTACCGCAGCTTTGAAAACGCCGAAGACCTGACCGCCGCTTATCTTGAGCTGATCGAAAAATTGAAAATCTTTATCGATGAAGGATTGTCTGCTGCGGTTTATACCCAAACGACAGATGTGGAAATCGAGGTGAACGGATTGATGACTTATGACAGGGCCATAATAAAAATGGAGGCCGAAAGGATCGCCGAGGCAAACAAAGAATTGGTGCAGAGATCACGAACTTCTATTGAATAAACACGTATAATATTGTGTATATAGGATGAAATGGAGGTTTGCGTATGAAAAGAGCGATAACATTCTGTATTCTGGGAATATTTCTTATCGGTGTATCGGTCGTCCCGGGCGTAAGCCAGACATCCGAAGAAATCATACAAAAGATGATCGAAGCATCCGGAGGGAAAAAAGCCCTCGAAGGCATCGATGATTCCACCATGACCGGCACGATCGAAATTACCCAGAGCGGGTATACCGGGGAAATCACCGTTTATAAAAAAGAACCCGATAAAATACGCCTCGATCTCGAAATAATGGGAATGGTGATCACCCAGGCCTATGACGGCAGCTTAGCTTGGTGGACCAATCCCCAAACAGGGGCGGTCGAAGAGATGCCGGCAAAAGAAGCACAGGATATGAAGAGGGAAGCACTCCCGACAGAGGCCATCTTAAATCCGGCAAAATACGGGATCTCCTTCGAATACAAAGGGAAGGAAACCGTTGACGGAAAAGACCATTACATCATCGAGCAGACTTACGCCGATGGTTTCACGCAGAACCTATATGTGGATTGCACGACCTATCTTATGACAAAATCAAAAGGAACGATCGATTCCCCGATGGGAGAGGTGGAATTCGAGCAAGTCGCATCGGACTATAAAAAGGTCAACGGCTTTATGGTCGCCCACACGGTCACCACCTATGTTAACGGAGCGGAATCCCGCATCATCGTCCTCAAAGATGTCCAGTACAACACGGGATTAGAGGATTCCCTGTTCAAAATGGAGGAATAGCACAAAAAGAGTCTCGACCGATTTTCCTTTGACAGTTTTCGTATTTGGGACTATTATTGATTAATCCGATGGACACACTAAGATGAAGTGCCCAAAATGCCAGAGCGATAACCCCGCCAACACCCGTTACTGCGGCAGTTGCGGATTTCCGTTATTTTCCCCGAATAGAATGCCCGCGGCCAAAACCCTGACCCTGGAAACCCCGGTTCTGGAACTGGAGAGAGGTGTGGTTTTTGCCGACCGCTACGAGATCATCGAAGAACTCGGCAAAGGAGGCATGGGCCGGGTCTACAGGGTCCTGGACAAAAAGATCAACGAGGAAGTGGCCCTCAAGCTCATCAAGCCTGAAATCGCAGACAGCCGAACAATCGAGCGATTCGGGAATGAACTTAAAATGGCCCGCCGGATATCTCACAAAAATGTCTGCCGGATGTACCATATCAGCGAGGAGTCGGGGACCCATTACATCACCATGGAATACGTGCCCGGGGAAACGCTGAAAGGCATGATAAGGATGACAAGGCAGCTTTCCGTAGGAACGGCTGTCAATATCGCCAAACAGGTATGCGAAGGATTGGGCGAAGCGCACAGACTGGGGGTGGTCCACCGTGACCTCAAACCCCAGAATATCATGATCGATAAACAGGGAAACGCCAGGATCATGGATTTCGGGATTGCCCGCTCGCTTGAATCCGACGGAACGACGCGTCCCGGAGTCATGATCGGCACGCCCGAGTATATGTCTCCGGAACAGACCGAGTTCAGAGAAGTCGACGCCCGCTCGGATATCTACTCCCTGGGGATCATCCTTTTCGAGATGCTGACGGGAAGGCCCCCGTTCGAGGGAGAAACGCCTATCAGCGTGGCCATGAAGCACAAGAGCCTGAAGCCTCCCCACCCTGCCAAGTTCAACGCCCAGATACCTGCACATCTCAGCCAGATCATTATGACATGCCTCGAAAAAGACCGGGAAAATCGGTACCAGAGTGCCGATCAACTGCTTGCCGAATTGAAAGCGACCGAAGAAGGCCTGCCTACGACAGAAAGGGTGATCTCCAGGCGAAAGCCTATCACAGAGAAGGAGATCACCGTCAGCTTCAAGCCCAGGAGGGTGCTGATCCCTCTTTTTGCCGTGTGCGTTCTCGCTGTCCTTTCCGTAATCGTCTGGCGGTTGCTCCCGAAACGAGAGGGCGCTCCCCTTCCCCAAAACGATAAACCCTCTCTCGTCATCATGTATTTTAAAAATAATACAGGAGAAGAAAACCTGGACCATTGGCGAACGGCGCTGACGGACTTGCTGATCACGGATCTCTCCCAGTCCAAACTCATCAGGGTCGTGAGCGGGGAAGTCCTGTATAACATTCTCGACAGGCTGGGCCAGCTGGAAGCATCGGCTTACTCATCCGAAATTTTAGGAGAGGTCGCGTCCCGCGGACGGGCGGACAGGATCCTGGTGGGAAATTACACCAAAGCCGGGGACACCTTCCGGATCAATGCAACACTCCAGGATGGAATCACCGGAGAGCTCATCGGATCGGAAAGCGTGGAGGGTACCGGCGAGAGAAGTTTTTATGCCATGGTGGATGAACTGACCCGAAGAATAAAGACCCGCTTCGAACTGACCGAAGAAGAGATCACCGCCGACATCGACAGCCGGATTGAGACGATCACCACCAGCTCACCCGAAGCCTATAAGCTCTACAGCGAAGCAAGGACCTACCACATGCAGACCGATTACTGGCGCAGTCTCGGCACAATGCAGAAAGCCCTCGATATCGACCCTGATTTTGCGATGGCATGGAGGTCGGTGGCCATGGCATTCAACAATCTCGGAAGGCAACCGGCAAAACTGGACGCCATCACAAAGGCCTTCGAACTCCGGGACAAGGTCTCGGAAAGAGAGCGTTATATCATCGAGGCCGATTATTATAAATCCTGGGAGAAAAGCTATGACAAGGCCATGCAGTCCTACCAGAAATTGTTGGATCTCTACCCGGATGATACAATCGGGAACACGAACCTGGGAATTCTGTACTTCGAAATGGAGGATTGGAACAAGGCTATCGATCATTATCAAACAAGCATCCGGAACGATCCCGACGACCGCCTCGCCACCTGGAATCTGATAGAGATCCACGAAGCCATGGGCGCGTACGAAATAGCACATCAAGAAATCGAAAGATTCCTGCAGAGAAATCCCGGCTATGTGGCGTTTCTTTTAAAAAAAGCCAGCATCTATCAGTATCAAGGGAAATACGACCTCTCTCAAGTCTATCTGGATAAAAGCATTTCCCTCAACCCCGATGTCCAGAACACATACAATTTCATGACAGGCGATAATCTTCTTTTGAAAGGGGATCTGGAACAGAGCCTGACCTGGTACATGAAAATGCCTGAAGTTGCGGGAGGACGCAGGATAGCAATGGTCAACCTGTATCTATTGCAGGGAAAATTCGAGGAAGCGGAAAAGACGCTTCTGATGAAGCCCGTCCTTCATGAGCAGCTGGCGGTCTTCTACCTCAGGACAGGCCAGCCAGAACTGGCCCTGGAAGAAATCGCTTATCTCGAGGAGCAAGCCCAGAGAGCGGAAAGCATTTCCGACCGGATCCGGGCTTTGTATGCAAAGGGCATCGCCTACACCGGGATGAAATCCCTTGACAAAGCCTCTGAAATCGCCGAGGAGATCCGGGGATCGATCCCGCCATGGATGCAGAAGAAGCTCCAGCGGTACTATGACCACCTTCTGGGCATGATCGAATTCGAAAAGGAAAATCTTCCCGAATCCATCCGAAATCTGAGACAAGCCGTTCAATCCCTGTACTCTCCGGAGGATAACCTGCCCCGCATCCAGGCATACTTTTTCTACACTCTGGCTCAAGCTTACTTCAGAGCAGGAATCCTCAACAACGCCCGGGAAGAATGCGAGAAAATCCAGTCCCTCCACCTGGGGCGAATCGGAGATGGCGACTTCTATGCCAAAAGCCTGTACATGCTGGGAAAGATTTATCTCCAACAGAACCAAAAGGAACGAGCTCGCGAATTCTTCACGCGTTTTCTCGCCCTCTGGGAGGATGCCGATCCCGGAACTCCGGAAGCCGGCGATGCTAAAGCCAGTCTTGCGTCCCTGCAGACGCCGTAATCCTTCACGGACTAACCCCCGAAAATTTTCCAAATGCGGATGATGCCTCGATCGAGGAACCCCGTCGTATTTTGTATGGGGATTATCCGAAAGGGGGGTGAGGAAAAATCACCCCCCATTATCCCCCAGCGAGGCTATTGACCAACAGAGAGAGAGAAGCTTTATACTATCTATTAAGGAGTGGGACCATGAAAAAAAATTTGCATCTCTTGGGGCTGTTGGTTCTTTTGTCTCTTTTTATCTTTCCTGCCCTGAACGCAGCAGAGACATCCGGAGCCCAAAAAGCCAAGGTCGCCTCTTTGGAAGCGGATATCTTTCTTGAAGCCAGCCAATACAGTATCGTCATCGATACCGTTCCAAAAGAAACAGTCGTAACCTTGTTCTCGTCGGGAACGAGAAATAAAAAATGGCTTTACATCTCTTATTTTTCCGAAAAAAGGAATTCTCAGGTAACCGGTTTTATCGCCAGTAATCGGGTCGAATTCATAACGGAATCCCCTGAAGAATACCAGGAAATAACAGAGGAAAAAAATCCGGAATCCCATCCCGAAGGATTCCCCGGTGAATACAGGGAAACCGCAGCCATGGAGACTCCCCTCGAAGCCGCAGAAAACCAGAAAGACAAAGATAATTTTTCCGAGGACAACGTTACAAAAGAAAAGAAGACAATGCTAGAAGAAGGAAGCCTGGAAACGGCCGGACCTGTGGAACAGGATGAGGGAAACCAGCAGGAAGCCGTAGAGGAAGAGCAGGTCCCGGCGGAAACCGAAAAGAACAAAACGGATACGAACGAGATCCCTGTCAGGAAGATAGAGGAAGAAGAAACAATAGAACAGGAAAAGGAGCAAAAAGAGGAAAGACTCCCTGTTGGAGAAACACAGAAGACGGAAGATTTGAATTTACCCAAAGTTTTGACGAAGGTATCGGTCAAAGTTCCGAAAGCGAACATCAGGCTTATGCCGACCACGAAAAGTTCTGTCATCCACCAGGTATCTTCTGGGACAGAACTCAAACATCTCGCAAAAACAGGCGATTGGCACCGGGTAAACCTCGCCCCAAACGAGGAAGGGATCGTTCTCTCCGGCTACATTCACCAAAACATCGTCCGTGAAATTTTCGAGACCGCCACTCCCCCTCCGATTAAACCGGAGGAAATCCCTGATCCGGAGCCCGAAATAACAAAAGAAACAACGGAGCCCGGTCCAGGCCCGGTCCAAGAACTCCCGGTTCCGCAAACAAGGGCTGCCGGAAGATTTTTGTGGGCCGGAGGCGGCGCCGGCTATACGATGCCATCCCAGGCCGAATTTGCCAAAGGGTTGAATTTCGGAGGAACCCTGGGATTCGGCCTGATGAAATATCTCGCCATCGAACTCCGGATCCCTTATTTCCAAAGCGATGTTTCCGGCACGGCCGAGGGATTGAGTTCCGGCCGACTCAGCCGTATTTCCCTCATGCTGAGTGCTCAAATCCGGTATCCCATCAGAAAAAGGTACGTTCCCTACCTCGTGGCAGGAGGGGACTTTCATTGGAATACCTTCAGCCTGGACGAGAGTATTGTCAGGTCCTGGAGCGATTTGGGCTATACATTCGAGGAAAGCGTGGATCACACCTTCGGATTCCATTTCGGCGCTGGTCTGGACGTTTTCCTCTTCGAAAATCTGGCTTTAAACTTGGATGCCCGATACTACACAGCCGGGCTTAGCGGAAAATGGACCTTATCCGATCAGAACGGCCAGGAAGTGACGTCAGGGCCCTTCTCCGACATGACGCTCAACTCCCTACAGGCCGGAATAAGCGTGAAGTTGTTCCTCAATCCCTTGAGAAGAGAACAATAAAAAAGGGAGACAAAAATGCCGAAAAAATGGAAAAAAATATCTTTGGGACTGTTTTCAGGACTTTTCCTTTTGCATTATATGATGGGAACGTCCCTTTTTTTTACTCCGGAAGCCTTCATCATGGACAAAACCATCCAGGAGTCTCTCCGCGCTTCTTCCGCAGAGCACAACCAGGTGCGTGTGATAAAGGAAAATGCGGTGCTCAGAATCAAACCGAAAGAGGGTACCGTTGTCATTAAAAAATTGCCTCTCGGCGCGTTGTTGGATGTCAAAGAAGAGGTTGGCGACTGGCTCAAGATAGCACTCCCTCCGGATGAAGATGGATTTATCCTGACCGGTTATCTCCATCGGTCCTTCGCGGAGGAGGCTTCCCTCATCCACGAATAAAAAAGCATTCGCATCTTCTTCCGCCGGGTCGAGACCCCGTCAGTCCGGGAAAGCGTTGACAATCCTGTTCCAAAAACTTATATTTTGAGCGCAAAGGAACAGGATTAGCTCTCCGGCAACTCCCCGGGAAAGACACAGTCTTACTCATCAGCCAGCACTCTTTTTTAAACCAAGAGGAATCCTTTGAAAGGAAAAAGACCCCGGCTCGAATATTTTCTCGAGCAAAGAGAGATCCAGCTCTATTCCAGGGAAAGATTCATCCGGAGGACCTCCCGAAAAAATCCTCTGGTCACCGTGGATTATTCCCTGTTTTTGGACGAAAACCACAAATTTAAAAAAGCCATCCTCCCTTTGGTAAAACAGACCATTGAACAGAATCAACTGAAAGTTTACTTCGTAATGGTCAGTTGGTGGGGAAGAGGAGATCAAGCCCGTTGGACGGGAAGCCATCTGCTCAATGCACTAAAACGATTCGAAAAAATGGGATTGTGCGAAGTTTTTCTGAGCTATCAAGAGGGAGATCAAAACCCGTCGAGTCTATGCCGGTGGAGCCGAAGGCGCGGACTGGAAATTTTTTTCGTGGATCGCTATCGATTGGCAAACCGCCGGAGTAAAAAAGTGATTATCGATGCCCGGGTATCCGGAAAAGCGGAAAATGTCATAAAGTGCATAAAACTCATAGAACAAAAAACCAGAAAGCTAGGCTTATCTCCGAAAAATGTCCTGGTTATCTTCGTGGACGATGACTACACCCAATATCACTGGCTCAACTACTTTCTGCTGTTCGCACCATGGGTGCTGTCCTACGCGAAAAGGACAAAGGACCTGGCGATCGACCAAACGATCAGAAAGATCAAAAGAGTCAGCTTTATCAAGAGCGGAAGCCCCAGAATTATTCTTCCTTATGAGATCCAGGGAAGAATCGTGAGCGGGCAGATCAAACCGATGACCTACCTCGATGTCAGTCGCGCCATCCTCGACCTGGCGGCAACCCAACAACGTTTCGGCCTGGACAGCGAAGGGAAAGGATTGGATGAACTGGCTTCTCTCCTGCGAAAAATCAAGCGGAGGGGCCAGATCTATGCCCCGAAAAACAAGCGGCTTTTTCTCGGTGAAGACCTGAACGCACAGCTCGAAAACGTATGGCGGGAATATATTTACAGAGGAGGCCGGGTAACACAGCGCCTGGAGGGCATTTTTCGTCATCTTATTCATAAAACCCACTGCCGCTGGCTCAGGCAGTTCACTTTCCTTCTTCACGGCGACCAAGGGGCCCCCCTGGATTCCTGGCTGCAGTTCTCGCCTTTCGGAGGTTATGCTCTGGAGATCAGCCTCCTTATGCAGGCCGTCTGCGACAAGGCATTCGAACAACACCAGATCCTCAATATCACAGGACTGCCCCACTCGCATCAACGCTCGAAAGACCTGGCCATCTGGCACATGCTCGACAGCATTTTACTGGCCTTTGACCTTCTGCGCGTGCTCTACAAAGACCTTTCCGTCAGGGATTTCCTGTCGGTGTACGGATATCAGCGCCATTTTCCGATGCTCGACCGGTACGGAAACATCGTCGATCATCGACCCAGGTATGGAGGATTGAAGGGATATCCCCCCATGAGAAATCTTGATATCGAGCCGTCATCGGACGGAATTCCCGATTCCCATTCAAACATTTGATATCCGCATTTTTCAGTGATAAAAGCTTTTTATCGACGGAATATTCAGGATCGCTTATCCTAAAAAAAGCCACGGTCTAGGCTGCTCTCTCTCGTGATATGCTTTGGGAAATGATCGAAAAGAAAGAGGTGAGGCCTGTGGCCGCCGTGGCCATCGACATGGATACTTTATGGAGGGGAAAGACATGACGAAAAAAACTGTGATGCCGTTATTGATGTCGGTCTGCATGGCATTATTGTTCTTTACGAGCCAGGTTTCCTGTAAAAAGGCGCCGGAAGAGGCTCAAGAATCCCGGGCGGAGTCCGGCCAAGCGGGAGCAGAAACCGCAAAGGAAAGGGACGAGCGCATGGCCTGGTGGCGGGAGGCCCGTTTCGGCCTCTTCATCCATTGGGGGCTTTATGCCATCCCGGCAGGGGAATGGAAGGGAGAGACCAATCATGCCGAATGGATCCTCACGACGGCACAGATCCCGGTCGCAGAGTACGAAAAGTTCGCTCCCGGCTTCAATCCCGAAAAATTCGATCCTGCGCAATGGGTGAACGCGGCCAAGGATGCCGGGATGAAATACATCGTGATAACCAGCAAACATCATGACGGGTTCTGCCTGTTTTCCTCCGAACTGACGGATTATGACGTGATGGACGCCACTCCTTTCAAGCGGGATATCATGAAGGCGCTGGCCGATGAATGCCGCAAGCAGGGGATCAAAATCTGCTGGTACCACTCGATCATGGACTGGCATCATCCCGACTATCTTCCCAGGCAAAACTGGGAAACCCGTTCGGCCGAGAGCGCTGATTTCGATCGGTACGTAAAATACATGAAAGGACAGGTCAAAGAACTCTTGACCAACTTCGGAGAGATCGGCGTTATGTGGTTCGATGGAGAATGGGAATACACGTGGACACCGGACAGAGGCGTCGATCTATACGACTATGTTCGGTCGATCTCGCCAAATGTCATCATCAACAACAGGGTTGGAAAGGGACGGGCCGGGATGGCCGGAACGTATGATCCCGAAACGGCTTCAGGGGATTTCGGCACGCCCGAACAGGAAATTCCGGCGACGGGATTGGGATACGATTGGGAAACCTGCATGACCATGAACGACCACTGGGGATATAACAAGAATGACAACAACTGGAAATCCGCCGAGGACCTGATCCGGAAACTGGTGGATATCGCCAGCAAGGGGGGAAATTTTCTCCTGAATGTCGGCCCCACTGCCGAGGGGCTGTTTCCCCAGGAAAGCACGGACAGGCTAAAGGCCATGGGCGAATGGATGAGAGTGAACGGCGAAAGCATCTACGGAACCACGGCCAGTCAATTCGAAAATTTGGCGTGGGGAAGAAGCACGACCAAGGGCCACAAATTGTACCTCCATGTCTTTGAATGGCCGGAAGATGGAAAACTCGTCGTTCCGGGACTGGTCAGCCGGGCGGAAAAAGCCTACTTGCTCGCAAATCCCGGAGAAGAATTGGAATACGTTTATCAGGCGGGATCCTCCGTGATTTCGCTTCCCGATACCCCTCCCGATCCCTATGTGGCTGTTATCGGGATGGAATTTTCGGAAAACCCGGAAGTCGTCCGCTCCCCGAAAATCGAAGCGGAGAGCGATATCTTCCACCGGAGCATCGCGGTCTCGCTGTCCAGCAACATCGGGTCTGCAGAAATCCGCTACACTCTGGATGGCAGCCTTCCTAGCGCGTCATCGCCGGTTTACAGCGAAGCCATCGCGCTGACAGACACAACCACGGTCACAGCCCAGGTCTTCCGCAACGGCCAGCCCATAAGCGGGCCCGTGCAAAAATCTTACAGGAAAATCCCACCGCGTCCGGCGGAAAGGATAACGGAAAGCAAGCCAGGGCTTCGATATGCCTACTATCACGGAAATTGGGAACGTCTCCCCGATTTTGAAAGCCTTCCTTCCGAATCACAGGGGACAGCGGAAAAATTCGACCTTTCCCCCAGCCCACGAAAGGAATATTTCGCCCTGCAGTTCAAGGGATTCATCTCTGTCCCAGAAACCGGTCTGTACCGATTCTCCCTCGCGTCGGACGATGGAAGCAGGCTGTACATCGGAGAAGAGCTTGTCGTGGACAATGACGGCCTGCACGGCTCGATCGTGGCTTCGGGCCGGATCATCCTGGAAAAGGGCGCACATCCCATTCGTGTCGATTTTTTCCAGCGAACAGGAGGCATGGACTTCGAGGTCACCTATTCCGGACCGGGAATCGAAAATCGACCCATTCCCGCACACATTCTATCTCATTGAATCGGCCGCTCAATCGGATGGCGGAAGATTGCGATACCAGGTGAACCTCAGGACGACCACGGCCGCCAGGCCAAATCCCAAACAGAGAGAGGAAGCGCGGTACCAGTGTCCCACAAGGTACATCGGGAAAAGATAGAGGGATGTGATCGCAACCATCCCCAGAACTACATTCAGGACCGTCAACCATGCATTCTCCGCCCTGGAACCCTCCTCCTCGAGGGATAACCGGGCCATTTCCCTGACAGGACGCCAGAAACCGAAGGGACGCACGGATCGATAAAAAGAAACGAGAATTTTGTTTTCGACAGGAGCTGTCCGCAGGGATCCCCAAATGCTCAAGAAAACGGATACGGTCACGATAAGGGGAAAAACGACATAGGCAGGCAGCCCATCGAAGAAAAGGACGATGGCAGAAAGGACCATTCCGCCCAATGTTCCCAGGGCATACCCCCAACCGTTCATCCGCCACCAGTACCAGCGCAGCACATTCGGAATGATGACACCGGCCCCCAGGGTCACCATCATCCAGTTCCAGATCTCTGCAATCGATTCGCTCTGAAACCCGATCACAAGGCCCAATACTACCAGCATTACCGTCGCCATATAACTGAACCGGACTGCCTGCTTCTCCGAAGCTCCGGGACGGATATACAGCTGCCAGATATCCCTGACGATGAACGAAGCACCGCTGTTGACGGTCGAACTGAAGGTGGACATGAATGCGGCCAGCAAGCCAGCAATGACGATTCCCCTGACTCCCAGCGGGAGGTATTCCCGCAAGACGATAGGCATCACCTGCTCCGAATCCGCGACCCCCGCCACTCCTGTCAAAGCAAGAAGCGCAATCCCTATCGCCATCGCCCATCGGACCACAAGGAAGGCACTCCAGGATGCCCCGATCTTGGCCGCATCCCGGTCATTGCGCGCAGCCAGAAACCGCTGGAAATCGTACATTTGAGCCGGCCCCCCGGCATTCATCAACAATCCCTTCAACACCCAAATGATCACCATGGCACCGAAAAACTCGAATTGGGCGTTCGCTGTACCGGAAAATTGCGGAAGCCGCCAGGGCACTTCCAAGGAAGCGAAACCTTCGGGAACGCGGCTGAGCGCATCCGCAGTCAGCTTAGACCAGGCGATCCCGGCGATGATCAGGCTGCTCAAGGTCAGGACAACGGTTTGGATGACATCGGTGACCACGACGCTGAAAAGACCGCCGAGCACGACATAGAGGGTGGTGACAGAAATGATCGCCACGGCTAAAAAAGCGGCCTTGTGATCGGTCAACAAGGATTGAATCCAGGGAATCGGGATGCGGTTCGCCAGCGTTTCCAGCGGAATGTAAACAGAGGCGAACTTGCCGATTCCCTGGAAGGCATAACCGATAAAACTGGCGAGGGTAAATATGGCCATCAAGGCATAGGCCGTGCGGGCGAACCGGCCGGCCGGGCCCTCCCCGAAACGGGTTTTCATCCATTCGGCGGCTGTCATCACACCGGAACGGCGAACCCATTTCCCCATGTAAGCCAGGAAGAAGGCCCCCATCAGGAAACCCCACATCCAGTGATGCCACATGGATTTCATCCCGAGGACAAACAGGACGGACACGATCCACATGGTGCCGGTTATGTCGAAATTGGAGACCGAGCCGGACATGGAAAGCAACAGCCAGTGGAGGCGTTTCCCTCCCAAAAAGTAGGAGGCGAGATTTTGACTGGCCCGTCTTTTGTACCAGAAGCCCAGGCCTATCACCATCGCGAAGTACAGAAAAACGATGCCGGCATCGATGGTCGTCATGGCTAATCTTCCAATTCTCTAAGGAGAATCGTTGACAGCGTCGAACATGGCCGCCACGTTCTCCACCGGGACATCCGCCAGAATATTGTGCACCTGCTGGAACACGAACCCGCCTCCTTGCCGGAGTACCTGGGTGAGCTCATTGACATGGGCCGCAACGCGGTCCGTAGAAGCGTTCGGCAAGACATCCCGCGTATCGCATCCTCCTCCCCAGAAAGTCATCCTTTTCCCGAATTCTGTTTTCAGCCCAACCGGGTCCATGCCGGCCGCATTGATCTGGACTGGATTGATGGCATCCAGTCCCGCATCGATAAGATCGTCCAGCAATTCTTTCACGCCTCCACAGCAGTGGAGCAGGATTTTCACGTCGGCAATTTCTTTGGCTCGTTGCCAGAGTTTCCGGTGGAAAGGTTTGAATACCTCCCGGTACATCCGAGGAGAAATCAGAGGACCTGTTTGCCCTCCCAAGTCATCGCCGAAAAGGATGATGTCGATATAGGGCCCCACCGCACCCAGCCATTTTTCCAGGTTATTCAAGTGCAGGTCACAGAGCTTTTCGGAAAACCGGAATGCTTTATCGGGATAAAGAGCGAGGAACATCAAATAATTGTCCATCCGGAACAGCATCTGGGGAATTTCGAACATGTTTCCGCCGAAAAGACCGATAATGGCCCGGTCGGTAGACCTCCGGTGTATTTTCGCCCGGGAAGCCAATTCCGCCAGGCCTTCCTCATCCAGAGAAAGATGTGCCCCCGGGCTTGCAATTCCCGTCCAAACCGTATGGGAAAGGACATCCTCCAGGTCGGAAAAGTCATCGGTTGCGAACTCCCGGTCCTTCAGAGGAAAATGGGTCTGTTCAAAGTAAAGGCACCCTTCTTTTTGGACGGCCAGCTCCCGGCCGTTTCCGTCGAGCAGATACCAATCATGCCCCCTTCGTTCGACATGGATATAATACGGTATCGAACAGGGCGTGCCATCCGGCAGTTCCCAGTCTTTCCAGCTCTCGTCTTCCAGCAGAAAACCTCTTCCCATCTCTATCGTGTCCACACCGAAACGATCGAGGACATCCTCATCCACGATAGCCAGCTGCTGGATCATATCGTACACCCGGACCGGTTTCGGAGGAAGACCCAGGTGCTTTCGCAGTTCGGGATAAAGAACGGCCGCGATCCCGGATGACCGGTGTCCGGAAAAGTCGACCGGAATCCGGTCCGTTTCCCGGTGTTCCAAGGCCGCCAGGATCCTCTCTCGGGAAGTCATTTTCTCAAAGTATACTCCATCGCCCATCTTCAAGTAAATTTCTTCCGCTGTTAAACATCCCCATCACCGGCGAAATTTAGAAAAATCACCTCATAAATCATCCCTAAAGGCGATTGTTAAAAACGGCGATTTTCAAGAAAATTATCCCTGTAGCCCTTAGTATATGCTTTGAAAAGGATAGTCTTCACATGAACAAAGAAGTCAGCAAAGAAGAACTGCAAAGCCTTATATATACAGACGAATTGACACGCATACATAACCTGCGGTATCTGAGGGAACGAATACCCGAATACCTCGAAGAGGCGAAAAAACAGGGGGATTCGGTCGCCTTCATCCTTTTCGACATCGATGATTTCAAAAAGATCAATGACAACCACGGACATCTGGTAGGGGACAAGGCGCTGGCCCACTTCATCAATGTCATCACCGGAAAGATGAATCAAAGCGGGATCGCCATCCGGTATGCGGGCGATGAGTTCGTTCTGGTCATGCCGAAAATGGATAAACTGGAAGCCAAAAAATTTGGAGAGAATGTTCAAAAGCATGTTGCGGAAACTCCCCTTCAGATAGATCACAAAGAAGTGCCCCTCGGATGCAGCATCGGGATCTCCCTTTATCCCAATGACGGGACAAACTGGAAAATTCTTTTCGAAAAGGCCGACGAAGCCCTTTATGTCGCCAAAGAACAGGGAAAAAACAAAGTTGTCATCAATCCGGATTCGGGGAAACTTCTCACCCCATCCAAACTCAATTCCATTTTGGACACACCCTATATTGTCGGCAGGGACGATCTGATTCAGTCTTTGAAAAAGCATCTATCCAAAGATGGGCATCCCGAATCTTTTCTGGTGCTTCTCGGCAGCGAGGGAGTGGGAAAAACACGACTTCTGAGAGTCGCTCAAAAAATCGCTCAGGAAAAGCTGGCCTTCACTCTTTTCACGAAGGGCTATCCGTACTGGCAAAGCGATCTTTACGGCGCCGCATTCGCGGCATTGGGAAATCTTTTCGAGCAGCAGCGCTCGATCTCCGAACACATCTTTTCGAAAATCGATAAAAAATACAAACTCATTTTAAGACCATATCTTCCCCCATGGTATGCAAAAGAAGTCGATGGGTCGGTCCAAACCAGCGAAACGGACCGAATGGCCCTTTTCGAGGCTTTAACCCAGACTTTTTTTATCCTGCGCGGATTGGGAGATGGCGCCATTCTGCTCGACGATGTGGATCAGATCGATACCCCGTCATTGCAGTTATTCGGCTCTCAATTCGGCTCTACCGATGAAGGAGGCAGCCTGCGCTTCGTTTCCACAATCCGCAGCTCGAACTTAACGACAGGCGAGGAAAAACTCTTATCCTTGCTCGAAGCCATGCCTGAAGTGACTGCCGGAGGACAGGTCCAGAAGTTTCAGCTCGAACCACTGGAAGCCAAACATGTTCAAAAGCTGGTCGCGAATCTATTCAACGGAAAACATTTGCTGCCGGAATCGGCCACCGCCCTCCTGGAAAATTCCGCGGGAAATCCTCTCTTTATCGTGGAGGCTCTATCGGGTCTTCTGCTAAAAGGAAAAATCGCCGCAAAAGACGGAGAGTGGGATCTATCTTCCGTCATGCCCGGCGACATACCGAAAGTCCTGCAAAACATGATCAAGGACCGGATGATGCACATGGATAAAGAAGCGATGCATGTGCTCAAGATGGCGGCGATCCTGGGAGAGAGGATCAATCCCCAACTTCTTGCAGAGATATCGAAGCTCAAATCCCAACAGGTCTTGAATGCCCTCAGCAATGCAAAAAGGAATCTTTTGATCGAAGAATGTTTGAATCCGGGAGAATTCGTTTTTTCCCACCAGATCATTCGCTCCGCATTTTATTCTCTTATGAGTGAAGGCGAACGCCGGCACTATCACGACCAGGCGGTAAAAATCGAAAAGAAATATGCCGCAAACGCGCCCGAGCGTGTCGTCGGAAGGCTCGCATATCACTTTCACAATGCGGGACAACTGGAAAAGGCCGCGGAAATGTTCTCGTCTCTTAAAAATCAGATGAATGCGGTCCACATCTCCCGAGGATCAAGAAGCATCTTGAAAAAAAGGATTCATTCGGTGTCTATGGCAAAAGAATCCGTTCTGGAGACGGATGCTCTCTCCGAGGCGTTGATGATAGGAAGAACGTTCCGTTCCGCCATACAAAATCTCCGCCTCTATCCCAAAGAGAACGAAAATGTCAAGAATTCCCTTCAGCAGTTGATGAACCACCTAACTCCCTTTCTCGCCCAAAAAACGGAAGTCCTGTCGATCTCGCCGACACCGGAAACGATCCTGTTCAACGGCAAACCACTTCCTCCTTATTTGGAAGACTCGAGACTGACACAGGACCTGTATGTGACCTTTAACAGTTTCGGTCTCCAGGGAGTCCTGTTCATGCGCGGGATAACGCAGGAAGAGGCGGTGCGATTCATCGAGGTGTTCAAGAGGCTGCCAGAGGACGTCATCGGTCAATGGGATGTTCTGCTGGAACAATTGGGAATATCGAACATACTTCCTGACCGGAAAATTTTCGTAGCTGTAAGCGAACGCAACGTCGTTCTGGGTGACCAGCAGCTCATCGCACAAACGATCGAAAGCGAGGAAAAGCATGTCCCTGAAGAATCGCCGATATCGAGCGACCAGCTCCGGCATTTGAAAAGTCTGCTCGATCAATTTTCGCGGGAAAAACAAGAATTGCTGAACGCTCTCCATTCTCGAGATATCAGTGAGCAGGATATTCAAAATCTCGTGCAAATCCTGAACCAATCGGATTTCGAACAACTGGCAAGATCCATCGAGCAATCCGGTGGGATTCGTCCTCTTGTCGAACTCCCTGCCTCCGATAGTTTCAGTCACAGGGAGGCAGAATCCGACATAAACCTGATGAAAGACCTGGAAAAGGACATTTCATTCGTTTTCGAGGACCTCGGCTCCGAAGACCCGGAGGTCCGGGCCAAGGCGGCGGCCATGATGGTCGCAAAACCGCCTGAGGTTCTTGCAGAAGTGGGCCTGAAGGCGATCATCTCCGATCTGCCCATAAAGATTCGCAGGCTCATAGCCAGCGTCATTAAAAGAGCGGGAAAAAATGCCGTCGATGAATTCCTGAAAAGAATTCACGTGGGGATGCCCAGTTCGTCCTTGATAAAAGTGATCCGGGTGAGTGATATTTTCTCGGAAAATCCAAAATTGGTACCGCTCCTGCGCGAAATAGCTCTGAACGGACCGCTCGATGTTATCCCCTCGATCGTCAGCACCCTTCAGCCCATGCCGGGAAAAGAGGTCGATTCCGTCCTTCTCGACATCTTCGAAAGGGCGACAGGAAAGACGAAATGGGATGTTATTCCCATTTTTGCCGAACGAAAAATGCAAGAAGCGACTCCCATGCTTCTGGAACTCATACGGCCCACCAAGATGTGGGAAAAAGAACAGGAAATCACGCTGCAACAAGATGTTTGCAGAACCCTGGGAATCCTGCGCTCGCATGATGCTGCCGAGACCCTTATCCGGACGGCACAAGCGCCCCTTATAACCCTTTTTCATAAAGCCAAGCCCGACCAGGTCCGGGCCATCGCGACCTGGGCTCTAACACAGATGCCGAAAGACGCCCGGATCGATAAAGCCCTGGCCAAGCTGAAAAAAGACAGGTCTCATCTGGTAAGAAAAGCCGTGGAACTGGCAAAGATCATCCACAACTAGCCTGGCTTTTTCTCCAGCCCTTCCCTTTCAGAGACTTTTTTACTTCAAGAATCTTTGCAAATCCTGTGTTTCGGAACCCGTTCTTTTTCGGACATAAAACCGGTATCCCCCATCCAGGTCTCGTTCCCCGTAAAAAATGAAGTTCTGCGTGATATGCAATCCCGCCGAATTCGTACTCCCCTTGGCCAAAGTTTTTCCTTTTTGATCTAAAAGCCAGTAAGTCACCTGTTCATCCCCCTCCGCGCGATCACCCGCAGCAAGGATATTTCCTTCCGGAGTTAGGGAAAGTCCATCGATATTCGGCCTCCTCTCGTATATGGACTTTCTGTATTTTTCCACAACGACTCCAAACCGTTCGTACCAATCTTTGTCGACATCTTCCTTCCATCGTTCTTTCCACTCGTCCAGATCGCTTTTTGTCACTTTTTCCGGCTCAGGAAGCGGAGTGGAAACCTCGCCGACCGGGTTTCCTTTATAATCATACACATTCCATTTCGGGCTCAACCCGTCGGCGAACAACACGGTTTCCTCCACATAAGGAATCCATAGGAATGCGGGGGGAAAGGGAACAGGGGCATCTCCGCCGTTATCGCTGTAAGACACCCGGGTGATATGATCCGTTCTTTTTATTCTTGAAACGATGTTGCCCGCGGAGTCGATCCGAACCAGCTCACGCGGGATGCGATAGTAAAAATAGTCGTCCTTGATTTCCGGCTTATAGGACAGGGAAAGTTCGAGGAGAAATCCCCCATCCTCGAGGGGATGGGATCGTATAACCCCGAACACCTCGGAAATCTGAATCTTGAGCGTCCTAAGGAGTTCACCGGAAAGTTCCATGACGGTGATCCAACGGTGTCCGCCGACGAACTCGGTGAAAAACAATTTTCCTTCGGGAGTAAACCCGAATCTAACCCCTCCTGACCTCTGGATCTCGCCGGGACCTTGACCTTCCCCTCCGAACTTGCGCAGAAATTTCCCTTCAGGTGTATAAACCTTGAAAAAGGCATCCATCGCGTCGTACACATAGATGTTTCCGTCCGGGCCTTCTTCAGCCTGACTCGGGTAAATCAATTCTCCTTCCTGACCGATCTTCCCGATGAGGATGGATTCCTGACCGAACAGAAACACAAAACCACAGAAAAATAATACTCCGGCCGCAAAAACTTTTTTCATGTTTTCATTCCTTTTCGATTATCCATTTAAATATACCCCAATTTTTCAAGGAATGTTACCCTCCATCTCTCCGGACATAAAAAACGAAGCCATTCCCAAAAGCTGAGACTTAGTTTTTTAGTATCACGGAAATAAGAATGCTAACAGCAAGATCGAAGAAATTGACGAGCGGATTTGCGATATGGTATGTTGCTCATTCGCATGACGGAGCGAAACATCCCTATTTTTAGGAGACAGAAAATGAAAAAAATCGCCATCCTTTTCCTTTGTTTTGCCTTTCTTTTTATATCCTGCTCCAAACAGGCAGATGACAAAACTTCCACCGTATCTTCGACAAACCCTTTCCTGGAAGACTGGGATACGCCCTTCGGAGTGGCCCCGTTCGACAGGATCGATGAGGCCCATTACATGCCCGCCTACATGGAGGCCGCGAAACAGCACAAAGCGGAAATCGCCGGCATCATCCAAAACAGCGAGCCGCCTACTTTTGCCAACACCATAGAAGCGCTGGATGGCAGCGGGGCTCTGTTGAGTAAAGTCGACTATGTATTCCAGAATATGGCCTTGGCCCACACCAACGAAAAAATACAGGAAATCGAGCTGGAAATCGCTCCTCTCCTGGCCAAACACAACGATGACATCAACCTCGACGAAGGCCTGTTCCGGCGCACGAAATCCGTTTATGAACACAAAGACTCCCTTGACCTGACTCCGGAGCAGAGCATGCTTCTGGAAAAAACGTACAAGGGATTCGTCAGGGGCGGCGCGAACCTGGACGAGGCAAAAAAAGCCAGGTTCCGGGAGATCAACGAAGAATTATCCCTTCTTTCCGTAAAGTTCGCCAAAAACGTCCTCGATGAGACCAATGCCTTTGTCATGGTTCTCGAAGAAGGTGACCTGGCCGGGCTTCCTCAATCCGTGATTACGGCTGCTTCGGAAGCTGCCGGGGAAAAAGGCCAGGCGGGAAAATGGGCGATCACCCTGAACAAGCCCAGCTTTATCCCCTTTTTGCAGTACTCCGAGAAACGCGATCTCCGCGAGAAGGTTTTCAAAGCCTTTGCCAATCTCGGCAACAATGACAACGCTTACGACACCAAGTCGATCGCTTCACGAACGGCGGCCCTACGGGTCGAGAGAGCACAGCTCTTAGGTTACGAAACTCATGCCGATTATATCCTTGAGGAGTACATGGCGAAAAATCCTGCGAATGTCTATAAGCTCCTCCACCAGATTTGGGAACCTGCTCTGGCCAAAGCCAAAGAGGAAGCGCAGGAATTCCAGGCCATGATCGAAAAAGAGGGGGAAGATTTTTCCCTCCAACCCTGGGATTGGTGGTACTACGCGGAAAAAGTCAAAAAAGCCAAATATGACCTCGACGACAGCGCCTTGAGGCCTTATTTCAAGCTGGAGAACGTCCGTCAGGGAGCCTTCGATGTGGCCGCCAAACTCTGGGGGATCACCTTCCATCCGCTCGAGAACATGCCCGTCTACCATGAGGACGTCCGGGTAATGGAGGTCAAAGACACGGACGGTTCCCTTATCGGTATCCTGTATATGGACTATTTCCCCAGAGAAAGCAAACAGGGCGGCGCCTGGATGTATCCTTTCAGAAAACAGCGCAGGAAGGATGGTGAAGACATCCGGCCCGTGATCGTCAACGTGGGAAATTTCACCAAACCGACGGCCGATAAGCCCGCTCTGATCAGTTTCGATGACGCCCTCACTCTTTTTCACGAGTTCGGTCACGCCCTCCACGGTCTTCTTTCCCGATGCACCTACGAGAGCCTCTCGGGAACCGATGTCGCGACAGACTTCGTCGAGCTCCCCTCCCAGATCATGGAAAACTGGGCCTCCGATCCCGAGGTCATCAAGACCTATGCCCGGCATTACGAGACCGGAGAACCTATCCCGGACGAGCTGATCGAAAAGATCAAAAAGGCCGGGACTTTCAACCAGGGATTCGCAAACGTGGAATACCTGGCTTCCTGCTTCCTCGACATGGACTGGCATACGCTGACCGAAGCCAGAGAAATGGATTGTGCCGAATTCGAAAAGTCGTCCATGGAAAAGATCGGATTGATTCCGGAGATCATTCCCCGATGGAGGAGCACCTATTTCGGGCATATCTTTGCCGGCGGCTATTCTGCGGGATATTACAGCTATGCCTGGTCCGAGGTTTTGGATGCCGATGCTTTCCAAGCCTTCAAAGAAACGAGCCTTTTCGACAGGGAAACAGCCCTTTCCTTCAGAA
>Ga0180437_10003731_pt1 | contig 22343 bp, 20 predicted proteins | sample SS_ome_4_FD_132410 | JGI IMG/M metagenome (GOLD analysis project Ga0180437, IMG submission 132410) | Hypersaline lake sediment archaeal communities from the Salton Sea, California, USA - SS_3_D_1 metaG | ecosystem: Environmental > Aquatic > Non-marine Saline and Alkaline > Hypersaline >...
AGGGACAGCCGATCACTAGGGCGCGCCGGATCGAGATCCACTCGTGCGGTAGATCCGGTATACCTGCTATTCCTCGAATGACTCGCCGCAGGCAGGGCAGACGGTGGCGCTGGCGCTCACCACAGCCCCGCAGTTGGAGCAGTACAGCACCAACTCGACACCGCAGGCAGGACAGGCTTCATCTTCCTCGCTGACGGCAGCCCCGCACTCCGGGCAGAGGGCCTGACCGCAAGCGCTGCAGTTGCCCGTACTCACGTCCACCCGGGCTCCGCAGGCCGGGCAGCGCTGGGCAAAGTCCAGATCGCACTGCAGACAACGTTCCATCTCGGGTGTGAGCTCGGCACCACAGCGGGGGCAGCAGAGCACCAATTCGGTGCCACACTTGGGACAGACCGTGTCGTTTTCGCCCACAGACGCGCCGCAGATGGGGCAGAGGGACTGCCCGCAATGGGGGCATTCGGCCAGCCCCAGCCCCACGTCGTCTCCGCAGGCAGGGCAGGGCCGGGCTGCGTGGAAGCCACAGAAGGGGCAGGTGACCTCGTCGTCGTCCAGCAGCAGGTAACACGCGGGACAGATCCGCTGACCGCACGACGGGCAGGCCCCCAGCTCGCTGCCGAGCCTGGTGGCGCACTCGGGGCAGCGGAGCAACACCAATCCCGGCGCTGAGGCAAAGATGGTGGCAAAGGTGCGCCGCTCGTACGCAAAAGCCTGTCCGCACTCGGGACAGGCAGCAGGTGCATCGAGGATGCGCGCATCGCAGGCTGGGCAGCGCCGCACAAAGAGAAGGCCACACTCGGGGCAGACCTGGGCGCCGGCTGCCACCCAGAAATCACAGCCCGGGCAGGAAAAGCTCAGTTCCAGCCCGCACGCCGGGCAGGCTTCCTCGTCCTCGTCGTCGTCAAGGGCGTGGCCGCAGCCCGGGCAGTAGATCTGGCCGCAAGCCGAGCAGATCCCGTCGTTATAGGAGACGCCAGTCCCGCACGCCGGACAGCGTAGGGTGTCAGGGCCCTCAACGACAGGGTCCGGCCTGAGGTAGATGAGGGTGACCTCGCCTTCCTCAGACATCCTCCTCCTCTTCCTCCTCAAACTGGTAGCCACAGTGGGGGCAGACATCGGCGTCGGGTGGCAGGTCCTCGTCACATTGCGGACACGAGAAAGCGAACTCGGCGCCACAGTGGGGGCAAGCCTCGTCCTCCTCAGTCAGGGCGGTGCCGCAATCGGGGCACAGGTCTGAGCCACAGGAGGGACATTCTTCGTCCTCCTCGCCGATTGGTTCGCCGCAGTTGCTGCAGAATTCAGCCCGTTCGACCCCTTCATCCGTTGAGGTAGCGGTCCCCTCGTCGTCCTCAAATCCCTCGTCCAACTCTGCCCCGCAGTGGGGGCAGACGTCGGCGTCGATGGGAAGCTCTTCGTCACACACGGGACAGTAGTAACCAAACTCAGCCCCGCACTGGGGACAGACGGTGTCGTCCTCGCCCATTTTTGCCCCGCATTCGGGACAGTGAAGGTCTTGGTCTTGCTCGAGCTCGTCGAGCTGTTCGTCCAATTGATCTGCTGTCATCACACTTTCCTCGGATCCAGATTCTCCTGCTCTCCCAGGTCAGGCCAGCGAACTACCCTCCTGTCAGCCGGCCTACCGCCCCAAATCCATCCCTGGCTCAGGCGGTCCTAGATGGCAAAGGGCTGCCCCCAGGGGAGCAGCCCAGACAGGCACCCTGCCCCCTCGCTACTCCTGCTGCACTGCCGCGAAAACGGCGCCGCCGATGGCGCCCAGGATCGCAGCGAGGATCAGTCCGCCGATGCAGCACATGCCGCCGCCGAGCAACCCGCCAAGCGGTCCAGCAATCACTTCAAATACCTGGAGGTCCATGCCCTGCTGCTCTGCCTGCGCCAGTAGCTCTGGCGGCAACTGGGAGAGTACCTCGTCTACATCAACCAGCATGAGCTGGACGATACTGATGATGGTATATACGGCACCGCCGATCAGTTGGGCCAATGAGGCCGCCAATGCGCCTTGTCCAGCACCGGGACCTGCCTCTCGGGGCGATGGCATCCCGTAGGCGGCTAGGGCGCCGATGCCGGCGTAGGCAAGCAGCATGACAATCATGATAAGGCAGCCCAAGCCCAGGACCTGGCCGAGGAAGGCCAGTGCCAGCGCCAGCACGGTCAGGATACCGCCACCAATGAGCCCCGCTTTCAACCAGGATGACATGGATCGCTCCCTTTCTCTCGACAACTGGTGCGCAAGGCCAGCCCTCTGTCTGGAGGTTGGCAGGCGCAACGACTCGCCCTGTTGGGCCAGGCGGCCCGTATTGTACTACAAATGCCGGGCGGAGGCAAATCGGAGTAGAAATTGGCATGGCAGCAACAGGTCAGGCTCAGTCTGTCGCGGACAGCAGGTCCGCGTTCGGAAAGATGACCTCCTCTTTCCCACCCAGACGGTCCTGGATGCGTGCGACGACGATGTCCAGATGCCTGGCCCGGCGCACAAAATCGAGGTCGTCGGTGTGGATGGTAAGCACGGGACACAAGTCAAAGGTCGCCATCCACTCGTCGTAGAACGCTTCCAGCAGGGAGAGATAGTCGCTGGTGATACCCTGCTCCATGGCGCGGCCGCGCTCGTCGATGCGCTTGAGGAGCACCGGCACAGGGGCACGGAGGTAGAGCAGCAGATCGGGCCGGGGCAGGTGGTCCACGACCATGTCAAAGACCTGACGGTAGGAACGGTAGTCGCGCTCGTTCAGGTTGCCCAGGTGGTAGAGAGCGCGGGCGAAAATGTGCGCATCCTCGTAGATGCTGCGGTCGGCGATGGCCGATTCTGGGCAGTGAGCCAATTCCAGGTGCTGCTCAGCACGGTGACCCAGAAAGAATATCTGCAGGTGGAAGGACCACTCGCGCATGTCGGCGTAAAAATCGGCCAGGTAGGGGTTGTCAGCCACAGACTCGAAAGCCGTGCGCCAGCCCAGCCGGGCGCCGAGGCGGTCAGTCAGCGACGTTTTGCCCGAAGCAATGTTTCCTGCGACGAGAACGAGGCGTTTGGGCATCAGTTCCTCCTTCATCTGTTGGGTACCCGGCGGGACCCAACGAAAAAACCAACCTGGGGAGAGGTACAGTTCTCATGTCCACAGGTCGGCTCTGGCATATCCTGGCTTTGTCCCTTCATTGCGGCAATATCCGCCCGGATGGGCCAAGTATAGCACGGTTGCCAGGATTGCGCAAACAGCCCCTGCTGGCGTCGCGGAGTGAGAGTCATGACCGCTGCTCCCCCGGATTGTGACAGGCAGAGAATTGATCTATGCACCAGGTTCTGATATAATGGTTGGCAGTCGCGGACCGTGTTGGGCGCTGCTCATGGAAAGCTGTCAAGCCCGTGAGCGGTCATCAAACGTCATATGATAGTCTCACCGGGACACTGGGGACCGCTGGGATGTATGGTGGTCTCCTCACTTTTAGTAGGGATCGGACAAGGGGGAAAGTATGACTCTAGAAAAGCGTGAACTGTATCGATTTCCATGGTCCAAGAACGACAATCCCATCGCCTGGTTGGAGGTCACCGACATCTGCAACTTGCACTGCGAGGGATGTTACCGGCAGAGGATAGAAGGCCATAAGCCTGTGGAGCAAATCCAGGAGGAGATCCTCTTTTTCAAGCGTTGGCGCAACCCCGACAATGTGTCCATTGCCGGCGGTGAACCGTTGATTCACCCCGAGATCGTGGACATTGTGGCTTTCATCGCCGAGAACGGCATCAAGCCGATTGTGCTCACCAACGCCGTCAAGCTGTCGCCCGAGCTACTGCGCGAGCTCAAGAAGGCAGGCCTGACGGGGTTTACCCTTCACATCGATAGCCACCAAGGCCGCCCCGGCTGGGAGGGCAAGAACGAGGGCGAGCATAACGAGTTGCGCGAATACTATGCCGACATGATCGCCGCTGAAGGTGGGTTGATCACCGTCTTTAACTCCACTGTCTATCCTTCCACCGCCCACGAAATTCCCGACGTCGTCCGTTGGGGCCAGGCGAACATCGACAAGGTCCATGGTCTAGTCTTTATCACCTACCGGATCTTTGACACCGAAACCAGCGTCGGCTTTGACACCGAGGGCAAGCAGGTGGATGCCGGCCAACTGAGCTACAGCACCACAGGTTTTCATGACGACTTTGTCACGAGCCCCCAGGTGTACCAGATCATCAAGGATGTCTCTCCCGAGTACGAACCCTCGGGCTACCTGGGCGGGACCATCCGGCATGACTCATTCAAGTGGCTGGCGGGGGCCACCATTGGCTCCAAGCATCGCATGTACGGCTCCATCGGAAAAAAGACCATGGAGATCGCGCAGGCTGGTCACCACATGTTGTTTGGCACCTACATGGCCTACCTGGCCCAGATGAAGGTTGCCCCCCTCATGTTCCTGCTGTCTCCCTGGGACAAGACAGTGCGGCAGGCGGCCAAGCATTGGTTCTCCGATATCGTCCGGCACCCCAGTTGCCTGTTTGGCACCCGGGTACAAACCATCGGCATCATCCAGGCGCCCGACATCCAGGCCAGCGGTCAGGCCGATATGTGCGATAGCTGCCCCGACATGACGGTTTGGAATGGTACCCTGATCAACTCCTGCCGCATGGACGAATACCGGCTCTTTGGCGACATGATCGCCGTAGCCGACAAGGGCGAGGGAGTAACCGAGCCGCAGCCAGTGGTCGCCGGAGACCCGCTGCCGGTCGACGCCCCAACTGAACCCGTAGCACAACCCACGGCGGAGCCGGTGGGGGGCGGTGATGGGAGGGATGCGTAGGCTGTGCAGCAAGAACGGATGGGGCCGATCGCGTTTGTACGGAGCCTGCTGCGCATCCTAGCTGGGAAGCCCCGGATACCGCCATCCCTGGAGGACAATCAAACGCTGGCGGTGGTGTTGAACCGGCGTAGTGTGCGCAGCTTTGCCAGGACCGAGATCCCGGACGACGTCTTTGCCGCGATCCTGGAAGCTGGCCGTCTGGCCCCATGCACCGTGAACCTGCAGACCTGGAGCTTTGCTGTCTTTGACGCAACCTCGTGGCAGGAGCACTTTGGGCAGCCGATCCCTTTTCGCGCCCAACGGGCGGTGGTGGTGCTGGGGGATACGCACCGGGTGCGCCAGACCTTCGACGCCTTTCCCCATAGTCCCCTGGTAGAGTACACCATCGCGGTGATGAACGCCTCGCTGGCCGCCATGAACATGAACATCGCCGCCGAGGCACTGGGCGTCTCGTCGGTGATGCTGTCGGAAACGGGACGGAGCGGCCTGCTCGATGCCGGTTTCCTGAAACAGAGGCTGGGCTTGCCCAAGGGGGTAGTCCCGCTCATGACCATCGTCTTTGGCTACCCCCGCGGCTCCTACCCGCCGATGCCCCCCAAACTGCCACTGGAACAGATATGCTTTGCAGGTGAATACCAAGAAGCTGACAAGGCCGTCATGGAGGACTGGCTGGCACAGATGAAGGCCGGGTACAAAGCCAGCCGTCCTCTCTCATCCTTTGAAGCCCAGCTACGGCTGTACATTTCCAAGATCGGCCAGGCCGAAGCTGATCTGCAGGACATGGTATTCCCCGACGCCGATTCTTGAGATCTCTGCAAGGCCTGGGATCGAGATCGCTGCGCCTGACAAGAACCCGATTTCTTCGCAACAGGAGATATCCTGGCAGAAAGTATCCCAAGGCGCCCCTTGGGCCGGTTGAGGATTCGCCCAGGAGGATGGGGAGGTGGGTAACATCCATTTGGACCTCATCAGGCTCAGCCATCAGAGCCGGGAATGCTTGTGTGCCACCATCGGCTCCACGTAGGAGGAGTTGGAAATGGGCAAATCACTGGAATCCGTCACCTACTTGTGGCTGAGCCTGGAAGGGAGTGTATAACAGAGTGTTTGGTCAACCGGTTACCGAGATCATCTCCAAGCGGTATTCCTGCCGGAGCTATGGCGACATGCCGATAGAACAGGACACGCGACAGCGGCTGGATGCGTTTGCCGCATCGGCCAGCGAGGGGCCTTTTGGCACGCCCACCCGGTTCCAGCTCGTTGCCGCAACAGAACAGGATAGCCAGGACCTGCGGGGCCTGGGCACCTACGGTTTTATCAAGGGAGCCACCGGTTTTCTCGTCGGCGCCATGGGGGAGGGGACCAGAAATCTGGAGGACTATGGCTATCTGCTGGAATGCATCGTCCTCTATGCAACCGACCTGGGCCTGGGCACCTGTTGGCTGGGTGGCAGTTTTACCAAGAGCCGCTTTGCAGAAACGATCGGGGTCACGGCCGCGGAATCGGTACCGGCAGTGGCAGCGGTAGGGTACGCGGCCAAAAGACCGCGCAGGCTGGATGCGATGATGCGCCAGGGAGTGGGCTCCGACCACCGCCGGCCCTGGGAACAGCTCTTTTTTGCCGAGCGGTTTGGCCGGCCCCTATCCCGGCAGGGGGCCGGTGCATACGCAGCGGTGCTGGACATGGTCCGGCTGGGGCCATCCGCTTCCAACAGGCAGCCGTGGCGGATCGTCCAAGAGGGAAACGATTGGCACCTCTATCTGCAGCGTTCGCGGGGCTATGGTGGTGGGATGCTATCCAGATTCATACAAATGGCCGACTTGCAGCGTATCGACATGGGGATCGCCATGAGCCACTTTGAGCTGACGGCCAACGAGTTGGGGCTCGCCGGAAGGTGGCAGCTCCGCGAGCCAAATCTCGAACTACCCGACGACCTGACGGAATACGTCGTGACCTGGCAGGCAGGCGGGGGCTGACATACCCGATGTCCCAGCGCTCCAGGCGCTTCATCGTTTCGCGCTGGAGATCGAGATTGCGATAGAAGCGGTCAAAGCGATGGGTCAGCAGCACATCGATCCGCCGCGCTTCGCGGTCGGCAAGGACAGCTTGGAGTCCTGGACGGTCGCCGGTCGTACCGCTGATGCCGGGATCGGTGTACACCTTGTCCACTGTCCAGCCCCGCTCACGGCCCAATGCCTTGCGATCCAGTAGGCCAGGATGTTAATGGAGTCATAGAATTGCCGCGCCATTTCGTCCATCCTTCCCTGTGGTACAATGGTGGAGGGCTGGCCCCACCCCTTTCTGAGCGAGGACTCGAGGGCAAGGCCAGTCCGCCGGGGCCTCGGCATCAATCGCCTGGGCCTTCATGCTCTCCGGTGCTGCCTGGTGGGATGAGGGGCGATTATCGCTTGTTTGCTACTCATTTCTTTGATTTTTATTGACATTCTATCTATTCTATGGTACAATAGATCGCGGGGGGGGCTGCCTGTTCTACGGTTATGTATAAGGTCAGTCCATCCCGCCGGGGGCCTCGGTCACCTCGACCGGGGCCTCTTTCACGTGTGCCGCCTGGTGAACCACCAAATTGCCACCGCCGAAACGACCACCCCCAGCCAGCCGGACAGGCACACCACGGCGATCACCGTACAATCCACTGTTTGCCTGTGGCCCAACTGCTGCAACACGGCCTGCCCCTCTCAAATGCTGCCGTCTGTGCTGTAGCCAACATCTCTTCCCCCTTCCGGTCTGAAACGGAAAACGACCCACACCTTGCCCCTTGGCTGGTGACGGGCCGATGGTCTGTTTGACCGGTAGGGAAGGTCTGTGCTATACTTCCCTTAGCCCCCTCGCCGCCGTGGTCGGCTGGTGGGTCAGGGCTGGAAAAGCTCAAAACGGTGCTTCGCCGGCCAGTCAGGAGGAAGTGAAGCCGTGGCCCATTGGCATGAGCCCTTTGCGATCAACCCTGTTCCGGTGCTCCTGGCCTCTGGAGACAAAGCGCTCGTCTACTTTGCCCAGCGCGACCTGATCAGCGAGCAAGTGGGTCCGGTGGACATCCTATGGCGCTTGCCCGAAGCCAGCAAACTGCTGCGCAAACAGCAAGCTGATGGCTCGTGGCGGTATCCCAGCCGCCGCAAGCACGGTCTGCCCAACGAGAACTATGACTTGTTGGAGACGTACCGGGCGCTGAGGATCCTGATCGAGAAATATGGGTTCAGCAACGAGCATCCCGCAATCCAGGGTGCCGCCGGGTACCTATTCTCTTTCCAGACCGAAGAAGGGGACATTCGGGGCATCTTTGGGAGCGAGTTTCAGTTTCCCTTCTGGTGGCCCAACCTGCTCACCGCCCTCGATTCCTTCTCCTTGATGGGCTACACCCGCGGGGACGAGGATATGCAGAAAGGGCTTCAATGGTTCGTGGCCAACCAAGGGGAAGACGGCCTGTGGCAGACCTCGTACAAGGTATCAACGCCAGATAAAGATCGGGACGCCAGACTATGGATCGCGCTGGCGGTCTGCCATGTGTTCAAACGACTGTACGGCTGGGCACGGCCATACCGCAGAGGAGCGAGGTGGCGCTCAAACTCCATCCTGCACGAGTGTGCGCCTCTGCTTAACGCCCTGGCCGACCGCGAGGAAGTGGCCTGGCAGCGGCTGAAGGCTATCGTCGCCTGAAAGCCAAGAACCCGGGCCGGTCTGGAGTGAGCACAGACAATACCAGAGGGCAGTCCTATGGAGTTGCACATTCGTGAGGCCACAACTGCGGACTATGAGGCGCTTTGCGCGCTCTTTGATGAGGGGGATGCCTTGCACCGGGAGAACCTTCCGCACGTGTTCCGTAAGCCAGAGGGTCCCGTCCGTGATTGGGAGTTCGTCCTGAGCCTGATCGCCGAGGAGAAGGTCGGCCTCTTTGTGGCCCAGGCCGAAAATGAACTCGCCGGTGTGATCTGTGTCCTCGTTCGCGAGTCGCCCGCCATCCCGATCTTTGTGCCACGGCGCTACGCGGTGATCGACAACATCGTGGTCCGGGACCGGTTCCGGCGAAGGGGCGTGGGCCGTGCGCTCGTGGAACGAGCCCACGAGTGGGCGACGGGACAAGGCGTGGAAGAGATCGAGCTGAATGTCTGGGCGTTCAACAGGGGTGCTGTAGCTTTCTATCGTCGCCTGGGCTACGAGACGGCAAGCTTGAGGATGACCAGGCGCCTGGGCTGAGCCGGCAACCGCCAGGGTCGGGTGCCGGTGTGAGTCTATCAGTTCGTCCACCGGTAGGAGCCTGGAGTGTTGCTCCGCCCCTGTACGAACTGGAGGAAAGCCTGACCTTCGAATGGTCGGGCACAGAAGAGTCTGTTCCTTTCCAGATCCACTTTGACGCCCTCGAGAGGAGAATAGGATGGCAGATCGATCGGTCATTATCATCGGCGCCGGACTGGCCGGCCTGGCTACCGGCTGTTTCGCCCAGTTGAACGGCTACCGGAGTCACATCTTTGAGCACCACACCCAGCCGGGTGGCGTGGCTGCTGCCTGGAGGCGTGGTGAGTACCTGATCGACGGCGGCATCCACTTTGTCATGGGTCACCAGCCCGGCACCAAGATGCACGATCTATGCCGGCAACTGGGCATCGTGCCCGCCAACCGCTTTGTAGATCTAGAGACCTACGGTCGCTTTGTCGACCAGGCCAGTGGGCTCAGCCTCACCGTGACCCGCGATCTGGATCGCCTGGCTGCGGACCTGAAATCCCATTTCCCGGAGGATGCCCAGTTCGCTGACGAATTGGTCGCCGGGGCGCGAGCCATGCAGGGGCTTGACATGAGCGAAGTGGGCCTGGGCAAGCCTCCAGAGTTGGCGGGCATCCTGGACCAGATCAAGGATCTATGGGCCATGCGTCGCTTTCTCCGATTTTTCACGGGCAAGTACAGCCAGCCGGTGGCTGACTATGCCCGCGAAGCCCGTGATGCGCGGCTGCGCGCCTTTCTGGGGTATCTGTTCATGCCCGAGGTACCCGTCTACTTTGTCTTGATGCTGCTGGCCCTGCTGGCCGATGGGGAATTGGGACTCATCGAGGGTGGCAGCCTTGAGTTTGTACGCGCCATCGAGCAGCGCTACCGCCAATTGGGCGGGCAGGTGGTATACCGGGCCACGGTTGAGGAGATCCTGGTGGAAACTAGCGGACAGCGAGATCGTGCTGTCGGCGTGCGCCTGGCCGACGGAAGCGAACACCGGGCAGGCGCAGTGGTCTCGGCGGCCGACGGCTACAGCACCATCTTCAAAATGCTTGGTGGCCGGTACGTCGATGACAAGATCCGCGGCCGCTACGAGACCTGGCCCTTGTTCAAACCCCTGCTGATGATCAGCTACGGCGTGGCGCGGCCCTTCCCCGACGATCCACCCTTTGTCACCCTTGCATTGGAGCACCCCTTCTCCATCGGCGCGCAGCCAGTCGAGGGCTTCTTCCTCCGCATCTTTAACTATAGTTCGCGCTTTGCGCCACCGGGCAAGACCGTCGTCCAGGCAGAGTTGGAGACCGAGTGGGACTACTGGAACGACCTCCAGCGGGAGGCCCGGGACCGTTATGACGCCGAGAAAGAACGGGTCGCCACCGAGGTACTACAGCGCTTGGAAAGACACTACCCCGGCATCGCGTCCCACGTGGAAGTGACGGACGTGTCGACGCCCTATACCACCTGGCGCTACACTTTGAACCACAAGGGTGCCTGGGACGGCTGGCTGCTCACCTCCGAGGCGATGCGCGCGCCAGTCGAGCGAATCCTGCCGGGCCTGGACGATTTCTACATGGCTGGTCAGTGGGTCATGCCTGGTGGTGGTGTCCCACCCTGCCTCTACTCGGGGCGCCACGCGATACAGCTCCTCTGCCGCCGGGATGGAAAGACGTTCACGACGGGGCAAGCTTAGGAAAATCACAGGGTTTACTTGCCAATCGAGACGTTCTATGATACCATGGCCCCAACCTGAGCGAGGGGAAGCGTGTCTTGAGCCTGTTTGTCACTTTGGAAGGCCCTGAAGGGTGCGGCAAAACGACGCAGCAGCGCCTCCTGTCCGCCTACCTGCAGGAATTGGGGTATGACGTTTTGTCCACCCGCGAACCGGGCAGCACAGCCATCGGCGAGCGGGTGCGGGCGATTTTGCTCGATCCTGTCCACACCGAGATGCTGCCCAATACCGAGTTTCTGCTATTTTCCGCGGCGCGGGCCCAGCACGTCGGGCAGGTCATCCGTCCCCACCTGGCACAGGGCGGCGTCGTCTTATGCGATCGCTACGCCGATTCCAGCCTGGCCTACCAGGGCTACGGCCACCAGCTTGACCTGGAGGTGATGAGGGTCATCACCAGCTTTGCCATCCAAGAGGTGGTGCCCGATCTGACGATCTACTTTGACGTGCCGGTGGAGGTTGGCTTGCGGCGCAAGGCCGGCGGCGCTGGGGATGACTGGAACCGGATGGAGCAAAAAGCACTTGCCTACCATCAGCGAGTGCGCCAGGGATACAAAACCATGGCGGCGGCGGAGCCCGAACGCTGGGTGGTTGTAGATGCCACGCGTCCCCTCGACCAGGTGCAGGCAACCATACGTGAGCTAGTTATGGTGCACTTGGCAGACAGAAAGAGGGCAGGGTGAAATGAAGTTGGTGATGAGCATCGTCCAGAGCGACGACGCCGGACGCCTTGTCGAGGCTCTGACCCAGGCTGGCTTTCGGGCCACCACCATCAGCACGACGGGCGGCTTCTTACGTCAGGGGAATGCCACGATCTTTGTCGGGACGGAGGACGAGCAGGTACCACACGTGCTGACGCTGATCCGGGAGCATTGCCATGCCCGGCGCCAATACGTAAATCCCCTGCCACCGGTGATGGAGCCGGGTGAGGTGTACATGGCTGCGCCGGTAGACGTGCAGGTGGGTGGGGCAACGGTATTTGTGCTGGACGTGCTCCAGTTCGAGCAATGCTAGCCGTTCAGGCCAGGTCGCCCATGCCGCCGCCGAAATCATCAGCCAGGTCGGGCATCGAATCCTCGATCTCCTCGGGACTCTGGCCTGACTCGAGCCGGTCGATGACCTCGTCAAACTCGGGAGGCATGTCCTCGCCGGTCTCGGCGCTCATCTTGCGCATCCAGCGAGCGATGCTCTTGGGATCGTCTTCGTCCAGGCCATCCAGCATCGAGGGATCCGCCAGATCGTCCAGGCGGCTATCTTCGGAACGAACGATCGACACCCGGGAGATCAGCTTCGTAAGGTGAGTGCCGCCACAGCGGGGACAGGTTGGCTCTTCTTCAACGTCGGAGAAGGATCGGAAGAACAGACTGACGCGGCGGCGGCAATCATGGCATCTGTATTCGTAGATTGGCATACGTCCATACCTCGGTCCAAAGAGATTACCAGAGCACTGTGCCCGAGATTATACCGCAAACGAGCTACGGAACCAAGTTTTCAAGCCACGAGGGTGGAGTAGATGAAAGAGACAAACCAAACAGCAGATCCATTCCACCGCGAGCAACTGCCGTTGCTCGTTGTCATCTCTGGCCCGTCGGGGGCAGGCAAGGACTCGGTCGTCCAGCGGATGAAGGAACGGGCATTTCCTTTCTGCTTTGTCGTCACGGCGACCGATCGCGAGCCTCGCCCCCATGAAATCCACGGCCGTGACTATTTTTTCTACTCCACTGTCCAGTTCGAACGGATGATCGCTGAGGGCGAGCTCTTGGAGCACGCGCTGGTCTACGGCCAGCACAAAGGCATCCCCAAGGCTCACGTGCGCCAGGCCCTTGCCTCGGGACAGGACGTGGTGATGCGCGTGGACGTCCAGGGGGCGGACACGGTCAAGGCCTTGATCCCGGAGGCCATTACCATTTTTCTCACTACCGAGTCAGAGGAAGAGTTGATCTCCCGCCTCCGCGCGCGCCGTACCGAGTCGGAAGGGGCGCTGCGGCAGCGCCTGGACACCGCCCGCAAGGAAATGGCCCGCATCCCTGATTTTGACTATGTCGTTGTCAATCGTCGAGATGAGCTGGATGCTGCCGTGAACGACGTGGTGGCCGTTATCCGCGCCGAGCACTGCCGTTCAGTGCCACGGGAGATCCACTTGTGAACGAAATTCTCGAACCACAACCCCGCCAGGTGTCCTACACGCTGCCGGTCCACAAGCCGGTCGCGACCTGGGTTCTGTTGGGCATCATCGTCGCCGTATTTGGCATCGAGACCCTGGCAGGTGGGTCCACCGACACGGACGTCCTGATCCGCCTGGGGGCCAAGTTCACGCCGCTCATCGCTGTGGGCGAGTACTGGAGACTGTTCACCTCCATGTTCCTGCACATCGGCCTCTGGCACCTGCTTTTCAACGGCTATGCACTGGTCATCCTGGGCACCGAGTTGGAGCGCCTTCTGGGCTGGGGACGCTTCCTCGCAATCTATATCCTGTCCGGCCTGTTTGGGAGTCTGGTCAGCTATGCCTTCAGTCCGTACCTGTCGGCTGGGGCGTCGGGGGCCATCTTTGGCCTGATCGGCGCGCTGGCCGCCTTTTTCGGCCTCCATCGCCGGGCGTTGGGCACCTGGGGACGATCACGTCTGGCCAACATTGTTTTCTTGATCGTCATCAACCTCCTTTGGGGCTTTACCCAGACCTACATCGACAACTGGGCCCATCTTGGCGGGTTGGTGTGCGGCCTGGCTCTGGGCTGGGCGCTGGCACCGCGCTATCGCGTGGCCCCCGATGGCCTTCATCTCGAGGATCGCAATCGTCTGAGCCGCTACTGGCCGGCGTTGGCCCTGGCCGTGGCGATCCTCGTTGGCGGGACCTATGGGGCCACCTTGCGCCAGAACAACAACCCGCAGATATCCTTGGGGCGAGCTCAGCAAGCCCTGGAACAGGAAAGGTGGGGCGAGGCGGTGACCGAGATCGAAAGGGCCCTGGCCCAGGATCCAACCGTGGCCGACGCACCCCTCTATTTTGCCCTGGGGGTAGCCCACAACTACCTGGAGCAGCCACGCCTGGCTGCCGAAGCCTATCACGCGGCACTGGACCAGGATCCAGAACATTCTGACTCCCGCTGGAACCTGGCGCTCACCTATCTGGAGTTGGACCAGTATCCAGAAGCCCTCACCCAGTTTGAGACCTATTTGCGCCTCAACCCAGACGAAGCTGAAGCGGTCCAGCCCTATCTGGACGAACTGGGCCGCATCGTCCGCTGAGTGTGGAAGGGCAAAGCTTCACCGAATATACCCTCCCCGTTTGTTCTATGCTATAATAGAAAGGCCTGGCCTGTTGGACCAGGTTAGGTAGTTCGCTCCCGTAGCGTTTGTCTGCAAGGCAAGGAGGTGACGTATGACCGCGTTCAAGTCACAAACGGTCCGCCGTTCCACCATCGCCGGGAGCTGGTATCCCGGCACGGAGCAGGCGTTGGGGCGTACCATCGACGGGTATCTGGCCCAGGTGGACCAGCCACCAGTGGAGGGCGAACTGCTCGCTCTCATCAGCCCCCATGCTGGCTACACCTATTCGGGGCAGACGGCCGCCTACGCGTACCATCAGCTCCAGGGACGAGCAGTGGACACGGTCGTGATCATGGGTCCCAGTCATCGTGCCTGGGTAGGCGATTTTGCCGTGAGCGCTGAGGATGCGTACGAGACTCCCCTGGGCCGCATCCCGCTCGATCAGGAGTTCATAGCAGATCTGGAGGGGCTGGTTTCGCTCCAGCGTGTGCGCCGCGACGCCGAGCACTCGCTGGAGATCCAATTGCCCTTCCTCCAGCGCCAACTGGGCGATTTTCGACTGGTGCCCATCATGCTCAGTACCAATGATCCGGCGGTTGCGCAGCGCCTGGCTGGCGCCCTGATCGGAGCCATCCAGCAGCGGGCCAAAGGGGGTGGGCACACCCTGCTCGTCGCCAGTTCCGACCTGCACCATATCGAGAACTATGACGAGGTGGTCCGCCGTGACAAACCGGTGGTGGAGGCCATTGCCGCCTATGACCTGGAGGCGCTCACGCCGTTGTTGATGGCCCCGGGTTGTTCCGTCTGCGGCCGGATGCCGATCCTGACGGCCCTACACGCCGCACGGGACCTGGGCGCTGACACTGTCAAGGTCCTGCGCCACACCAACTCTGGCGACGTCACGGGGCAGCGCGGGCGAGGACAGTATACCGTAGGCTACATGGCCGCGGCCGTCTACAGTTCGCAATCGGCCAGCGAACAATGAACCATAGACGATGACCAGGGAGCCAATGGGCAACAGGCCGTTCGACATTCAGCAACGAATATCGGACATTTGTAATCGCTAGCTGGCGATTGGTCAGTCCCAGCATGTATGCCGAGGTTGTCGTAAACCGCCCCACCCGCCGCCGCCCGCCCGCCGGGTCCGAGCCGCTGCGGGGTGATACCTCCCGCCTGATCACCTACACCTACCGTCTGCCCGGTCGGCTGCGCGACGTGGCAGTGGTGGGGCAGTTGGTGCAGGTCCCACTGGGACCGAGCACCGCCCTGGGTGTCGTCGTTTCCCTCACTGGTGCACCCCCGCCGGATCTACCCCGAGAGGTGGAGATCCGCGACGTGACCGAGATCCTGGACCCCCTGCCCGTTGTCACGCCGACCCAGATCGACCTAGCCCGCTGGATTGCGGACAAGCATTTGGCTCCCCTGAGCCAGACGCTGCGCATGATGTTGCCGCCTGGCCTGGAAGAGCGGACCTTTGTGGTCGTGACCCAGACCACGCCGGAAGGACCTGCTGGGACCCTGTCCTCCGAGGAAACGGCTGCTCTGCGTATCTTGCAGCGCCGCGACGGGCGGTTGCCCCTGAGCACATTGTTGAACCAGATCCCGGCAGATGACCCGGAAGCCGTGGTGTATGCCCTGGCCGACCGGGGGCTGGTAGAGGCCCGATACACCCTGGTTCCGCCCAAGCCGGCCCCTCCCCGTATCGAGTTCGTGCGCCTGCTGGCTGACGACGCCGCTGTCCAGGCGGCGCTGCCCCACCTCGGCCGGTCCTCGAAACAGGCCGACGTCCTGCTCGCCCTGGCCCACTACGCTGATGTTCCCCTCACCCTGTCGGAGCTCTGCGATCTGGTAGGCTGTACCGAGAGCCCGGTGCGCGCCCTGACTCAGAAGGGCTGGGTCACGATCACCGAGCGGCGCACATTGGTGGTGGCCCTGCCCCATGGCGAGCTCGAAGACATGGCTGACCTGAGCCATGCACCCAGGCAGGAAGCGGTTCTGTCCGCGCTCGAGGGTCATGGCGGTGCCCTGCCATTGGAAGAGCTCCAGGAGAGAGCCGGGGCCTCGACGACCATTGTCAGCGCGCTGGAGAAGAAGGGCCTGGTCCGGCGCATCGTTGAAGAACCCGTGGTGCTGCTGACCATTCCCCCAGGACAGGTGGTGGACCGCGTGGTCGCACTGCGCGGTGCAGAGAAGGAGCGGGCAGTCCTGGAGGCGCTCAGGGGTACCAAAGGCCGCATCTGGGTAGGCGGCGTCTACGCCCAGACCGGCGCAGATCTGAACACCCTCCGGCGCCTGGCGGACCGGGGGCTGATCAGCCTCCATGCGCAAGAGTACGACCGTCCTTGCCCGCTGGGGCCGGAGGAACCGCCCAGGTTGACCCCCGATCAAGAAGAGGTATGGCAGCAACTCTCCAGGGGCATAGAGGCGCAGAGAAGGGGCGAACCAGGTTTTGTGGCGTTGCTGCATGGGGTCACCGGTTCGGGCAAGACCGAGATCTATTTGCGGGCCCTTGAGGCCACGCTGGCAGCCGGGGGACGGGCCATCGTGCTCGTCCCTGAGATCAGTCTCACAGCCCAGACGGTCCGCCGTTTCGAGGCGCGTTTTCCCGGGTGCGTGGCCGTCATTCACAGCCAGCTTACCCTGGGCCAACGCTATGCTGTTTGGGATCGAGTTCGCCGTGGCGGGGCCGACGTGGTCATTGGACCGCGCTCGGCGCTTTTCGCCCCGCTCTCCCGTCTGGGGCTGGTCGTGCTGGACGAGGCCCACGACGATTCGTACAAACAGGCCGATCCGATCCCTCTGCCTGCCTACCATGCCCGCGACGTAGCGCGGGCCCTGGGCCACTTGACTGGCGCAACGATCGTCTTTGGCAGCGCCACCCCCGACCTGGTGACCTACCACCACGCCACCGAGGGCCAGTACCGTCTACTCGAACTGCACCAGCGGATCATCCCCACGCCGCTCGCACCAACCCCTCACCCTCCCGCCCTCCATTCTCCGCTCCCGCCCGTCCGCATCGTCGACCTGCGGCAGGAACTACGGGCAGGCAACCGCAGCATTTTCAGCCGGGCGCTCCAGGAGTTGCTGCGCCAGACCCTGGATGCCGGGGAGCAGGCCATCCTTTTTCTGAATCGACGGGGGGCGGCCACCTTTGTCCTATGCCGAGATTGCGGCTACGTGGCCCGGTGCCCCGCATGTGACGTGCCACTTACCTTCCACCACCCGCCCCCCCAGGGGAGCGCACTTTCTTCCGGAGAGGGGCTGTCCGCGGCCAACGCACTGGCCGCAGGACGGTTGGTCTGCCATCACTGCAACCGTCGCGAGGCAGCCCCGGTGCGCTGCCCGGTGTGCGGCGGGCGACGCATCCGCTACTTTGGCCTGGGCACCGAGCGGGTCGAAGCCGCCGTTCACGAGCTATGTCCTGGTGCACGCCTGCTGCGCTGGGACCAAGATACGGCCACCGGCGCCGATCACGAGCATTTCCTGCAGGCTTTTGTGGATCGCCGCGCCGACGTGCTGGTTGGCACGCAGATGATCGCCAAAGGGCTCGACCTGCCCCTGGTCACGCTGGTAGGTGTTATCTCGGCCGACACCGCCCTGTACCTGCCCGACTATCGCGCTGCCGAGCGCACCTTCCAGTTGCTGACCCAGGTAGCGGGACGGGCAGGACGCAGTCGCCGGGGCGGGCAGGTCATCGTCCAGACCTACAATCCGAATCACTATGCCATCCTGGCCGCCGCCAAGCACGACTATGCGGATTTTTACCAGCAAGAGTTGGCCTATCGCCGCCAGTTGGGCTATCCCCCGTTCAACCGCCTGGTGGCACTACGCTTCAGCGACAGGGACCCCCACCGCTGCCGTGCCGAGGCCGAGCGCCTGGGCCGGTGGTTGACCACCGAGATCCGCCGCCTGGGCCTGAAGGCCGACCTCATCGGCCCAGCTCCCTGCTTTTTTAGCCGTGTTCGGGGTCACCACCGTTGGCAGATCGTGGTCCGTGGACCCGAGCCCACTTTCCTGCTAAGCGACGTGGCCCTACCCTGGGGCTGGCGGGTCGACGTGGATCCGGTCAGCCTTCTGTGACCTGGGGGTAGTCCAAAAGGCCCATTGCCAGGAGTGCTAGACCGTGGTATAATGGCTGTAGACTTGGAATCCCCTTCATCAGAGCAAGGGAGGCCGTGAAAGGAGGTGAGGCTATGCTGTTCGTGCCTGGCGAGGAGGGGCAGGGTTTAACCGAATATGGCTTGATCATCATCTTGGTAGCAATTGTTGTTGTCCTTGTATTGGTTTACATTGGTCCCGTCGTCGGCAACGTGTTCAGCGCCGTAGTGGACGGAATCTGAGGAATCCATTGCCTGCGGTCACCCTGCCTGACCAGAGCAAACCCCTGGCGCTTTGCGCCAGGGGTTTTTTGTTTCCTTCCCAGGCTGAACAGGCGTCCAGAGCGTGGGCCGTCCCAGAATCCTAGTGGGCCTTCTCTACCAGTAGGGTGTACACCTCCGGCCGCCTGTCGGCGAGGAGGTTGTTCTTGGGCGTGATGTCCTTGTCCCGAGCCAGGCATACGTCCGCCTCCACCAGGCAGACCTCCTCCCCCGCCGGCGAGGCTTGCACCTGGACCTCGCCCCTGGGGTTAGCGATGGTGGACAGGCCGGTGAAGGTCAGCTCACCCTCTGTGCCGATGCGGTTGGCAGTCACCACGTAGACGCGATTGGTCAAGGCGTGGACCGGGATAGCTCGCTGGGCCAGGCCGGGCAGGACCAGGTTCGAGGGGTGGCATACGACGTCGGCCCCCTTCAGGGCCAGGATGCGCCAGGCCTCGGGAAAGATCCAGTCAAAGCATACCAGCATGCCCACCCGGATCGGTCCAAGATCAAAGACAGGCAGACCCTCGTCGCCTGGTTCAAAAAAGTCCTTCTCGTTCATGAACAGGTGCAATTTACGGTAGCGCCCCACATAGCCCTGGGGACCGACCAGCACCGCCGAGTTGTACAGCCGATCGCCATCGCGCTCATTCAAGCCAGAGACCAGATAAAAGCCGTACGCCTGGCACAGGGATTCCAGGCATGCCACAAAGACCCCACCTCTGATCTCCTCAGCGCTTGTCCAGGCCTGTTCCACGGACTGAAAATTGTAGCCCGAGTTACACAATTCTGGCAGCACCAGCAGGTCCGCATCACTGGCCTGAGCGATCAGGCAATCGATCTTTTGCATCGTTGCCTGGACGTCAGCCAGGACGGGAGCGAACTGCATGAAACCAATCTTCATGTCAACCTCCTGCAATCTGGACCAAAGAGCCGGTCGCCGATCATGGAGATGGGCGGGTGATGCCGATCCACCGCCGGATCAGGTCGATATTGAAACGATAGAGGCTGCTCTGAGGGCCGGACCGGGTCACGATGTCCTTGGCCTGGAGACGAGCCAGGGCGCGAAATATGGCCTCATCCGCCAGTTCAAAGCCTTTTCTACCCAGCTCCTCACCCAACTGCGAGGGGTTGGCTGCCGCATCTGCGTCGGGTAGCAGGCCAGCCAGGGCCAGCATGACCTGGCGCTCTTCGGGCCCCGCTCCGGCCCAGATGTACTTGAAGTGGGCCTCACCCCGCTCGATGATCCGCTCCAAAACATTGTCCACGCAGGTGACCGTCATATAGTTACGCTCCACCTGGTTGTGGTAGGCCACCATCTCGTGGCAGACGACCTGGACAAAGTAAGGGTGCCCGGCTGTCACTTGTACGATACGTTCCACGGCCAGGGGATCGTACTCCATGCCGTAGGGGGCTACCGGCTCGGTCACCAGGCGGTATACTTCACCATCATCCAGAAAGGTGATGCGCTTGTAGGCGGCGATGTTGAATAGGATCGACCAATACTCGGCGCCCAGTTCCTCCAGCTTGTGGGTGCCAGAGAAGACAAAGTCGAGACGGGCCTCATGCTGCATCAGGTTGCGCAGAAAAGCAAAGATCTCCGCCTCCAGCCGCCCATCCTCCACGCGCCTCTGTAACTCTTCGAACTCGTCGAACATGAGGAGCAGGTTGCGGCTGTCCAATTGCTCGACGGCCGCTCGGAGAAAGCGGGAACGGAAGGTAAACTCGGGCGCTCGCTCATACTCGGAACGCTCTGGTAGCTCCACAAAGATGCCATTGTTCTCCAGGGCATAGACGATGTCGTCGCTGAGGGCATAGAGGAAATCGGCAGTGCCCCTGGCTGCCTTGCCCTGCATGTCCACCAGCACGGCCACGTGGCTGCTGCTCATGATCTCCTGCAGGCGGTACAGGATGGAGGTTTTTCCTGCACGCCGCTGGCCGTGCAGAACGATGACGTTGTTCTGGTAGGTACCCAGCAGGTGCTCTTGCACGAATTCAAAGACATCTTGTCGGCCCACAAACATCTCGCCCGAACGGAGGGGTGTGCCGGTGACGAAGGGAATGGGAAAGATGCGCTGGAAGGAAGAGGTTGCGGGTGCGCCACTCGCGGTGACCTGTTCCTGCATGAGATCCATGGCATCAGCGTACTGCACCTGGCGCCCTGTATCGACGGCGTCGTCAAAGGTCAGATGCCAGGATAGACGCAAGCGGCGCGGCGCCTCGGGGGCCAGCCAGAATTCCAGTTCGCGATTTTCCCCTGGACCGAGGATGTCCACTTGCTGCTCGGCCCCCTGGACGACCTGGTATCCCTCGCCACTGGCCACCAGCAACTGGATATTCTGGGCCACATTCAAGCCCTGGTTCGTGACGACGATGCACTGGCGCACCCGGGATGCAAAGCCAGTGCGTGGAGCCAGTAGCGTGGCGTGCAGGTCGGCCCGGCCCTGCAGATCCTGCATGGCCGTTAACATGTACCCGTGCCAGAGGTCCAACAAGGAGTGCAGCGGAGCGATCTCGGGATAGAGCGTTTCACAGGCCTGGCAGTCCAGGCTCTCGCGATCCGTCTGGCGGCGGAGGTCGAGCAAGGCTGCCTGGGCGCTATTCAGAAAGATCTGCTTGGTGTTCAGGTCGTCCACACGCTCCACTTTTCTGAGCTCACCCAGGATGCGCCCAATCCCCTCACAGCTCCGCGCCAAAAGCACCGGCAACGTGGAGGTGACTTCCTGGGGCGGTGGCTGGATGGCGATCACCTGGGCCAGTGTCCTGGCAGCCAGGCCCTCTTCCAGAATACGATAGAGCTCACCGACCTCCGAGCGCCAGCGCCATTCCTCATGCTCGGTGCAGCTCTGGCGGATAAGCGCCACGGCCCGTCCTGTCTCAGAAGGCCTGGTACCCAGCGTGTGGTAGGCAGCCACCACCCCGGCAGACGGTGGATCCCGGAGAAGAAAGGACAGGTGAGGCAGGACCTTGACAGCCTGGGGATCGTTGGTGTACAGCCCATAGACGCGTGGCAGGAGGCTTGCCGGCTGGTTATGAACGGCGCGGGCTGTGCGGGCCGCCCGGTCCACGGGGCGACGGAAAATCAGGGGAAGCGTCAGCCCGTAAAAGACCGCCTGCGGTGCGATCCAGAACAGGACCACGAGCAGCACAGCGGCAAAGATGACCACGGGCGCCAGGTAGAAAAAAGGTGCCCTACCCGACGGCGAGCGCACAAACTGCGTGAGCAAGGCCATGATCTCGGGATTGACAAACAGCTCCCCGGACGGGTCGACCGTCTGGCCTTCCAGGACGACATACAACGCTGCGTAACGCGACAAGCCCATGCCGAAATAGGCCATTTGCAGGACAGCCACAAAAATCATGATCGCGGCGACCACCCCAGCGATCAAGACCACCTGGAACCGGGAAAGATGGCGTCGCGGCGGATCCCTGAGCAACAGCACGGCCAGCGCGCCGGTGCCCAGCACAGCCAAGACGAACAGGGGCAATAGCCAGTTGAGCAGGGCGTCGGCAAACAGCACCTGGCTCAGCAGCCTCATATTCTCCCGGACCACCGCCTCCAGGGCCGGCCATTCCAGCTTCAGGTTGCTGAAAAAGATGACTGTCAGGCTGAGCCAGATGACAAACCCGCCGATAGAGCCGCCCAGGATGCCCGCTCTCCACACCTCGTCGCGGTCCCGAAACCAGAGACGGCGGGGATGAGGTGTATCGACCACGTCCAGCAGGGAGGGATCGGACCGTTGTCCCCGCGGCCAGCGCCAGCCCACAATCGCTCCTTCGATCCCACCCAGAAGCCCGCCGGCAGTGAGGCAGATGACCAACCTGGCAAACATGGACTGTGTCACCTGGTGGGTGAACTCAAAGGCCTGGGGATCGGGTGGATAGGGACGTAGAGCGGTAGGTGTGAATTTCCATAGCTCGATACTGGCTGCGACGGCAGCCGTCGGAGCCAGGACCAACGAGTAGTACATCAGGCCCACCAC
>Ga0180437_10003732_pt1 | contig 22343 bp, 49 predicted proteins | sample SS_ome_4_FD_132410 | JGI IMG/M metagenome (GOLD analysis project Ga0180437, IMG submission 132410) | Hypersaline lake sediment archaeal communities from the Salton Sea, California, USA - SS_3_D_1 metaG | ecosystem: Environmental > Aquatic > Non-marine Saline and Alkaline > Hypersaline >...
CATCGAAAGTTGCATACCCAGACGGAACCGTGGGGGAACCTGTGCCGTAGGGCTCCCTCTTCTCCACAGACGACGCACTTACGGGCACGCATTGCTTACCTCACTGGATGTAGGTGACACCGGTATAGGGACAGGTCAGGAGGACTTTCACCTTGAACTTGTTGTCCGCAAGGATGTCCTGGAGAGCTATGTTCTCTCCTCTGTACCCCTTCAGACTCAGGGTGTACCGATATCCCATCTCCTGATACCGGGGGCTGGTTACCTGCTTGTCCCAGTGGGACAGGAGCAGAATGAAATCACTGTCGGATGTGCAATACACATGGCACGCTACCCCTTGCGGGCAGTTGTTGCTGTGCGACAGGTACGTATACTTTTTGAATGTTCCGAATACCTTCTTCTCCCGGATCTCTCTGCTGCCCACAAAGATAGCCATGCGTTACCTCCACTGAATCTTTCGACGCTGAGGCTCGGGCTCGACGGTCTTTCGTGCGGGTCGCTTGTTGGGAGTCCTCTGAACCGGATGAGGGAGTTCACCATTTCCCTCAAGACTCTTCAAGCAGTAGGAGTCCGCGATTCCGGCCTCGACCATCCGGGTATGTTTGCAGGTTCTGACGCCGTTCTTGCAGCGCCTCGTCCATCCGAAGCAGTTGCAGGAGGTGCTTCCATCGTCATACAGGAGGGTCTCATAGGCCTTGTCGGGGTTGCTTTCCGACTCGAACCACCAGGATTTCTTGATACCCATTGTTTACCTCCCGAGAGAGGGGTGAGGAATCGTCCTCCCCGTGGTTACTCATCGTCGTCGGCGGTTAGGTCTTCCAGATACTCCGGATTGGCTTCGGAGATGACAGCCTCGACGGTGACTACGTAGGTCTTGCCGTCATCGGCCTCGAACACCACCTCACCGAGAATCTCGGAGGAGCAGGAGGCATCCAGGAGGTCTCCGCAACTCTCCAGGAGTTCTTCCTTGGTGGTGATGGAGTCATTGAGTTCACCGGTGCGAATCCACTTCGTGATCTTCATGTTACAGGCTCCTGGCTAGGGTTTCGATACGCTTGTCCAGATAATCATTCAGTCCGATGAACTCCAGAATGTTTGAACGATTCATGCTCCGCCACAGACCAGGATACTTATCCGGAGTCTCAGAGAGGTGACCAAGCAGGGCATCCTGCCAGACCTGGGGCATCTCGTTCCAGGCCACTCGACGATAGTGCCGGTAGATGTGCCAGTCACTTACGGAGGTGGAACAGAGCTGGGGCTTGTTGGGGATGGGGTATGACAGGAGTTCCCCGATACCTTCGTAGCACCCGTTGACCCGCTCATCGACGAAGACCAGGAGGTAGGTTTTGTTCTTACGCTCCAGGTACAGGCGGACAATCTCGTTTTTCTTCGGCCAGCCCATGTTATTTCCTCTTATTCACGAAACGAAGGACTTCCCGTTTCGTTCGGGCATCTTTCAGATGCATCCCCTGGTGATCAAACACGGCGTACTTGGGAAGGTTCCAATGCCGATAGTCGCATCGTCTATAGATGTGGAGAGTGCCGACAGTTTCCACAGGAATAATCTCGACCCCGTTATATTCCTCGTAGTAAGGCATGGCTATTCCTTTGCTCGCATTTCGATGAGAGATTCCAGACTGGTTCCGATAAGGTCCGGAAGCCGGTCATCCGGTATAGCCTTCAGCAGCTCCTTCAGTTCAGGGAGGATTGCCAGGCACACCTTCAACCGGTACTCCTCGGGAACCTCAAGCCAGCACGATGTGCCGCATTCTCCCTTGGAGTTTATCGCGTTGATACGGATAGACTCGTCGGACAGTCCTTTCTGTACGTTTATTCCCGTACAATGGACATAGCCGTTTCGACCCTTGAATTGGATAAGTCTTGTCTTACAGGCCTCACGCCATTCGACTGTCTCATCGAAGTCGATTGAGATGTTCATTTATTATTCCAGGGAAGCGGTCTCGAAAGCGGTGGACTTCCAGATTTTGGTCTTGATCTGACCCTTCTTCGGGTCATAGAAGAAGGGGATGATACGGTACTTCTTGGTACCCACCTGAATCTCCCGGTGGAAAACGATCCTCTCGGGAGTTATCTCGATGAACTCCTGGAGCACCTCATTCATGAGGGCATCATGCTGTGCGTAGAGAACCTTGAGTCCCTCAATCTTCTTGCGAAGAGTCTTGAGCTGTTCCAGCTTCTTTTGAACGGAACCGAAAGATGCGGAGATGGAGTTCGTGGACTTCATAAAGATAGTCTCCTTCAAATGTTTGGGTCGAGGTGTACGCGCTTACCCCACTCAACAGGGGGCCGCTTCCCTTCAGGCAATACCCACAGGACATGAGCATTCTTAGGAGGGCTACAGGAGTCAGCTTCCCCGTCAGTGAGGATGATGACACCCCGATACCTCCGCTTATCAACCAGACTGATGACAGGTCCGAAAGACGTACCGCCTCTCCCGGTGAAAGTATAGGAGTTATGGTGGCGGTCGAAGGGTCTGGGTCCGTCTGTGATGTCAGCGTCGAACATGACCACATCGATGGGCATGTAGTCCAACATCCCGTTGATGACACCCAGGAAAGACGATTGGAGATGTCCACTGATAGACATGCTGTCATCGATGGCTACCAACAGCCTGTCTGCCGTACCCCTTTTGGATCCGGGGTGGAGGATACCTGTGCGACGGTTGGGCCGCTTACGGGTAGGCTCCCGATTCTTCCAGATAAGGTTGCCTGCGAACCTCCTGATGATGTTCCGCCAGTTTATCCGACGTACTTGAGCCGCCAGAATAATCTCTTTGAGACCCTCGGAGACTGACCCCCACTGACCGTTTAGGTCTATCTCCCGAATCTTCGCCCGGATAACCTCTTCGGCTATCTCGTCTTCCTTCCAACCGGAGTGGTCGTCGATAGGCTGCCCGTCCCGGTCCGGCTGCCCTCCAGACTGACCAGACTGCGGGCTGCCTTCCTTACCAGGCACTGCCTGCTCACGGAGGAACCGCTCGTACCACTCGGCGCTCTGCTTCTCCTCTATGGTCGGGTAGAGGTCTTTGAACGTAGCGACGTACGTCCCGAAGAGCTTACCGTTTGATTTCGGGGGCTCGCACCGGTCCTGAACTTCGGGTATAAGCTCATTGACCGCCAGGTCACAGGGGATATTACCGAGAGAGCGTGACGTGCAGTGATGGAGAGCTATGTGCATGGCCTCGTGGAAGAGTACGTAAGTAGCCTCGGAATCCTCCAGACTCATGAGGAAATCAGGGTTATAGACCAGCTCGAAGCGGTGCCCGCCAAGAACCCGGACACCCATGGTCTCGACATCGCGGGTCATTCTCTTCGACGCCAGGCCAAGTATCCTGTTGACGAAGGAGAACCTGATGGTGAGGAAGTTCACCAGCCACTCGAACCTCTCCTGGGCTTTGGAGAGGTTCGTGACCGTTGTGATGTCGTTCATAGCAGGCTCCTTACTTCTGTACCAGACTGAAGAGATACTCCCCGATGGCCTTATTACTCCGAGACCATTTCACGGCCTCGGGGCGATTGGCATTGAGAAGATCCGTCCACATCCGAGATGCGGACTCCTTGGGGAGGGCCTTCAGGAAGGTGAAGAGATTATCGTTCTGCTTCGCCTTGATGGTGTTGCCCTCCTTGAAGTGTCTTGCCACAAGGTCACAGTAGAAGGTGGCCTCGGCAGGATTCGTCACCTTGGAGAGCGTGGCCTCGGTCTTGGAGGGGTTGTTGAGGATATCTTCTACGGACAGAACATCGAAGTCCTTGCTCACGAACTCCACGAAGTTCACCGCCACCGTGTTACCGACATACCCCTTCGCCAGAAGCGTGAGATAATCGAGATCCTTGATGGGATTGTCACCGTTCTCGGTCATGTGCTTGATGTTGTTGGACAGCATCACCCATGACCGCCGACAGGGATAGACCTTACCGGGGTCCATCTGCTCGGGGGTGTCCAGATCCAGCGGCACCTTGGTAATGTACTGGATGATGGCCGGATGTACGCCGATGGTGAGGGCGTGGTCCATCCACTCGGGGACGGTTGGTTTGAAGTCATTCACGAAGAACCGGCTCAGCAGGGCCGGGTCGATGTCGAGGACGGCGTAGATGTCCTGGTCGGCGTTGGCGGCGGAGACCACCCGCCAGCCCATCGGGAGCGGGTTGAGGTTGAGGGTGTAGTCCAGACTGATTTCGAAGCCAGTCTGCTGGACTTCCCTGGTGGCCCGGTCCAGCTCGTCGAGGAACAGGAACCCGAAGGAGTCGGGGTCACGGGGGAACCAGACTGGGAGGTCATGGACCATGACGTTGGGAATCTCTACCGTCTCCTGCACCGCCAGGCCGCCCTTGTAGACGGTCCTGGTGAAGGGGTACATGGACAGGGTCCGAGGCATCCCGATAACGTCACCGGGTTCCCGTTGGGAAAGTCTGATATCAATGAATTCGTAAGCCCTCCCGGTCTGTGCCGAAAGCTCAAGGGCACACTGCCGGACGACTTCGGACTTACCGATACCGTGACGGCCCCTCAGCAGCATGGAGTGCCGGGGAGCCATGCCCTTCAGGGTTCGCTTTGTCATGGTAACGTTCATGAGACCTCCATGGATAAGGGCGAGTGATTAATTCTTCGTGAATAGCTGCTTTATGGCCCTTGCTTTCATGATCTCCTCCTTGATATCGGAGGCAGTGAGCCGGTTTGCATACTTGAATTGGTAGGCATCCATGGCATCAACATGGATGAGCGTCACAGGCTTCAAGGACAAAACGATGTATACTGCCTTGCCATCAGCGACAGGAAAGCTGACCATCTCACCGGCATATTTTCCTGTTCCATGGGCCTTGGCCCATGCCTTGAGCGATGTGATGTACTCATCACAACTTTTGAGATACTCTTTGTCATTGAAGGGAGAACTGATAGCAGGGGCCTTGAATCCTTCAGGAACTCCGAAAATCTTTGCCATACTACTCCTCTTGATGGGGTTCACTCAACGTATACCGTGCTTCTCTGCGGCCTTGACCACATCCCATTCGACATCCTTGAACTTCTCCACGAACTCATGGATGTTGAGGGGCTGGGTGGGCTCGTCGTCTACAAGGGTGATAATCTCTATCTCATGCCAGACGTGATCATCGGTACTGGGATAGCTGACCATCCTCGGTTGCAGATCCTCCAGTCCCACATCGGAGGGGATGAAGTTCTCGCCATCCTCCAGATTGTCCAGAAGAAGGTCGCGTTCCTCATCGGTTATCTCACCAGCGAAGACTACGGAGGCGAACTGCTTGTAGTTCGAGGCATCCCGGTACAGATACTCGAATTTCGTATTCATAATCCCTTTCTTTCTCCTCAGTACTGAAAGCCTGAGTATACGGTGAAGTCCTCGGGCTTGAGACTGATACCGTAACATTGCTGGAGTTTATTGACCCCAGCCTGCCGGATCTCTTTCTCGTCCTCCGTGCGGGTCTTTACCCACACTCCTTCTCGTGTTCCCTTTCGCAGAGGGGGTGTCACATTCGGAACATCCTGCGGACAGATGAAACTCAAAGGGGTGCTATACACGTTCCCATTCCGTATTGTCGGTAGGTTTCTGGAGGTCCTTCCGAGAGAGTTCCTTCCAGTTAAGGACTTTACCAGTGGCCAGTTCGATATCGAGTTCCACGTAGTCCCCGTAATGTTCTCCGGGCATGAAGTCAGGAACGTATCCGTTGTGCTGGGCGATAGGGGCATTGTTGGAATCGAGCAGGGTTACTGAACACAAGTCTGAACACTTGGCTACGACTCGGACCACGACAGCTTTGGAAATATTCACGTTGTCCTCCTTAATCATCTTCCAACCACAGGAATTCGTTCTCATTGGCGAGCAGGCCGTAGCGACCGTTCCCGCATCCTTGGTACTCACTGGAGTAGAAAACACAGGGACGACCTGTCTCGTGGGAGATCCTTATGTCTCTCCCGAGATGGTGGTCTGTATGGTGACTCCTTTCGAGGATGAAGCGACCATTGCGCTCGGTATAACCGGGGCCGTGCTCAGAGATGTCTTTGAAGTAATACAGGAACTCCTTCAGGACTTTCTTGCCTACCGGTCCGATCTTCCTGAAGTCATCCCTCCTGTATCGCTCTCCGTGCTGGGCACTCTTTGAGAGCCACAGGTTCTTGATATAATCCGGACTGATGAACCGGGGGTCGAACTTCTTTTGGAACTGTTCGAAACTCTTGAACTCGGATCCCTTCTGTACGTCAACCAGCTCATAGCTCTGCATCGAGTCGAAAGGGAAGTGATATCCCCCCCGACAATTCCTGCGGGGCATGTAGTACAGTTCGGGGCCTTTCAGGAAGAATATGGGGAAGACATACTCGGTGACTTCCTTGTACCTCCTTCTGACAACGATTGTCGTTGGAGTCTTGAACTTGACCGCGATACGGGTGAACTTGCTGAAGTTGTTAATGTCCACTTTGATTTCTTCAGGAGTCCTGTCGGGCTTCTGGACGACGTTCTCGATAAACTCATCGAGTCTATAATCCAGACCGATAAACTCCATGATATTGGAAGGTATCATATCGTTCCTCCCCGCAGGGCCGCCAGGTCGTCCTTGAGTTTCGCTTCCAGACTATCCAGACTGCCCCGGTCCATTACCAGGAGCTGGGTGAGACCCTAGAAGTATCCGGCTCCGTAGTCCTTACCCTCCTTAACAGGGTTCGACTTTGGTACCCAGACGTATCTCTTCGAGGACGGCAGCGATGTGCTCGGCCCGTTCTAGGTGTCCGGTCCATACTATGGCCCGTCCTGTGAAGTGGGCCTCGAACATGATTGCTGCTGCTTGCTCACGGGAACAGGTGATGGCCTTCATTATCTGGTCCATCACCTCGTTCATCGTGTGGTCCTCGTCGTTGAAGAGGATGACGTTGTAGGGGGTACCAAGACTAATGTCCTGAACCGTTTCGACTTTCTCGTTGTTAATCACACCAGTCTCTGTTCCTTTCGACCACGGCCTCCTCGTATTCCTGAGCCGCTTTGTCCACGTTGTAGAGGCGCTCGGGAATTACCCGGTACGGTCTCTTTCCATGCGGGGGAAATGCCTTCTCGTTACAGGGCCAGTAGCACTCGAAAGCGTCCAACTCACCATCGCAGAAGGTGCCTTTGGCTTCCACATTCATCCGGCTACCGCTGTTCATCTCAATGGTTATCTTCATGGTGTTACTCCATTATCACGGATTGTATGGTGCTGATGAACTCGACGCCGACACTGGTGTACCCGTGGAACCATTCCTCAAAGAACTCCTTCAAATGCTGTTCAGCGTTCTGAAAGGCATTCTCCGTGTCCTGAAGGACCTTCTTCTTGAGGAATCCATACAGGAATCCGCCGAAGATACAGGCAGGTATGATACCGTGAAAGATATCATTGGATTCCATCTTATCCGACGCGAAGGATATCATGGAACCCTTACGCTCATAGGGGGCCATAAGAGTCTGACCAGCCGTCAGGTCTCTGAAGTCAGCACTCAGAATCATGAGTGCCTCACCGCGTTCCTCGGGCGGGTATTCGGAGGGGAGCTTGTCTATCTTCGAGGGGTCTGATACGCCCCTATATTCCTTCATATAGGTGTCTATAATCAGGACCACCCTGCTGATAAGATTATCGAAACAGAACTCTCCGAGGGCTTTGAAGGCAACGCTTTTCGAGTGCTCGTGGAGCGGAACGAGTGTAATACCAACGAAGTTATCCCCCTGGAACATAAGGGCTTTCGGTATGAACTCCTCGCACCTTTCGCTGCACCCTTCCAGATCCTTACGGGCCAGTTCCAGAACCTGATTGACGTTCATGTTATCTCTCCTATCCTTACGATGAGGACGGTGGTTAGACAGACCATGGATGTGATGGCATCCAGACGGTAACGCAGTCTGGATATCTTGAAGAACCGGGCTGCAATGCTCATGAACACGAGCAGCACTCCAGCCGCCTGAACATTGCGGTTATTGCTGAAGCACCAGACAACCGAGTAAACCATGTAAGCCATGGCAAGAATGAAGTTAAGAATCCTTGGAATGGCTCGCTCAATCTGATTGGCCCAGACGTAGGAGCCCTTTGTGAGACTGATAGCCTCAACGGTTATTGCGTAGAGGATGACGATGAGTTCCATGATAGCTCCAGACAGACCTGCTTGGCTCTGATCGGTTTCAGTTCGGGGAACTTACGGTACAGAGCCGCACGAGACCTGTTCAGTTCACCCAGTTGCCGGTGGGCTCGAATGAAGTCTTTCGTTGAGAAGTTGTCCGGATGACTCTTCATCTGCTTGAGACGGCCCAGGAGAGCACCGGTGCTCTCCTTGAGGGCCCTATTCATTTCACGAGCTTTGGTGATATTCATGCGTACCTGAAGGGACGGGGTTTATTGACTGTGGGTTTGGCAATCGCCGTGAACTTCGGGGGCTCCCACGTCGCTCCCCAGTTCTTGTACGAAGTACCCTGCTTGTATTTCGTCTCCACGAATTGGTGGTATGCCTGCCTGTCCCTGATATGAATACGCCCCTTGGCTGTCTCACGGTGGAGATAGGAGACGAACCCGGTTATCTGGAAGATGGACAGGTCGGCCCAACCCTGGTCCTGATGGTTCTTGAGAAGTTCAACGCAATCATCGTCTCCAATCTGCCCGTTCTGGAAGATGAAGAACTTCCGAATGGTATCCTTCTCGTGACCCTCAAGGCGGCGTTTCCTGGTGGCCGAATGCCCGTTCCCGTTACGCTTGGGACGCTCCGTCACCTCAACTACCTGAGATTCAGTCTGGACCGGCTTGCTGGGAGCCCGCTCGATGAGCATCTCCTCGGCAACCTTGATGTCCCAGACGATCTTCCGCATAAGTATCCTCCCGGTAGTGATTTTGAGAAAGAAAAAGGGCGGGAGAAGTCCCCCGCCCTATCAAGACCTTACCCGGCCACGCTGAGCTTGCGGCCCTTCGTGGGGGCGATGTCCGTCTTCACCTCCTCGTGCTTCTTGGAAGCCTGCAAGGCTCCGTGCTTCTTGGCCCACTCCTGCGAACCCTTGATCTTCTCGCCCATCAGGTTGTAGACGGGGGTGACCGTCGCAACCGTCTCAAGGAGGTCCTCGATGAGGAGGTCCTTGTGGCCGAGAGAGAAGGCCCGCGTCAGAGCATTCTTGACCCACGTCTCTATCTCGGCACCTGAGTAGTGATCCGAGAGCGAAACGAGCTGGTCAAGGTGAGCCTTGTACGTATCCAGCTTCCGACCCTTCCGACCCAGATGGATACCGAGAATCTCCAGGCGCTGCACCGCGTCGGGCAGGTCCACCCAGAAGATACCGTCGATACGACCGGGGCGAAGGAGCTCGGGGGGCAGAGCCTCGACCGAGTTGGCCGTGGCCATGATGAACACGTCCGACTTGCGCTCCTGAAGCCAGGTCAGGAACTGCTGGAACACCCGCTTGGTGGTTCCGCCGTCCGTGTCACCGCCGCCACCCATGCCACCCAGGGCCTTCTCCAGCTCATCCATCCACAGGATGCAGGGGGCGACCGCCTCAACGAGGTGCTGCACCCGACGCATGTTGGCTTCCGAGTCGCCAACATACTTCCCGAAGATGTTGCCGAAGTCCAGCCTCAGAAGGGGCCGACCCAGGGCGGACGATGCCGCCTTGGCAGCCAGGGACTTCCCGGTACCGGGCACTCCCACGAGGAGCAGACCCTTGGGGGGAGTCACGCCGAAGGAGCGGGCCTCTTCGGAGAAGCAGTTCTTCCTCTCCAGGAGCCAGTCCTTCAGGTTCTCCAAGCCACCGATGTCGTCCAGAGTGTACTCGGACTCCACCACCTCCACCGTCTCGGACTTCCGGACGATGGCGGCTTTCTCCCGGCGGATGACACTCGGGTCGAACTTGTTGGCTTCGACCAGCGAGACCGAGAAAGCGTTCTCCGCCTCGAAGGAGGTCATACCCAGGGCCGAGTCGATGAGTTCCTCATCGTCCTTGGGGAACAGAGCGTGCGTCTGACTGATACCACCAGACTCACAGACCGCGTGCAAGACCTTGCGGATCTCGTTGCGGTCCGGGAGCTTGAAGGGGATAACCGAGACTTCCTTGTCCAGCTCCACCGGGATGTCCACGATGGGACTGACGATGACCAGGACCTTGCCGACCGCCTTGAAGCGGGACAGAAGGTTCCGGATCTTCCGGCGATACATCGGGGCACTCTGCGCCTTGGTAAGGGCGTTGTGTCCGTCCTTCATGAACAGGATGTGATTGTTGGGCTGACTGTCCAGCCAGAGCAGCATATCGGCCGGGTCGATGATGGGGGCATCATCAACGGTCACCACCTCACCGGTAGCGAGCACGCCACCCTTGATGCCGATGGGCCGGATACCGTCCGCCTCGTCCCACGAGAAGGTGTGATAAGGCTCCTTGGCCTTGCTGAGCTGGGAACAGATGGTCGAAAGGGCCCGATACTCCTCGTGGGTCTCGACCCAGAGGAGGGGATAACCGGCGAGGATGTAATTCAGGAAGTTCATCTATACCTCCGAGGTTAAGATTATCCGCACCAGGGATTCACGTTGTGACAGACGGGAAGGCCTTTCTCCTTGCAGCCTTTCCCACAGAGGGCACAGATTACCGGTTCCAGAGCGGGGTGATACCACACTCCCTTGACCTCACCGTCTTCGAAGGTGAGTGTGATCTCCGTTTCGGTCTCTTTGGGATCAATCATGTGGACAGTTAGAGCAGGGTTGTCCGCGTTAGCTAATCCACGGAGCCTCATAATGGCAAAGTCGAGCAACTCGCTGCGCGACCTTATCGATCTGTACCCTGACTCTCTCCTTTTCCATCTCGGTCAGGCCTTCGGTGAGCACGAGGTCCTCAGTCCAGTAACCAATGGTTTTGGACAGTCCATCCATTATAATCTCCTCGGCTTTACGCTTTGGAGTTGCCTTGACCTTGGCCCCCGTGGATACATCCACAACTTTGATCACAATTCCTCCTTAGGCACAGCACCAGGGCTTCATCTTCCGGCAGACGGGAAGGCCTTTCTCCTTGCAGCCTTTCCCACACAGGGCACAGAGGATAGGCTCGATATCGGGGTGGTGAAGTACGCCGAGTACCTCACCACCATCGAAGGTGAACGTTATCTCTTCAGTAGCTGAGACCTTGCTTCTTCTTCTCCTCGTTCTTGTACTGGACACCCAGGGCCTCCTTCTTCATGCGGCGTTCGCCGGTCTCACCGAGGGCGTCCTCGATGAACTTGGTGGCGGAAATACAGGACTTACCCGTGAAGCCCTTCGTCTCCTTCTCGACGGTCCCGTCCCAGTTGAAGGTCAGGATTATCTCACCCATAAATTCCTCCCTTGACCTGGGCCTTGAGTTGGACCCGGCCTTTGTCGTCCGTAGTCTCGGTGTACTTGATACCGCGTGCCTTGAACTCTTTCTTTGCCTTCTCGACCCCATAGTAGGTCGTCAGGCGCTGGAGCCAGGCGGAATCATACTTGTCGGCGATGACAGCCGTGTATGACCCGTCCGAGTTCTTCACGAACCCCAGGTCGTTATAGGCCCCATGCCCGAGATTCGGGCGACGGATGATGATGTGTGCGTTCACCGTCCGATGGCTGCCGTAGAGGTTCAGGAGTGTCGGGTCCTTGTGCCGCTCGATTATCGAAGCCGGAAATATGTGCCCGGTCTGGTTCTCGACCCTGCACAGGGCCTTGACCAGGCACTCCTCATCGGTGATCTTTGTGGACACGTCAACGGTGTGACTCATCCGTACATTCCTCCCTTGACCTGGGCCTTGAGCTGAACCCGGCCCTTGTCATCCGTTGTTTCGGTGTATTTGATACCGCGTGCCTTGAACTCCTTCTTCGCTTTCTCGACCCCGTAGTAGGTCGTGAGGCGCTGGAGCCAGGCGGGGCTGAACCCCATGGAACGACCGTCGAACTCGGAGATGATGGCGGAGTAGCTGCCGTCCGCTTCTTTCCGGAACCCAATATCGTTGGATGCTCGGCTGATAAACTGTCGTCGGATGATGATGTTGGCCTTATCGACCCGAACATCCCCGTGATACCCATAGAGATTCACGGCCTTATTGTGGACCTCGATATGGGTCTTGTTCCAGGTCTTGTGATGACACTCGTGATAATTCTCGATACGGCAGAGGGCTGCAACCAGACACTCCTCATCCGTTATCGAGGTCTTCACGTCCACATAGTGGGACATACTTACTCCTTGTAGCCGTAGATGTGTACCAGTTGGACCATCAGGTCGGCCCGTTCTCTCGGCTCATAGTTCACGAAACGCGGAGTGAGATATCTTTCAGCTACCTCCCATTCTGAGGAGTCTTTCCAGACTTCCCAGACGAGGAGCTGTCGAAGTTCTTCCGTAGTGAGGGAGTTGAGGCCCGATGCCTCGTACTTGGCATGGGCCTCAAGTGCTGCGGTCTCCAAGTTGTCGGATGTCCCCCACTCGTAACTCATTCGACTTCCTTCGCGGCCCACTCGATCTTGCGGTGATACTCACCGGTGACCGAGTTCACGTCGGTGAGGTTACTGGCTGCGTCTGCCAGCTCGTTCAGCCGACGCTTGAGCTCGCCCTGAAGTTCAACGTTGTCCTTCAGGACTTCACCCGGATAGGCATCCAGGAGTTCCTTCTTCAAGGAGTCCAGGAGGCCCTCAACCTGGGTATCACCCACGAAGTTGAGGTCCTTGAACCGCTGGATGAAGGCTTGGAGGCTGTTGAAGGTGTTACCCTTCACAACCTTTCCTTCCTTCATGTTCGTGAGGATCCGATTGGTAATCTCCAGCGTCTCCTGACGGAGAGTGGAGACCACGTCGGAGACGAAAGAGTTCATCTTGTCCTGGATGGCCCTCTTATACTCGGTCTGGGCGATCTGACGCTTCTCCTCGGATTCGAGGATGGCGTGACCGTCTACCGAATCCATGTTCGGTGCGGCGATGTTGTAGAGGTTCCAGGTAAGCTTGAACTTACCCATCAAGCTCTCGACCGGGGGATAGTACGCGGCGATCCGCAGCAGGAACTTCTCGATGAATTCCTGCCTCTGGGTCTCACGGTCCTCCAGGTTGAACTCGGTGACTCCCACCGGCTGCTGCATGTCGAAGGCGTGCTCGGCAGCCTGCCGGTAGATGGGGATCATCTGCTCCCGGAGTTCATCGTACTCGGTTACCAGCTTACAGGCCAGTTTGGTGTACTGGCTCTGAAGGTCTTCGAGCTCCTTGAGCACGTCCGCGAACTTGCGCTTCGGGATGAACCGGGCGTTCCCGATGGGAAACGGGAAGCTGTTCACCTCGACAACGCGGCGGGCCCTGCTCTCGACGTGCCGGAACTCCCGGATAACCTCGTCCGGGACCAGCATCTTGCGGCCCAATCGGAAGGCCTCGGCGACCTCGGACTCCTTCAAGCCCAGGTCATCGGGGGTCAGGGCCTTGGCACCGCTCCAGAAGCTTACATCGACGTCGCACAGGATACCATCGAGGAAGATATTGGAATAGTCCATTAAGAACCTCCTTTAGAGATATTATACAGGTGTTTTCGGAGAATTCTAAAACTAATTGTTCGAGCAGGTTACGCGGGTCGGACCTGGGAGCCATAGGCCCAGCGATTGTAACCCTCGAAGGTGAGGGTCACGTCCTGGGCCCCTTCAAGGGACTCCCAGAAGACGGCGGATACGCCGGGGCCGTCGAGCATGCTGTCTTCGGCCAGGGTGATGGTCTTGACCTTCAACGTTCGGTAATCGAACTGGACAGTGTCACCGACCTTGAGAATCTTCCTCATCGATTTCCTCCTCTTGCATGACCCGTGGGAGACGATCCATCTCGTCGAGGACCCTATCAAGGGCCTCGTCGAAGTCTTCGTCCGGGTCATAAAGACCCTCAAATTCATCTCTGATAGCTTGTTCGTGTGGATGAATACCCGCCATCAGGTCTCCTCCTCTTCAAGCAGCTTGGCGTCCTCGTCCATCGTCTTTTCGGCACAGAAGGCCGAACAGAACTTACCCCGGTCGGGGTCTTCAACTAGCGTGAACGTTTCCTTACGAACCGCTCCGCAGCGGTCACATCGGGGAAGCTCTTCCTGGGCCTTCTTGGCCCACTCTTTCAACTCCTGGGCCTCGGAGGGTATGAAGGGCATCGTGAAGCCCCCCGTGAACCCGTGAGCTACACCTATGGACAGACCGGGATGGTCTTTCTTCCATTCCTCGGCGATGTTAAGAGCTGCCTCAACGGCCTCGACGGGGTCCAGATAATCCTGACCCTCCCCGGCATACTTGGGGACAAGCATGTCGGGATTGGCGTAGTCGACACCGCCAAAGGCGACCTCAACTACATTCTGGTCATCGGGGTCGGCTCCCCAATAACATTGGCGAGAGACGAAGTACGACATCTACAGCCTCCTTACGGACATCACGGCTGAAAGCGGGCAACGTTCGGCTGCCAGGACTTTCAAGACAGCGGCTGCCTTGTTGTGGGCATTCGTCTGGATGTTGACCGTTCCGTTATCGTGCTTGAGAGTTATGAGATAGTTGTGCAACGCGAATATCCATGAATCTGGTGACGACCTTTTCGGGGATGTTATCCATGGACAGGTCCCAGCAGGTCTCATAATCGAGCTGCTCGGAAACTGCCCAGACAAGATTCTCGGCTTCCATTTTGGACTCGATACCGGCCCTTATCATCTCCTGGGCTGTCTGGTCTATGTCTCGTAACTGAAGGCGACTGATAAGTCCGGGGAACTGGCACCGGATTCGTGCCAGACTCCCCGGAGCTCCCTCGGCGATGACGTTGACGCCGAGGTCATTGATGAGATAGTTCATGTCAGAGCGGCTGCCTTCTTGGCCCAGGCCAGTGCCCACTCGTTGCGGAAATCAATCCACTGGGGGTCACCCGCATGGGATCCAATCTGACCGAGCACCATGATAAGGAACTCGATCATCTGACACTGGAGATGGCGGTGCTCCTTGGAGAAGAGCTTGGCGAGGGCCTTGGCCTCGGTCCCGTCATAGTTGAAGATTGACGAGTTGGCCATTCTGGAGAAGGCCTCCATGAAAGGCTCATACTTGCTGGATCTTATCGCTATGGCCTGTTCCTCGGCACAGGTCATGCAAATATCAATATCATTCTCACCGAGATACAGACCATCGCCGTCCTCTTTCAGGACCCGAATAAGCCAGTCCTTACCAGATTTCTCCACCGGCTTGCCGCATGCTATGCAGTTCATCATCACACTTCCTCTCCGGTCTTCACTGAGAAGACTTTATAGGGAGCCTTTTCATTATCGAACCAGTCATGCCCGAAACAATATGTTCGGTTGTCGGGGTCCTGCTGTTCCAACTCGTTGCGGAGATACCCTGCGCCAGGGGCACAGGGACTACAGTACTGGGCATATGTGAAGTACGGCGACTTACAGATAAAGATGTCGCCGTAGTCATCCGACTGACAGATATACCCGTCGTCGTTGTAGACGAAACAGTTACAGTCGGGGTCCGGATAATCGAAGTCCCTTTCCTGTATACGGTAGTAGCACTTTGGACACCGCTTGGCATCGGCACCCTTGCGTAACTCTGTCCCGCACTTGGGACAGTGATACGTATAGAAGGGCTCGCTGCTGTCGGCCCAGGCTTGCAGGACATCATTCTGGGGAATCACCCCATACCGAATGCCCGTCTTGGGATCAATGTTCGTCTGACCCCTTCCGTAATCGATCCCGCGATAGCTCGTTGTCATGCGGCTTCCTCCTCAGTGGATTCCTTGACGCAGAAGGACTCGACTATGTCCCGAAGGTTCGCCTTCAGGACATTGCCCTTGTGCTCCGTGTCGATTCTCTTGAAGGACATGTCACAACAGGATGTGACATTACCATTCGCGGAGATGTACAGGGTCTCCTCCTCGATGGAGTCCTCGTGCATTCTCCATGGTTTTTGGGGGTCAGGCTCTTGATAACCAACCCCGTTCTTGAGGGCGTTACCCTCGTTGATGGGCTCAGGTATATAATTCGTTCGGTGTTTCGGATAGAAGAACGGGAGGTCATCCCCCCATTCATTCTCAAATTGTCGTTTGGACCGCCAGTCCAGGCCCGGATGGAACTGGTCCTGGCTGACCTCCAGACAACAGCTATCCTTCTCGTCGCACCACTCATAGAGCTCTGACAGGGCCCGAAGAAACCGCTTGTAGCGGTTATGGGACTGTCCGTTTGACACGACGTAGAAATATCCAACGGTGATACCACGCATTCGTATATCGGTCAGGAACTCCTCGATGACTTCGGGAGCCAGGGAAGGCTCCCCGCCCGTGAAGGTCACGGAGGAGATGTAATCGAAGTTCGACAAGACTTCGTTCAGAACCTCTCGGCTCATGCTGAGTCTCTGAGCAGGCCCCCTCAGGCAATGGGCACACCGCAAGTTGCACTTACGGGTAATTTCGAGGACTAGGTTGTAGACCTGCATGTTATGCCTCCAAGTTACAGACGTCTCTGTAGACCCGATCTATATACTCGCACTTCTCCCGGTGATAGTGATCCCATTCGGCCGCGTTGAAGGACACGGCCAGGTCCCTGTCCGCCTCTGAGTCATACGTGACCCAGTAGCGGCCCATAGGACCGTCCCATTCCGCCATGGGATGTCCATCAACACTCACGTCGAAATCGGACAGATACTCCGGCGAGTCGTTATCATTCCCACCGAAGAATTCCTCAATGGGGTTATACTCAATGCCGTCATCGATGAGCCAGTCGTCCTGGTCATCGTCGAGGGCAAGCAGGGTCTGGAGTTCCTTGTTACCCAGCTTCATGACTCCTCCTATCCTTTATAGATCCAGGACATGGCCTCAGCGGAACGAGTCCTGTCATGGACTCGTTCGAATATTCGAGCGACCATCCAGAGTTTGCCATCGTTGACGCCGACGTTGTAGTCGTCGTCACAGTCGAACTCGGTGTTCGACAGGATTTCGACTAACACCCCGGCGTTGTCCAGAGGAAGACCCTGGACCCGTCGCTCGATGATCATATCGGCGACGTAGGATGAACCTATGAGGTTGGGAATCTCCTCATCCGGACATTCCACTAGGGTCTTGTAATCCGGCTCTTTGTTCTTGGCCAGTTCCCGGAGAAAGTCAATGCATTCCTCCAGGGTTCTGGTCGCGAACTCTATCAATTCGTTCTCATCCAAGGTCTACCTCCGCAATGAGATTGAGAAGAGCGCACCACCGCGTGGTTTCCCGTTCGTACTTGTCGAAGTGCTTCAGGATGATACGACGGTATTCCATGACCTTGAGAGCCCGCTTCAGAGCCTCGTGAAGAGGGCTGTCCTTATCCAGGCCGAATACGAGGCCTGAACGATAGTCACCTGCCTTTCCGTACCGACAGATGACCGTGGGCCCCCCTAAATCATTCGGACAGAAATAGAGGTCGTTCTGATTGACCGTCCCGAGATATTTGCATTCGTCACAATCGTGCTCGTGAATAGGACCAGTCATCTAATCCCTCCAGGGTTCACAATACGAGGCGGGGATGTTCAGCCCGTAATACGTCAGGTCGTGACGTAGCAGGCTGTCCTTGAATCCTGAGACCTTCTCCGCGATTTTATCGAAGTCCTGCCAGAACCGATAGTTATCATCGGGTCCGCAGGCCGTACGGTTCGTGACGATGCTACCTGCCGGGATGACTATCGGACCGTATCCCCGATAGTTCTCGACCCGATATTCCTTTATGGTCCGGGCAGTCTTTACTTTCATGCGTCCTCCCAATCATCGTCGAGAAGGTTCTTCTGGCAAGCAGCCAACACAGCCGAACGCCTTATCCGTTTCGGCTTCCTGCCGTACTTCCCGGAACGAGAAGGGGGTGCGACCTTCAGGATGAGGACGCACCCCCTATGGCGGGGTCGTGCTTTCTGCTGCATCACCGTATGCTCTCCAGGTAGGCCCTCTGCTCGTCCTGGACCTGCTTAACGTTACGGACCATATTCTGAAGGGCCACGAAGCCCATCAGACAGAGGGTCAGCGTAAATGCGTATACAAGGCGCATCAGAACCCTCCCACCCTTTGGTTCATGCTCAGACGAAGGCCCAACTTACGGGCCTGGTCTTGAGTTATAGGCTTGTCAAGAGACCGATGGAACCCGTTCTCCACCTCTCCAACGACCTCATCAACGACCCGCTCGGTCTTGGTGGCGAACAGACCGAAGATGGCCATGACCATCACAGCCATCATCACAGCCAGCAATAGGACCATCATATGCTCTCCAGGAATTGCAAGACGTCCTGGGTGGATTCCAGGGCGATCTTGATGTTGAGAACGTCATCGCCGTTGATGATGGCGTCACGCTCCTTACGGGACGCAATCTCACGGTCGATGACCAGATTGACCGTGCGGGACTCCTCCCCGTTCACGGTCACGGTCCAGGAGTCATAATAGCCGTCCCGAAGGATGGCATCATGAACTGCCTGAAAGACCCCATCGGGGTCATCGGTCATGACCTGACCGGTGATGACCACTTTCAACTCCCGGTCACGGGAGCCGTGTTCGACACGGACCGGACCCAGACGTCCATACAGGGACGTCAGGGCCTGATATGTCGAAGGTTTCATGCCCTCAGACAGAGCTAGTTCCACCCCCTCACCAAGGAGATTCTTGAGCTCCTCAATAGTCCCCTTCTCGGGCTTGCGGGCAGTGACTGCCTCAAAGACCCTACGGACCCCGTCCGTAAGGAACTGCACGGGCTCGATCCCGTGCTCGAAACAGTACTGAAATATCCGGGTGTTGTTGCTGTTCATGATGCCCCCTTGGGAGGGGGAGCGAAGACCCTTAGGCCTTCGCCCCACGTGATCCGATAACGGGAACGACCTTGAGGGCCTTCCCGAGATACTCCTTGATGAACCGGATGGCCGGTTCGGTCAAGGTGTGTGATATCTCGTTCAGGGTCCCTATCATGCCCTTGCGGGGCAGATAGGCCTCCTGGGCCACCACTGAACCTTCAGGGGCAGCCTCGGCCACGATGCCATGGGACTCGTCCTTGACCGTCAGGGTCAGGAAGTCCCATGGGTTTCGACCCTGGGCCTGGAGACCCTCAATGAGGGCCTGGGGGTCCAGGATCTCTGTGACCCTCTTCTCCTTACCGAAGAGCAGTGTCCGGCTTGGGCCGAACAGCTCATCGAGGAGAGGTCCCTGGTCGACTGCCAGGGCCCCGTTGGCCATCCGGAACTCGACCCGGATGGCCGGAAGGTCCTCGCCCGTGATACGCACGAGCGAGATGAAGTTGCCCTTACCGGTCTCAGCGACCCGGAGGGCTTCTGCCTCGTTGGCTATGGAGGTCTTCTTCTCGGCCTCCTTCGCCTGGAGGTCGGTTACCTCCGTGTGGATGGCTACGACCTCTTTGGCGAGGTCGAATATTGGGCCCTCCGAGACCGAAATCTCAGGAGCCTGGGCCTTCTTCGCCATGTTACCTCCTGGTCCGCCTGTTCTTTGCCCGCCTGTTCTTCGCCCGACGGTTGTTCTTACGGGCCTTGTAGATTGACCCGTAATCAACCGAGGACGTGGAGTAGCCGTGACCGCCAAACTCCGGAATGAATCCGGTGTTGCGGTTTATGTACTGGTGCAGGTTCACGGCCAACGTCATGCTGGCCAGACTCGCAACAAGGAGGATGTTACGGTCCATCATTACGCGAAGACCCCCTCCATATGGGCAACGCACTCGGCGTTGCGACACGAGTAGCCAAGGTCGATGGACACGAAGTCCATCTGACCTCCACAGACCTCACACGTGAGGTTATCGGGAAGGCTGAGGTGCATATCATATGCTGCCTCCCCGATAAACGCGTCGTGCGCACCAGCTGCCGCAGTCTCGAACTTCGACTCCTCGGCCGGGCTCATGACCCGGACCGGCTGGGTCTGGGTCTGTTTGATGATGGCACTGATGACGAGAAGAACGATTGCGGCGGACAGACCGGCGAGCGTGTACACGATGACCTCCTCTGATGATATTTGAATATTGCGTACTCAGCGCAGATGCTGAGTAGCATAACTCCTATGGGCATCAATAGACAAGGGATTACAAGGGCCACCAGTAACTCCTAAGTTCAGGGTCCCCACCCTGGCTTTCATCGCCCCAGAGGAGCTCTTCGAGGTCGAACTGGTCGGACTCCGGTACCGCCTCGATCTGACGGATGGACCGGATATGGTCCATCTGCCAGGGGCGATACTGCCCCTTTCGCTTGCTGTTTTTCGGACGGGTCCGATTGGAGCACTCGGGCCCGTGCGGGAAACAGAACGTGCAACCATTCCCGCCCGTTTCCAGGCGGGAAAGTTTGATATTGGACACGGCGGGACGATTCCCGATCACCGAGGATGACCGGGAGCGAACTCGGTTAATAGACATAGCACCCCTTTTTTGAGGTTAGCCGTGACGGCTCACGGCGGGCAGCACTTCGACTCACGAAGTGCCCACTCTAGCCGGGATGACGTTCCCGGCTAACGACCTCATGGACGGGTGTGCTCGCACCCGTCCGGACAAGAGCAATTCCCTTTCTCATCTCGGAAGAGGCACCAGGCCCCTCCGGAGACTTCCAGGTAACACTTCTGCTTAACGATCGCCCGTGCTGCCCAGCCCAGCAGGGTCCGGGCAGTCGGCACGTATGCCGCTACCCAAAGAAGAACGTTGCCCTTATGAAGACGCAGCTGCGTCTTCATATGATTTCTATCCGATTTTTCCCTCACCCCCGTTGCCATGTCGATACAATGAGTTTTTGCGAGAATCCTAAGAATTTCCCCGTACATATTAACTCCTTTTCCATAATCGGGAAGCACCCCGATGCATGAAACCACCCGGTTTCATCCGCTCTAAATCGCGGTACGGTACGTATACGGGTGGCATACGTACCGGGCACCCCGTACGTGGGGCTTATGGCGGGCATCGTACAGCCCACGACGGCCAACGACGGGATTGTCGTTGACTGCCGGTACTATTGTTTATGGTCCCGGTACCGTTCGGGACCCACCCGATATTCGGACTACGCCGTTTCCCCTCGGGCGGGGGTCGGGGAATACCTTGGTGGCTATCTAGGTATTATCTACCACCAAGGGTTCTCACCCCAATCAGGCTTGTGATCCCCCTGGGTCGCCACTCCCAGGGTTCGGTCTAGTGAACAATAGGCCCTCCAAGGTTAGGCCGGGTGGCATGCCGGGGATACGTTCCCCGGCTAAACGACTTACTGCTTCTCGCCGATGAGCGAGCAGAATCGCCTGTAATGATCGGGCCCGGCGTAGGCCCACCGGGCGGAGGTCTCAACCTCCTGCACCGCCTTGCCGCCCTTGCGGGCGAGGGTGCGAAGGCGGGCCTGCACCGTCTTGTCGCGCCAGAGCGCGACATGGGCGGGTATCAGGTACCGCCGCTTGTCGGAGGGTACGTCCTGAAACAGGACGGCCTTCACGACACCGTGAAGGCCGTCCAGCGTTCTGCAGTAGGACGCCCACCGGGCGTCCTGGTTCGCGGCCCGGCGGTCGGCCAATTTGACGACGGTCGGAGCGACGGCCTCGAAGGCCGCCCGGAGAAGCTTATCAGTATGGGGCTGGGGCTGAGACTGGCGACGCATGAGCTACCTCCTGGTTGAATTGAAGTGTTAACAAAGTTATAAAGGCGGGTGGGCCGTGTTGCACCTGCGCTCACGGCCTAAATTTCCGGGCGTCACGGATGGACACCCGCCACTTCGCGTCAAGGACCCACACACCGTATGTGGTTAGAGCATACTAGCATTTCGCTCATGATCCCTTGGATGGCTTAACGTACCATCCATGAGTGGTTATACCACAACGTTAACGCCTATATCCTGGGGATGTGGGTGACCCACCTCCCCTCACACCACATGCCGTTGACCCGCTCCTCCGCGTAGGTGGAGGGCTGCTCCGTTTCTACCGCGTAGAAGCGCCGCGCAGTGCTGCCAGGCTTCTTGTACATCACCGCGTACACCTCCCAGTCAGGCCCCAGCGTGTCGCGAGCGGCTGCTGCAGTTTCGAACGTGTTATACAGTTTCATAAATCCTCCTAAGAAATGGCATACAGCAACATGCTAACGCAGGTATGCCAGCTACGAGCGTCACGGATGGACACCCGCCCGTATCACCGCTTGACACCCTATAGTTGACTGCAAGGTGTCACATATTCACACCTTGCAATGCCGCCTCGTTGACGGGCACCCTATAGTTGATTGCAAGGTGTCACATATTCACACCTTGCAGTCAATGCCGCCTCGTTGACGGGCACCCTATAGTTGATTGCAAGGTGTCACATATTCACACCTTGCAATCAATGGTGCCGTCCCGTTGACGGGCACCCTATAGTTGATTGCAAGGTGTCACATATTCACACCTTGC
>Ga0180437_10003734_pt1 | contig 22342 bp, 19 predicted proteins | sample SS_ome_4_FD_132410 | JGI IMG/M metagenome (GOLD analysis project Ga0180437, IMG submission 132410) | Hypersaline lake sediment archaeal communities from the Salton Sea, California, USA - SS_3_D_1 metaG | ecosystem: Environmental > Aquatic > Non-marine Saline and Alkaline > Hypersaline >...
ATCCAACACCACATATTCTGCACTTGGCTTTAATAGTACTGCTCTATTGAGCGGCAAGGTCCAAGGGGTTGTGGTCCATACTAATAGATTAACCTCTTTATCTTTTAATTCTGGCACCGCAGCTTCAATAGCCGGAGCCGTTAAGGTAAAGAGCGTATAGACTGAAGGGTCTTTTCTATCCTGGTATTCAATTTCCGCTGAAGCTAACACGGTCTGGCAAGAAGGGCACCATGGTACAGTTTTGTTTTTACGTTCGATATAGCCTTTATCAATAAACATACCGAGCGCTCGCAATATGGAAGCTTCATAGGAAAAGTTCATCGTCAAATAAGGATGTTCCCAATCCATCAATATACCTAGCGACTTAAATTCTTCACGCTGCACATCGACCCATTTTTGGGCATAGACACGACACGCCTTTTTAAATGCAGACTTTCCAAGACCTGGTTGCTCCTTGCTGACTTTTAATTCAATAGGCAGCCCATGGCAATCCCATCCTGGGGTAATGGGCACATGTTTACCAAACATACGTTGGGATTTGCCCACCATATCCTTTAAAATTTTATTCAGTGCATGCCCTAAATGAATGTTGCCATTGGCATATGGCGGCCCATCATGCAAAATGTATGGCGTATGTCCTTGATTGGCAAAAAAACTTTGACGGCATAAGTCCTCTTGTTCCCAACGCTCAAGCATATTGGGGTCATCAACCTTGGGATTGGAGCGTATTGGAAAGTCAGTACGAGGCAAATTAAGCGTCTCTTTGTAACTTTTTTTGGTTTGAGTATCCTGAGTAGACATACACTTTTTCCTTTAATTGGGCGCCAAGTATCATGGTGTAAGTATAAACAAGAAGAGATTTTTTTTCTAGCCGGAGGGATAATGGAGCATATAAAGGCACTGCAAAATAAAAAAATTGGTATCTGGGGATTTGGCAAAGTGGGCAGATCATACCTCGCTTTTTGTGCTACACAAGGCATTTCATGCACCATCTATGACCAACGACACCTCACTCCTGATGAGCAGGCTCTCATCAGAGATCACAATGCAACAGTAGCTCAACATATCTCATTAGCTGAGTTTTTATCACAACATGACGTTATACTCGCAAGCCCGGGCATTAATACCAACCCCTATAGAAACCAGGCCCAATTTATGTGCGAACTTGATCTGTTTAGTCAAGCATGGCACAAACCCTATATAGGCATCACTGGTACATTAGGAAAGACCACTATCACGACACTGCTTGGGCAATTGCTGAGCAAAGCGTTTCCTGTTGCTGTTGGTGGCAATATTGGCACACCCATGCTAGATCTGCTGCCGCAACAATCAGACGTTGATCTAGCAATTCTTGAGCTTTCAAGCTGGCAACTAGAACATACCAATACATGCTCCCCTGCAATTGCTATCTGGACCAATCTCTTTGCCAACCATCTTGATCGGCACCAGACAATGGAGGCATATGTTCATGCAAAAGCACGTATACTCACCTATCAAAAACCACAAGAGTGTCTCATTGCCCCTTTCTCGCTGCGTGACCAGATACTGGCTACCGACACCCAAGCCACCTGCTGCTGGATTAGCACAGAAGATCTGACACAACAGATAGCGCTCTTAGGTAAAAACGAATGTGCGATATATATACGTAATACTTCCGTTATCAGACATGCCTATAATAAAGAAGTGACACTTTATAGTACAAAAAACCTACCAAAGCAAGGCTTTCTATCCAATTGGCTCATTCTTTCGGCAACCCTCGACAGGCTACAACTCCCCCTTGAACTATTAAGTAAAGATACCTTTTGCGCATTGCCCCACCGGCTTGAGAATATTGCAGCCCCACTGCCAGGTGTATACATAAACGATTCGAAGTCTACCACAGCTGCTTCCACTTTGGCGGCTATTCAGATGTATCAACAACAATCAATGATGCTCATTCTTGGGGGGCTCTCTAAAGGGATCGATCGTACTGGCCTTATTGCACAACTGCCACCCTCTATAAAAAAAGTCTTCTGTTTTGGCAAAGAAGCTCATAAACTCTTACGCATGTGTAAGGAGCATGGCATAGAGGCACACGCATACAATACGCTGCCAGAAGTCATGGAGGCACTTAAAACAATAGTCCAAAACAATGATATTGTGCTGTTTTCACCCTCGGGAGCAAGCTTTGATCTCTATGCAAACTATGAAGAACGGGGCAATCACTTTAAGCTCCTTGCACTAAATAATTGATTTTAAAAAGCGTACATGGGCATGATGAGCACAAAAGACCTTTGATCTAAAAGGAAACAGATGCTCAAAAAATATCAGCATACACGCACAGCGGCATATATTTTTTTTGCAAGCGTAATAGCCCTGTGCATTATCGGCACTATTTTTATCTATTCAGCAAGCTCAGTGTTTGCCCTACAACGATTCGGTTCTCCGCTCTACTACGTCAAACGACATATACTAGGCCTTTTGTTGGGCATCATTGCTTTTGCTAGTATGCGCTGCATCCCCATACAAACTATTAGGCGTATAGCGCCATTGGTTTTTGTTGGTGCTCTTTTATTAACGCTCGGCACACTCATTCCAGGCCTTTCAGTAAACGTGCATGGTTCAAGTCGATGGCTACATATTGGATTTGCCACTATACAGCCAAGCGAATTGCTTAAATATAGTTTTGTGCTCTATCTCGCTCATTTTTTTTCACGCAAGAATTTTAATAACGATAATGCACTCAGCAATATATACGCCCCCTTTCTTATCGTTCTTGCCATTACAAGTATCATTCTCTTAGCGCAACCAGACTTTGGTTCGGCAGTTACGCTCTGCATTACCGGCATGATCATGGCTTTTATTGCTGGAGTGCCCATCAAATATCTATTACTTACCTATGCAAGCGCCCTACCCATTGTACTTGGCTTGATCATACACAAGCCGTACCGCCTTAAACGTATTTTAACCTTTTTAAATCCATGGGCAGATCCGCAAGGTGCTGGCTTTCAAATTATTCAATCATTTATTGCCATTGGCTCAGGCAATATGTTTGGCTTAGGTATTGGCCAATCAAAACAGAAGTTTTTTTATTTACCCATGCAACATACCGATTTTATCTTTTCTATCATAGCTGAAGAGACCGGCTTTATAGGCACTATTTGCGTCGTACTTCTTTTTTCATTACTGCTCTATAGTGGCCTTCGTCTTGCCATGGAGCAAGAGGATAGCTTTAAACGGTATAGCATTAGTGGCCTGGTTATCTTGCTTTCACTACAAGCCATTATTAATATCTCAGTTGCTACTGGGCTGGTGCCCACCAAAGGCATCGGTTTGCCATTTATTAGCTATGGCAATAGTGCACTCATTAGCATCATGGCCACATTAGGCCTTATTTGCAACATGAGCCAATCAGACTAAAAAACACGCATTGAAAAGAGCAGCAGTTTATTCTACACTGCAATCAAACACTCTACCAACACAAAGGAACATATATGCTGCAAAAACAACCAAACCTACCTCAAACACCTCCCATGCCAGAACAAATGGCCATCGATCCTTTAAAAGATGGTATCAGCTCGGTCACTCTCGTGCGCGCGTCAGGATCTGATATTGATGTCGTCAATGCTGCACGTGTTTCATATGGCAAGCAAACAGACACTATCACCGAAAGAGATGTTAAACTCATTCGCTATCTAATGAAACATCGCCACACCAGCCCATTTGAACACAATCAACTCTCATTTCGTATCAAATGCCCATTATATGTAGCTCGTCAATGGATGCGCCATCGCATGAACTCATACAATGAAATTAGCTATCGCTACGTACAGGCAAAAGATGAATTTTACGTGCCGCAACAATGGCGCTCACCGGATGAAGTCAATAAACAGAGCTCTCATGGTGCTTTTAAAGACAATGAAGTGGATAAAGCGTATAACGATGCACTTACGCATGCAATGGAAACATATCGTTTCTTACTTGATAAAGGGGTATGTCGCGAACAAGCACGAGGCGTATTGCCAATGTGCACCTATACTGAATTTATCTTCACCTGCAACCTGCATTCATTATGCCACTTTCTAAAACTTCGTCTTGGTCAAGGTGCACAACACGAAATACAATATTATGCGCAAGCATTACTCAAGCTTGCATTACCGCACTTTCCTGTGTCACTTGGCGCATGGAAAGAATTACATATGCCAGAACTCGATCTTTCTTTAGAGGGTCTGGAAACTATGCTGGGTGATTAGAACAAAAAAAAGAGGCGATCAGTGTGATCGCCTCTTTCATTATCGTCTTTTTTCGTTTATCATCCAAAGGTATGTACATAGTTGAATGAAATCAGATGCTGACGCATCGCATGCGTGATGTTTCCTAGCCCAAACTTTGATGGGCCAGACACTTCGTTATTAAATACATAGCTATAAGCAAAGTCAATCGAATCAGTGCCACTCATTTGTTTAGTACATCCTAAACAAAAATGATCATTCACCACCGCAGGTGCTAAAATATTAAAATCAATATCTCTAGGGCCATATACATCAGAACTGTGCGCATACCCAATACGGAAAATCTTACCTTCATACCCTTTATAGGCAGCACCAAGCTTTATTACCCAGACATTTTGCCAACCAAAACCCGGACCACATTCAGACCCAAGTTGATTATTAATCACGGGCGCTTGTGGATTAAATGGAAATTGCGCAAAGCTGCAAATTGAGTTTGCAATGCTCGGCACTTGCCCATAAGGAATGTAGCCAAAATCAAAAGCTACATCAAACCCTTCCATATCCTTCATTGCAAGCCCCGCATAAAGCTGCATTGGAATGTTAAAATGTCCATGATCAGCCAAAATTCCCTCGTATTTACGTATTCGGCTCATCCATGTAGGTGTGGTGTAGGCAAAACCAAAAGTGAGATGGTCCTTAAGTGTGCCCATCCAACCAACTCGAATTGCAACGCCAGCAGATGTGGAATGTCCACGATTTGTCACACGACCAGGGCAGCTAGAAAAAACTGAATTTGCACAGTTTTGAAGCCCCTTTAATTTAAAAAACTGCATACAAAACACCGGCGCAATGCCTAATGATTGGCAATGCTCTTGGCTATAATAGGAATAAGATGGCGCTATACAAAGTTGCAAAAGATTTCCTCCAAAACGTGTTGTACCAAATACTGGATTTGTTTTTTTCCAATTGGTATTCATACCACCATTACCATAGAGCGTCAGACCCAATGCATGGTTTTTTTCGTAGGTATGCTTTATCCCAAAGTGTGGAATAGGAAAAAAGTTTGACCCGCTACCTACCTGTGCCGGCACAATTCCTGCTGCTGGGTTGCCCGTATAACAATAATTGCGAAATGGTGCAAAAAAAGTCACCCCCGCATCTAGCCTATCTTCTATGTATACCATACCTGCAGGGTTAATAGCGGCCACAATGGTGTCTTGCGGATATGCAACAGCAACCCCACCCATACCAATCATACGCGTGCCATAACCATGAGGTAAATAACCTACAGTCCCTGCCACTTGCCCTGTTAAACAAAGCAATAGCATACAGCCTAAACTGCGTACATACATCTTCTTCATTTTTTCTCCTTAAATAATTCACCACCAATGAAAATAATTGCCAAAAAACAACAGTGCTGCGACAAGCATTGTGCCATAGCAAGTTAAACAGCTCGTTTTAAGCTTCACCTCAGCAAGTAAAGCCAATATGGCCACAATAACGAGCATGAAGCCCGCAGACCACATAACAAAAGTGGTATATCCCAACCATTCTGCAATAATTAAAAAAATATATACCACTGTAGCTGTAGGAGAAACGGGAATACCAAATGGACGAGCATACTGACTCACCAAAAACTTTTTGCAACTCACTTTATCAGATAAATCACAAACTGACTGAAAAGCTTCATCAGCTTTTGCCTTTTTAGCAACATAGATTGCATATAAAGCAATTACAATACCCAACAGTAATAATACGATATTAATCCAGTTCATCTTACACTCCTCTTATACATCAGTCCTCATTATCTGCTTTAAAGCTACAAAGTGACACACATGCAAAACAATTAATTGCAAAAAAAAAGAGCAGCTATTTTAGCTGCTCTTTTTTATTTTTTAAAACAAACGTATCGGAGCTATTGCTTCCAGTGACGCGCAAGCTCAATGAGTAATCGTACTGCGGCACCAGTTGCACCAGGACGATAATATGGAATATCAGGCACATTATAAGCAGTACCTGCAATATCCAAATGTACCCATGGCGTATCTTCTACAAAATTTTGCAAGAAAAAGCCCGCCGTTATGGAACCGGCTTTATAGGTATTGCTGCCAATATTACAAATGTCAGCGACTTTTGATTTAATTGCCACCTTATAATCATCATCAAGCGGCAAAGGCCACACACGATCACCCGTATGATCAGCTGCTTCTTGCACCTGTTTTGCCAAAGAAGGATGCTGACTCATCATACCAGTAAAGAAGGGCCCGAGCGCATAGGCACATGCACCAGTCAACGTTGCAACATCAACAAGCGCATCCAGATCATAATGTTTGACCGCATAAGCAAGCGCATCAGCGAGAATTAAGCGACCTTCAGCATCAGTATTGAGCACTTCAGCTGTTTTACCATTATAAAAACGAATAATATCACCCGGCTTGGTTGCTTTGCCGCTCGGTAAGTTTTCTGATAATGGTAGCACGGCCACAATATTCACCGGAGGCTGCAATTGTGCTAATGCATCAATAGTGGCTAACACTGCTGCAGCACCAGACATATCCTCTTTCATGGTCTCCATATATTGTGGTGGTTTCAATGAAAGGCCGCCAGAGTCAAACGTAATACCTTTACCCACAAACCCAAGCGTCGGCGCATTTTTCTTTTTTGCTTGATACTCTAAAATCACCAAATGGCAATCACGCTCAGAGCCTTTAGAGACAGCAGCAAGACCGCCCATACCCTTTTTGATGATTTCAGCTTCTTTAAATTCAGTGAACTTCAAGCCATGTTTTTTTGCAATCGCTTTTGCTCTTGAGGCCAGTTCGATTGGTGTGAGCGCCTCCGGTGGCATATCAATCCAAAAACGCGCTTCATTGACTGCTGCGCCAATAATTTTGCCCTCTTTGAAGCCTTTGTTGAATGCTTTTTTATTTTTTTCATCTACAACAAATACCAAGTCATAAGCATGTTGTTTCTTTTCAGACAAATATTCATCAAAATGATATGCTGCCATGTGCAAAATGGTCGTCGCTTCCTGTCCAAGTTGCTCGGCAGTGACACCAAACCATGATGCAGGAGGCATTTGTAGCGCCAATGAAGTGCATTTGTGCTTCTCTGCAAGGCGAATAGCTGATCCTAACGCACGGCGATACGATTCAACATTTTTATCTTTCTTACTGCCCACACCCATCACAAAAAGATAGTGTAGCTTTTCATTGTGATGCCCCTGCACCACAACACTCGTTCCTTTAGCGCCTTTAAATGCATGTTTTTTTATCACATGCTTGAGACCACCAAACTGCTTCTGCAGTTCTTTTAATTCTCTATCAACTGCATGTTCTTGCGAAACAAAAACAACATAGCCTTCTGCATCTTGCTGCAACAGCGGCTTGGTCTGTATTGCATAGGTAATCATATGTGTCCCGATATAATTAAGGTATCTATCTACTCATCAAAAAAGTAGTGTAGCAAAATTACATCAGGCAACCAAGAAGTGGTATATATTAGTAGTTTGCACCAAAGAAACTAATGCCAGCGTTACCGCCATAATGGCCTTGTGACATGCCGTAGTATGGCCATCCCCAATAGCCATTCCAAGGATTGGCAACTTTAGAAAAGTACGGTGTATAATAGACATGCATACGATCGCGCAATACCCCTTGGTAGCGTTTGAACGCACGCTCTTCTTGCACATGCTGTGCAATGTCTATTGTAAGATAATCATCCACAAATGCTTTGAGTGTTTGCCGTGAAGATAGATCAGAGAGCGCCACCAACCCGTGCTGATCTTTGATTGGCACCCCATTGCTAAAGAGCACTACCTTTGGTGCATCATGCACATCAATATGCATATCTTGTGCCACCATGCAGACAGCCGGGTCAGCAGTATTGAGCTGCATAAAGCGTATCGCTTTGCATGGATAATAGCCAGAAGAGGCGAGCTCACCAAACAGATGCCTTACCTGCTTCAATTCTTTTGTTTTAGGATCACGAGGAGCGCGTCGCTCTTGATGATAAAATAACACCACTGCTGCCGCCTGCTTGCGCAATTGATTATACAAGCGCCGCTCTGCAGGCGTATGAGCTCCAGATGGCACACTCTGCACATCAAAGCGCAACAGCCAAACGCCCGCGACAATCAGCACAACACCTATATATCGCTTCATATAATAGGCCCTCCCGCATCAAGAGGATATACATCTTCAATAATTTTATTCTGTTTTTTGTGCTGAATTGAATCGTCCAGTATTGATGCTACGAACTTATTAATGCGCTTGCTATATCCTTCAGGATTATAGAAAAACGAATCACAATGGCAACGCCCGTTAGTAAGCCATAGTTTTTTATAGCCACTGGCACCATCAAATACCGCCTTAATGGCATCAATGCTCACCATTTTATCTTTCTTACAACAAATGAAAAAACATGGCGCGGTCACTTTTTTGATTGTTTCATGCGGCGTTACTGGCACAATGTGCGTATCAATCTGACGGGAATCCATATTAGTAGCTAATTTTAATAATGGCTTTATCACCGCTTGCACATAAGGATGGAAAGCGTATTTATGCAATAATTGACGCCCAGGAATATATACTTGATAACCAAACAGAGAAAAACTCAAGGTGTTAATACTTCGTTTTAAAACGTTATCGACCGAGTCAAAAGGACAATCGAGAATCAAACCTTTAAAAAGATCAGGATGATCTGCTTGGGCCTGAATAGCTGAAGCTGCCCCCATAGAAAAGCCATAGACAAACAATGGCACCTTGCCAACTTCAGGATGCTCTTTTGCAAATGAAGCTGCTGCAATCACATCATTCGCTTCGTCACGACCAAACGTACACGTTTGCCCTTCAGTCAGCTCGCCATGAGCACGAAAGTCAAACGCTAAAAAATTATACTCTGGACCAAATAAAGAACGAATAAAGCCAACATCGAATTTATTACACATAAATCCATGACACATTAAAATGGTAGCTTTCGCATTGGGACGGCGCACCAAGAGACCTTTGCGCTCAAATTGCTCGGTACTCACGCTATCTTTTTTGGAAAAAATAGTCACTTTTTCAAGGGTAGCATCTAGATCAATGCCCTGAATGATCTCATCTATAGTGCCGTGCACGCCAACAGGTTCTGGCGCAGCAGAAAATTCATCCGCTGAAATATAAGGTATCAACATGATTACCCCACACAGCAACCATAGATTCTTCATACTATCCCCTTTTTTACTTCACATCATGTTACATATATTATAATAACAGTTATTATTTTCTATTTGCAACTATTTTTAAAAAACAAAAAAGCAGGATAAATAATATGTTTTTTCATAAACTTATGATTGGGGGGAGACCTATGACAAATGAAAAATGACATACAATAGACTGTACATAAAGCCTCTATGCTAAAAAGATGTGTTTATAATAGCAAATATTACAGTCAGTCCAACAAAAGTAAAGAGACGTCATAACGATTCTCAAAAATAACATGACCAAATAAAAGCCTTTAAAATAAACTTTTTTCTCAAAAAATATTAAAATCGCCCTTTTTTTATTATTGCAATTTGGATTTATTTACAAGTATACTAAAGGTAAAAGGGGACTTATGAAGAATATCTATTTTTTTATGCTCTGCACGCTTCCAGTGTACACTGCTACATTTTTTATTATAGAAAACAAAGCGAATCAGACGATCGTCATCGATCATATCGCGTTTGCTGCATATGACGGGGTTAATCAAAACGTCAGCTTTATGCAGGACATCCCAATCAATGCGCATCACACCCTCAATACGCTTTCACTCACAGGTAACAAGGTAGCACCTATTGCTTATCTATTACTAAAAGTGAACGATCAGGTCTATAGCTACCGCCCATCAATGCCTAATGGGCATGGCACGATAACGGTTACTCCGGAAAATATAGAAGTATCTGGAGATATCATCCAACAGAAAGAAATGACCCCATCGTCAAAAAAGCAAGAGCGACGATGGGGCATAAAACGTTTATAACTAAGCTAAGAGCTCTTCAGCAAGTGCGTTAAGCTCTGTTTTGGTTATTGTTGCAACATAACGCTTAACGATTTTACCATTCTTGAATGCGAGTAAAGCTGGCACTTTTTGCACGTCAAACTGTCTCATGATGGCGCCACCTTGATCGGCATCTACTTTCACAAACTGCACACGACTTTCATAGGATTGTGCAACTGCACTATAAGCAGGAAGCATTTGCATGCAGCTTGGGCACCATTCAGCATAAAAATCTGCTACTACAGGCACATCTTCTTTGAGCAATGCCTCAAATGCAGCCAGATCATTCACTTCGGTCACTTCATATAAAGCTGGTGCCTCAGGATTAAAAAGGCGCTGTTCAGCTGCAAGTTCTTTTTGCAATACGTCAGTAAAGCCAATATCACTCAAAAAGAACGTCGCATCCAATGCTGCAGAAATACCATGCCCGGCAGATACTCCTGCTTGACGATAACGATGATCCGCAACATCACCCGCAGTGAACACCCCTGGCACTGAAGTCTCCTGCGTACGCCCTTCCACTTTCACATGTCCTGAAGGCAAAAGCTCAACCGCATCTTGTAAAAAACCAGTATTAGGAATATGTCCGATTGCTAAAAAGACCCCATTTATAGGCATTTGCTCAGTGACATCCTCTTTATTATTATAGAGCGTAATACCCGTTACTTGGCTGCCATCACCATGAATTTCCTTCACCTCTACATTATAACGCACTGAAATATGTGGATATTTCTTTAAATGTTCTTGCATAGTCGCTGAAGCGCGCATATGATCTTTGCGTACCAAGATAGTAACCTTGCGTGCATATGGCGCAAGTTGCATAGCCTCTTCAGCGGCTGAATCACCACCGCCGACTACCACCACTTCCTCATTTTCATAAAATGGTGCATCACAGACCGCACAGGTCGTGACCCCCTGGCCCCAATACTCTTTTTCTCCCGGAATACCCAAATAGCGTGGTGTTGCACCTGTCGCAATAATCACCGAAAGGGCATGCAATTCTCTTCCATCGGCAGTATAGAGCTTGAACGGCCAACCCGTAAAATCTACACGCTCCACAGTATCATGCACAAATGAGGTGCCCCATTTGCCTGCTTGTGCACGTAGGTTTTCAATAATTTTCGGCCCCATAATCTCAATATCGCCCGGCCAATTTTCCACGCCCGTTGTTTGCGTTAACAAGCCACCAGGCATCGCACCTTCTAATACAACCGTTTGTAATTGGGCTCGGGCACCGTATACTGCAGCAGAAAGTCCCGCTGGACCAGAACCCAATATGGCAATTGGCACAATGTTATCAAACTGCGAAAGCTTTTTTACGTCAAATTTTTTAAGGTCTACATGGGCCTCTTTGGTGGATAGGGCACACGACGATATGGCAAAGAGCACCACCAATAAACTTACACTGTATGAAAATCGCTTAATTAACATATAAAACCCTTTCCTAGAGCGGTTAACCATTAGACAAAATTATAAAAACCTTTAAGCTGAAAGCATGCTTTACTTTTGATAATTCTTTTTAAAAAAACAAACTGAATAAAGAGAGGCCATATACAGATGAAATTTTCAATTAGAATAGTCTTTGCATTACTCCTGTGCAGCCAGCTATCTCCTCCTTATCTTTATGCATTTGATCAAGAATCTATGCAATTGTATCAGGAAATGCTCAAAAATAGCAATCCGCAAATGTTGAACGAAGAGCTCATCAAAAAATGTGAAAAACTCACCTTGAGCATCGATGCTATGCTCGAAGAAATTGCCTGCCTAGTTGAGCCCGGAGCCCTAGGCATCACCGATAAAAAGCTCAAAGAAGAATTATTACAAAATATTATTGCTACTCGTTCCCAATTAGGCCAATTACGCCTCACTTTTATTGGTAACCCCTTCCCATCGCAATTGCAAGAGCATGTTACCACATTAAAAGCATTACTTGCGCATGTGAAAAAGGCCATAAAAAATGATTTTAAAGACTTCACTGCCTTTGTGCCAACGCGCAGCATCGCTGTGGAGCAATTAGAAAGCGATGAACTTGAACAGCTCCTTGATGAGACAAATACATCATTTGAGACGATCAAAAAAGAAGCAAGCGACCTCGGGTTGACAAGTTGGAACCGCTTTTATCGAAAATATGCCGACCCTATCGTTGCATTTTGCGATAAACATAATGCGCACACAAAAACATTATGGACTTTAGGTGCTGTTGGTGTCGGAGCATATCTTTGGTATAGAATGAGTGAAAGCCTATGTGGGCTCACACCAGACTTGATGGATGCAAAGCTCACCACAGACCAACAAAAACTAGACAACAAACCTATATACTCTAGTTATAATGAAAACGACTCAATCCCTACCAAAATAGTTGGCTGGATCAATGATAAATGGAACTGCGGTGTTCGTAGCGTCATGGGGTGGAAACCAACACCACAAATGCGAGCCGAAGAAGCAGAAATTCGATCAAATATGAATACGGTGCACCAAATTTCATCAAAAATAAAACCCTTAGCACAAGACAATGAAGACGTAGCCCTAGCGATGGACGCAATCAGCTCTCTGAGCACAACAGAAAAAATGAATCATCCTGTTAAATTATTTGGCCAGCTTGAAAATGAGATCATCAGCTATAGATCTGGCTATTGGGCTATTGGCACATTGCCATTGTGGCAACCATACCTCGCTACAGCAATGAAAAAATATGATGAAATGAAACTCAAGGCAGTAAATTTCGCACGTAGATGGCACAATAACTTTAAAGGAGGCATCTACAAACTGCAATTCAAAGAACTGAAATATGAAAAAGACTTTGAAATCCATCCACGCTACACCTTTGATGATATTGTAGGCCTTGATGGCGCAAAACATCAGTTTGAAAAATTGCTCACCTTCTTGAAACATCCAGAAGAATATGCGCGTAGAGGCATCTCTCCTGATCTTACCCACTTGCTCTATGGCCCACCACGTACGGGTAAATCGATGCTTGCTGAAGCATTTGCTGGTGAAATGAAAAAAATCTATGGCAGCCAAACAAAGTACTATGAAATCCCTCCCGGATTCTTGGCACAGGCCGGCAGCTTTGAATACTTGATGGCTCTGGCAAAATCAGAAGCTCCATGCGTCATATTTATCGATGAGCTTGATATGCTCAATTTGAATAAACGTGTTGGGCAAGATAACTTGCGCTTGCAAGAATTCCAGCAATGCATTGATGGCTGCTTGGATAAAAGAAGCCCAGAAAAACCGGTCGTTATTCTTGCGGCCACAAATTATCCGGAAGATCTTAACCATGCATTGCTTGCACGCTTCACATCTAAAATTCCATTTGAGCTGCCATCATTCTTTAAGCGTCTTGAATGCTTTGCTCGTGAACTCGAGCAGCGCGGCTTGCCATTGCAGCAGTTTGATGCAAAAAAACTTGCTGAACGCACAGAGCAATGCACCTACTTTGATATTCATAATATCATTGAACGTGCACAATTCATGACGCGTGAACAGGGGCGCCCAATGACACAAGCTGATATAGAGCATGTCTTGCATGAGAAAATATATAATATTATTTTCCATGACGAGAAGTTCTTAAAAGAGCATGATAAAAACATATTGTCTGCACACATTGCAGGGCATACTGTGGCGAATCTATTGTTTGAAAGCAGGCATGAACGCGTTAGCTTGGCGACCATTCGCCCGATTAAAATGACGATCGAAGATACCAAGCTGTGGAACAAACGATTAGACTTGAAAGATAAAAACTATCAGCTTATTCAGTTTGGTCGCATTGTTACGCACAGACCGGTTGAACAGCATTTTTCTGATGATTTGAGTGAAGAGGATAACTTCAGAAAGAACTTCCTCTGCGTTGATTCATTAGAACTCAAAAGCCGCAATGAATATAAACGCCAAGCGTGCATTGCGCTTGCTGGTCACTTAACTGAAGAACTGTTGTTTAATAATAAATATGTTTCTGAGCATATTTGCAGCGGGCAAGATATGGCGCGCGCTTATTACTGGGCAGAACAATACTGCCTTGATGGCCGCGAAAAACAACAAGTAGCTGCAAGTAAAAAACAACAAGAACAGCTGCGCGAAGAAGTGAATACTTTAATTCAAGAATGCATACAAGAGACAAAAGCATTGCTTGCAGAGGCAGAAGAATTAATCATGCTCTTAATGGGTATATTTAAAGAGCAGGAAATTGTTACCAATGAAATGCTTGAAGGCTTTGTGCACTTCTATCATGAAGCCAAAGAAAAAGGCTGCTCAATGGAAGAGGTCATCAAGGAAAGCATGCAAGCAATGATGGCGGGCATGCAAGGTGATGACCAAGCGCTCAGAGCTGAGCTTGGCATACCTATTGAAACGGCATAAGTACTCTAGTTATTACATACGTTATTAGATTTGAACCAGCGTCAACACCACTGCATATGCATCATGTTATAGACGCTGGTTCTTTTTTTATTCCATTGCATCTACCATACGCAGACGCTCTGCATATCTACCCTGCTTAAACGTTGCCCCCAACCATGCTGCAACGATAGATGCTACGTGCTCATCTGTCACGTAATCTGAAGGAATGACTAACACATTCACATTATCATCTTCCTTCATGACACGCGCAATTTCAGGCGTCCATGCCACACCTGCATAAATACCTTTATAACGATTAGCTGCCATCGCCATACCAACGCCATTGCCACACAATAAAATACCGGCATCCGCTGTGCCATCTAAAAGCATACGCACCACCGCATGAGCATACTTTGGATAATCGCTACGCTCAGCAGTTTCTGCTCCAACGTCAATACAATCAATAGCATTATTCTGCATGAGCGCACGCATAATAGTACTTTTTTGCACAAATCCTCTATGGTCAGCACCTATGGCAATTTTCATTACAATACCTTTTTCTCTTTAGTAACAAATAACGTATACTCGTTTTATGGCTGTCAGGGTAAATCAACCATTCATGAAACACAAGGCTTTGGACTGGTATGAATAGATTGTCTCTTTTGCTTGCATGGCGCTACCTTTGGGGAGCAAAAACAAAACGTAGCGTTAACACCGTAATGATTATTGCATTTATTGGCATTGCAGTGGGCGCATGCGCTTTAACGCTTACCGTTGCAATTATGCAAGGTTTTGAGCATGTAACGCATGAACAATTGCAAAGCATACATGCACAGGTCATCATCCGCGCGTATGGCAATCCGATAAATATGCAGACACTTACCCCGGTCTTGCAAGAAGAGTTTCCCGAAATTGCAGCATTCGCGCCAAGTGCACTCCAACAGGTATTCATTAAAAACAATACGAACGATGAAATGAGTGCATTAGTTGGCATTAAAGGTATTGAGCCAGCAAAAGAAGCCAAGGTGACAAAGCTTGAGCAAAAACTCAGTATGCTCCCAGATGGCACAGCACCTACCCTTACACAACTGCTGACAAACAATAGTATTATAATTGGTGAAAAACTAGCACATTCATTAGGACTCAAACCTGGTGACACCATCACCCTCTTTTATGCGCCTCATGAACCTAAAAGAAAAAAAATCACCCTTGCGCAAGCCCAAGCAACCATTGCCGGTTTTTTTTCTACCGGCATTGAAGAGTTTGACATGGGACTTATCATATGCCCCATGCAATTATTTAATACGTTGTTTCCAGATAATGGCATCACACAAGTACATGTACATCTACAAAAAGAGGCATCACCAGAAAAGCTTATTGAACGACTCAGAAAACGCCTTGGTATCGAAGTCTATTCTTGGCAAGAGCTCTATCCAGCGCTTGTTTCCGCATTAAAACTTGAGAAGTATGTCATGAGTATTATATTGGCACTCATCACCCTCATTGCAAGCATGAATATTATTTCGTTATTACTCATGCACATCACACAAAAGAAAGCTGATATTGCTATCTTGCAAGCAATGGGTATGCGTAGTCGTCAAGTAAAACAGATATTTTTTGTAATGGGTATGAGCATTGCAATCATGGCAACTATTGCCGGCATCATCATAGCGATTGGACTATGCTATCTTCTGCAGACATATCATATTATAGAGCTACCCGATATCTATTTTGTGCAGCATATTCCAATCCACCTGACATGGAACTCACTTGTGTATATCTTCAGTCTGATTATTCTTATCAGCTTTGTTGCCGTTTCATCAGGCCTTTCTCAAGCTGAGTCTATTGATATCACACATGTTTTACGCTTTAATGGATAACCTTCACTTAGGTGTACAAAGTTCGTTATACTAAGCGTTCCTATAATAAAAAAGGGGGAAAGTATGCAGTCACGTATAGGAGCTTGGGACCTTAAAAACAAACGTGTTATTCTTCGCATAGATGGTAACGTCCCCATGAAAAATGGGATCATATTAAATGACTATCGCCTACAGTCATGTTTACCTACACTGCAATTATTGCTCGATAAAGGGGCACATGTGCTCCTTATTACCCATCTAGGAAGACCTGACGGACCCGATCCGCATCTTTCTACTGCGCACCTTCTACCATGGTTTGAACAACATGGATTTACCATCACCTTCGCCAGAGATAGCAAAGAAGCAGCAGAAAAGCTCGCTGACCACCACCTTGTGCTCCTTGAAAATGTACGCTTTTTTCCAGGCGAAAAAAAGAGAGATTGTACGTTTGCACAACGACTTGCCAAACTTGGCGAATATTATGTAGACGATGCATTCGGCACACTCCATCGTGCTGATGCTTCCATTACGCTCATTCCCACTTTTTTTGATGATCATCATCGCACCATTGGCCTATTGGTGGAGCATGAAATTGAAATGCTTGGCACTATCCTGCACCAACCCGAACGACCATTTAGCCTTATTGTTGGCGGTGGCAAAATAACTGACAAACTTCCATTAATTATGTGCCATCTGGACCATTTGGATCACCTCTTTTTGGGACCTGCTATTTCTAATACCTTTTTGCTTGCCCAGCAAAAAGAAATTGGCACCTCGCTCGTTAACACGCTCGTACTTCCGGAAATAAAAAACATTATAACTGCAGCAAAAGAAAAGGGAGTAACACTGCATCTACCAATTGATTATATCGTTGCAGAAAAAACTTATGACGGTCCATTAAAAACCATTGATGCAGATAATATGAAGCCAGACCTTTGCACTATAAGCATTGGCCCAAAAACAGCAAAACAATGGGGGCATGAGCTGCAACAGTCAAAAACAATAGTATATAATGGCCTTATGGGTACCTTAAAACGCCCCAAAACTCTGGAGAATATACACCTTCTGTTTGAGGCTATAAAACGTGCTCCTGGCAAAACCATTATTGGGGGTGGCGATTCAGTCGCTGCTGCACAATACTTTACCATCGGCAATAATACGACCTATCTTTCTACTGGTGGAGGCGCCACCCTACATTACTTGTGTGGTCAAGCTTTGCCAGGTATTGAAGCCTTAAAAAATGGGGCAAAAGCCTAAAAAGCAAAGGCTACTGAGCAAATCTTCCGGCTCAACTGGTGCCTCTTTTGCCTGGTAAATAAGATAACCATGATTATCATGCTTAAGATCCCACGTGCAATAGGCAAAATCTTCCATGCCCAACTCGATTGCAATGTCCTGCATGACCTTTTCATCAGGCTCTTGGCAGTTTTTACAGCTATAATGCATAGCATTACGGACTTTCTGGTTAAAGTCTGATGCACGCATATGTTCCGTAAATGCCTCTGGATCATGCCAAATATCACCGTTGTAGGCTTGAGAGCACTCGTACCCTGCAACACCCTTTAAACAATTAAATGCCGGATTATCAACAAAATAAGCCGCTTTTTGTAGATTAAAACACTCCTGGCAGCATAAATCGTGCAGCACAAATTCGCATACATTCTCTGTATCATGCATTTTTAATATATTTTGTGGCAAACGATGTATTATACGCAGAAGATTTATATCTCCCTCATGACGACGCTTCATAATCCCTTCCTTTTATTATTAGGATTATCACTATGATACTACTCACCTTTTTTCCTTTTATTGTTCAACATACCCTAGTTATTTATCAACTGCAACAGGTCTCTAACGACCCTGTGATTGCATACATAAAATATGCATTTGTACGCTATCTATTGACTCAAAAGACCTATTATTATACATTTTTATCAATACAATATATCTATATTACATAACTATATGAGAACGGGTGAAAACGTATTTTTTTGCTTTTATAAGCTTTTTACATTTATGCTATTGTGTACGCATGAGCGCACGAAGCCTTCTTAGACCGCAAGCTGCTGATATACCCCAGTTAATTACCCATTGGGAACATGAGCCTAACAAACGTTATCAGATAAAAGATTCTCACATCGAGACCTACCCCCTTTTTGTGGTGTATAAAGATGATCACTTTGCAGGTAAGATGCTCCCAAAGCAACCCATCAACTACAGATATCATACTGAACTTTCGGTAACTGGAGCGCGCCTTGATGAACTTATTCACGAAGTCATCCTGGAAATACAAAAGGGGAAAAAAAAATATAAAGACTTTATCGTACTGCAAGATAAAGACTTCAGTTATACAGACGCTGCAGGCCTTATTGTACTTCGCTTTAGAGAATATCCCTTTGTTTTAAAACTGTTCATGGAAAGTCCCGAAAGCTTTGTAAATCCCTGGTGTAAAGGAATTGAGCAAGTCTGGTTTTTTTATATGGGTGGTGGTGTCAATAGACATATCACAGGGCTTACACGACTTAAAAATTTAGAATATATAAAAACAAAACTGGATGAACATCCAAAATGGCATGACTTTATTGCTACCCCTCGCAAATGGTTCTGGCTACCAAACAAACCACAATGGATTCATTTAACCGGACACAACCTCGGTAGTGAAAAAGAAACCTATACCGCACGCATCCCTGGCGTCTACGCCATTGTTGCCGATTGGATTGAAAAGGCTGAAGAGATCACGCTTTTTGATAAGCATAAGAGAAAAATTGCCTTGGAAATTTGTAATACACTTGACCTGTATATCGACCCACATATTGATAATTTTGTCGTCGAAAAAGGAACAAATAAATTAGTATTAATCGATACAGAACATTTTCCTACCCTTGTTGGACTTAAGGAGCGCCAAATATACTCATCATATTCACGCTGGTATTTAGGGTTAACGAGAAAAGCTACCTACGACATTTTTTTCAGAAATAAAAAAGCCCGCAAACGCGCGCAATTAACACCATCTCAGTTGAGTATTTTCTAACGTTGTAACTCTTGTTCTATGAGGCGCATCTTTTTCATCAGCTGCTCATCATGAGCTAAGGCTTTTTGCACCTTTTGATAGGCATGCATAACAGTGGAATGATTGCGCCCACCCAAGAAAAAACCAATATCGCGCAATGATTTGTGCGTATACTTTTTCATTAAATAAATCGCCAGATGTCGCACTTGAGCAATATCTTTATTGCGCTTTTTAGACCGAAGATCTTCCAGCGTATAAGCATAGTGACGGCGCAAACTTGTGACAATTTTTTCAAAATCAATTGGTTGCGAACGATCATCAGATGGACGCAAGAGCACCTTATGAGCAAGTTCAAGCGTTATAGGCTGTTTGGTGAGTGCTGCAAAAGCAATCACGCGAATCAATGCTCCCTCAAGTTCTCGAATATTTGAAACTACCGTATCAGCAATGAAATGTGCCACATCATCTGCAAGCACTTCATTATTTGCATGCGCCTTACGCTTTAAAATAGCAATCTTTGTCTCTAATGGTGGCATATGTATATCCGCCACTAAGCCCCAGGCCATACGAGAGCGAAGCCGTTCAGCAATACCCGAGAGATCTTGCGGAAACGTATCACTTGAAAAAACAATCTGTTTATCAGACTCATAGAGTGAATTAAAGATATGAAAAAAAGCTTCCTGCGTCTGATCTTTGTTTGAAATAAACTGAATATCATCTACCAACAGCACATCAACATTGCGATATTTTGCTTTAAATTTATGCACTTTATCAAAACGAATAGCGCTAATAAATTCACTCACAAATCGATCGGCTGTTTGATACAGCACACCAGCAGTAGGATAACGCTCCTTAATCGCATTACCAATCGCATGCAACAAATGTGTTTTTCCCAATCCTGAACCACCATAGATAAAAAAAGGATTATACACACCACCCTCTTTTTCAGCAACTGCTTTTGCTGCAGCATAGGCAAGTGAATTATTGGGACCCACTACAAACGTATCAAAACGATAGTGCTGATTAAGGGAGTATGAGCGTCGTTGCGCCGTCATAGGCACCTGCGCACCTCTTGGAGCTACTGGCAACGGTGATACCACTAACGCTTTTGATTTTGCAGCAGCATCAGACGACTCAGAGCCAATCAGAATCTGAACCTTCAGTTCAGTAACATTCAATAATCGAGACAAATGCTTTTGAATAAGCCCAATATAGTTTGAAACAAGCCAATTGCGCACAAAAGCATTCGGTGCTTGCAAAGCAACCTTCTTTTCAAATGGATCCCAGCTGGAGAGCAACACGGCTTTAAACCATGTCTCCACAACACGACTGCCCTCTTCTTGGCGGACAATATCTAAAAAGTCTTCCCAGGTATTTGCTTGTATCATCTATTTTAATCGTATATACAATGGACTAAAGTGCTATTAATATGCTGTTATAGTAGGGTATCAAAAGCATACAATAAAAGAAAGAAAAGCTTAAACGCTTGCTGTAGCTGAGATATACGAAACGATACCCTCACAGATACCCTGCGCTAATGTGTGTTGATACGTTTTATCAACTAAGCGACTCGCCTCGTGCTGATGAGAAAGAAACCCAAGCTCTACAAGAGCGCTTGGCATATTAGCACCAAGGAGCACCTGCGAAACTGAATGGCGCACATGACGATCCTGTACCTCATTTTTCTGTTGAGTCAAAAATGAAAGCATGCTGTTATGCACACTTTTGGCAAACTGATTACTCTGTTCATATAATGCCGCTAGGTGCTGTTTCATTGATTGCCCTGAGCCATGCGCATCTTTAAAGAGCTTGCTATGCAAACAATACGTTTCAATGCCTTGTGCTTGTGCGTTGGCTGCACTATTGGCATGCAATGAAATAAACAGAGCAGGCTGTGCACTATTTGCAATATACGTGCGCTCATGCAGTCGCAGCGTCTGATCCTGCTCTCGTGTGAGCGTCACTTGAAAGCCCCTCTTACGCAACAAGTGGGCCAACTGTAGGCCCACTTGTAAGGTAACGTCTTTTTCTTGTGCTTGGTTGCACCCGATCGTTCCAGGGTCATCACCGCCATGCCCGCAATCAATCACCACCCTTTTTGCCATTGCTGTTTGCAACAAGGGGCGTTCAAACTCTGTCAGTTGCTGCAACAGTGGTTTATTGATAAAACGCACCACTACGCCTTTTTGCCCGGTGATGGCATCAAACGTTTGTAAATCACAATCAATGTCCTTAGGATTATAGTGCACCACTAGTTGTACGGCTGGTGTAGGTGTTTGCACTTGTTGCAACTTGAGCTGGTAGGGTGCCTCTTTTGGCACTACGACATGTGCAAGTGCTTTTTGTGCTTGCGTCGATAGTGAAGCATCAAAACGATACTCCTTTTGCGCCCACCCTTTTTTGTTTGCTGCACGCTGTTCATGTGCAGCAATAGGCACGGCATCATTAAAATATAATACCAATTTTCCTTGCTCCAAATAGGGCACTTTTTCAACGCTGCTTACCACCGGTGCTTGATGCAACTCTATTTTTTGCAATTCATGTGCATGCATTATAGGCATCAACGCCAGAAGCATGAATAGATTCTTCATTATATACTCCCCTTGTTTTACGCCTGTTGAACCATCTGTGCCACATAGGAAAGGCGTCGCGAGCGCTCCCAAGCGCGGACAAAACTTTCAACAGGATATCTCTTATACGTACCACGAGCAGATTCTGCTGCTGGATCATGACAAATCACCACATTTTTTTGCGCATCAAAACCTACCACTACCATTAAATGCCCATTGGTATAACTTTTAGGCGCACCTTGCAAATCACCACGCACACTCACTACCACCGGCGTGCCCTGTAATAACTTGCTATGCAATGCACTAAAAGAATGCAATCGCCCTGCATAAAAA
>Ga0180437_10003736_pt1 | contig 22340 bp, 25 predicted proteins | sample SS_ome_4_FD_132410 | JGI IMG/M metagenome (GOLD analysis project Ga0180437, IMG submission 132410) | Hypersaline lake sediment archaeal communities from the Salton Sea, California, USA - SS_3_D_1 metaG | ecosystem: Environmental > Aquatic > Non-marine Saline and Alkaline > Hypersaline >...
TAACCCCATCCAACACTCGCAAAGACCGCTCAACCTCAATAGTAAAGTCCACGTGACCAGGAGTATCAATAATATTAATTTGGTAATCTTTCCAGAAGCAGGTTGTTGCTGCAGACTGAATCGTAATGCCACGCTCACGCTCTTGCTCCATCCAGTCCATGATAGCTTCACCTTCATGCACCTCACCAATCTTATGAGAGATTCCGGTGTAAAAAAGAATGCGCTCGGTAAGCGTTGTTTTGCCCGCATCAATATGCGCTGCAATACCAATATTTCTATATTTTTTTAATTTTTCAGTAGAACTACTCATAATTGCGAATCCTTACCAAGCATAGTGAGAGAAAGCCCTGTTAGCTTCCGCCATTCTGTGTACATCCATTTTCTTCTTTATTGCGTTACCGCGACCTTCTGAAGCGTCCATAAGCTCTGCAGCTAAACGCTCAGCCATTGTTTTGTTCGGCCTTGTTTTTGCCGCTGCAATAATCCAACGAATCGCAACCGCACGCCCTCTTTCTGGCCGAACTTCTCGCGGAACCTGATACACAGAACCACCAACTCGACGAGAACGAACCTCAATATAAGGAACAACCTGATCAAACGCTTTGGTAAACATAGCCAACGTTTTTTGCTTATCACCACCAACTTTTTTGCCCATGATATCCATTGCACCGTACACAATTTTACGAGCAGTATTTTTCTTACCACGAGTCATAATAACGTTGATAAATTTTTGGATAAGCTCAGACCCATAAACAAGGTCAGTACCAATATCCCTTTTTAAACTTGTTTTTTTGCGCCTTGGCATGATCTATTTCCTTACTTACGAGCGCTTGGCGCCATACAATGAACGGGACTGCTTTCTGCCTTCAACACCAGCGGTATCAAGCGCACCACGAACAATGTGATACTTGACACCTGGCAAATCTTTTACTTTCCCACCACGGATAAGAACAACAGAGTGTTCCTGCAAGTTGTGGCCTTCACCCGGAATATACGCGGTTACTTCAAACCCCGTTGAGAGCTTAACACGCGCAACTTTACGAAGAGCCGAGTTTGGTTTTTTCGGCTTCACAGTGAACACACGGGTGCAAACGCCCCGCGCATGTGGACCTTTTTTAAGGGCAGGGCTTTTTGATTTTACTTTCACCCTCTTACGAGACTTGCGAGCCATCTGATTTATCGTAGGCATAGCTGGATTTTCCTATATTCATTCATGAATAAAATTTTTATCAAAACTCAGATTCTAGACCAGAACCGAGCCAAATGTTACTAGTATGTTACCTTTTCTTACATTTTTTTCAAGCCAAACTGAAAAAAACCGGTGAAAAACTCACAAGGCTCCAGCACTCCGAGTACCGGCTGAAGATACAACCTTGATTTTTCACCGCGCACCAACGCCAAATCTGTGGACTTATGCAGGGAGACATGATACGTTATTTTCGCGCGTTTTCACGCCAAAATGAAGCCTGATGTTACATAAATACAGCCCCCTAGTCAAGGAGCAAATAGATGGTCCTATCGAAGTTTTTGTTGTCTGTTCCCACCAATCTCTTTTTAACTGCAGCCGGCATTCTCGGCATCGGATTTATTATTGCGTTTCATGAATTCGGGCACTTTATTTTTTGCAAAATCTTCGACGTGCGCACCAACAGCTTTGCCATCGGCTATGGACCAAAACTTTTCAAAAAAAAATGGGGAGAAACAAAGTTTTCTGTCGGCAGCATTCCACTTGGTGGCTATGTAGAAATGGCAACCGAATCACCAAAAGGCCCAACCGACCCGCGTCTGTTTACCAAAAAACCGCTGTATCAAAAACTGATGATCATTTTTGGCGGCATCACCTTTAATATATTATTTGCTTATTTTGTTCTGTGTATCATTTTTATGACCGGACTACCCAAAACCCGGCTGCTGTACCCAATCAACACATCCAACAACATTGCGCTTGTCAAAGAAGACTCTCCAGCAGGAAAAGCTGGCCTAAAAAAAGGTGACAAAATCATCTCAATCGATGGATACTCGTTGGAGAAAAGTGCAGAAAAAATATTTGATGTTCTCAAACCGCTGGCTGGCAAAGAGGTGTTGGTAACCTTTGAACGGGAAGGAAAGCTGGAAGCCATTGCCGTAACACTGGCTGAACGAAAAGTTTTTGGCAAAAGTCATGGATCGCTTGGCGTCTACTTTGATTTCGAGCAAAAACCGGGACTGGGCTTTATTGACTCAATCAAGCGCGGCATCGCCACAACCAACCGGTACATCGCCGATACGTTCAAGGCCTACAAAAACATTTTGGTCAAGCGAGAAACAAAAGGCCTCGGCGGGCCCGTCATGATCATTTCTGAGACAATCAAGGGGGCTGCCAAGGGATTGAAGATTTTCTTGCTGTTCCTGGCGATTATCAGCATAAATTTGGCAATTTTGAACCTCATCCCCCTGCCAATTTTAGACGGCGGCCAAGCGTTGCTGTTTACCATTGAAGCCATTATTCGTCGCCCTCTCCATGAACGAACCAAAGAAATCATCTTTATTGCCTGCTGGATCGGCATGTTGGCCCTCTTTGTATACCTAAGCGCAAAAGACATCTGGCGCATCATTCAGCCATGGATCGGCTCGATTAAGCAATTTTTTGGCGCGTAATGTCCGCAAACCCCCTTGCAAAAAGCATTTTTTCACTTAATACTACAAAAGTAGACAAAATGAAAATGTTTCAATTTTTGAAGGGATTTTATGAATACTCAAAACAAATTTTTTGCCGGACTTTTGTGTATAGGTTTATTGTGCTCAAGTGCACCAACCAAAGCAGACCCAGCAAGCACTCTTTTATATGCAGGCCTGACAGGAGTTTCCGGATGGTATACCGCCAAATTGACTCTCGATTCCTTTTTGAATACAAAAAAATCGTTACAAACTCTCGGTGAATTAGCTGAATTTGAATCTTCAACCGGCCGTGCAATCAAAATTGAAAATCGAAATACTGGAACCGAAACATATGCAACGACAGGCGCCTTGCTCGATGTCGTCCTTAATGCAGGTGTAACACTCCTTATAGGATTCATTGGCACAGCTATTACTGGAGGCTTCTGGAACAACTTCAAAAAAAGTTTGAAGTCATCAGAAACAACAACAACAACAAACAGAGAAGCTCAAACCAACAACAACTAATATCAGTTTTTTACAGGGAACACATTTCCATGAACACTCGAAAGCAACTACTAGCAGGACTTTTGTGCATTGGCCTAACAAGCTCTTGCGCTCTGCAGGCAGATCCATTAACAACACTTTTGTATAGTGGACTAAAAACCACACCAAAAATAGCAGAAAGCACAACGGGACCATCTGTGTGGGACATCATTGGCAAAACATCTCTTGGCTTATTATTTGTCCTAGCCATTGTCCATGAGATGACAAAAGAAGAGGAAACCATAGATATGCGAGGGGTTAAAAAAATAAAACTTATTCGATAATTTTTTATCCAAAAACAAAATTTCGGCCCGAGGGCGTACAGTCTGCTTCCAGGCCGATTTAGCAGCTACTTTTACTGCCCTTTGAGCTGCGCTCCGTGTGGATGTTCTAGGCCAGCGTATAGCCTCAATCCTCCAAAAGACCCTCTGGGAGCGCCCCTTGATCGCCAAACACCCTCAAAAGAAGCTCCAGGAGACCGTTTCCCCTGAAAAAAAAAAACTGGTAGAATAAGTTTAAGCCCTAAAAAAGGGTAAAAGTAGTTAAAATCATTAATTTTTTTACACATGGAGGTTCAAATGAATTTTTCCAAAAAATTGTTAGCTGGTTTATTGTGTGTTGGCTTACTGGGCTCTAGTGCACCAACAAAGGCATCAGCGGCGTCTGTAGCGCTTAGAGCAGGATCGTTGTGCGTGGGAGCTATAACGGCAGTTCAGACTCTCACAGCCGCAATGGAGTTCAGGCTTGGGATTATCCTTCTTCGTATAGCTAATATGAAGAAGCCAAGCGATCCGAAAGTTGACGCCCCTCTTGTTGTCGGAAGCGGAATAACTCTTACAAGTGGCTTTATTCGTTCACTGGTGTGCATTGGGACAGGAGCCTTAACCTACTATCTTTGGAAAAAAGCTAACCAAAAAGCAAAAGAATATGAGAGAAAGCTAGAAAAAGAAGCAACACCAACTGCTTACTAAAAAATAGGTCACCCTGGATTTAAGGGGTTATCGACCACTAAACACCGCCTAAAAGCCCTCTAGGAGACCATTTCCCCTGAAAAAAAAAACTGGTAGAATAAGTTTAAGCCCTAAAAAAGGGTAAAAGTGGTTAAAAATCATTAATTTTTTTACACATGGAGGTTCGAATGAACACTTCTAAAAAGTTACTAACTGGTTTGTTGTGTGTTGGTTTGCTGGGGTCAGGCGCACAATCGCAGTCCTATAGTAAGGAATTAAAATCTTGGGCTTCGAACTATAGTGAAAACAAACGTTGGAAAAATCTAACATTCGGAACAGGAGTTATTTCAACTATCTCCACTGTCTTTTGCGCTGGGGTGGCTGGGCTATTCGCACTTGCAGCAAAAGGAATGGCAGATAGAGGCGAACCCATTTACGCAGAAGATGCAATTGCGGCTGGATTTGGCGTTGTCGCAGTAGGAAGTCTTTGTGGCGCAATAGCATCTTGGACAACCTACAAACAATGATCAAAAAAACTTAAAGACTTAGACAAAAATCCTCCATCTACTTCTACAACCGAAACAAAAGAAACACAAACACCTATTTCGTGGATTCAAGGCAAAATCTTCTACATTCCGGCTAGCTTCAAAAATGACAACTGGGAAGTCTAAAAAACACTCGTAAAGGCATAAAACTTCGGCCCGGGGGCGTAAGTCTGCTCCCGGGCCGAAGTTTTACTTTTTAGCTGATATTTTAGCTAGATTTGAGCTGTGCTCCATGTGGATGCTCTGGACCAGCGTACAGCTTCAATTTCTTGATAACTTGAGCGCTTAACTTGTTTTTTGGAAGCATACGCTTAACAGCGAGTTCCAATAGTCTGGTTGGGTGTTTTTCCATCATTTCACGAGCAGTTTGCTCTTTGTACCCACCAATCCAGCCAGTATAGCGGTCGTAGATTTTGTTTTCCATTTTTTTACCGGTCATGTGAATCTTGTCTGCGTTGATTACAACAACATAATCGCCACAATCGGTATGCGGGGTATAGTCCGCTTTATTTTTGCCGCGCAAGGTGTCTGCAATCTGGGTCGCCAAGCGCCCAAGAACCTTGCCTTCAGCATCGATCAGTATCCATTGCGGATCCCTGTCTTCTTTTCTTTTAAAATAAGCCTTATTGAAACCCATTACGGATCCTTTTGGTGAAAAATCTAAAGGTAAACTTTACGATTTCGTTGGTTTTTATATGAATTAGTCTTTTACGAACGAGACTGTTATCAAAGTAAATAAAAAAACCGCTCTGGTCAAACGAATATACGCATAAACTGTTTATTTATCGGCAAAAATATGCGAAAATAGGCCCAGATGTTCAATTTTATCTTTTTTTAAGCGTAAGGAATTTCCATGACGAATCATTGGCTTGTGTTGACCCCACCGATTATTGTTCTTATAATCGCGTTCATCACTAAACGCCTCAATCCTGCGCTGATCACCGGTATCATCTGCGCAGCGTTGATTTCCATGGATTTTCAACTAGTCGGAAGCACAAAGCTAATCGGCGAAGGCCTTTACATCAAACTCACAGAAACTGACACCTGGCTACTGTATGCATTTTTAATCTGCCTTGGAACGATTGTTTCTTTGGTTATCAAAACCGGTGGTGCCGCAGCATTTACCACATTTGCATCCAAAAGATTAAAAACAAAAAAACAAGCAGAAACAACGTCGCTTTTGTTTTCACTGAGTTTGTTTATTGACGATTATTTGAGTAACTCAACCGTTGGATACGTCATGCGACCGCTCACTGATAAATTTAAGGTTGCTCGCGCAAAACTGGCCTTTATGGTCCACTCAATTGCAACGCCCTTGGTTGCCATCGCACCAGTATCTGGCTGGAGCGGTATGATTGCACAACGACTCGCTGAAGCAAAAATTGCACCGTCAGCGGCAAGCGGTGCGCACATTTTAGCAAATCCATACCTGCTGTACGTTAAATCGATTCCGTTTATTTTTTATTCGTTTTTAATGCTGCTTTCAGTCATTTTTATTATTCGAACTCGAATCTCTTACGGCCCAATGCATCATCATGAAGTTATTGCAGAAAAAACGGGCAATCTCACTGGTGGAGATAAAGATGAATCACCTTCCATTGGCGACAGTCATAATAAAACAGGAACACTTGCAGACCTGTTTGTACCACTGTTTACACTCGCTGGTACTATGACGCTCTGCACACTCTTTTTAGGGAAAATTATTACCGATCCATCTTCATTTTTAGCATTGTTCATCGCTGGTTCTTTCACCGTACTTGTCAGTTTTGTTTTTTCTATCACTCGAAACAAAATAAAACTGTCGCACACAAAAGAATTATTTATCGATGGATTTAAATTGATGAAAGACCCGATCATTATGCTGTTTTTAGCATCGGTGCTTGGTCTTTTAATTCAAGAAAATTTAATGACAGGACACTTTTTGGCTGACCTACTTGCGGGCAACGTAAGCCTTGCATTAATTCCATTGATGCTCTTTTTAGTTTCTGCAATCATTGCAACAGCAACTGGAACCTCGATTGGCATCATAATCGCGATGGTGATAAAACTTTCTGCCGTCGCGCTACCTGCAGCAGCATCAGGCATTGTGTTGCTTTTACCAACAATCGGTGCGGTTCTTTCTGGCGCTGTATGTGGAGATCACATCTCACCAGTTTCTGAAACAACTGTTATGGCGGCAAGTAGTGCCGGTTCAACACCTGTGATGCACGCCGTTACGCAATTTTTCTACGCACTGCCCGCAGTTTTGTGTAGTTGTTTAGCTTTCTTGCTGTGCGGCTACTTGATGGGATATGGTGTGTTTACTGGTGGCGCAATTTCATTCGGCATTAGTTTAGTTTTATGTTTGGCACTATTGTACATCTTGGGAAAAATAAACAAAAAAAAGTAAAGGCTTTACTATGAAGCACACTTTTAAAACCTTTTTCTTGCTCACTTTTGCAATGAGTCTTGGCCTGTCTACTGCCGTTTTTGGCATGCAGGAAAAACTCAAGCAGAAAAAAGCACACCAAAAAGAAACCAGGAAAAAAAAACGGGAACAAAAAGAAAAAATCTCTGGCGAAAGTCTTGCCCAAATCGCACAAATTGCCCAAGTTGTTCTCAAAACGGAAAGCTTGCTTGATGAAGCAATCGAAAAAATTGAAGACATCACAGAAGAAAGTGAAAAATGGCGGAATCTCATAGAAAAAATGACACAAAGAGATGGCCTTATAGATCACCATAGAGATAAAATTTCCGATTTGTTAGATAAGCATGCTGATACCGCAACCAAAGTAACGACAGATGTCAGTACTATCAGCAGCAACGCCAAAGATTCGCTCAAAATCGTGCGAAGCATGTTTCTACCAGCTGCCAGCGGCGCGGGCCTTTTAGTCTTTGCCCTGGTTATCTTCTTAAACCCTAAAAAGGCCGCTGAGTGGATCTCCATCTTTTCTACCGGCTCCACAGGCGCTCCAAATACCGATACCCCCTCCTAAGCACTCTATCGCTATACCCGTTGCAAGCCCTCCAACACCCTGCTAGCCTGGTTATAAGGGCAAAAAGTGCCTTTGTAACGATATAAATCAAACAAAAAATGATGGAGGATTCTTTATGAATTTCATGAAAAAATCTCTTTTGGTCTTTTGTGGTGGATTGACCCTTTTGGGCAACAATGCTGCTGCGATGAACTTCAATTTTGATTTTGACAAAGCTGATAAAACTGCTGGTGAACTTAACAAGGTGACAAATAACTTGAGAAACCTTGGTCAATATGTTTCTAAAACAGTTCTTCCGCAATTTGATCAGACACTTGATTCTTTTAACCAAACACTTGTAAACACAGATCACACGGTTGAAAAGCTTCAGCCAATGGTACTTGATGTTACCGCAACGGTTAACAAAGCGCTTGATTTTGCAGCAAATAAGAAAAAACTTCGCTTGTTTACAAAATTCCTGAATGAAAATGCAGGAACAATTAACGATACACTGGTAAATGTTGATAAAACAGTTGCAGGAGTAAACGGAACAATCAAAGAAGGTCAAACGCTCGTAAAAGATGGTGATAAGCTTCTTGATAAAGGTAACAAGTTTCTTGGCAAGGGAGAAAAACTTGTTGATAAGATTTCGGGCGGCATTGATAACGCCGTTGATAAAGGTGAAAAACTCGCAGACAGACTCGAAACTGTTGCAAAGAAAGTTCCTAACTTAAACCTCAGCCTTGACTCATCTATTGGCGAAAAGTTCTTAGTTGTTGCGATTCTTTTTGCAGCAGCAAAGCTTGGCTGGGAAGTCGTAGGCTTTGGCTGTGACAAACTCAAGGAATGCTGGGTATAATCCAACAAATAGATTTAGTCCCCTGTGGAATTATTCCACAGGGGATTTTTCTTGAACCATTTTTTCAATTAAATCCGGATCTTTTGGCAACTCTTCAGACAGACACATCAACTCATTTTTGCCAATAAAATAATTATCCTCTATGCGAATTCCAATCCCTTCTTCTGGAATATAGACCCCTGGCTCGATGGTAAACATATCACCATTTTGCAATGGACGAGCAAAGTCGCCAACATCATGGACGTCAAGGCCCAAAAAATGGCCGATACCGTGCGTAAAGTATTTTCCTAGGCCCTTGGATACCAAGAACTCTTTCGCAAGGTGATGGAGCGATTTTTCCGGCTCTTTTTCATTTTTTAGATACATACCCGGCTTGGCGAGGCTTTCTACGTATTCTTGAGTCTTTAGAACCGCCTCGTATAGCTCACGCTGCCGTTTGGTAAATTTGCCCGAAACAGGATACGTTCTAGTTAAATCCGCACAGTAGTGGCCAACTTCTGCACCAATGTCGACAATCACCAACTGGCCATCTTGCAGCACATCGTTGCTGTCTGAACAGTGCAAAACGGTTGCGTTCTTTCCAGCTGCAACAATACTGGTAAATGCTCGCTTTGACCCTGAAGCGGTAAAAATATATTCAAGCGCGCCTTGGACTTCTTTTTCGGAAACATCTGGCGTTATCGCCTCCGCTGCTGCTTCGTGTGCCATGATCGTTACCGCAACCGCTTCGTACATACACTGAAATTCTTGCATGTCTTTTTTGCGACGCATACGGGTAACAAATTCAGAAATATCGACTGTATGATTTTTTAGTTCTGGCAAAAATATTTGCAAACGCTCAAGGATAAAACGTTGCTGGAAGTAATCGCATGGATCATCAGGGCAAAGCGTAAAAACTTTGCCGCCGCTTTCGATAACTGTTTTAAGTTGTGCGATAAGATTTTTAAACTGATCTTGGGTGAAAAACGGACACAGCTGATACCCAGGACACTGGTCACCAAGCTGCGCAACCGTATCAACACCAAACTGTTTTGCATTTTCTTGTACAAATGGAACCGGAACATTCATCCACTTTGTTCTGTCTGACGCAAACCTCGGTACAAACAATGTTTTTTTACCGCTAAGCTGTGCGCAAAACACAACACCTGGTTCTTCTAAGCCGGTCATATAAAAAAAGGAACTTTCTTGACGAAATGATTCCTCTCCGTCTTCAAAACCTGTAAACAAAAGTAAAAGATCAGAATCTTTGCCTTGCAAGTCTTTTTTTATAACCTGACAAAGATCTTTTTGCCGAGAAACGCAAAGTGATACGTCCGGTTTTTGCGGAACATCAAATAACATAAAAAATCCTTTTAAAACGGGCGACGCTCAGAAAGAGCTTTGTAAACAGTAAGCCTGTCCATGTACTCCAAAGAAGAACCAACAGGCACACCGCGCGCAAGACAAGAAATTTTTACAGATGTGTCTTTTAACTTGCTTGCAATAAATGCTGCCGTTGCTTCACCTTCTGGCGTCTGGTTTGTTGCTAAAATAAGTTCTTCGATTTTGTTTTCTTTTACTCGTGTGATTAATGGCGCGATAGAAAGATTTTCTGGCCCAATGCCGTCAAGCGGACAGATTGCACCACCAAGAACATGGTACACACCGCCGTACCCACCGGCACGTTCTATGACAAGCAACTCTTGCCATGTTTCAACCACACAAACAAGTTTTTGATTTTTTCTTGAGCTGCTGCAAAATAAGCAACTGCTTTCTTTTTCTTTCCATGCAAAACAGACAGAACATTTTTCTAGGTTCTTTTTTGCCTCCAACAAAACTTTGCAAAAATGCTGTATGCGTTCCGGTTTGCTTTCCAAAAAATAGGAAGCAACTCGATACAGATTTTTTGACGCTAGGTACGGAACCTGTTGCAACGTTTTTAAAAGTGTATCAAGTGACGGAAGCTGATTTTGCATTGTTTACGCAGCCTTTAATTTTTTTTGTACTATCATTTGCACCAATCCAAGCAACGTGCTGACAAAAATATACAGCAACAACCCTGCTGAAAGACCTTGAAACAACGCTCCAAACGCAATCGCCATAACAATAAACATGGTGCGCGACTCTTTTGGGCCAATCAAGCCTTGTACCAGCATGGTACCAGCCATCAAAAGCGGCAAAATATAATACGGATCTTTTGCAGACAAATCCGACCAAATCAAAAATGGTGCATGATAAAATTGAATCAAACTACGCAACACAGAACTAAGTGCAATAAAGAGTGGAAACTGAAGTAACAACGGCAAACAGCCGCCAAGCCCTGGCATGCCATGTTTTTTAATCAAGGCAGCTTTTTCTCGTGCAAGGGTCTCTTTGTCGTGTTTATATTTTTGATCCAGATACCTCAGCTTTCTTTGCAGCTCTGCATGCTTGTTGCTTGCTCCAGGACCCGACTTGTACGTAAACGGAAGCAATAAAAGACGAACAAGAAGCGTCAAAATAATAATCGCCCACCCGTAATTATGAACATACTTGTAAATAAAGTTGAGCAACGCTAACAAAATTTTTGAAACCGGTGCTAACAACCCAGCATAGCCAAGTGTTTGCTCAAGCCGCGGGTCAACAAGCGCCATTGCTCGCTCTTCTTTTGGTCCAACATAAAACGAAACGGTCCAGCTTGTTTTCTCTGAAACGGTAGGACCTTCTAAAATGGCAAAAATCTTTGTTTTACTTGAAGCACGATAGTACGCACGTTGTGCAAACTTATCACGATCTTCTACCAACACAGTGGAATAATATTTATTTTCTGCACCGAACAAAAGCGGCGTATGCCAACCATCTTGTTCTTTTAAGCTGCCACCAGATATTTTTTGAATTTTTCCGCTATCACTTTCAATCACTGCAGATGGCGCATCAGCAACATCATGCATAAGTGGAGATGGGAAGAAAATACGAACCTCAACAGGATGTTTCGCACCTTTTTTTGGCTCAACTTCAACAGTAAGATTTAATTTGTTTGTTTCTTTAAAAATCGTGTAGGTTTTATTGACGTTTACATCACTTGCAGAAGAGCTGTAACGATATTTGACCTGAATTTCTGAATCTGTCTCTGTTTTACCAACAAAATCATAATAAAACGGTGATTTTTCATCCAGCGCAACTAAAAAGCAGCTGTCTTCACGCTGTGTTGGTGCAACCGGGAAAACCGTGTTGATCAATTGATGCTGCCCATCCACATTGTGCTTCATTTCCAAGCGATCAAGCGCCGCACCATTGGTAGTAAACACATATTTTGCCAAATCGGTTTCTACTTTAGTTTTTACCGCACGCCCTTTTTGCTTTTCATCGATAAAATCGATTTCGCGATTCAATGGCCGCGCTGCTTGCTTAGATGTTGGCGCCGTAAAACGCTGACCAGATCGTACAACCTGTCCGTCAAGCTGCGGCTTTGGTGCAAAGAAAAATTTGTTAATAAGAAGAAAAATAATTAAAGAAAGACCGAGAGGAACTAAAAGATCTTTAAATTTCATAGTGATAAGGTCTCCAAAAAGGGGCCGAAACGGCCTTTGAAAAAGTGATAAGCCAACGAAACACAGAGCTTTTAAGATACCAGAGAAACAACCTCAGAACCAGTCTCAAGTTCCAAAATCCCAGAAATTCCGATTTTACATCCCCCCACGGTTTCGCTATAACAGAAAGAAAATAGCGATGAGTAGGTCTGTCGAAAAAAAAGGGGATACGTGTAATGAAGATGCAAAAGAAGCAATTTCGGATAGGAGAGCTTGCTAAACGGCTCAATGTAGAGCGCTTTGTCATCAGATTCTGGGAAAAAGAGTTCGGCCTGAAGGCCCACCGATCTGACGGCGGCCAGCGGTTCTATGAAGAGCGAGATTTCAATAAATTCAAACAAATCAAAAAACTTTTGTACGAAGAAGGGTTCACCATTAGCGGTGCCCGTCAACAACTCAAATCTGGGACAAAATCAGAAAACCAACTTTTGGGATCTCATAAAACCACCATGGAGGCACCTGCAGGGCTTGGTGAGAACTTCAAAGGGAAATTAGTTGATTTTCGAGCAAAGCTCATAAAATTACGCGATCAACTTTAAAAACCATTGTAGATGCCCCGTTTTTTGATTATCTTATTTCCCTGAATCTATAACGTTTACTCCAAGGAACTTCCGTGTACAAAAAAAAGGCACACATACATTTTGTTGGCATCGGCGGCATCGGCATGAGTGGTATCGCAAAAATTCTTAAATTCCAAGGGTATGAAATTTCCGGTTGCGATGTAGATCTTTCGCAAAAAAGTGTAAAAGATTTGGTTTCTATCGGTTGTACCGTCCACAAAGGCAACAACACACCTGCCTGTCATGATAAAAGCATCGATATTTTGGTGTACTCTTCTGCAATAAAATTAGACAATCCAGAAATTCTTGCCGCACAAAAACGGGGCATTCCCACCATTTCTCGCGCACTGATGCTTGCAGAACTGATGCGCACAAAATACAGCATCGCTATTGCCGGATCACACGGGAAAACCACAACAACTTCCATACTTTCGCATATTTTAATTGAAGCTGGTGTTGATCCAACGGTCATCATTGGCGGTCATCTGAAAAACATTTCAACAAACGCTCGTCTGGGACACGGTGACTTTTTAGTTGCCGAAGCGGACGAAAGTGACCGTTCTTTTTTGCAGCTGCAAGCAAGTTTAGCTATTATCACGAACATAGACTTAGAACATTTAGAAACGTACAAAGATTTAGATGATGTAAAACAAACGTTTAGACAGTTTTTGCGCAACCTTCCCTTTTATGGCAAAGCAATTTTGTGTGTTGATGACCCAAATGTTCGTTCGCTTTTGCCAATCCCATACACAAAACTGATTAAATACGGCATCGAACATCGAGGCGATATTTGGGTAGATGATCTACAACTTGAAGGTGGGCACTCAGTTTTTACCGTCATTGACAAAATAAAAGGAACACTTGGCTCCATCAAAATCAATATGCCCGGTCGACACAACGTACAAAATTGTTTAGCAGCGATCGCCCTAGCATTAGAACTAAACATTCCGTTTAAAACCATTGCTGCTGCCGTCAAAACATTTAAAGGCATTGAACGCCGCTTTTCGTATAACGGCCAATTTCATGGCTCAGAAATTTTTGACGACTACGGCCATCACCCAAAAGAGATTTTCAATACACTCAAAGTTGCACGAAAACGTGCAGAAAAAAATCTTACGGTTATCTTCCAACCACATCGGTACACCCGTACGCATAAACTATGGGACGACTTTGTTGATATTTTTGCTTCCAGCGGTGTTGATAACCTGATTATCACTGATATTTATCCAGCAAGTGAGACACCAATTGAAAACGTAACCAGCCAACGCTTGGTGCGTGCCATTCGGCGCAAAAATCCCCAGTGCAATGTTACTTATGTCCCATTCGAGGACGAATTTCAGAAAATAACTGCAGCGCTTGAAGCTGTGGTTGCCCAAAAAGACCTGATTTTGCTCCTTGGAGCAGGAAAAATCAACCGTTTGGGCTCACTGCTCACCTAAGGCAAAAAAAGCACTCTCTCGGCCCCTTATAGGCAAAAAACCAAAACTATTGCAAGCAGATGATTGCAATAAGTAAAATTATAAAGAGGGGTAAAAGATTTTATAAGGGAGTTGTGTAATGAAAAGCTTTATCAAATACTTAGCTGTTTTCACACTTTGTACACTGTTTGCTCAGGAAAGTAGTGCATACCGATGTTATGGTGGCTACTGTGGCGGATGGGATGGCGGTGGCGCAGCTGCTGCTGGCGTTTTAGGTTTTGGCTTAGGTGCTGCCGTTGGTGCTTCTGCAGCAAGATCATCAGATCCGTACTATGCATCAGCACGGAGATCAAACAAACTTGAAAACCGAATTGCAAAACTTGAGGGAAAAATAAGCAGCCTTGAAAATCAAATCGATGATATCGAAGATCAAATAGAAAAACACCAAGAAAGCATAGATATGCTATCTGATCAAATATTCAAAAAAGAAGAAGCTATAAGAAAAACAGAAGCTCAACTTGCAGCAATGGATCCTTCCGCCAAGGCTGATAGAAAGAACGTAGAAAAAGAACTGAAAAAAGAAAAACGCGAGCTCAAAAAACTCCAAAGAAATCTAAAAAAAGAGCAAAAGAAAAAGCAAAGCAAAGAAAAGAAAAGAGATCGCTTTGAAAGACAGAAAAAAACTCACGAGCGTAAGGTTGATCAGCTACAACGAGAGCTTGAGGTTTTTAGTAGATAAAAGGTGATAAATGGCCCGTCTTCGCCTACGGCTTCTTCGGGCTATGGGGGGTATTGAATGAAGAAAAAACTATTACTAATTTTTGCTACAATCGCACTGTACACAGTACTTGCAAACTTGCGAATACAGGGAATCGGACAAAGTATTTCTGAGCGAAGTTTTTCAAACAAATTTGGCCCACATGGGTATTTGCTCAATGCTTCAAACTACTTTAAAGATTACCGCTTTAAAAAAGAGTACTGCAGGAAAAAAGAGTGTAAGTGTAAGTGCAAAAAAAGTCGTAAGAAAAGTAGAAAATATTAAGCTGTCGGACTAGTAAAAATAACTAAATTTGTTCCGGCCTTTTTGGCCCGAGGGCGAATAGAAACAGAACAAACCCTGGCAGGTTTTACAAAACTTGTCAGAGTTTCTTTTCCAGCACATTCAGAAAGACAGCGCCATCCATGCCTGTCCATCTCCCGCTGATAAAATGCAACCAGTTCATCAACAGACATGTTGACACTATAGCCAAGACTTGTAGCAGCTGCTGTTTCTTGTTGATCAGCAAAAAAATATTCAAGCGGTTCTGCTTGCAGTGGAATCGGAATATCGACTAGTTTTGCTTCCTGACTTTTTGCTTGCTGTGCAGCTAAAACAGCACGTTGCTTACGGGAAAGTTTGCGCTTTGCTACAAATTCTTTGCCGCCCGTTAACTCTTGATGTTTTTGCGCATACTCTTTGCGCACATCATCCCGAATTTCTTCCTCTGAAGGTTTTACAAAAGAAGAGCCAGCGACTTGTTGCCGCTGACTCTTTTTAACTTTATTCGAAATTGGTCCACATGCTGGAAGAATCAAAAGAAAAAGCAAAAAAATAAAAACCATTACTGAGCAGCTTCGCTCTTGGCACGCTTTTGTTCTTTTTGTTCTTTGGTCAAAACTCTTTCTTGCACACGAGCAGCTTTACCAATTCTGCTTCTCATGTAATAAAGTTTTGCACGTCGAACCTTCCCTTTACGAACCGGCTTGATAGAATCAATCAGCGGAGAATAGTATGGGAAAACACGTTCAACTGGAATCGAGTTTGCACCAATTTTACGAACAGTAAACGAGCTTGAAGCACCTTTTTTGTGGATTGCGATAACATCGCCTTCAAATACCTGCAAACGTTCTTTGCCGCCTTCTTTAATTTTAATTGAAACGGCAATCGCATCACCAACTTGAAACTCAGGAAATTTACGCTCGTAGATACCAAGCTGAGAAATGGTTTCTTTGGTTAATTTTTTTGATTTCATCTGTCTTTCCCTCTACGCGGATCTATTTTTTAGTGAATCTTTCTTTCAGATTAGAATCTTAGATATTTACCAATATACGGCAAAATCACCCTTCTGCCAATGCTCAATTGCCCCTTTTTGGATTCATTCCAAGCCAACGATCCAAAATAATCGCCACAGCCGAACGAACCGAAAGATGATTAAAGTCAGAAAAACCTTCAACTGGCACCAGTACAAAGTTAGACTTTTGCATGACTGCATCGGACAATCCACGCCCGGTACCAAACACAAACAACACTGGTCGGTCATGCTCCCAGACCCGAGATTGCTCATGATAGGTAATAGAAATATCTGGACTGTACGGACGAGCAGATGTGGTAATCAAAAGTGGCTTTTTGCCCTCTTTTTTCTCGATTTGCTCAATCACATCATCCAAGTTACAGGCCAAACGTACCCGCTTGAGCGCCCGATGCCGCTGTGGATTGTACTCAATACCAATTTTGGTTTGCCAAAACGTAAGCAATTTTTCCACAATTTTTTGCTGATCAGTCAGTGGAGTAACAATAAAATAATTTTCTATGCCAAACGTCCGAGAAGAACGGGCAATATCATGAATGTCGATGGACGTAACTGACGTTGTTCCCTCTTGCGCCTCAGGCCCCACCAACACTTGATCGTGCATCAATACCACATAATGCGGTGGCATATTTTTTTTCGCGAGCTTTTGTTCATGCTGCGTTGGAGAACTTTCTCGTAACCAATCAAAGTGCTGCAACACTGTTCGACGCGCCGCTTCTTGCTCCCGCCATGCTTTGAGTGCTGCATGGTTACCGGAACGAATAACATCAGGAACCTTGCGCCCCTTCCAGTCAACTGGCTCGGTAAATTCTGGATAATCAACAAACGCGGATGTAAATGAATCATGCTGTACAGACTCTGCTTTACCAACAACGCCCGGCACAAACCGTAGCACCCCTTCAATGAGCATCATTGCCGGAATGTCTCCACCCATTAAAACAAAATCGCCGACGGAAATAATTTCGTCAGCATATTCGTACTCAACACGAGCATCCATACCCTCGTACCGCGCCGGAACAAGCATTAAATGATTATGTTCTTGTGCTTTTTTGGCAATTTTTTTTAAAAGATTTTGGTCGAGTTTTTTGCCGTGTGGAGAAAAGAAAATTTTATACGCTTTGCCAAACTGTTTTTCTTTGGCCTCAACCGCTTTTTGTACCACTTCAGGTTTGATGAGCATCCCTGCACCATGACCAAACGTTGGCGCATCCATGCGTGTACCCGGTTTAACAAAATCATCAAAGGCAATACGATCAAACGAAACGGCACCAGATTCTGCCGCGCGTCTCACTAAACTTGTTTGTAAAAAAGAATCGTAAATCTGTGGAAAAACAGAAAGAATTGAAATGTTCATTTATTTGACAATATCAACAAAAACTTCGCGCTCTTTGTCTTCATTTAATGCGACAACTAACGAGCGAATCGCCCTGATGGTCTCCCCCTTTTTGCCAATTAACTTGCCAAGGTCTTGTTCGTCTACATGCACTGAAAGTGTGAGCTTTTTGTCCTGTTTTGCTTCCAAAACACGAACAGAATCGGCATGCTCAACCAACTCCTTAACAACAAACTCAACAACTTTTTTCAACATGTGTGAACCCTCAACATTTTTACTCGACTAGGCTTTTTTTTCAGCAGACTTGGTGTAAACCTTGTGAAGCCGTTTGACTGCATCTGAAGTGACAGCGCCTTGACTTACCCAGTAGTCCATACGCTCTTGGTTGAATTTTGTGAGCTTACCGCTCAAACCATCGAAAGAACCGATTGTTTCTAAAACTCCGCCATCACGCTTTCTGCGGCTATCTACAGCCACGATGCGATAGAAAGGAACTTTTTTCTTGCCCACACGTGACAAACGAATTTTTACCATGGAAATATCCCTTTTGTGTACATAAACATTTAGCGTTTAAACCTCTTAAACAGTTTAACAAATTGCTGACTTTGTTCAAACCTATCAAGCAAAGCTTTAATATCTGCCGTCGCAACCCCTGCCCCTTTGGCAATTCGATCACGCCGAGAGGGGTTCAAAATCTTTGGATAAATACGTTCTTTTGGTGTCATTGAGCTGATAATCGCCCTAAACTTTTTCATCTCCACCTCACTTTTTTCCAGCATCTCCGGAGATACATTCATTCCGCCCATGCCACCTGGCAAATATTTCATAATTTTGCCCAGAGAACCCATTTTGCCAACCATGTCCATCTGCCGCGCAAAATCTTCAAGCGTTAATTTACCCCGCTTGAACGACTCCATCATCGCCTCTTGGTCGCTTTGTTTGATTTTTTCTTCTGCTTTTTCGACCAAGCTCAAAATATCGCCCATGCCAAGAATGCGATCTGCTGCTCGCTCCGGCCGGAATTGCTCCAAATCATCAACCTTTTCACCGGTTCCAACGAATAAAATCGGCTTTTTAAGCACATACCGAAAGGCAAACGCCGCACCGCCACGCGCCTCGCTATCCATCTTGGTCAAAATCGAAGAATCAAACTGCACTTGTTTTTCAAACGCCTGAGCAACATTGAGCGATTCTTGCCCCGTCATGGCATCGAGGACCAACAATTTGTGCTTTGGACGCACCAAACGATCGATCTGCTGCAGTTCTTGCAGCATTTGGTTGTCAACATGCAAACGACCAGCGGTATCTAAAAATAACAGTTCATAGGAATTGTTTTTGGCATATGCCGCAATTTCTTTAGCTGCCACTACCGGATCTGTGCTGTTTGCGCGGTAAAAATCGACGCCCACCTGCTCAGAAAGCACTTCTAACTGGTCTACCGCAGCCGGTCGATAAAAGTCGACTGACGCCAGTAAAATGCGCCTCTTTTTGCCTCGCTTTTCTGCCTGCTTTTGCACGTAACGAGCCATTTTGGCAATCGTGGTCGTTTTACCAGAGCCCTGTAAGCCCATTACCATGATGGTTGAAGGGATTTGGAACGAAAAGGTAGAACTGACGCCACCAGAGCCTAAAAACTGCAAAAGCTGCTGATGCACTACTTTTATAAACTGCTCACCTGGTTTTACCGACGCCGTCACCTTTTGACCAACCACATCATCTTTAATTTTTTGAACAAATTGATCGATCAGCGCATGCGGAACGTCTGCCTCTAAAAGCGCCTCACGAACCTTCTGCAGGGCCTCTTGAACGTTTTCTTCTGTCAAGCGTCCACGCCCAGTTAAACGAGAAAAAACACCGGAAAATTTTTTGGATAAGAAATCAAACATGTTGTCGCCCTAAGTACCATACAAACTATTTCTTTTTTGGGGGAATATGGTTTAGTTTAGCAAAGAAAATCCCCCCTCTCCAGCCCAAAAGGCGATAAAGCCTCCAGAAGGCCCTATCGAAACCCCCTTTGACAGCCTGAAAGCTCTCTGGCAGACTTAATACAGATAGAAAAATGTTGTTAAAATCTCTAAAACAGGAGGCTTTATGAAAAAAGTAAAAATTATTATTAAAGGCGTATTAGTTGGTTTCTTGATGCTACAGGCAGGGAATGCTGTTTGTAGTATGATGATGCCTCCCCGGCCTCCTAAGAAGCTTGCTCCTGATCGTGACCACGAGCTTGACGCTACTTGTAGAAGTTGGTCGCTCCATCCTACATACCTAAGTGCTAAAAAAATTATCAAGAAGGCCGTAAAAACATGTCCTTACATAGCTCCTATACTCGATCCAAGCACAACTCCCAAAAAAATGGCTCAAATAATGGACCCAAAGCATTTTAACGAAGAAGCAAGAAAAAAAAGGACTCGTGAATTCCTGATAAGAAAAAGATACATTCAAAAACACCATGAAAAGAGCGTAGAAAACGTCAAAAAGCAAAAACTACAAAAAGAAGAAGAATGCCGGAAACTAGAAAAAGCTGCGCTTGAACATTTCGAAAAAAACGGAGTGGCAACGGAAGAAGACTATGAAGAATTGCTCTATGCCAAAAAAGAACTGAATCGGCTTGAATTTTACCTTAAGTTCGAACAAAACTACGCCCATTCAACAATAAAATCTCAAACAAAAGAGTTATGGGAAAAACACTATATCCAACCATTTACTAGAATAAAAAATGGCCAGAAAAGACTCGACTCAATCGTAGCAGGGATTGTTCGAGAAAAAGCAGGCAACGAAAGCAATCCTTCAAACGAGCAATATAGGCTTTTCGTAGAGAGAAGCAAACTTATATCTGAAGGAAAAAATACAGCAGAGATCAATCAACAACTAAGCAAATTGGATTATTCCAAAAAAGAAATAACCTTTTTTGAAGAAAAATTAGCAAACCCTCCTCGTAAAGAATACACGTTCAACAAAGACATCTTCGATGAAATACTCAAAGAAGCAGCAAAAGCAAAAAAACTTATCCCTACTTTGCCCCAAAAAACAGTCATGGCAGAAAGACTGAAAAGCTTACAGCCAAGTGGCAAATTTCCTTTGGAAAAGGAAAAAGCTACTGCCCAGGTTTTCGAGGTGATGAATGACAACTTCTACGAACAACTAGAAAAAGATCCTGAAGAAAGCGCCCAAGAACGCGAAGAAAGATATGCCGAAGCTCAAAGAACTAGAACGATTCGAAACCGCCTACAGCGTCTTGCAGGTTGCAAAATAATCGAAATGAGTGCTATAGCACCAAGGCTTCAAGAGCTGAGAAAAATAAGCAACGAAGATGTTTGTAAAGAAATCCTAAAGTTGCAAGGAAATTAAAAGTAAAATCTCTAAAACAGGGGGCTTTATGAAAAAAGCAAAAGTTATTATCCAGGGTGTGTTGGTTGTTTTTTTGATGCTGCAGGCAGGAAACGCTGTTTGTATGCTTTCATCCCTTTTTCACGGATGCAACGCTTCGAAAAATGCTTCGGATGACTTCAATCGGAACCTTGAAGGCTCAAGTAGACCGGCTGAAGATTTAGAGAACTTTTGGTTGAAATATACACGAAAAGAACTCATCCGAAAAACCGTAGAAACTTATCCACACATGGCCCCTATATTTGATCGCAACACAAGCCCAGAGAAAATGATGCAAATAATGAATCCGAAAGACTTTTACAGGAACGCCAGAAAATACAGAAAAAGTGTGTACAACAAAAAAATCGCTGCTAATTATTTTCACAAAGCAATAAAACGTTTCAAAACTAAAATAGAAAAAGAAAAAGATGCTCTCAAAAAAGTCAAAAGCACAGATGATGAAGATTTCAATGAAAGAAAAATTATAACATTTGATATGGAAACAATTAATGAAACAATTGATGAAGCCAAAAAAAAGCTATCAAGGTCAGAGTTGACACTGCAAACATACCAACAACAATTTGACCGCGCCGAAAAAAAGACGATGGGAAAAGAGTATTTTCGGTCAATCGATAAAATGAATAACGACGAAGAAAAACTTAACAAGATCGTGGCAGGTGTCACTCAAGAAAAAGCAAAAAATGAAAACAATCCATACAAAAAACAATATAAGCTTTTCGTAAAAAGAAGCGAACTTCTCTCCAAAGGGAAAAGTACGGCAGAAATCGATCAAAAGCTTTTCAAATTAATTCCAGACCCTAACAAAAGAAGACGCCTTAAACTCTTTTTTGAAAAAACGTTGGCTGTTCCTATTCCTGCCGAAAACATCTTTTTAAAAAAAGACTATTCTCTCGCAACCCAAAAGGCAAACCAACTGAAAAGAAGGTATGGTTTTGTTCCCACACAATATTCTACGCAAAAAAATAGAGACACCCTAGAGGAGCGATTTGGTTTTTTGCAAAAAAAAATCACAATCAAAACTCCTCTGGCTACTGTTTCTGCAATAAAAGACGGCAACGGCGAATGGTACAAAGACCAAGAAAAACGCCTTCGCGAAAAGCGCCTCCAAAAAGAGCGTCGCCGAAAAGAAAAAGAACTTCTTAGTCAAGAAGATCTAGATTTTCCATTGGTGTACCAGAAAACAGGCAACTAAAAACAAACCGTTGAAAAACAAAGGCGGCTTGACAGGAGACATGTTTCTGTCAAGCTGCTTTTATCATAAAATCGCTAAATAAAGAGGTATGCCACAGTGGCAAAACAAGCAGTTCACGTAACCCATTATCTTCCGAAAATTCTGATTTTAGGGATACAAGCTCCTTACAACAGAACAAAACATATCGACTCGTACTATGACGAGTTTTTAAGCCTGGTCAAAACGCGCGGTTTGAACTACCACCAAGCTATTTTTATAAAGTTGCGTGAAATTAGCCCTGTTTATTTTTTGACCAAGGGAAAGTTGCAGGAACTTAAAGAAGTTTGTGATGAACTTGAAATTGAA